>Ga0335078_10004032_pt1 | contig 21816 bp, 22 predicted proteins | sample Lox_Sample_32_FD_206711 | JGI IMG/M metagenome (GOLD analysis project Ga0335078, IMG submission 206711) | Soil microbial communities from Loxahatchee National Wildlife Refuge, Florida, United States - Lox_Sample_3.2 | ecosystem: Environmental > Terrestrial > Soil > Wetlands | place: USA...
GCTCGCCGCGCTCATCGCGGTCGATGCGCCGCCCGCGTCGTACCTGGCGCACGTGGGGCCGGCCACCGAGAGCGGGGTGACCCTGGAGCAGGTTCAGGACGTGCTGATCGCGGTGGCGCCCATCGTAGGCACCCCGCGGACGCTGGCGTCGGCCGCGAAGATCACCGAGGCCCTGGGCATGGCCATCGACCTGGCCGAAACCGGTCCGGACATCTGACCTCGGTCAGTGCGGCCGAGGAGGCCCGGCTCAGTGACCAGCAGGCGATCCCGCGAATGACCACACCGGCCGACCCGCAGGCCCTGCTGCGAAGCAGGAACTATCTTCGGCTGCTGCTGCTGCTGCTGCTTGCCGCGCTGCTCGGCGTGCCGATCTCCGCGGCGGCCTGCGGTTTCCTCGCGCTGGTCAACTACCTGCAGCGGGAACTGTACACCCGCCTGCCCAACGGGCTGGGCTTTCACGGCGAACCCCCTGGTGGCCGCTTCCCCTGCTCGCCCTGGCGGGGCTGCTGGTCAGCCTGACCATCCGGTACCTGCCGGGTACGGGCGGCCACTCCCCGGCCGACGGGTTCAAGCCAGGCGGCGCAAGCCCTGCTGGGCCCTGTGCTGCTGCCCGGCCTGCTCGCGGCCGGCATCGGTACCCTCATCTTCGTCGGCCTAGTGCTGCTGCTCGCGTGCAAGGGCCTGGCTTACGGCATCTCGCTGAGCAGCTTCCGCGGCGGGCCTGTCTTTCCGGCCCTCTTCCTCGGCGCGGCGGGCGGCATTGCCATGTCGCACCTGCCGGGACTGCCCCTGGTGGCCGGGGTGGGGATGGGCACCGGGGCGATGTGCACCACCATGCTCGGGCTCCCGCTGACCTTGGTCCTGCTGGCCACCCTGCTGCTGGCGTCCGACGGTATTGCCGTCATGCCGCTGGTGATCGTGGCCGTCGTCGTCGCGTATGTGCTGACCGCGCGGCTGGCGCCACGCTCCGCCCCCGCTGCCGGGCCAGCCTCAGGCTCTGCGCCCAGCGGCGGGGAAACCGAGCCCGCAGCGCCGCCCGACGACGATGCGAGGACCACCCGGCCGCTGACCGCCTGAACGGCGGCTATCCCGGCCCGCCGTCGTCACGTGCTGGCCACCCAGGTGGCGGGGAACGCGGAGGCATTGCCCAGATTCGACAGCGGGCCGGGCCCGGCCAGCACGTTCCTGCCGTCGGCCATGTCGATCTCATCGGACGACCACAGATACTTATCGCCCAGGTTGCCCTGCGTGCCGTTGCGGCTGGTGACGGTGGCGCCCTGGTGCCGTTGAGCTGTGTAAACACGGCCTGCGGGCAGCTTTTCCGCCGCGGCCCGCCATGTATCAGCATCGGTCCTCTCGCCTCTGACTAGTCGAAGCGATCCTGGATTCCGGGGTGACGGACTGCGGGGCGAGCGCGGTCTGCGCGCCGGTTCAGGATCGGCGCGGTACGTACGGCCGGCCACCGGATGGCCGCAGCCGGCCGGCAGCAAGTGGGGGCGACATCAGCATGCGGATCAGCGACGGCGCGCCGGGCGCGCGCATTCTCGCGTTCGGCGGATACCAGCCAGCCAGGGTCGTCACCAACGACGAGGTCGGCTCGATGGTGGACGCCGATGACGAATGGATCCGCGACCGGGTCGGGATCGTCAGCCGCCGGATCGCGGCGCCCGACGAGACGGTCGCCGACCTGGCGGTCGCGGCGGGCGGCAAGGCTCTGGCCGGCAGCGGGCTGGCCGCGGCCGATGTGGACCTGGTGATCGCCGCGACCTGCACGCCGGAGGTGATGATTCCCAATACGGCCCCGACCGTCGCGCGGCGGCTGGGCATCCCCGCACCAGGCGCGTATGACCTGAACGCCGCGTGTGCGGGCTTCTGCTACGCGCTCGCCGCCGCCAGCGACGCGGTGCGGGCCGGCTCGGCGCGGCACGTTCTGGTCGTCGGGGCCGAGAAGCTGTCCCAATGGGTCGACTGGACCGACCGCTCGACCTGCATCATCTTCGCGGACGGGGCGGGCGCTGCCGTGGTGGGCCCGGCCACCGGGACAGCCGACCCTGGCATCGGCCCGGTCGCCTGGGGCAGCGCCGGCGAGATGGCGGACAGGATCTTCATCTCCGATCGCGGCTCGTTCATCGTCCAGGAAGGCCAGGCTGTGTTCCGGTGGGCGACGACGGCGCTGCACCCGGTCGCGCGGCTGGCCTGCGAGCGCGCCGGAGTGGATCCGGCCGAGCTGGCCGTCATCGTGCCTCATCAGGCGAACCTCAGGATCATTGGGGCGATCGCCCGCGGTATCGGCGCGCCGCAGGCCACGGTGGCCAACGACATCGTCACCGCGGGCAATACCGCCGCGGCATCGATCCCGCTGGCGCTGTCACGACTGCGGGAGCGCGGCGAGATACCGTCGGGCTCCCTCGCGCTCCTGATCGGCTACGGCGCGGGCATCTGCTTCGCGGCCCAGGTGATCAGGCTGCCCTGACCGCGGCCCGGCTCGCCGGGCCGCCTGCTTTACCCGTCATCGCGACAACCGCAAAGGAGAGTGCGTCACACATGGCTCAGACAGAACAGGAGATCCTGGCGGGCCTCGGCGAGATTATCGACGAGGTCGCAGGCGTTCCCGCCGACCAGGTCACGCCGGACAAGACATTCGTCGACGACCTGGACATCGACTCGCTGTCGATGGTCGAGATCGCCGTCGCCGCGCAGGACAAGTTCGGCGTGCAGATCCCCGATGACCACCTCAGGAACCTCAAGACCGTCCAGGACGTGATCGATTACGTGCGGCGGCCCGCTGTCACCGCCTGACCGGGCGGTCCCCGGGACAGACGCCGGATCAGCTGACGTTGAGGAGCATGAACACAATGGGCACAGACCAGACGCGTGTCGTCGTCACCGGGCTCGGCGCGATCTCGCCGGTGGGCGCAGACGTGGCCACCACCTGGAAGTCGCTGCTGGCCGGGCGCAGCGGCGTCGTCCCGCTCACCGATTCGTGGGCGGGGGAGCTGCCAGTTCGGATGGCCGCCTGGGCGGCCGCCGAGCCGGCGGCGCTGCTGGACCGCACCCAGGCCAGGCGGATGGACCGCTGTGAGCAGCTCGGGATCGTCGCCGCCCAGGAGGCCTGGGCGGATGCGGGGGATCCCGCGGTTGATCCGGTGCGGCTCGGAGTGGTCGTCTCCAGCGGCATCGGCGGCATCGCGTCGACCCTGTCGGCCTATGACACCCTGCGGGAGAAGGGCTGGCAGCGGGTCTCGCCCTTCACGGTTCCGATGCTGATGCCGAACGGCGCCGCAGGCTGGATCAGCCTTGAGCTCGGTGCGCGCGCCGGGGTGCACGCCACCGTGAGCGCGTGCGCGTCCGGGGCCGAGGCCATCGGCTACGGCATCGACATGATCAGGCTGGGCCGCGCCGACGTGGTGGTGGCCGGCGGCACCGAGGCCGCGATCATCCCGCTGAACATCGCCTCGTTCGCCGCGATGCGCGCCCTGTCCCTGCGCAACGACGAGCCGCAGCGAGCCTCCCGGCCCTTCGACAAGGGCCGGGACGGCTTCGTGCTCGGCGAGGGCGCCGGGATGGTCGTGCTGGAGTCCGCCGCGCACGCCGCCCGCCGCGGCGCGACCGTGTACGCGGTCGCCGCGGGGGTCGGCTACGCGGCGGACGCCCATCACATCGCGCAGCCGGATCCGGCCGGCGCCGGCGCCACGCGTGCCATCAGAGCGGCGCTCGCTGACGGCGGGGTCACGCCCGATCAGGTTGTGCATGTCAATGCGCACGCCACCTCGACCCCCGCGGGCGATGTGGTGGAAGGCCAGGCGATCGCCGCCGCGCTCGGCGCGGCGGCCCGCGGCGTGGCCGTCTCGGCCACCAAGTCGATGACCGGGCACCTGCTCGGCGGCGCGGGCGCGGTGGAATCCGTCGCGGCAGTTCTCGCGCTGCGTGACCGGGTGGCGCCGCCCACGATCAACCTCGAAGACCCCGACGACCGCGTGGGAGTCGAGATAGCGACGGAGCCGAGGGAGCTGCGCGCCCGCGGGAACACACCGATGGCCGTGCTGAACAATTCGTTCGGCTTTGGCGGTCACAACGTCACGCTCGCTTTCACCGCCGTGTGAGCGCACGGCGCCGCGGTCCCCGGAGAACGGCGGAACTGGCGGCCCCAGAGAACGGCGGAATGGGTGCAGCGGGTCCTGCGGACATGACTCCCCAGCCCGGCCCCCGCCATGCGGCCGCGAGAAGGAAGCACCCCGGGGCAGATATCGGCCCGGGGTGTCCCCGATATCCTGAGACATTTACGCCGGCGGAGAGAGCAGCGTGATCTCCCGGGCGATCGGAATAGCGGAGAGAGCAGGATTCGAACCTGCGAGAGCTTTCGCTCTGGCCGGGAATTCCCGGCCCCCGTTAGGCCGCTACGGGTATCTCTCCTCGCGGAAACCTTTCTCCTTTGTCTATCTCTGGCCCTCACCCCGGGCCGGCGTTCCGTGCTCCAGCGATTTGTACGTGCCTGCGTGGAAGACCAATGGTTCCGCCTGAGGCCGATGTGCCAGCGCAACGACCTCACCGAGCACGATCACGTGATCACCGGCGCGGTGCAGTTGCGCCAGGCGGCACTCGAACCACGCCGCCGCATCGAGCAGGATCGGGGAGCCGGTCACGCCTGGTTCGAAGGGCACCTCGTCGAACATCGTCGGGTCGGCCGGACGATGACGGTTCGCGAACCAGCGCGAGACGTGGTGCTGCCCGGCGGAAAGCACGTTGACGACGAATCCCCCGGCCTGCTCGATCAGGCCGAGGCCACGGCTGGTTTCGTTCAGGCAGACCAGCACCAGCGCGGGATCAAGGGACACCGAGGAGAAGGAGTTGACGGTCACACCGTGCATGTTCCCGTCGCCGGATGCCGCGGTGACGACGGTGACTCCGGTCGCGAACGAGCCCATCGCCTTGCGGAAGCCGCTCAGTCCGCCGTCCGGGCCGGGCACCGCAAACCCCACCTCACCGCCGCGGTCCCGGCTATCGACGGCTCGCATCAGGCGGCGATCGCGGCGCGGGCGGGGCGCCCACGGGCGAACGGGGCGGGACACGGAGTCCTGGTCGCTGACGGCGGTCAATGTCATGGCCTCACTAGTCGCTGGTACACACGGCGTGGACGGGTCCGGCTTCATGGGCAGTCGACAGCGGTCAGGGCCGACAGGGCCTGCGGGATGATCTCGACGGTGAGGCGTGAGCCGGCCGCTGCCCAGACCGACCCGTCAAACTCCGCCACCAGGGGCAGGCCATCGGTGCGTTCCACGACCACGCTGGTGCCGCGCCCGTAGCGGACGTAGGGCCGGCCGAGGTGCTGGCCAGAGGGCATCAGGGGGACGAGATCGGCGACAGCGGACGGATCCAGCGCGTCGATGGTGCTGACGTCGAGCAGCCCGTCGTCGAGCAGCGACTGGGGCAGGAACTGGAACGACCGCGCCCGGAACCGTCCGCCGCCGATGGAGACCGAGGACATCGGCCCCTCCGCGAGAACCACGCCGTCGACGGTGACCCGGGTGGGATGAGCGGGAACCGCCCGCAGCACGTCGACCGCCGCCGCGAGGTAGCGGTCCATGCCCTTCACGGACGGCTCGACGGCCCGGGCGGCGAGGAGCACCTCCGCGAGGAAGCCGGTGGACGTGCCGAGCACGGCTACCGCTCCGGGTTCGACGAGGCGCAGCAGGTCAAGTTTGCGGACGGTGCATGCGCCCGGCTGGTCGAGCAGGTCGAGGATCTGCCGCCAGCCACGATCGCCGAACACGTTGCGTGCCGTGGAGTTGCCGCTGCCGGCCGGAAGCGCGCAGAGGATCTGATGCCCGGCCATCCCCTGGACGAGCTCGTTGACCGTGCCGTCGCCGCCGACGGCGACGATGAGCCCCGCGTCGGCGTGCTCACGCGCCAGGTCAGCCGCGTGACCGGGCGCCGTCGTCCAGGCCGTGCGCACCGTGCGCGCGCGGCCCGACAGCCAGCACCCGATCTCCCGGCCCACGTTCGCGTCAACGGCAGCCGCGGAAGGGTTGACGAGGACCAGGCAATCAGACTGCCGGACGACGTCCGGCATTACCTCGGTCACGGTTGCCTCCCTGGTGCTGCGGGCAAATGGGCTCGACTACATACCAAGAGGCGCCCGCGGCCGTCCTGATACGGCCTCATCGCCGCGCTGCGCATTCACGCCGGCTGATCAGCCGGCCTGATCGCCGTGCGCGAGAGCCATTTTCGCTCCCCGTCCCGCAAAGGTCACCGGGAAACCGCGGGGGCTCTTGAGCCTGCGGATGGATACCGCGGGTATCAGAACGCGCCCGGCGTGCTCTGTACTTAGCGAGCCGCTCAATGAGGCGCAGGCCCGCAGAATCATTTTCCTGAATGAGGAGCAAGCAAGCATGCCTTCTATCGACGAAACGGTCGTCATCGCCCGTCCTGCCGGGGAGGTCTTCGACTTCCTGGTACGCGGCGAGAACCTGCCGCGCTGGGATTCGTCGATACTCGAGTGCGTCCAGGTGGGCAGCGGCCCGGTGAGCGTCGGCACCCGTTACCGCGGAGCCAGCAGGATCCTGGGCCGCCGCATCGAGTGGGCGACGGAGGTCACCGAGTTCGAGCCGGGCGTGCGCTCGGTGAGCCGGTCCGTCGAGGGGCCGCTGACCTTCACGGTCTGCTACGAGGTGCGGGCCACGCCGGCAGGCGCCTCGCTGCGCTACCGGCTCACGGCCGACTCTGGCCTCGGCGGCGCCTTCGGCCGCTCGATGGAGCCGATCGTCCAGCGGGCCCAGGCCAAAGTCGTCTCCGCAAACCTCGGCAAGCTCGCCGGCCTCCTTGCGGACAGCGCCGCCTGAGCATCACTACGGAAACGGGAGACCTTCCATGCTTGATCAGATCGCAGGGCCGCACCGCGTCGGCATGGCGCCAGGCGCCGCGCGGCGCGCCGTCTTGCTGACCGGCGCATCCGGCGTGGTCGGCCGTGCCGTGCTACGGCGGCTGCGGGACGTCGACGTCGTGTGCTTCGTCCATCGTTCGCCGGTCTCCGGGCCGAACGTGACGACGCTGCCGGGCGACATCTCAAAGCGCATGTTCGGGCTGACTGAGCCGGCCTACCTGGAACTGGCGGCGAAGATCGGCGCGGTTGTCCACTGTGCGGCGGTCACGGATTTCAACCGCACGGACGGGAGCCTTGAGGCGACGAACGTCGCCGGCACGGATCACGTCGCCTCCTTCGCCGCTGCGGCGGGCGCCGTGCTGTACCACGTCAGCACCGCATTCGTTCATACCAAGGAGAACGGTGAACGCGGGCGTACCGCCCTCGGCTACGCCCAGTCGAAGTCGGCGGCCGAAGAGGTCGTACGCGCCAGCGGCGTGCCGCACGTCATCCTCCGGCCGTCGGTCGTCATCGGAGACTCGCGCACCGGCGAGATATCTGCCTTCCAGGGCCTTCACCAGGTCGCGGCCGGCATGTTCGCGGGCATCGTGCCGATGATCCCGTTCGATCCCGGCTGGCCGATCGATTTCGTCCCGGCCGACATCGTCGCCGACGCGATCGCCTGCGTCGTGCAGAACCGGGTAAGCGAGGGCGAATTCTGGATCAGCGCCGGCGACAAGGCGCTGCGCCTGGACGAGAGTGTCGCGGTCACCGTCGAGCTGGCGCGCGAGCTGGGCGTCCATATCGACATGCCGCGGTTCGTGCCGCCGGACACGTTCGACCGGCTGATCGGCCCGGTCTTCCTCGACGTGCTGCCGGGACGGATCCGCAGGAATGTCGTGCGGATGCTGGAGTTCTTCACGACCTACCTGCAGTCGGGTGAGACAAAGCCCAGCAGCCTGGACCGGCTCGTCGCGCTCGGCGCGAGGCCGCTGCCGGACCAGCGCGAATCGTTGCGGAACAGCGTGCGGTACTGGGCGGCGCAGAAAGGCTACGCCCAGGCCGAGAGCGAAAGGGTCGCCTGAGATGCCCGCGTCGACCAGCCCGGATCAGGTCCTCGGCCGCTACACGAGGCACGTGAACAAGTCGCTGGCCAGCCTGGCCCGGCTCGTGGCGACGCCCGTCGAGCTGGCCGCGGCCGGATCGAAGGTGCGGGGCAGCGATGGGCACACCTACCTCGACTGCGGAGGCTTCGGGGTCTTCCTGCTTGGCCACTGCCACCCGGCCGTCGTTGCCGCGGTCCGCGCGCAGCTGGAGCGCAACCCCCTGGCCACGAGGCTGTTCCTCAACCCTGAGCTGGCTCAGGCGGCCGCGGACCTGGCCGGCATCACGCCGCCCGGCCTCGACTACGTGTTCCTGACGAACTCGGGAGCCGAGGCGACCGAGCTCGGGCTGAAGCTGGCGCGCCTGGCCGGCAAGCGTCACGTGATCGCCATGCACGGCGGATTTCACGGGAAAACGCTCGGCGCACTGTCGGTGACCGGGCGGCCGCAGTACCGCGACCAGTTCGGCCCGCTGCTGCCGATGGTCGATTTCGTTCAGTTCGGTGATGCCGCCGCGCTCCGGGCCGCGCTGACGGCCCAGTCGGCCGTGCTGCTGGAGCCCATCCAGGCCGAGGGGGGTGTCCGGCTGCCGCCCGCCGGCTACCTCCGGCAGGTCCGGCAGGCGTGCACCGAGGCCGGCGCGGTGATGATCCTCGACGAGATCCAGTCCGGCATGGGCCGCCTGGGCGCATGGTGGGGGGCTGACCTCGCCGGCGTCACGCCCGACCTCCTGCTCGCCGGCAAGATCCTCGGCGGCGGCGTGATGCCGGTCGGCGGCGTCGTCGCGTCCGCGCCGCTCTTCGCGCCGCTCAACGCCGATCCGCTGCTGCACTCGTCGACGTTCGCGGGCAGCCCGCTCGCGGCCGCCGCGGTCAGCGCGACCATCGCCGCGATCAGGTCCGACGGCCTGATCGAGCGCGCACGCGAACGTGGCGGGCAGGTCCGTGACCTCGCGGCGGACGCCGTCGCCGCGCACTGCCCGCACCTGGTCACCGAGGTGCGCGGCGAAGGCCTGCTCATCGGCATCGACTTCGTCTCGCCCGACGTCGCGACCGAGTTCCTGATCGGGCTGCTGGACGCCCGCGTCATCCCGTCCTACTCGCTCAACTCCGGCAACGTGCTGCGGCTGACGCCGCCCGCGATCCTCAGCGCGGCGGACCTCGACTGGCTCGGAGCCGCTCTTACCTCGGCCGCCAAATGTGTCTCCCGCATCATTCCCGCCACCTGACGTCCATTCCTGCAGAGTTCTTTTCCATCGAGGAGATCGAATGCGCATCGTCCGCCTCCGGCTGCACGTGCCGTACATGTCAGCACCGGACGTGTACACAACGCTCGCCGACTTCGAGCGCTATCCCGTACTCAGCGAAGCCGTCCAGAACGTCGCCGTCACCAGGGTGTCGGAGAACCTCACCGTGTCGCGCTGGGAGGTCACCTTCCGGGCCGGGCTGCTGCGCTGGACCGAGGAGGATGAATTCGACCCTCGCGCCCTGACGATCACCTTCCGCCAGCTTGAGGGCGACATCGCCGTCTTCGACGGCTCGTGGGAGTGCGTCCCTGCCCCGCAGGGCAGCGAGATCCTGTTCTCGGTGCGGCTCGACATGGGCATCCCCAGCCTGGCCGACGCGCTCGAGCCGATCGCGGTGCGGACGCTGATCGACAACACCGTCTCGATCGTGCGCGGACTGGTCGGCACCGCCGATCTTGTCGCATCCGACGTGGCGGTCGCCGTGGGGAGCGCGTCATGAACCTGCTCCGCGACGAACGGGACACCCTGGACCGCTATATCCCGGGGCTGGACAAGTACCTCAGCGAGATCCCGCTGCCCGAACTGGAGAAGCCCGGCAGCGGCGCGCTGCAGAAATTCCGCGAGCTGGGCGGGCCGGCCCTGCTGGTGCCCGCGGAGTACGACGGCAAGGGAGCCTCCATGCTGGACGCGGTGCGTATCCAGCGCGCCGTCGGCAGCCGGTCGCCGTCGCTGGCCGTGGCCACGACGATGCACCACTTCTCCGTGGCCTCCCTGGTTGAGCTCACCGCGGCCGGCAACGGCTTCGAGTGGGCGATGCTCATGGCGATCAGCGAGAATTCGTGGCTGCTCAGTTCCGGCTTCGCCGAGGGCAGGCCGGGGCAGCACATTCTGGCGCCCACCATGCGGGGGGTGCCGGCCGACGGCGGCCTCACCGTCAGCGGCGTGAAGAAGCCGTGCAGCCTCACCTGGTCGATGAACCTGATGAGTGCCAGCGTCGCCGTCGCCGACCCGGCCACCGGGACGGACCGGATCGCGGTCGTGCTGATCCCGGCCGACTCGCCCGGCATCGAGCGCGCGCCGTTCTGGCGGAGCACCGCGCTCGCCGCGGCGGAAAGCGACCAGGTCACGCTGAACGACGTGCACGTTCCCGAGGCGCTCATCTTCTACCCGGCCGGCGGCGAGGTGATGGACCCCATCCAGGCCCGCGGGTTCACCTGGTTCGAGCTGCTGATCTCCGCGTCTTACCTCGGCGCCGCCACGAACCTGGCCGAACGTGCCATCGCCCGCGGCGGCGGCCCGGCGGAGGACCGCGCCAGCCTGGCGATCGAGCTGGAGAGCGCGGCCGCGGCCCTGGAACGGGTGGCCTCCCAGGCCACGGCCGCCGACAGCAACGATGCCCTGCTCGCGCGGGCGCTGTACGCCCGGTTCGCGACCGAGCGGGCGGTCGAGCGCGTGGTCATGTCGGCCGCCGCGATTCTCGGCGGCATGTCGTTCATCCAGTCGCCCGACATCGCCTACCTGCTGGGCGCTGCCCGTGCCCTGGCCTTCCACCCGCCCTCACGCGCCGCGGCCGCGGGCCCTATCGCCCGCTATCTCGCCGGCGGCCCGCTGGCCCTCTGACGTGACACTCCCGGGAATGCTCATGGAAACACGCAACCTGTCCCTCGCAACGCAGCGGTCGCCGCAGCAGGACCTCGACACCGTCGCAGGCATCCTCGAACGGCACGCGGCCAATCCCTCCGCATTTCTCGCGCTCAACGACGGGATGCGCTACTTCACCGCGGCCGGCATCGATGGGGTGGTCGCTTACCAGCCCGCTGGGCGCCGGACGATCGTCCAGCTCGGCGGCGTGTTCGCCGGCCCGGCCGACCAGGACCGCCTGCTGGCTGGGTTCCTTGACTTCGCGCGGGCCCAGCGGCGCAGGGTGGTCGCCGTCCAGCTGATGCGCCATGACGCCGGGCTGTACGCGGCCCATGGGTTTACCGTGAACCAGTTCGGCGCCGACTACGCCCGGCAGCTGGCCGGCTTCAACCTGCGCGGGAAGAAGCACATGCAGCTGCGTAACAAGGTGTCGCGTGCGCGGCGTGCGGGAGTGTCCGTGATCGAGGCCGGCATCGGCCAGCTCGGCCCGCAGCTCGACGAGATCGATCACGTATGGCTGCACTCCAAGGGACGGCACGTCAAGGAGCTGAAGCTGATGGTCGGGCAGCGCGGCGGCCCGGCTCAGCCACGGCGGCGGCTGCTTGCCGCGCTGAACGAGGCGGGCACCGTGCTGGCTTACATCAGTTTCTCGCCCGTCTACGGAACACAGTCCGGCTGGCTGCACGATTTGTCGCGGCGGCGTCCCGACGCGCCGCCCGGCGTGCTGGAGCTGATCGTGATCACGGCCGTGGAGATGTTCCAGGCCGAGCGGGCGGCGTACCTGCACTTCGGGTTCACGCCGTTCACCAGCCTGTCGCCGGCGCATGAGGTCACCGGCGCGAGCCGGATCACCGCACGCATCCTGCGGCTCCTGGCGAAGCACGGGTCTGCGATCTACCCCGCGGCCGACCAGCTCGCGTACAAGGAGAAGTGGGGCCTGGACCTGGTGCAGCCGGAATACATCGCCTTCCAGGGCGGAATCTCGCTGCGCCGGGTCTGGAGCCTGCTCCGCGTGACCAACTCGGTGTGACCGGCCCCCGCGCCAGTCAGACAACGGCCTTCGGTGGCCGCGCACGACGCGGCCACCGACGCCTTGACGGCGGTGCAGTACCAGGTGACTGGTGCCGGACTAGCTGATCAGGGTCGCCGACCGGTCCACGAGGCGGTCGAGGGTGATGCGGAGCTCAGCCAGCACAGGCTCGATCGTCTCCTCCGGGTGCTCGGAGTTCCCCACGAAATGCGCCGCCTCGCAGATGGCTCCGTAGATGAGGCTGGCCAGCAGCTCGACGCGGTGGCCCGGCAGCAGCCCGGCCTCGGCCGCGCGGATCAGGCCGCCGCGGATCAGCTCCACGCTGGTCGGGGAATCCGAATCGCGTACCCCGTGCCAGCCCAGAGCCACGGGGGCGTCCATCAGGATGATGCGGCGCACGGACTTGTCGAGCAGCGCGCGGAGGAACGCCTGGACCCCCGCGTGGAACGCGTCCCAGACATCGTCTTCCCGCAGGAACGCCGCGATCACCGCCTTGGTCAGGCGCCGCTGCTCGGCCGCGTAGACCGCGCGGAAGAGTTCCTGCTTGTTCGGGAAATAATAGTAGACCGCGCCCTTGGTGAGGCCGGCGGCCTCGACGATGGCGTTTAGTGATGCGTTCGCATACCCCCGCTGCGCAAAGAATTCGCGAGCCACGGCCACCAGGGAGGACTCGACTCCACCGGCGGCGGCGGTCGTGACGCCGGGCGAACCGGGGGGCTGAAGCTTCATGAGCCGATGTTACCCCCGCATATCGTAGGGCTAATGAGGCGCTTAGGGCCGGCTGGGAACACGCCGGCGCCTTCGAAACTCTCCACTGCACCACAAACTTTCGACGTCGCCCGCCTCGATGGCGGCTGCGATGCTGCTCCGCCGCCCCGGCGGGCACACGGTTTGCCTGGCCCCTGCGAGGACATGAGCCGGCGGCCGCGCGCCGCCGTGGCCGGATACGCTCCGGCTACGGGCTGCGGACCTCCATCATCGGCTGCTGCGCGGCGCGCTGTACGCGCTCGCCCCCGTCCCAGGTATCGTGGTCGATCTTCCTGAGCAGCTCCTCGTCCGTTTGCGTTATCCGGGACATGGCGCGCCGTAGCACAGGCGGTGCCATGATTGACGTCACGAGCGCGACCAGGACCACGATCGTGTAGGTCGTTGTGTTGAGTATGCCAAGGCGCAATCCGGTGAGGGCGATGACCACCTCGACGATGCCGCGCGCGTTCATGCCGGCGCCGAGAGCGATGCCCTCCCAGTTGCTGAGCCGCCTGAGCCGGGCGCCGGCGTACGCACCTGCGAACTTGCCGAGGATCGCGACAAGCACGATGGCCGAGGCCGTCAAGGCGACCACAGGCCGGCTAAGTACCGTGACGTCAACCCGCAGTCCGGCGGTCGCCAGGAAGAGCGGGGCGAGGACGGACAGCACGAGCGTCCGCAGCGCAGCCAGCCGCCGCTGGGCGATGCGTGAAGCGGAGATCACGGTTCCGGCGATGAACGCGCCGAAGATCGGCTCCATGCCGAGCGACGCCGTGGTCACCGCACCGGCCAGGATAATGACCACCACTGCCGCAACGGTCGGGCCTGGTTCATCCGCCCGTGTTGTCACGGTCAGTACCTTCTTCACCGCAATGCGTCCCACGGTGCCGGCCAGCAGCACGAACGCGATCAGGTAGGCCACCGCGACCAGGACGTGGCCAGCCCGGACACCGGTCGTCGCTGCAGCCGCGATAACCGAAAGCAGCAGCCAGCCAACCGCGTCGTCGATCGAGCCCGCGGCCAAGATGAGCTGGCCGAGGTCACGGTGCAGCAGGCGCATGTCCGACAGCGTCTTGGCGATTACCGGGATCGCGGACACGCACATCGTGACGCCGATGAAAAGCGCCAGGGCACCGCGGCTGGTATGGCCGCTGGCAACTACGGTGGCGGGCAGGAACAGTCCGAGCGTCACGCCAAGGGCCAGAGGAATGATGAGGTTGAGCGCGCTCACCGTCAAGGCCGTACCGCCCTTCCGGCGCAGCAGGCGCAGGTCGAGCTGAGTGCCGGTAACGCCGACGAGCAGGACGGCGCCGACCTGAGCAATGCCGTCCAGCAGGTGCATCTGGTTCGCGTCGGCGGGAAACAGCCAGTGCCCGGCGCCCGGAAGGACGTGCATGAGCAACGAGGGCCCCAAGATCACACCGGTGGCGAGTTCCCCGACGATCGCAGGCATGCCGATGCGCCCGGCCAGCCGGCCCAGCAATCGGGCGACCGCCAGCAGGACAGTTATCGCGGCGAGGAAGACGAGAAGGCTGTGCGAGGCCAGTGGCGGTATTGGGTGGTGCATATGTGAGCCCCCTCCGATCAGATGTGCAGACCCTCTGGTTCTCTTCAGAGGGCCGTAAGCAATGCCTGATACCCATTCGAAAACGGGTGTTTCCGATCGCCTTCCGTAACGGCGGTACAGAACCGGCGGGCCAACGTTGCTTCGCGCAAAAAGGATGCGTTTCGGGTCGGCGCCCAGGCAGCCCGACGGACCCGGAGAATTAGGCGCGGCCCGGCTGGGCTCCGCCGGGCCGCCGTGCGCAGCTGAACTCCATTTCCCAGCTCAACCGACGGGTCTCGGCTGCCTGGCGACGGTCGCGTAAGTGGATTCCGCCGCTTCCGCCGTTTCCGGCGGTGGCCCGACAAAGGCGAGAATCTCCGCACGCACGCCGGGCTCGCGGAGGATGCGCTGGTGGCCAAGCTCGCTGGTGCTGAGCAGTTCCGCCCTCGGCCAGGCCGCGGCGATGGCGGCGCTGTCCGACCAGTTCGTCGCCGCGTCCTGCCGGTCGTGCACCAGCAGCAGCCGTGGCGTGTCCAGCTCCTCGCCCAGCGGCGCTATGTCGAAATAGGACAGTGGCCGGTCGATGCGGTGCTCGATGCGCTCGACCATCCGGGCGCGCACCCGCTCGCCGAACCCAACCCGGCGGGCGAACTCGTGCGTGTACGGCGCGATGGTGCCCATGGGGGCGAGAAACACGAGGCTCTGCACGCGCAGCCCGTTGCGGAGAGCGTGGGCGGCGGCCATGCAGCCGATGGAATGCGCGATCACCGCGTGCGGCGGGCCGCCCTGCTCCATGGCAGCCTTCAGTACATCGGCGAACTCTATGATGGTGGCGCGGTTCCGGCCGGTTGTCCCGGGCGGCGACTCGCCATGGCTGGGTGCGTCCACCGACACCACCCGGTAACCGGCCGCCACCAGCGGGTCGACGAACGCGCCGAGCTGGCCGCGCCGGCCGCCCCAGCCGTGTAGCAGGTACACGGTCGGCCCGCTTCCCCACATCTCGCCGGCCATGGCTCGGCCGTGTACCGGAACCGGAAGCCGCCGTCCCCCGGTGCCGGGCGTGACCGTGTTCCGGCCGCTGCCCAGCGGCCGGAACCACAGATTGGCCGCCCACCGGCCGCCCAGCCCGGGCGCGACGGCGTTCAGCACCATAAACGCGAACCGGACCGAACCCATTATCCCCCACTGAAAAGATCGAACGATCGTTCTTTTTTTGCGTCGTGAGAGGGTCATGGATGATCATCCTTTCAGAGGAAACCGCTGGGTCAGGACGTGCTATGCCCGGCCGCCGCGAGCAGTGCGGCAAAGGACCGGCGGGCCTTCACCTCGGCCGCGTCGTCGCCCAGCAGCCGCTTGGCGTGGTGGTAGCCGAGGATCACGCTGTACAGGTCGTAGGCGAACTGCTCCGGGTCGGCGTCCTCGTGCAGGTGCCCCTCGGCAATGCCGCCGCGCACGAACTGGGCGACCACGTCAAGCCAGTCGACCTGCCGGCTGACCAGGTAGTCCCGCACCGGGCCGGGCTGGTCGTCCAGCTCGATGCCGGCGGTGATGAACAGGCAGCCGCCGGGCAGCGCGTCCGAGGTCCAGACCAGCCACCGGTCGAATAGCTCGCGCAGCCGTGGCTCGCCGCGCTCGGCGTCCAGGCTGGGCATCATCACGATGCGCAGGAACCGGTCCACCTCGTGCTTGAGCATCTCCAGCTGCAGCGACTGCTTGGATCCGAAGTGGGTGAACAAGCCACTCTTGGACAGGCTGGTCCTGGCGGCCAGCGAGCCGATGGTCAGGCCGTCCAGCCCGGCGGTGCTGGCGATGCGCACGGCTTCGTCCAGGATGGCCTTGTGGGTCAGCTCACCTTTTTGCATGCCTGAACTTAGCACGACCGTTCGGTTCAATCAACGGCATTCCCGCTGATCCGCCAGGGTTCGCACGATCGTGCTGAGGGCGGGACCGTCCTGGCGCGTAATTACCATGACGGCCCACGACCGGCGGAAGGACTGGCCGATGCCACACGCGAGTTCACCAACGACATCCGCACCGACCCGGCTGGGCGGCGGCCGGCCCAGCGCCACGGCGGAGATCAATGCACAGATGCGCGCGGCGGACGCGGCTCTGGTGCCGGCCCGCCGGCTGGTCGGTGACCCGTTCGCCAAATACTTTGTGACCAACCCCCGATACCGGCTGCTGCGGCTCACCCCGGGCGTGGCCCTGGGCGGGCTGCGGCTCTTCGACCGGCTGTTCGGCGGTCTGCTGGCTGAGATCCTGCTGCGCGGGCGCTATCTGGAGGACGCCTTGGTGGCCGCGGCGGCCCGGGGCGTCACGCAGGTGGTGCTGCTCGGGGCGGGGCACGACGCGACTGCGCTGCGCGGCCCGGAGAACCATCCCGAACTGCGCGGGGTGCGCTTCTTCGAGGTCGACCACCCGGCCACCCAGGAGGTGAAACGGTCTGTGCTGCGCCAGATCGGCGCGGACACCGGGCGGATCACCTTCGTCCCGGCCGACCTCGCCCAGGGGGTACCGCTAGACGGCTTGGTGGACGCCGGGTTCGACGTGGCGCGACCGTGCCTGGTTGCCTGGCTGGGGGTGTCCTACTACCTGAGCTTCACGGCATTCGAGCGAATCCTGGCCGATATCGCCGCGCTCTGCGCGCCGGGCAGCACACTGGTCTACGACTACCTCGCGCCGCAGGTGGTGGACGGCACCACCAAATATCGCGGCGCCCGCCGGGCCGCGCGCTCGGTGCGCCGCCGTGGCGAGCCCTACACGCTGGGCCTGACGGATCAGCAGGCGGCGGCCGCGGCGCAGGCGGTCGGCTTCACCCCGGTCGACTCCAGCCGGGTGCCCGAGCTGGTGCGCCGCTACGGCGGCCGCACCCCGTACTGCCGCCCGGACGACTACCTCGGCGTGCTCACCCTCACCCGCACCGGGCCGGGGACTGGCCGGTGACGCTGCTGGAGCGGCTCGCGGGCTGGGCCAGCACGCTGACCCTGGACGAGGTACCGCCACGGGTGCTCGCCCTGGCCAAAAGCCAGGTGCTGTCCCAGCTCGCCGCGGCGCGGGCCGGGCTGGGCCATCCGCTCGGCGCAGTAGTGGTGGACGCGTTCGGGCCGCCGACGCAGGCCGATGTCAAGCAGTCCGCGTGCGTGCTGGCCGGGCTCACCGCCTGGTTGCAGATGGACGACACCGCCTATGCCGGGCACCTGTCCAACTCCACGGTGAACGTGCCGCTGGCCTATGCCCTGGCCCGCGGCGCGAGCGGCCGGGAGCTGCTGACCGCGGTGATCGCGGCCAACGAGTGCGCCGCCCGGCTCACCGCCGCCGCGACCCTGGGACCGTACCGCGGGCAGAGCGCTACCTACACCCACCTGGCCGGCGCGGTGGCCGGGCGCTGCCACCTGGAAGCGGCCGACCGGCGGCAGTGGGCGCAGGCCTGGGCGCTCGCCTTCGGCATGCCGCCCCGAGTCCTCGCCCCGGCCTTCCTGGCCAGCGACACCAAGGTGCTGAACGCCTTCACCCCCGTGCGCGCCGGGCTGGACGCGTGCGACGCGGCGGCGGCCGGACTGACCGGCGCGCTGGACGTGATCGAGCACCCGGACGGTTTCCTGTCCCGGTTCGCCTCGGTACCGCTGCCTGAGGTGATCACCGACGGGCTCGGCGAGCGCTGGCATACCGATACCCTGTCGTTCAAGCTGCATCCCGGCGGTCCCGGGGTGGACGCGGCGGTCGACTGCGCCGCCGAACTCGCCGCGGAACTCGGCCCGCTGCACGCCGAGGACGTCGCCGAGGTGGTCGTGCACGCGTCCTGGTACACGGCTTTTGTCGACCGGCGGATCGCGAACCTGGCCACTGGACCGGACGCGCCGCTGAGCGTGCTGGTGGTGTCCACCCCGTACACCGTGTCCACCACCCTGCTCACCGGCGAACTGCTGCCCGCCGATTTCGCCTCCCCCCGGCTGGCCGACCCGGATCGCTGGGCGCTGGCCGGCCGCGTGCGGGTGGCGCACGATCCGGCGCTGACCCGCGACTCGTTCCGGTCCGAGGTGCCGTTCGGCGCCGCGCTGCGGCTGGCCGGCGACCGGGCCGGGGACTGGGAGTTCGGCGCCGCCGGCCAGGACATCCGGGCGCTCGGCCTGGGCGGGCTGCTCACCGATCTGGGGCCGCCGCTGGAATCCTTCGAGCACGCCCGTAAGGTCACCGGCGCACGGGTGCGGGTGCGGCTCCGCAACGGACGAGCCGCGGTCCGGCAGCGTGACATCCCGCTGGGCTCGGCGGGCCCGCATACCCGGGCCAACCACTTCGACCTGGTGCGCTGCAAGTATCTGCGCGGCGGCGGCGATCCGGCGGTCGTCGGGCTGATCGCCGAGCTGGACCGGCTGCCCGGTGATCAACTGGCGAAACTCGTCGACATCGCCCTGCGGCCGCCATATTACGCCGACTTCCCGGCCTTCCAGTGAACCAGAGCCGGACGAAGCGCGCGAGCTGGCGACTGGCCAGCCGTACTCCCTATGTGACAACGGAAGCCAACAGGAGAAGAGATGACAGCGACCACCACTGACCTCACGAGCCACGCCGTGTCGGCCACGGAAACAGCCCGGGTGCACACGGGCAAGATCGACGGCGCCGAGTACCGGATCGAGGTGCCGGTACGGTGGAACGGCGTCGCGCTGTTCTACAGCCACCACTACCGGATGCCCGGACTGCCCTGCCCGGCTTTGGTTGTCCCCTCGGACGACGAATTCGGGCCGCGGGTCGACGCCGCCGCGATCCGGCAGATCCTGCTGGACCGCGGTTACGCGCTGGCGGGCACCGCCAAGACCACCGGCTGGATGCTGGAGGACACCCTGCGCGATCAGGTCGCGCTGCACGACTGGTTCCTCGCCAATATCGGTTCGCCCACGCACAGCTATGTGTGGGGGCTGTCCCCGGGCGGCCTTGCCTCGATCACATTGGCCCAGAACCATCCGCGCCGGTTCGATGGCGCGCTGTCGCTCGGGGCCGACGCCAGCGGCGTGATCAACCAGATGAATCTGCGGCTGGACGCCGCGCACGCGATCAACACCCTGCTCGTCCAAGAACACGATCTTGATCTCGGCCTGATCAGCGACCCGAACGGCAATGTGGACAAGGCGGTCAAGGCCGTGAACGCGGCCGCGCAAGCCGACGCGCTGACCCGCGCCCGGCTGATCCTGGCCTGTGCACTAGGCAACCTCGTCCCCTCGGTGGACGCGCATGCCCCGCACGGGGTGACCGACCCGGACGCGGCCGTCGCGCACCTGGCCTGGATTGTCACCTACTCGCACGCCTCGGTGATCTTCGGGCCGGCCCGCAAGAACATCGAGGAACGCGCCGGCGGCAACCCGCTGTGGAACACCGGCGTCGACTATGTGGACCTGTTCACCCGTTCAGCGATGCGGGAACTCGCCGAGCGGGCGTACCGGCAGGCCGGCGCCAGCCTTATCGACGACCTGAACGCGGTCAACGCCGCACCCCGGGTGGCCGCGGACCAGCATGCCATCGAGTACTTCATCCGCACCGGCGGCTGCCCGGGCCTGACCCCGGTGCCCGTGGTGACCGTGCACGCCATCCGGGACGGCGCCGCCCCCGTGGAGCACGAGCGGGCCCTGGCCGACCGGGTCGCACTGCTCGGCGATCCCGGCAACCTGCGTCAGCTGTACCTGGACCGGAACTTCACCAGCTCAATGAGCCCCGCCGAGATCATTACCGCCCTGGGTGTGCTGGAGCAGCGGGTGGAGACGGGCGAATGGCAGGACACCGGCGCGGCGAACCTCAACCGGATCGCCGGCGCCCACCCAGAGGCGCACCGGAGGGTCTACAACTTCTGGATTCCGCTGGAGCGGGAGGGGGAGCGCTACGCTCCGCTGCCGCCCGCGTTCGTCGATTACCAGCCCGCGCCGTTGCCGCGCACCTGGCCGTTCTGAAACCCCGCGGGTGCCGTGCGCCGGACGCGGCCACGGCACCCGGCGGTCACGTCGAGAAGGAGCGAAACGCAGGTTCCCAGCAACAATGTGGCGATCCCGCTGAACCCCGGGCCCTCAGGTCGGTTCGACGCCGGATCTCAGCCCGCTCATCCGAAGTAATCACCGAGCCCTTTCGCCACGCCCGCTGGCCACCGGCCCGGGCGTTGGCAAGGGTCAATTTCCGGCGTCACCGGTATAAGCCCCTGACCAGCGAATCGTAATTCGCTGATGTTTACCGGACGTGTGCCGTGTCCGCTCAGCCGGCAAAGTTCCGGAATCCGGCGAGGGAAAAGCGAAGCAGTTTCGTAAATACTTGTGCCAGGCCAGTCCGGATGGCAGCCGATGCCATCCGGAGCGCGAAGGGAGAGCTCTCCTTATGACCTCCACGACCAGCCCGCGAACCGACCAGGATGAAGTTGGCTGGGAAACGGCGCCGACATTGATTGACGGTGCGAGGACCCTCCAGCTTACGGTTGGCCAGTGCAACCTCGACTATTGGTTCACCGCGGTCGCCCAGGGTATGCTCGCAGGCCTGGCGAACGGTCATCGGCCCGGCACCCCCGTACCTGGTTACATGCGCGAACCTGGTCCGCTCCGCACCGCGCTCATCAGCGAGCTCGGATTCCGCGGCATGGCCGAGGAAAAGGCTGCCCGTGCGATCAGCTTCCTCGTCGAATCGGCTCCGGATATTCCGACAATGGAATTCTATGCGACACAGCTGATCGATGAGGCCCGTCACGCCCGCGTATTCCGCGGGCACATCAGCGAACTGGGTGTCTCGTCTCGCGAGATGCAGAATGTTGTTCGGGAGCTGTCCGGACCTGATATCGAGGCAGTGATAGAGCCGCTTGAGCGGTTCGCCCAGCCAGTCAGGGATGCGCGCGACTTCGTCGGCGGGGTCGTCCTGCTGACCGTCCTGGTCGAGGGGGTGCTCGCTCCCGCCGCCGAGCTGAGCGAGCGCAAGTGGCGGATGCTCGACCCCGCAGCGGCAGAGATCGAGCGTGGAGCCGGCATCGATGAGATCCGGCACCTGACGGTAGGCAGCTCAATTATACGCAATCATCTCGTGGCAGCTCCGCAGGAGGCCAGCCGGCTCCGTTCGCTGATTGATGAGGGTATGGAGATGTGGGTCAAGGTTCCCATGCTGGAGGTGCTCAGGAAACGTGAGGAACTTTTCCAGGAGGGGATGCAGCAGTACGCTTCTGTGGTCGGGGACTATGAAATATGGCCCGGCACCCGGCTGCTCGAAACCACGCCCGGCGAACGCGTCGAGAAGGCCCTCACCTGGTCCTTTGAGATGCAGCAGGAACGTCTGACTTACATGGGCCTCGCTCCCCTGCCGGCCGCTGATAGCGATGGCGCCGCGGATTGAACCGGCCAGCCACTCAGCGGCTCGGAGGATTAAAGCCCTGTTCGCGTGTGCTGTATGCGTGGAATTCCGCTGGCGACCAGTGAATCGCCCAGGATGTCAGACATGAGCTTCTTCGGATAGCCAATGAAGTCCGGCGAATATGCTGGCTCACTAAATGAATATCAAATGAGGTGCACATGAATCACTTGACGCTCAAGCCCTCAGCAGCAGGCCGGGCTGGCGGGGCCACTGGCAGCGCGCAGGCCGCCAGCCAGCCGGTACAGAGCGGTGGCTATGCAGCGGGGGTAGCTGAGCTAT
>Ga0335078_10004033_pt1 | contig 21812 bp, 20 predicted proteins | sample Lox_Sample_32_FD_206711 | JGI IMG/M metagenome (GOLD analysis project Ga0335078, IMG submission 206711) | Soil microbial communities from Loxahatchee National Wildlife Refuge, Florida, United States - Lox_Sample_3.2 | ecosystem: Environmental > Terrestrial > Soil > Wetlands | place: USA...
GGTCACCAGGACCGGGCTGATCTGCTGATCCATTGTCATCACTCCTTGCGGCGCGGCCGCCTTGGCAGCGCCCGTTGAGATTGCCTGTCAGCTGCGTTCACGGATCGCCCTTCGGGGTGGTCACCCGGCGGGCACCTAGCGCCGTCCAGACCGGCAACCCGCCAGGCAGCCGCTGCCATGCTGCCAGCAGCTGCCGATGCCGCCTGCGATCCAAACCGCGGCGATTATCAGGGCGCCCGGAACAGGCGGATATGCCCCGTTCATGACGGCCAGTAAATCACCTGGCCACACGCACACCGAGTCGGCGGTATGGAGCATTTCTCGGGAGCTGCTATTCGCTGGCACCTGCTCGTAAGTGGCGTAGCGTGACCTGGCTGGACGGCTTACGTTGAGCTTCCGTTTCACCGCTGGGAGCCGGCGCTGGCCCAGCTCGGGTCCCAGCCCGGCCGGGAGGTGCCTGATGACCACTGCCGCCCCATCCACTGCCCTCGTCACGATCCAGCCCGTCTTCACCGATCCCGAACGGCTCGCCCTCACCGGGTACCTGGCCGGCTACCGCGGGCTGACCCGCGAGGCGTACGCGCTCGACTTGCGCCAGTTCACCACCTGGTGCCGCGCCCGTTCCCTGAACCTGTTCGCCGTCCGCCGTGCCGACATCGAGAGCTTCGCCCGGGAGCTGGAAGCCAAGGGCCGGGCCCGGGCGACCGTCACCCGGCGGCTGTGCACTATCGCCGGGTTCTACAAGTACGCGGTCGAAGAAGAACTCCTGGATCACTCACCCGCTGCGCACGTCCGCCGTCCCCGGGTGGACTACGGTTCCCACGCCGTTGCGCTGGATCGCAACGAGCTCGGCGCGCTGCTGGTCACGCCGGGCTCGGCCCGCCGGCCGAGCATGCGCTGATCTCCCTGCTCGCGCTGAACGGGCTGCGGGTCTCCGAGGCCACCGGCGCCGACATCGACCACCTCGGCCTGGAGCGCGGGCACCGGACGCTGACGATCACCCGCAAGGGCGGCAAGGTCGTGGCCATCCCGCTAGCGCCGCGCACGGCCCGGGCGATCGACCTGGCCGTCGGCGAGCGCACCGGCGGCCCGGTGTTCCTGGCTGCGGACGGGCGGCGGCTGGACCGGCACGGCGCCGGTAGGATCGTCCGCAAGACCGCGCGCCGCGCCGGAATCGGCAAGGCCGTCACGCCCCACACGCTCAGGCATGCGTTTATCACCGCTGCTCTGGACGCCGGGGTCCCGTTGCAGACCCGGGCACCGTCAACATGGCGAAGAACCCACGGTGGCGCCTGCTGCTTCTGAAGCAACGACGCAGCATCGGTATCAATGACAACGTCACGCACGGCCGGTCAGGCCAGCGAGGCGTTCCGGCTCGCCCGCAGATCGGCCAGGAACGCCGCCAGCTCCGCATCCGACTCCCAGATGTCGGCAGCCAGCTCCCCGGGATCAGCCACCGGCTCAGCATGCTGCGCCCAAGCGAGATCCTCGATGGTCGGCAACTGACCGGCCATCGGCTCGGGTTCCTGACGCGCCTGACTCACGATCACCATCGTACGCGGTCGCCCTGGGTCCCGGTCACTTACCGAGTGTGGCCAGCAGCCGAACGAGGCCCGCGCCCGAGCCGCCGTTCTGTATTTACAGAGGCGACGATCGGCTGCGAGGCTTTGGCAGCACGGATTGAGGCGTTCTGTGCGGTACCGGCCAGATCACTGGAGCACCACATGACTTCGGGAGTGACGGATACACCGAGATCAGGAGGGCCGCCAGCGGACGGCGAGCTCGCGTGGCATACGCTCGGCGCCGATCAGGTCCTCCAGTCCGAAGGGGTGGACGGGCAGCGCGGTCTCAGCTCGGCCGAGGCGGCCGCGAGGGCTGAACGCTTCGGCCCGAACACGTTCGCCGCCGGCCAGTCCGAGTCCCGCTGGCGCGCGTTCCTCCGCCAGTACGCGGACCCGATGCAGCTTGTGCTGCTGGCCGCCGGTATCGGCAGCCTGTACCCGCTCAAGCAGCTCGGCACCGGCCTGCTGCTGATCTTGCTGACGTTGTTCAACGCGGTCATGGGCTTGCAGCAGGAGGGGAAGGCTGCCGCAGCTGTCGTCGCCTTGCAGAAGATGGTGATCATCAAGGCCAGGGTGAGGCGGGACGGCCAGCTGGCGGAGATCCCCGCCAGGCAGCTGGTGCCCGGCGACATCGTCGCGATCGAGGCGGGCGATATCGTGCCCGCGGATGGGCGGCTGCTGAAGGCGGCCACGCTGGAGGTCGATGAGTCCGCGCTGACCGGGGAGAGCCTGCCGGTGGCCAAGGGCACCGAGCCGGTGGCGGGCGCCGGCACGCCGCTTGGCGACCGGACCGACATGGTGTACATGAACACCAACGTCACCCGCGGCACGGGCGAGTTCGTCATCACCGCGACCGGGATGGCCACCGAGGTCGGCCACATCTCCGGGCTGCTGCAGGGGGAGCAGGCGGTGAAGACCCCGCTCACCCGCCAGATGGACCGGCTGACCGGGCAGATCCTGGTGATCGCGGGCATCGCGCTGGTCGCCTCGATGGGGCTGAACCTGGCCCGGGGCGAGACGTTCACCGCCGTCTTCAACGCCGCCGTCGCCTTTGCCATCGCCGCGATCCCGGTCGGGTTGCCCACGGTGGTCACGACCATCCTGGCCTGGGGGACGCAGCAGCTCGCCAAGGCCGGCGCGATCATGAAACGGCTGGCGTCGACCGAGACACTGGGCTCTACCGCGGCGATCAACTCGGACAAGACCGGCACGCTGACGATGAACCAGATGACCGCGGTCCAGATGACCGTCGTCGGCCGGCGGTATGCGGTCGAAGGGAAGGGGTATTCGACCGCCGGGCGGATTAACCGGGTTGGCGGGCAGGCGGACATCGGCCTGGATGAGTTCCTGGTGCCGATGGTGCTGGCGTCGGACGCGGTGGTCAGGGACGGCGAGCTGATCGGGGACCCGACCGAGGGCGCCCTGGTCGTGCTGGCCGCCAAGGGCGGCATCGACGCGGTCTCCACCAGGGAACGGTACCCGCGGATCGCCGAGCTGCCGTTCGACGCGGCGTACAAGCTGATGGCCACGTTCCACAAGATGACCGGCGCGTCCGGCCAAGAGGTGATCCGGTGCTTCGTCAAGGGCGCGCCGGATCAGCTGCTGGCGCGGGCCGCCACGGTCGCCGACGCCGACGCCGGCCTGGCGCCGGCCGACGGTGAGTTCCGGCAGCGGTACCTGGCCGAGAACCAGCGGCTGGGCGAGCAGGGCCTGCGGGTGATGGCCACCGCGCGCAAGGACTTCGACCCGGCCGCCTTCGACCCCGGCGCCGACCTGCTCGGTCTGGTCACCGGGCTGGAGCTGCTCGCCCTGGTCGGCATCGTGGACCCGCCCCGCCCCACCGCCAGGGCATCGATCGCGACGGCGAAGAAGGCCGGCATCCGCGTCCGGATGATCACTGGCGATCACGCGGTCACGGCGGCCGCGGTCGCCGGCCAGCTCGGCATCGACGGCACCGTGCTCACCGGCGCCGAGTTCGGCGCCATGAGCGATGAAGAGGCACTGGTCAAAGTCGACGGCATCGGCGTGATCGCCCGCGTCAGCCCCGAGCACAAGGTCCGCCTGGTCGACGTTCTCAGGAAGAAGGGCCAGATCGTCGCGATGACCGGGGACGGCGTCAACGACGCGCCGGCGGTCAAGAAGGCCGACATCGGGATCGCGATGGGCACCGGCACCGAGGTGACCCAGGAAGCCGCGGTGATGATCCTGACGGACGACAACTTCTCCACCATCGTCAAGGCCGTCGAACTCGGCCGCGGGCTGTATGACAACCTTGCCAGGTACATCCGGTTCCAGATCGGCGGCCTGTTCGGCTACATCGCCACGTTCCTCGGTGCCAGCCTCTTCAACGTCGCCGAGGGCATACCGCTGCTCCCGCTGCAGACGTTGTGGGTGAGCTTCACCATGATCTCCATCCAGTCGGTCGGGCTCGGCTACAGCAAACCCGCCGCCGGGCTGATGGACCGCCCGCCGCTGCCACCCAGCCGGCCGATCCTGACCCGCACGCTCATCGTCTGGCTCGCCTTTATCGGCCTGCTGGCGGCGGCCGGAACCCTCAGCGTGATCAGCTGGGCGGACCAGGTACACGGGCTCGACATCGCCCGGACCATGGGGATGGTCACCTTCGCGCTGTTCATCCTGTTCTTCTCGATCGAGTCCAAAGACGAACGGGACTCGGCATTCTCCCTCGACACCTTCTCCGACAAGACGTTTACCATCACGACCAGCGGGTCCTTCGTCCTGCTGATCTTGTCCACCGTCCTGAGCATCTTCCAGACCGTGCTGAAGACCGTCAGGCTCGACGTCCGGCAGTGGCTGATCTGCACCGCCGTAGCCCTGTCGATCGTGGCGGCCGCCGAGATCCGCAAAGCATTGCTGCGGCAGACCGCCGCGAAGGCCATCCACCCCGCCGGCGCGCCCGGGCCGGAGCCACTACCCGCCGAACGCCCATCGGGTGTCTGACATGGCCGAGTACGCGCCGACGTGACAGATGGCGGCGGCCGCAGGCTGGCCATAAAGGCATATTCTGATCGACCCGTCAGCCACGATTCACCGACGAGCAACGCGCTGATCATCATACATACTCGGCGTTATGGCCGCATTTGTGTCGGTTAGCCGAATGGCTGCCGCTCACCCCGGGTGATCGCCGTTGGCAGACGGCGCTGCCTTCCCGCTATAGCCAGTGGCAGCCGTAGGCAACTGGAATCGTTAGTGACCTCCCGTCGGCCGCCGGGTTCCCGGCGCAACTCGCATCGCGCGGCGGCGGTTCCGTCTTCCATGGCCGGGCTCGGGACGCCCGGCCAGGCGCTGAGGCGGACGGCGCGCTGTCCGGCGCGGATCGGCTCCTCCCTGGCGGCGGTGGCAGCGCGGCCAGCGCCGCCCACATGCAACCTCGTGACCTGCGGTAGCGTGCGGAAATGCCGACCGTCCGCTTGAGGTGATTGAGACTGAAATGAGACTACAGGCCTCACGAATTGCGCATGAAGCATCACTTTATGCGAATTTATGCAGGTCAGAGCTGGTGGTCAGGGGCGGGGTCGAACCGCCGACCTACCGCTTTTCAGTTCTCAGGATCACCGTTCACAATCGTCCGTCTCGATTCATCTGGCTGGCCCAGGACCTTGGACGGCCGGTGGCGTACTTTCCCGCACGAACGCGAATGAGACGGGAACTGAGACGAAGAGCACGCCGGCGCGCAAGTGGCTCAACGGTACGGGTTCCAGCTCTCCTCGTACCACTCCCACCCGGGGCACTCGTCCGCCAGCGACGGGAACGAGAGGTGCAGTGGCTTCACCTTCGCATACACGATGCGTGCCAGGTCGTCTGCCGCCCCGGGCAGCCCCATCCGGACAAGCAGCATGTCCTCGTCGGTGTCCTCGCGGCATTCGTACAATCCGAGCAGCACGGCGGTCGCGACATCCGCGGCCGCTCGCCGGGCACCGCGTTCCTTCCGCCGGGTGAGGTCATCGATGTACGGCTGGAGGAGATCCAGGGCTTGTGCCCGCCCCGTATCGACGGACACCGGCCCGCTCGCGCGCAGCGCCCGCAGCCTGGCCGTGATCTCGTCGGCGAGCCCCTGATCGTCTTCCACGACCAGCAGCGTAGCTGTGATCTCCTCCGCCTCGGCGGCCAGCTCAGGGTGCCGGAGGAGCAATTCGGACAGCAGGACGGAACGCTCGTCATCGGACAGCCGTCGCTTCCAGGGGCGCACAGCACCATCATGCCGCCTGGCTGGCCGGGTGGCCGCGGGTGCTGCGGACCGGGCACCTCGCCGCAGCGCGCTGTCCCGCCGCTGCGGCCGGGCCTGATCCAGGTACCGGACGAGCGATAGTGACTGAGTCCGGAAAGACCCTGGGCGCCCACGGTGTGGACCGAAAGAGCCGGATGGGCCATCCGGGGTCAGCCCTGTTGCCTTGGGTAGACCGTCACAATTCCCTTCAGCACCGCGACATACCTGTCGTCGTCGGCCCCTGTGCGCGTCCCGGGTCCGCGCCAGCCGGTCCAGCACCCGGTCCCGCAACCGCCCTGCGTCGCGCAGCCGCCGGCTGTCTGCAACGCCTGTGGCGGGTCGTCCGTACCATAGTTGCTGCACGGCGGTGACGAAGGACGGGAACCGCTGCTGCGGCACCCACGCCCGCTCGCCTCCGTCACCGTGACAGGGTCCGGTCGCTCCGGATGGCCGCGTCCAGTTCGCTGGCCTCGCGCCGTGACCCGTCGCTTTGCTCCGCGAGCCCGTCGGCCCGCTCGATCGGCAGCGGCACCGCGAACACCCGCTGGTCGATGACCGCGTTCACGACGTTGCTGGTGCTCGCGTCCTCGTCGTTGAGGTCCTCCAGGTACCGGCGCAGCGGATGCGCCGCGGGCCCGTACCACGCGTCGGGAACCGGACCAGCGTCGCCCGCAGGCTGAACCTAGTGCCGTAGCAGATTAGGTTCGCCCCGGTCGGGGTTTCCCGCACGGCGCGCGATCGCCGAGACTGGCTCGGTGACAGAGCGGTTGCGGGTGCGTGAGATTGATGATGAGGGACGGCGGCTGGTGCGGATCATCCGCCGGGGCAGCGGGTCGGTGGTGACCTGGCGGCGGGCGCAAATGGTGCTGCTGTCCGCGCAGGGGATGGCCGTACCCGCGATCGCGAAGGTTGCGTTCACCAGCGAGGACCGGGTGCGGGATGTGATCGGCAACTTCAATGCCGACGGGTTCGATTCGCTGTACCCGAAGTACAAGGGCGGCCACCCGCCGAAGTTCACCCTCCCGCAGCGCCGGGAGATCAAGAAGATCGCCAAGGCCCGGCCGGCCGACTACGACCTGCCGTTTTCGGTCTGGAGCCTGGCCAAGCTGGCCGACTTCCTGGTCGCCGAGGGGGTGGACCGGCGACATCAGCCACGAGGGGCTCCGGATCCTGCTCCGCGAGGAAGGCGTCACCTTTCAGCGGCTGAAAACCTGGAAAGCGTCGAAGGACCCGCGGTTCGCGGCGAAGAAGGCGCGGATCGAGCACCTGTACGCGATCGCCGACCGCGAGATCACCCCGGCGGGCGGCGACCCGGAGATCGTCTTTTGTTTCGACGAATTCGGGCCACTGAACCTGCAGCCGCGGCCCGGCCGGCAATGGGCCGCGGTCAGCGGCAAGAACAAAGAGCCCGGCCGGGCGCCGCGGCGCCGGTTGCGCGCCACCTATACCCGCACCGCGGGGGTCCGGCACCTGCTCGCCGCCTACGAGCTGGGCGAAGACAAGCTGTACGGGCACATCAAGCCACGTAAGACCCGGGCCCGGTTCCTGGAGTTCTGCCGCTACCTGCGCTCGCTCTACCCGCCATCGACGCGCATCGCGATCATCTGCGACAACTTCAGCCCGCACCTGAGCACGCGCAAGGACACCCGGGTCGGCACCTGGGCGACGGCGAACAACGTAGAGATCGCCTGCACGCCGACGAATTCGTCCTACTTAAACCGCATCCGAGGCGCAGTTCACCGCGCTGCGGTACTTCGCGCTGGACGGCACCGACCACGCCAGCCACAAGGAGCAGGCCAGCATGATCCGGCGGTACATCATCTGGCGCAACAACCACGCCTACGACCAACGGCTCCGCCGCATCGTCGACAAGGCAAACGTAGCTTGATGCAGCACTAGTCGCCGCCGGGACCTGTCTGCCAGCTTGTTTCGTTCGGCGAGCCAGTCGATCCAGGCCCGCACGGCCTGCGGCACGGCTTGCCGAACCGATCCGGCGCGATCGCCGCCCTCGGCAGCGCGTCCAGCAGGACCCGCTCCAGCACCGACGGCCCGATCAGCACCGGCTCGCACCCTGAGGTGCCCGACGCAGCACATGGCCAGCAGGTGCGGCACTGTGCGCGCGATCGGGTCCCGCAGCTTCGCCGCCTGCGGTGACGCGAGGAAATCCTCGACCAGCGCCCGCCGCGCCTCGGCCGGCCACCGCTCCGCTGGCGCGTCCATGACCGCCGCGGGTGGAGCCAGTACCGCCGCCCGCGAGCGCGAACGCCAGGCTCGAGCACAGCATGCCGTACCTTTCGCCGCGGTCCGTGCGCGGTGCCGCCCCGTATTTCCAGAACGACGCGATCGCATCGCGCAGCAGCCTCCAGCTTCGGCGTGGCTAACCCTGTCGGACCTCGCTGCCGTGGCGCTGCGCGTCCTTCTCTATCCGGCGCAGTTGCTTTGTCGCCTGGCTCATCCGCGACCACGAGCGTGGTGACCGCGCCGTGCCACGCCTGTCGATCACCCCGAAGACGCAGTGCGGCACGGTCCCTCCCCCCTCCCCGGTAGCTGAACTCGCAGAGCACCGCGAGAGTCTCGCCGAACTCGTCCTCGGTTACGTGGCATGTCCGGGCGTGACCTGTGCCAGGTCATCGACCCACGGAGGCGCTCCCGCTCCGGCCGGGGCGGTACCGTCGCCCGTGCCCGGCAGCACGCCGCGATCCGCCGCCAGCTCGGCTGCGGGCCCGGCTGCATACTCATGCTCGGGAATCTCATCTGACTCCGAACGGACGGTGGCGGCTGTGCACAGCCTGCATGTCTCCGGCCGTGGTCTGACCGCTGCGCGCCTGCTCCATGGCTTCGCGGGCGCGGGTGGCTAGGGTTGAAAGGTGCGTACCTGTTACGACATCGAGGAGAGCGATGCCTACGTTGCCGCCTGCGAGCTGCTGCTCAGGCGGTGCGGGGCCTGGGCGGAGACGCATGGCCTGGTGATGTCGCTCCCGCTGGCCGAGACCCTGCTGGATTCGCGGCACTTCAGCCCGGACGGGCGGCTGGGCTTCTGGACCCCGGCGCAGGTGCGCCGGGCGCTGCTGGAGTGGATCCCGGAGAAGGTCACGGCCCCCGACGAGGATCTGCTGGACGCGCCCGAGACGCTACGGACCCTGCTGCGCTACCTGGACGCTCACGGGCTGCGCGACCCGCGGGGCGCCGCCGTCCAGGAGAATGAGTCCGCCATCGACGCTGCCGCGAAACAGTTCGCTGACGCGATCGGCGACCGGGAGCGGTACGGGATGGCGAAGACGGTGGCGATGTCCGCCCGGGACCGCGGCGTGGACATCGGCGATCCCGCGGCGCTGACCGCCTTCCTGGATGATGTCAGAGAAGGCCGGGTGGTGCTCGATGAGGATCTACTCGAGCCTGTGCTCAAGCGCCAGCTCGGCCGGTCCGCTCCGGGCCAGGAGCGCAAATTCGCCCAGCTTCCGGTGAGTCTGCCTGCCCCGGAGGAACTCACCGCGGCGGCCGGACGCAGCAAGGTAGTCGCGCAGCTCGATGCCTTCGCGGAATGGCTTGGCCCGAGGGGCCGGGCGCTCACGCCGGCCGGGAACATCAGGCCCGCCGATGCCCGGGAGCTGATCGCGCTGCTCGGGATCGGCGAGGAGGGGCTGAGGTTCCGCAGCGCCGCAGAGCTCCCCGGCCTGGACCTGATCGTGACCTGGGCGAAAAAGGCACGCCTGGTCCGCAAGCAGGGCACGCGCCTGGTGCCGGTGGCGAAGGCGCGGCCGATGCTGGCCGATGCGGGGGCCCTGTGGCAGCGCGCGTTCGAGGCGGCGTTCGATCTGGGCGACGCCGTCTGCCGTCCCCTCTGGGCGGATGAGCCGCCCTCGCCGGTGCGGCTCTTGTACGACGTGATCGTGCCCGACATGCTGGCCGCCATCTACAGCATGGACGAACCGGTTCCGGTGGCCCGGCTTGCGGAATCGGTCTGGGAAACGGTCCGGGCACACTTCGACGTCGACTCCCTCAGCCCGCTTTCCCAGACAGGCCTGCACGGCCGGGTGGACAACGACGTGACGCACATCTTCGACGCGTTCGAGGCGCTCGGCGCGGTGACCTCGACGCATGGCGTAGCCAGCGCGGTGTTCGCTGAAGACCTGGACGAGGGGTCCGGCATGGCGGACCGGCCGCTGCGCGGCGAGCGGGCCGCCGCGCTGCGCGAGCGGCTGGCCGAGCCCGGGCGCATGGTGAGCCTCACGCCGCTGGGCACCCGCGCGATGCGGCAGCGCATGCTGGCCGAGGGCCGGGAGGCGGGGCTCGTGGGCGAGCTGGCCGGTGGGTCGCCCGCCGAGGTGCTCGGCACGGTCGCCGAGCATTACACGCCCGAGACCACGGCGGAGGAGATCGGCATCTGGCGGGCCGCCCACGGCGGCTCGCTGGACCCGCTCGTGCAGGCGATCCGCGACTGCTCGTTCCTGTCCCGGCGGGTCGCGTTGCTGAAGACCCTCGTCAACGCCGTCCCGGAGGGAGATGAGCTGGTGGCCAGCCTGCTGCGCGACCCGGAGCTCGGGCCGGTCGCGCTGCTCGCGGAAGAACACGACCGCAGGCCTGACGAGGTGAGCCCAGCGGAGGCCGCCTGGCTGATGGCCGGAAGCATCCTGGAATTGCTCGAGATCGGAGGGCCCGGCGCGGTGCGGGAGCAGCTCGAGGAGCTGCCGCCCTCCCAGCGTGAGGATGTGGTCTGCGCCGTGCGTGACTCCGGCTACCCGGCGCCCGAGACGCTCGAGGACTTCCGGGTCCTCGTCGCCGAGCCGATCCTGAGCGCGCCGTCCCGGCCGCGCATCGTCCGGAACGCTCCCCGGCGGCGTCCCCGACCGGGTAAACGCCGCGGTCCCTGACAACACGCATGTCCGCCGGTGGGCTGTCCGGCCGCTTCCCGGGACGGCTTGCGCGGCAGGTGCTGGCCACCGGGCCGCCGACGCTTCCAGGGCCGGCATAATTGTCTGGTGCCCGTATCACCGCATGCTCCCATTCCCGCGGATCTCGCGGTCGCCTGAGGGACCGGCGGGCACCGTGCTCTCCTTCCGGCGCGGCCGTCAGGGAACCAGGCGAAGCCTGCCGCGGACATCACGGACTGGACGGCCCTCACCCCGGACGACTTCTTCGCCGCTCTCAAGGCCGCATGCCGGGCCGAGTCCGTCCCTGCGGCCGCCGTGCCGGAGACCGAGCGCCGCCTCGTCGCGGTGTGCTGCAGGCCGGGGAACTGCACCCCGGTCGGCTCCTCAGGCTCTCCGCCGGGATGCACACTTGGCGTCGGCTCCGCCCCTTCCACACCGATGACCAGAATCCTCAGCGTCGGTCCTGCGCAGCGCCGCCTGAGCGCCCGCAGCATACGATCTGCCCTCTCCGGCAGCGTTGAGTTCGCCTGGGGGTCAACGTAGCAGGGCGCTCCACTCAGGCATGAGGTCAAGGAGTTCGACGGCGGGTGGCTCGATGCCGAGCTTCGTGCAGTTGCGCACCACACCTGATGCGCGCTCGGCCGCGTAGTCCGGGGCGTATTCCAGCAGTGTCTCGGAGGTGCTGTAGCGGCAGTTGTAGAGGCCGAGCAGGATGCCCGCCGCAAGTTCGGCGGTTGCGGATCTCTTGCCGAGGCCAGCCCGGCGGTGAAGGTCGTCGAGGAAGGGCTGCAGGGCCTCGTCCAGGATCTCGTCGGCGGCTTCAGCTGGATGGATGTAGCCTCGGCACGCGCCGGATGACCCGCAGGAAGGCGTCGCGCAGGCCGCTGGGCGGCAGCGCGATCACGCAGTCCGGGCTGGCGGTCGCGATGCGCTCCAGCACCACGGCGCATTCCTTCCGGTAGGAGTAACCGGTAAGGAACCTGGCCTGAAGCCGCTCGATTGAGGCCCCGAAGTGCCGTTCGATCTCCTCGTCGAGGTCGAAGAAGGGCCAGCCCCGCCGGCCAGCGAGGAGCCTGCCAACAGTCGTGGTGCCCACGCAGCTGCCACCGACCAGGCTGACCCGCAACTCAGGCTCCTCTCTGCGGCGCCGCCGCGGCTCGCGTCTGCCAACAGCGGGCCGGTCAGCGGCTCTTGGCCGAGTTTGCCTTCACCAAGGCCGCCCGCGCGGCTTTCGCGATCGTCTTGTCCGGCTGCAGCTTCCCGGCGGGCTGCAGCCCCTGATTGGCGATGGCGTGGCGGGAGCGCCACATCTGCTCGAACAGGACGGCCTCCGAACCCGGCGCGGCGGCCCGCCGGACCGCTGCGGCCACGCCATCGCAACCGCCGGTCGCATACCCGGCCACGATATCCCGCGAGGCCATGAGGACGGCGTCGCAGTCGAGTGGCTCGAGGCCAGGCAGCGGGTCGTGCTGCGCATCCCGCCCGGCCCGCCGGTTGAGTTCGGTAGCTGGTTCGGCCAGGAGGGCGGTGGATGCGACGCGATGGGGGCTCGGCGGCGGAATGGCCGGGTCCGGGAGCAACCCGGGGCCTGAACGCTGAGCCGTCGCGGCTTGGCGGCGCGTTTTAGCCAGCCGGGCTCGCGGTCGTTCCCCCACCGGATGCCGTCCGGGGGCAGTAGGGTCCCTTACAGACACAGCGGTTACCGTGGCGGGAATACGGCATGAACCAGGAGCTTGCCCAGCTCATCGAGCGCAGCGCGGAGCTGAAAGGGGATCTGGTCCGGTTCGCGCGGGGCCCGCGCTTCGAGCGGTCACTGACCGCCGCCCTTCTGGAGGTCGCCGGTCCTGAAGGCGGGCTGGACGAGGGCGATGTGATCGGCGTCATCGACCGGTTCGCCCTGCAGCACCGCCTGCACGATGGCAAGACCGTGGTGGAGCGGTTCGTGGCCAGTCGGCCGGATCTGGCCGAGGCGGACCGGGAGATGCTGCTCGGCTGGCGCGACCCGGTAGAGGGGCTGTTCGAGATCCGCGGCACGGACTGGGACGCGATCATCCTGCTGAACCTGCTCGATGACGTGGCGTACCGTACGTACTCAAACATCGGCCGGGCCGCTTTCCGCCGGTTGCCCAAGGGCGGATTCCTGCATGCCCGGCTCGTGCCTCTCGGCCCGGTCAGCGGAGCGTGGCTGGTCTCCGGGGTGATGACCGCCTACCGCAAGTCCGACGCCATGCGGGTGGCGCAGGCTGCGCTCGACCTGGCAGTCAGACAGCCCGAGCTGGTCTTCCGCAACCCGGAGAAGGTCCGGCGAGGCTGGGAGCAGATGCGGCAGGACAGGGCCGCGTTCGTGGAGTTCTTCGGTGCCGATGAACTGGTTCTTCCGCCTGCCGAGGTCGAGGAACAGATCAACGCCTTCCACCGGCACCGGCAGGACGCCGCGGTCGCCAGGCAACCCGGCCGTTTTCGGGGCCAGGACATCCCCGGCCTGGACGTACCCCTGTTCCGCCTTCCGCGGGACGTAGCCGAATTCGGCACCGTCGGTGTTATCTACGACGAGGTCGACGGGCTCAACTTCTATCCGGAGTACGGGATGCTCCAAGACCTGTTCGCCGATCCGGCTCTCGCGGGCGACAAGCGATACGCGGACGTCCTCCGCGAATACCTGCGGTCGGAGACGATCGCGCCGCTGCCGTTGCTGCGCCTCGCCGCCGCCCACCCGGACACGGTGGACGCGGTGTTCAGGAAGATCCTGCGTAAGCCAGACTTCACCTGGACGGAGCACGGCGAGGCGCTGTTGCGTAAGCGAAAGGCCTGGTATTACAAGTGCGAACCCCGGCCGGGCGTCTCGGTGATCGGCGCGCGCCTGAGCGAACTCGCCGCGCGTGCCCCCCGGAGATGACCTCTCACGAGGGCTCTGAAGCGCCGGGAAGCCTGGATTCTGCGTGCCGGTGCCACGGCGTCAGATTCGGGATAATCGTGCGGTCAGTCCGAAGAGCCGCGGGCCGTCCGCCCAGCCATGGCCGGAGCCGCCAGGCGAGCCGGCGTTCAGCAGCAGGCCGCAGGCCGGCAGGAAGGGTGCGATCGGCCGGGAGTGTGTCTGCGTGGCAGGCCGAGGAGACGACGGACTGCTGGTTCGACGAGCCGGTCCCGGGCGACCGGCGGTCGAGGGCGGTACCTCGGGACACGGCACCTACCAGGGACTGGACCTGGAGCTACTGGATCCGACGATGAGGACGAGCGCACGTTCCTGCTCCAGGCCCAGCACCCGGAGCTGGAGGAGGCGCTCCATGGGCACACCGCAGGGGACCCGCGATGACGGGTTCAGTGGGTGGCGCAGACGGTGGCTACGGCGGCGCAGGCCTGCCTGGGCTCCCAGGGCAGACCGGGGTTAAGTGGTGCCAAGGCTGCGCTCGTAAGTCTTGACCAGGCTCGTCGAGGTCGTGCCGCGGGTGGGCACTGCGGGTCCGCCAGCGCCGCCACATACAACCTCGTGACCTGCAGTAATGCGCGACAGTGCCGACCGTCCGCTTGAGGCAATTGAGACTAAAATGAGACTACACGCCTCACGGATTATGCATGAAGCATCACTTCATGTGAATTGACGCAGGTCAGAGCCGGTGGTCAGGGGCGGGGTCGAACCGCCGACCTTCCGCTTTTCAGTTCTAAGGATCACCGTCCGCGGTTGCCCGCCTCGATTCATTTGCCTGACCCAGAACCTCAGGCGGCCGTTGGCGTACTCCCCCGCACGAACGCGAATGAGACGGGAACTGAGACGAGGCAGCGCGTCACCATGGCCGATGACCGCCTCCGCACGGCGCCATAGGATCTGGTCAATCGCGGCGTTCATCAGGCGCCACGCGGCGACCTCATCGACAGTGCCCACCCGGCTGCGGCAGGCGCCGCGCCCGGCGCGACCCCACCGTGCGCCGTTACGCGTTCATTTGCCGTGAGCGCCGGACGTCACTCCCGGCGAACTGCGGTTGCTGGCATGTCCCGCCCATGAGCGTCTTCGCCATGGTCACCCTGGCGCCGGGATGCTCACCGTGGCGGCTCCGCCCGGCAGTGACGGCACTCCGGCTGCCGTTACGGACGGTGGCGGCGGGGCCGACATGCGGCGCGCAAGTAGCCGCCTGATGCGGCTGGCGCCACCTCCACAACCACCGGTCTGGGCGCACATACGAGGCGGATCTGGCGCCATGGGCCGCAGCCAGACTTCCGCTCATGCCGATGAGCGGATGGGCGCAGATGTCACGGCCTGAGAGCGCGCGAATGCCGGGCGTCGTGGGGGATGTGACATGCCGCGGCACCGAGCCAGGGGAGCACATGAGCCGGAATGTTCTGCGGCTGACTGAGGAGATTGCCGACTGGCGACGGGAATGGCCAGGGCCCGCAAATTGGTGCCAGCACAGACAGGCCTGCCGGCTACCGCCGCGATGTTCAAGGCCAAAGCATAAAAGCCGTCTGGCTTCTGTGACAATGGCGGTTATACTGCTACATTGGTAGGCCCGGCCGCGCGGAGGAGTTAGATGCGTCTTTGCATGGTCAGCTACTTCGACGTGTCCGAGTCCTACGGGTTAGGAGATGACGCTTTCCATCCGGAGCGGCTGGCGGCAGGTTATGATCTGGGTGAAGTGGGTATCGCGAATCCGCTTGGCCGGGGCGTGCTTGTCGACGTTCAAAGAGATTATCCCGGCTTGCTGGCCGAATGGAAGCAGGCTGCCCTCATTCAGGTCGATCGACCCGAGAGTGAGATAGGCTATGACTCCAGCGCCGGATCTACCAGAGCACACTTCAGCGACCGCCTTAAGGCAACGATTAGCGACCTTATACCTTGTTGCCACATCATGGTTCTTGCCGTTGGTGCGGCTTTGCTCCGAATGGAATTCAGTGCGGGGATCCCGCTGGACCTGATGCGGGGGGTAAGCCGCTGCTTCGAGTACGCAGCCTACACTCCTGCCATCTCCGCCGGTCTCCAGTCCGCTGCTCAGCAGGCAGCCCGGAACGCCGTCCGAGACGTGAAGCAGAGCAGGCTAATGGAGCTGACCAGCCGGACTAAGGCGGCGGTCTCGCGGGATTCGACAGGCTACGAGGAGTCCTCCCTGCTTACCAAGGCGGGGTTCACTAACGTGCTCATCTGCGTAGATGCCGGGGACTATGAAATCGCCGACCGGGCGGCACGATTGTTCGACCTCGGCGAGCCGGCCCCCGATGCGGTAGTTAATTTTGAGTTTCATGGATCGCTGCGATTCGACTGGGCGGCCTGCCTCGTCCAGGCCCGCGGATTGCAGCAGTGGACCGGCGAAACCGATACCGGACAGGAAACGCCAGAACAGGCGGTTGGCAGGATGCTGGCTTGCATAGACATTGCGCACACGTTCCTCGGCGCATGTGAGGCATTTACCAGCCTGTTCACCGCTGAGATGCACGCCCAGGTCGGCGGCTATGCAAAAGCAGCTCCAGGCGGCCGAAGATCGCAGGACCTCAATCGCCTCCGCACACTTGCGCTCGCCCTTGTTAGCCTCACCAATTTCGATCTCGTGACACCCACAGAGGAAGATCAGCAATATTTCCGATTGTTCGAGAAAGCCGCAAATATCGGGAAGAAGCAAAGTTTCATCCAGGATGCATGCGAGATTCTCTACAATGTCCAGGAGGCAGAATTCCAATGGCAGCAGGACCGGCGCGACCGGGTGCTTGCCTACTTCTTGGCCGGCCTGACTAGCTTGACTTTGGTAAGCGTGATGTCGGACTCCTACAATTTCCTCGGCGGGCAGAATACGGCACTCATCCCGAGCCGCAGTGAGCGCCTGGAACTACTGCTCGTAATCGGTGCGCTGGGTATCCTTCTCATCCTTCTGCTCATCCGCTCCCCATTTCGTCGGCGGAATCGTAGGTAACGTCGTATTTGCCCGTTAAAGACCGCCCCGCGGGCGTGCCCAGCCGTCGGCGGCGCCCGTCATCTCAGATGTGAGACTCAAGGAACAGGTCCACTCTTCTGCGCGACCCGGTGAGCCTGATACGCGGACCATGTAGGTGCAGGTGGTCACCGCCAGGTCGTTCACGCGCGGAAGAGCCTGAGCATGCCGGCCTGATATGGCGTGATTTTAAGGAGAGAGTTGCTGGCCGCTGGATAAATTTCCGCAGCGGCCCACTGCCGCTTCAGGACACTCGATGCGATGCCGCGCTTGACGCCCCTTTCGGCCTCTTCGGCGCGGAGCTGCCGCGCATCGAACAGGAACACCGCCTCGATGCACCAGGGCCGGACCGCCTCGCGTGAGGATACGGCACCCGATGGCGGTCCGGTCAGGACAAGGTAGTAATCCAGCGCATCGGACTCGCTCATGTCCAGCAAGCCCTCGCGCTTGAGGTACCACTTGATGTTGACGGTCTGGCCTTGCAGCGGCCCAACCCGGAAGCTGCCGTCAATCGCCGCCGCGGTAGCTGCCGGCTGAAGCTCGATGTCGAAGATCTGCGATGCAATCCACTCACCCAGGTATTACAGTCGGGGTTTCACTGTGGGTTCCCGCTCGCGTCTGATGAGTAGCTGCCCGCGCCCGGTTCGCGGCTACGTGGAGTGACGTCCCCGGGGATGGCCGGCGGCCTGAATTACAGGGGTGTGATCTTGGGCGGCCGTGCCGCGTTGGCGGTTTGTGAAACAAGACAACGACAACACGGCCGCGGTGGCCAGCATAGAGGACGTCGCCGATTGCACGGCGAGAGCAGACGCCCAGGTCAGGGCCGTCCTGCAGGGGGTGATGGCGCAGCAGCGCAGCGCGTCGGCAGCGCTGGATTACGTGGCGGCGCTAGCGCCGGGGGTGAAGGCGAACTGCTGGTCGCTGGCGGAATCGGCAGGTCACGAGGGCTGGGGCCGGATGCAGGGCCTGCTCGGCTCGTACCGATGGGACTGGACGAAGCTGCGCGCCCGGCTGCCCGCACTGGCGGCGGCGTGGATCCCGGACGCCGGGGATGACCTGATCGGCCCGGGCATCGCGATCGACGAGACCGCGCAGCTCAAGAAGGGGGACGGCACCGCGTGCGTGGCACCGCAGCACGCCGGGTGCACCGGCAAGGTGGAAAACTGCGTCACCACCGTGTTCTCCGCCTACGTCACCGCGCACGGTCAGGCCTGGGCGGACTTCGACGTGTACATGCCCGGCCGGTGGGCGCGGAACCTGCCGCGGCGGCGGGCCGCCGGGATCCCGGGCGGCCTGGCGTTCGCCACCAAGCCGCAGCTGGCCATGAACCAGCTGGGCCGGCTGGCCGGCGCCGCGCTGCCGGCCAGGTGGGCCGCGTTCGACGAGGTGTACGGCCGCAGCGAGGAGCTGCGCAAGCAGGCGGCGAAGGCCGGGCTGGCCTGCGTGGCGATCATCCCGTGCGACTACCAGGTCACCATGTCCTCCGGCACAGCGATCCGGGCTGATCAGGCCGTCAAGGACGCCGTGTTCGAGCGCCGCTCGTGCGGGAACGGGTCCAAAGGACCCGCTACAGCGACTGGGCGATGACCGCCACCGCCACCGGCGGCCAGTACCTGCTGATCCGGCGGCTGATCTCCCGCCCGGACCAGCTCACCTTCTATCTCTGCTGGGCGCCGCCGGGCCGCCCGGTCATCATGACCTATTTCATCACCATCGCCGGGCGCCGCTGGCCGGTGGAAGAAACGTTCAAAACGGGAAAGGACGTGCTCGGCTGGGACCAGACCCGGGCCCGTACCTGGGACGGGATCTGCCGGCACACCGCCCTGGCCGCCCTCGCCCAGCTCCGCGCAGCCGCCATCCGCGGCGCGCTCGCCGGCAGCACCGGCTTGCCCGCCGCCGGCCACAGCGATGACGATGCCCGCGGCACGCAGGCCGACGAGAGCCACATCAGCGACGCTGACCTGCAGATCCCCCTCGGCGACGCCCCCGTCCCGGCCCGCGGCGGCCAGCCCTGCCCGCCCGGCATCACCCCGATCAGGCTGTCGATCGCCGAGACCGCCCGGCTCGCCGGCCTCGCCGCGCACTACACCGCCGGGCTGATCGCCCGCGTCCGGCTCGCCTTCGCGCTCCGCTGGTCGCTGCGGCGACGACGGCACCAGGCCACCGCACGCTGGCACTACTATAGCGCCCGGCTCCTAGCCGCAACCGGAACCGGGTAACCACCCACGCGGCCAGGATGTAACGCGATGTAACCACCTCTCGAAGGCAATGCATCACGCTGAGCGGCAGCGCGGCCACGCACCGGAAAACCGCGACTGTAGTACAGGTGCCCGGATGCCATCGGCCGGTGCATGATCGCCGCGATTTCCGCGTCGACAGCGTTCCGCTCGCCGAGCAGCTCGGCGATGCGCTTCATGAGCTCCTCGTTCACGTCAGGCAGTCTCGCACGCGTAGTGGGCCGGGCCCGAATGGGCCGCTGCACTCAGGTGGCCCAACGTCCGCATCTGCCGCTGGTCGCGCGGGTATTCCTGGGCGTTTCAGGACGCGTGGGTAAGGACCCGCCCAGGCAGTGGAGGGCAGGGCTGGCTTGAGAACTGACGCGCCGAACCCCGTCAGCTAGGGAAGCAGACCAGGGGTCAGTGCTCGTGTTGGTACTTGAACGAGAGCTCAAGCTTGGTGCGGTAGGTGATCGCCCCGCCTTCGTCCAGGTGAACGTCCAGCTTGACGACCTCAGCCACCCGAAGATCGCGGATTGTCTCACCTGCCGTCTTGATCGCCTCCGCTGCCGCCTCTTCCCATGAAGTGCCGCTTGTCCCGATGACTTCGGTCACCCTGTACACGCTCATGACGCTCTCCTTTGATGGCTGGTATGCCGGGGCGCGCGACGCTCAGCCGGCCCGCATCCGGGCTGGCCCGGGGGCTGGCCCGGACCGGGCAGTACGGTTCGCCGCCGGACCCGAGCCTGGCACTTGGCCTGGGCGACGTCTAGGACCGTTGCCCGGCAGATCCGCGACCGTGCCGTGCAGGCACTAGCCGAGGTGGTGCCCGGCGAGTCCTCGCCGGGCAATCCGTCCCCAGCATGACGCTGCGGCACACCCGCTCATGGCGCACGTCGTGTGCTCGTCGGGTACCTTGCCGACCCTGCTACAGCGAGCGTTCATGGCGTGCTCGCCGGTCATCGGCCCGAGACCTCGGCCTGGCAGCAACTACCAGTGTCCCGGGCTAGCGCGACTGGTTATGGTCACGGCATGCGACCCATCCGCGCGGTGCTGATCGATATCGATGGCGTGCTGACCGTCTCGTGGAAACCGTTGCCCGGGGCCGTCGCGGCGCTGCAACGGCTGCGCGCGGCCGCGTTCCCGCTGGCCCTGGTCACGAACACCACATCCCGCACCCGGGCATCGATTGCCGGCGCACTGGCTGAGGCGGGCTTCCCAGTGTCCGTCGGTGACATTCTCACCGCGCCGGTCATCGCCGCTGCCTACCTGCAGGACCACTACCCGGGCGCCCGGTGCCTGCTGCTCAGCAGCGGGGATATCGGCCAGGATCTGGCCGAGCTGACCCTTGCCCGGGAGAACGACCCCGCACCCGTCGACGTCGTGCTGGTCGGCGGGGCTGGCCCCGAGTTCAGCTACCAGGCTCTCAACCAGGCCTTCGGCCATCTGCAGCGCGGAGCCAGGCTGGTCGCCATGCACCGCGGCCTGTACTGGCGCACCGGCGAAGGCCTGCAACTCGACGCTGGCGCGTTCGTCGCGGGCCTGGAACAAGCGGCAGCGACAGACGCGGAAGTGGTGGGCAAACCCGCCACGGCGTTCTTCGCCACCGCACTGGCTCACCTGCACGCCGACGCCGCTCACACCCTGATGGTGGGCGATGACATCGAAACCGACGTGCTCGCCGCCCAGCGCCAGGGGCTGACCGGGGCACTGGTCAAGACCGGCAAGTACCTCCCCCGCACCCACCGCAGCGCCAGCGGTACCCCCGACCATGTCCTGGACTCCTTCGCCGACCTGCCAGCCCTGCTGGAGCAACTGTCATGAGCACTCCGGAGCGGCGGCCGGAGCCGGCCCAGGGGCCCCAGGCCGCTGATGCACCTTGGTGACCGTGGACGGTGCTGCCCTCACCGCATAGTCACCCGGCCTCGCAGCAAGCATGTGGCCACTGCTCATCTTAAACAGGGAACTGCCGCGCACCGGTGGCCAGCGGCTGACGCGCACTGATCCGGCCCGCTCACTGTGCACGCCGGTGCAGGGGCAACACGGAGCCGTCGGCCGTTCTCATCTGACCCTTGGTCGTTGACATGGACTCTTTTGCCGCGCGTGGCGCGTTCCGCGCGTTTTCGCGGCGGCCGGATGCAGGCGCAGTGTCTGGGGTATGATGAACTTCACCGAGCTGGCGTCCGTCCCGTCCGACCGCCCCATCCCGTTCACTGACCAGCTGCGGCTGGCAGTGGCTGCTTACCTAGCCCGGTTCAAGGGCTGCTCCCGTGAGCACACCGAATCCGGCCTGCGCTGCTATCTGATCTGGTGCGCAGGACGTGACCTGGACCCGCTGGCCGCGCGTCGGCCGCATCTGGAGTTGTACATCCGGTGGATGCAGGAGGTCCGCCGGTTCAGGCCCTCCACCGTGTCCGGCGGTTCTCGGTGACGGCGGGGTTCTACAAGACCTGCGTCATCGACGGCCTGCTGGAGCACTCACCGGCAGAGCATGTCCGCCGGCCCTCAGTCCCGCCCGAATCACCCACCCTGGGGTTCACCCACCTGCAGTTCGAGGCCCTCATCACCACGGCCCGCCAGTCACCGAACCCGTGCGACTTCGCGCTGGTAGCCATGCTCGGGTTGCTCGGCCTGCGGATCTTCGAGGCCACCGGCGCGGACATCGCCGATCTTGGCGAGGAGCATGGCCATCGGGTGCTGCGGGTGTACGGCAAGGCTCCAAGATCGTCCTGATCCCGCTGCCGCCAGCAGCCGGCCGGGCCATCGAACGGTCCATAGGCAGCCGTACCGGCGGGCCGATCCTGCTCAACAGCCGCGGCGTCCGGATGGACCGCCACGCTGCCACTCGCCGCCTGCGGCGGCTCGCCGAGACCGCTGGCGTGCCGATTGCCAGGCCGCACCCGCACATGCTCAGGCACTTTCTCTCTGCTTAGTTACCGTGTTGCGATTAGCTCCGGGGCCCTGCGGGAGCTGTGATTTTCGGCTGCGGCGGGCCGTGTCGTGTTTCTATGGTTCCGGTTTGT
>Ga0335078_10004034_pt1 | contig 21809 bp, 23 predicted proteins | sample Lox_Sample_32_FD_206711 | JGI IMG/M metagenome (GOLD analysis project Ga0335078, IMG submission 206711) | Soil microbial communities from Loxahatchee National Wildlife Refuge, Florida, United States - Lox_Sample_3.2 | ecosystem: Environmental > Terrestrial > Soil > Wetlands | place: USA...
CTTTTTGAGTTGATCCTTGACCTGTTCGGTCAGCAGGCCGACCTGATCGACACCGGCAGCGCGGAGGTTATCGACCACCGTCACGACCTTCTCATACCGCGCGCGGGCATCGCTGCGGATGAACACCATTTTGTTAATCCGGTTGGTGAGCATGTCGCGTACTTTGTTCGGCAGATCTTCGGGCGTCATTTTGGTGGTTCCCAGAAAGACGTCTCCATTGCGCGTGACCGCCACCAGGATGGCATCGCTCTTGTCGGCATCCGCCATGGGGATGGGGTTCTTGGTCTTCACCATATTGACCTGAACGCCGTGCTGCAACATGGGGGTGATCACCATGAAGATGATGAGCAGCACGAGCATCACGTCGACCATGGGGGTGACGTTGATGTCGGCTACGGGACGCTCTTCTTTGGCTTTCTTAAATTCAACTTTCATGTCGTCCTCCTGGAACTCGGCACGAAAACGAGGGGAGGCGCGAGCCTCCCCCATTTCATCAACTCGCCGGATTCCGGCTGGCCGGAGTTACTTGCGGGCGACGCCAGCGCGCTGCGACCGCTTCAGGAAGTAGTCGATCAACTCGGAGCTGGAGTTGCCCATCTCGACGTCGAAGGCTTCAATCCGGTTGCTGAAGTAGTTGTACGCCCAGACCGCCGGCAGCGCCACGAACAGACCGATCGCGGTGGTGACCAGGGCTTCGGAAATACCGCCGGCCACGGCGCCCAGGCCGGTCGACTTCTCGGTCGAAATGCCCTTGAACGCGTTGATGATGCCGACGACGGTTCCGAACAGTCCGACGAACGGCGCCGTCGAGCCGATGGTGGCCAGGCCGCTGACGCCGCGCTTCAGCTCGGCGCGGACAATGGCTTCGGCGCGATCGAGAGCGCGCTTGGAGGCGTCGATTTCCTCACCCGGGATTTCAGTGCTGTTTTGATGTGCGCTGAATTCCTGGAGGCCGGCGACGACCACCTTCGCCAAATGGCTCTTCTTGTAGCGGTCCGCGATCTTCACGGCTTCATCCAGCTTGCCTTCGCGCAACGCGCCGGCCACGGCTGGAGCAAACGCACGGGACTGCTTGCGGGCCGCGCTGTACGCCATGACGCGATCGATCATGACGCCGATAGAATACGCCGACATGATGAACAGCAGAATGACGACGGCCTTGGCCAGGTCGCCCATCTGGTTCCACATCGAACGCGGGTCAAAACTGACGGTAGTCTCCTGGAGCAAATAAAGCGACAAGAGATGCAATTGCACAATCATGTTAGTTTCTCTCTCCTGCGAGTTGATTTTGTAAATTGCCCGAATACGGAATCGGGTCGTTCCTGATTCACTTTGTTCTTACTGACTCAATGTAAAGTTCACGTCGATTTCGGTTTCAACCCCGACCGGGTCGCCGTTCAAGGTGGTCGGCTGATACACCCACTGTTTGACCGCTTCGAGGGCGGCGGGGACCAGCAGCGGGTGGCCGCTCAGCACCTTCAGATCTTCGATGGTGCCTTCCTTGGAGATCAAGGCATGCAGCTTCACGACGCCCTGAATGCGCGCCTGCTTGGCCAACTGCGGATACACGGGCTTGGGTTGCCGTACCAGCTTCGCCGACTGCACCTGGCCGCCGACGCGGATCCGGGAAGGCGGAGGAGCTTTCTTCTCGATCGGAGGAGGCGGCGGAGGCGGAGGCGGAGCAGCGCCGCCGAGAATGCCGCCAAGCACGCCGGAGCTGACGCCGCCGGCCAAGCCGCCCACCACGCCGCCACCGGCGGAGGGAGGAGGCAGCTCGTCTTCCTTAATCATCGCGATATTTTTGGGGACCTCTTTGGGCGCCATCAGGCGGCCGGCATCAAACTGGCGGGGAATGATCTTGACGACTTTGGGCGCTTCGGGTGGAGGCGGAGGCGGCGGCGGCGGAGGCGGTGGCGGAGCCACCAGCAAACTCTGCAACGTGGCGGAAGGCAGGGCTTCGAAATAAATCATCGGAATCAGGATTCCGACGACGACCAATGCCGCCTGCGCCACGAAGGAAATCAGGACGGTCTTCGTCTTATGAGTTTTCCCCGTCGCTACGAATGTCTGCTCGAACATCTCCATACTGGCTTCCTTTCCTTACCGCGGCGGCCACCCAAGCCGCTCGCGGCCCATGCCTACTTAGCCGCCCTCGTCGTCGGGCTTTTTCTCAGCGCCTCGGCGCGAGCCGGCGCCACCGCAGGAGCGGGACCGGTACGCCTCTTGCGCTTATCAGCGTAATTATGCCAGAAAAGCACGATCGGGCTGGCCACAAATACCGACGAATAAGTACCAATGATGATGCCACACACCAGCGCGAATGAAAAATTGTGCAGTACCGGACCGCCCCAAATAAACAGGGCGATGACCGTGAGGAACGTCAGGCCGGAAGTCATCACGGTCCGGCTCAGCGTCTGGTTGACGGCCCGGTTCATGACGGTTTCGAGAGGATCGCGCCGCATGAACTTCAGGTCTTCGCGAATGCGGTCGAAGATCACGATGGTGTCGTTCATCGAGTAGCCCACCAGCGTGAGCAGGGCCGCGATGACCGTCATATCGATGTCTTTGTTGAAAAGCGAGAACAACCCCACCGTGATGATGGTGTCATGGAAGCACGCGATCACGGCGCCCAGGCCGTAGATCCACTCGAAACGGAACGCGATATAGACGAGCATGCCGCCGAGCGCGTACAAGGTGGCCAGCAAGGCCTTGGTGCGCAACTCCGCGCCCACCTTCGGGCCGACCATCTCGACGTTACGGATGTTAAACGGCGCCAGGTAGCACTCCTGCTTGAGCGTGTTGATGATAGCAGGCGTCACGCCGGACACACTAGAGAGCTCATCAAAATTTGTGACGAGCCCCGAGCGCGGCGGCGTATCGCGGAAGCGCAAAACGTTCGTCACCAGCGTCTGCAACTGCTGCTCGTTGAGCGACGCGCCGGCGCGCGCCAGCGGGTCGCGCAGACGGTCCATGAGCGCCTGCTGGCTGGTATTGTTGAAATCCAGCTTGCCGCTCTGCGGCTGGCCGAAGGTGGCGGTCAGCACGTCCGCCATGGCCTGCCGGTTCACGTTGAGTTGCCGTTCTTCCTGAAGCTCTGTTCCGATCGCCACTTCGTCTTTAGACGCCGGATCGGTGAAGTTTTGCACCGAGATATCGCCCTTGACCTTCTGGGCCATGGCGGAGCGGATTTTGTCGATCGGCGGCGGATAGGCGAAACGCACCGTCATTAGGGCCCCGCCCTTGAAATCGATTCCGTACTTGAGCCCGCCGTGGGCGACGATGCTGAGAATACCCGACACGCTGAGGACCAAAGAGGCGCCGATAAAGGGCCACTTCCACCGGAGGAAGTCGAAATTCGTGTTCTTAAATAATTCCATCAGCCTTCCAGGCCGGTTTCACCCAAAACAGATTGACACCGGCAGATCAGAAATTGTTCCCAAGAATCGCCCGTTGTGGGCCGATCCCTTCTAAATACTCAACGCCTCCATGCGGCGATGGCCGGAGAGCTCGTAATCAAAAATCGTCCGCGAAACAAAGACCGCCGTAAACACATTGGCAATCAAGCCGATGACCAGGGTCACCGCGAACCCCTTCACGGGACCTTCGCCAAACAAAAACAGAAACGCGCAGGATACCACTGTCGTGACGTGGGTGTCGACAATCGTCCACCAGGCTTTGCTGAAGCCGGCATCGACGGCCGAAACCACCGCCTTACCCGCCCGCAGTTCCTCGCGAATGCGCTCGAAAATCAGGACGTTGGAATCCACGGCCATGCCGACCGTGAGAATGATTCCGGCGATGCCCGGCAGGGTCAGTACCGCGCTGAAATAGGAAACTGCGGCTAGCAGTACCACAGCGTTCAGGATCAGTGCTAGTACCGCGTTGACGCCGCTCCGTTTGTAATACACAAGCATTACGGCTACAACGGCAATCAGTCCGGCGATACCGGCCACAAAGCCCTGGTGGATGGAATCGGCGCCGAGCGACGGCCCGACCGAACGTTCCTCCAGATACACGATGCCGGCGGGCAGCGAACCGGAACGAAGATACCGCGCCAGGTCGACCGCTTCATCCTGGCTGCCGAGGCCGGTGATGCGGCCGGAATCGTCGATCTTCGACTGGATGGTGGCGACACTCACGATATTGTTGTCGAGCACCACGGCCAGCCGGTTGCCGATATTGGCGCCGGTGAACGCGCCGAAGCGCTTGCCGCCGTCCTGCGAGAGGGTGAAATCGGTTTCCCAAGACCTTCCGAGCGACTGATCCTGGCCGGCGCGCGCGTTGCGCATCTCACGGCCGGTGATGACGGCATTGCGGCTGACCAGATACCACTGTTCTCCTTCGCTGCCGCCGCGCGACAGGGCTTTATCGACCTTGGTGTTCAGCGGAAGCACGCCGCCATGCGCTGCCAGTGCGGCGTCGCGCGTGGGGAAGGGGCCGTCGGTCACCGCCGTGACTTCGAGCACCGCGGTGGTTCCGATCAACTCCTTGACGCGGGCCGGATCGTCCACGCCGGGAAGTTGCACCAGAATCTGGTAATCGTCACGCCCGTACTGCTGCACCGATTTCTCGGCCAGCCCGAGTTGATCGATGCGGTTGCCGATGGTCTGGATTTCGCGGTCGACGGTGTCTTTCTTCAGCGCCAGAAGCTCGGTCGGTTTCATCCGCAGGACATAATCGCTCGAGCTGGTCGGAGTGAGGACCCAGTCGCTATCGCGATCGTTGACGAGGTTGCGGAAGGAGCTGGACTGCGTTGCGGGAACGCCTTTGACGTTGATCTGGATGCTATCGGCGTCCGCCACCGTCGGCGGGTCGTTGCGTTCGATGTCGGTCCAGGTGATGTTCTGCTTCTTGAGATCGTCCTTGAGCCGGTTGATGACGATATCGGCTTCGCCTTTGAGCGCATCTTGCACCTGGACCTGCAGCACGAGACGGCTGCCGCCTTTGAGGTCGAGCCCGAGCCGGATGTTGTTATCCCAGTTCTTCTTCAGGTCGGCGGTCGATTTCGGGAAGCCGATGATGCCGAAGACACAGACCAGGATGACCACGACGATCACCACCGAACGCGCCGTCACGTTTTGTTTCATGGGAATATGCCTGTTTGCGTTCTAAAAGTTACTTCTTGCCTTCGCCTGAGACCAGACTCGAAACCGCGCTGCGCGCCACCTGGAGCTTGACGTTGTCCGGCTTCACGCGCAACACGAGAGTATCATCATTCTCAATCGCGACAATGGTCCCGACAATCCCGCCGCTGGTCTGAACGACCTGGCCGTTCTGCAGAGCCGACAGCATCTTCTGCTGGTTCTTCCTTTGCCTCTGCATCGGCATGAACAGTAGGAAATAGAAGATCGCGAAGATCAGCAGGATCGGCAGGAATCCCAGCAGGGAGTTCGATGACGATGGCGATGATTGTTGTAGAAAAAGAGCCAGGAACACGATATTTCGACCCTAAACGGGATCACTCGGCCGACAACTCGGCCGAACGCACACGTCTCAAGTATTCAGGGAACAAACCCGACATTATAGCCTGCCTGATCTCCCTCATGATGTCAAGGTAGCGGCGGATGTTGTGCCGGGTCGCCAGAACCGCATAAAGAATCTCCCCGGAGAGAAACAGGTGGCGCAGGTAAGCTCGGGAATACCTGGTGCAAGTATAACACCCGCATTGCGGATCGACCGGGCGCGGGTCGTCCTTGAAGCGGGCGTGCTTAATAATGACTCGGCCTTCGGATGTAAACAGATATCCATTCCGGGCGTTGCGCGACGGCAGCACGCAATCCATCATGTCGATGCCGCGGGCGACGTACTCAGGCAGTTCCGCGGGCATGCCGACGCCCATGGCGTAGCGGGGCCGCTCGCGCGGCAGCAGGTCTTCGGTAGCCTCGACCATTTCGAGGCTGAGCGCGCGCGGCTCGCCCACCGAAAGGCCGCCGATGGCATAGCCGTCCGTTTCCAGCTCGAGCAACTCGGTGGCGCAGCGGCGCCGCAGGTCGGGGAACATCGAGCCTTGCACGATGGGGAACAGCGCGTGGCGTGTGGGAAGCTCGGCGACGCGGCGGCGGAAGTGCTCGTTCGCTTCACGAGCCCAGCGGACCGTGCGTTCCATGCTCTCGCGCGCGTACTCGTGGCTGACCGGGTATTCGGGGCATTCGTCGAGCACCATGAGGATGTCGCTGCCGAAGGCGAGCTGGGCATCGACCGTGGATTCGGGCGTGAAGGTATGGAGATCGCCATCGAGATGCGAGCGGAACTCGACGCCGTGAGCGGTGAGGTTGCGCAGGCCGCTCAGGCTGAAAACCTGGAAGCCGCCGGAATCGGTGAGGATGGCGTTCGGCCAGGACATGAAGCGATGGAGGCCGCCCATTTTCTGGATCAGTTCCGGCCCCGGCCGCAGAAACAGATGATAGGTATTGGCGAGAAGAATCTGCACGCCGAGCTCTTCCGCGAGATCGCGCTGCGTGAGCCCTTTGACGGTGGCCTGCGTGCCGACCGGCATGAACACAGGGGTTTCGATGGTTCCGTGCGCGGTATGAAGCAGACCGGCACGGGCGCGCGTGCGCGGACACTCGGCCACGACCTCGAAGGAGACTTGCGGCAAGTCCGATTGTAACTGTAGGGCAGGAGGCCATCCCCATGCCACCCGGTTTTCCCAAAACCGAACATCTCCGCACGTGTTGTGGGGCGGACCCTTGGTCCGCGGCCGGCCCCCGGCCGGCCTTTGCATCGGCAGGCGGGTCCGAGGGACCCGCGCAGACCGAGGGTCTGCCCCCACACAGCTTCCGCAGAATTCCCGGCGATGGAAAACTATATACCGGCTGAATGGAGCGGCTGCGCTACACTGCGGGGAGGAACAGCGCGCCAATGAAGCTTTACCTCAAGCCCACTTGAACGTCCTGCCGCAAAGCGAAGAGTTGGCTTCGCGAAAAAGGGACGGCGTTTGAAGAAATCGATTTGAACCGCGGGCTCAGCGTCGAAGAGCTCGACCGGCTGATCGGCAATCGCGATTACCGCGAGTTCCTCAATACCCGGAACGAGCTGTACCGCGAGCGCGGGATGAAACAGAATCCGCCGGCGCGCGCAGAGGCGCTGCGGCTGATGTCCGAGAACCCGAACCTGATCAAGCGGCCCATCCTGGTGAAGGGCCGCGAAATGGCGCTCGGTTTCGATCAAGACGCGTGGTCAGGCCTGGTGTAGCTCGCCGTAATTCTGCTGCGCGAGATCGGGCAGCATCGGCGCCGGCACCGGAGCCGCAACAGGCTGGACCGCTTGCCCCGCCGGCGTACTTTCTTCTTCCTGCACGAAGCAGCTTTCGAACGCGCGGCCGAGAATCGCGTCGTTCAATTCGTACGGCAGCTTCTCGAAGTGGATCAGGTTGAGCGCGTGCGAGAGCACGTCGCGCGGATGGCAGCGGCGGAGCGCCTTGCCCGCGCTCCGGAAATAGCGGTCGATGAACCGGTGCGGCAAGCCGGCCGGACAGGGAATGTTGTTCTGCGCGCAGAAGCGCTCGAAGATCTGGAGAAACTCGGCTTCGCTCGGACCGCGCAGCAGCATCTTATATTGAATGCGGCGGAGGAAGGCTTCGTCGCCGAGATCGTCGGGGTTCAGGTTGGTCGAGAACACCAGGAACGCCTCAAACGGCGCGGTCATCTTGCCGCCGGTCAGGAAGCTCAGGTAATCGACGCGGCGTTCCATCGGAACGATCCAGCGGTTCAGCACCTCGGCCGGCGTGGCGCGCTGGCGGCCGAAATCGTCGATCAGGTAGATGCCGTTGTTGGCCTTCAATTGAAACGGCGCTTCATAGACCTTGGAATTGGTGTTGAAGCGCAAATCGAGCATGTCGAGCGAAAGCTCGCCGCCGCTGACGATGAAGGGGCGCTTGCATTTGATCCACCGGCGGTCATGGCGTCGTTCGAGCGAGACGGTGAGAACCGACGGCTCTTCGTCTGCGTCCAGACGGTTGTGATAGATCGGGTCGAAGAGCTGAATAATATTGCCCTGGCACTCGATGGCGTGCGGCAGGTAGACCGGCGAACCTTCCAGGTTGTTCAGCGACTCGATGAGAAACGTTTTGCCGTCTCCGGGCTTGCCGTAGACGAGCAGCGATTTCGAAGCCGCCACCGCGGGACCGATCTGGGCCAGCGTGCGCTCGGTGATCACCATGCCCTTGAGCGCGTGGGCCAGGGCTTCTTTGGTGAGCCAGCCATCGCGCTGCCGCTGCTGGCGGACCACTTCGGCGTATTGCTCGGCGGGAACCGGCGCGACACCGGCGTATTGGTTGGCTTCCAGATGTTCGCGGGCGCGGGCGCGGCCGGATTCGCTCAAGGCAAACAGCGAGCCGACGCTGCCCATCCCCATCGATTTTTTGACGACGATGTGATGGCTGAGCTTGAGCGTTTCGACCAGTTCGCCGATCACGCTGAACTTGAGCCCGATGGCATTGGACAAATCCTGGCCGTAGAGTTCTCCGCGAAAATAGAGAATCTTGAGGATCAGGTGTTCGATGGTGGTTTCGGCGAGTCCGGTTTCCTCGATGGACTCGGGTTCGCGCGGCGGCTGGAACGTGGGGTTGTCGAGAGCGTCGGCCATAATGAGCGCCCCTAGCTTACGCTTTTCCGGTGTTCCTGCATAAGTCGACAAAGGTTAATGTGGGCAGGCTTTCAGCCTGCCCTACGCCGGAAGCCGCAGCAACGCGACGCACCCCGGGCCGTCCGGGCGATTCTCGAGCGCCAGCGCGCCGCCGTGGCCTTCGGCGATTTGCCGGCACAGCACCAGCCCGATGCCGGAGCCGCCGGGCTTGGTGGTGAAGAACGGGACGAACAGGTTGGCCGTCGCCGAAAGGCCGGGGCCGGCATCTTTGACCCAGATGTCGATCATGGAGCCGTCACGCCGCCAGCCCACGGAAATCGGTGTCGCGGCGGGCAAGGAAGCATCCGCGGCATTCCGCAAGAGGTTGATCAGCACCTGTTCAAGCTGATCGGGATCGGCGCGAATGGTGATGTCCGGGCCGGGTTCCACGCGCACCGGCACCCTGGTTTCAAAGGTGGCGGCGCGTTCCACCCAGGGCGCGATGCGCAGCGGCTGCACTTGCGGCCGAGGCAGCTTGGCCAGCCGCGCATACGCCCCGATGAAGCGGCTGAGGCTGTCGGAACGGGAAGTGATGACGCTCAGGCCGCGCCGCATGTCCTGACGCCAGTCGTCGGGGAGCGGCTCGCGGCCGACGAGGCTTTCCAACGTGCCGGCGATGGATTTGATGGGGGTCAGCGAGTTATTCAGCTCGTGGCCGAGCACGCGGACCAGCCGCTGCCAGGCCTGGAGCTCCTGTTCGCGCAAGGCCTGGGTGAGGTCGGAGATGACGACGAGGTCGAGCGGCAGCCCGTGTTCACGGACGCGCGTGCGGCTCATCCCCCAGCGGCCCGCGCCGCCGGGAAACACTGCCTGAAACGTGCTTTGGGGTTCGCCCTCGAGGCACCCATCGAGACGCAGGTCCCCGGCGTGCTGCCCGATCAGCCGCTCGGCCGGCGCGGCCAGCAACTGTTCGCCGGCGCGGTTCACCAGGCGGAGCCGGCGGTGCTCATCGAAGGCAAACACCGCCACCGCGATTTCGCGCATCACGGTGCGGAGCAGCGTGGTGGCTTCCATGGCGCCGAGGCGCTGTTCGCGCAGGGTGCCGCCGAGCGTGTTGACCTCGCGCATGACTTCACCGAGCGCGTCGTCCGGCCGCGGCGCGCGGCCGCGCACGGAGAAATCGCCTTCGCGCAGCGCGGCCAGCAAATTCGAAAGCGTCTGCAGCGGGAAAACCACGCGGTCGCGCACCGCGATCGTGAAGCCCCACCACGCGCCCACGATCAGCACGGACAATGTCCACTGGGTTCGCGGTGTGTAGTCGCCCGTCCAGAGAATGATCAGGGCCGCCGCGGCTCCCGGCAGTCCCGCGAGCAGCGCGAGCAGGACGACATGACCTTCATAGCTGAGGCGGGCTTTGTGAGCGCGGGCCACCGTGACACCATCCGAAACAACTCTTGATTATAATGGCGTGGCTGCAACCGCCCGCGCGCCGGGAGCTACACTACGGGCGGAAGGAGACGCGGTATGAGTGAAAAGGCCTTTTCGCTGACGGTTGGGATCGTCTTTCTTCTGATCGCGCTCGCGCATCTGGTTCGGGCCATCTTCGGTGTCCCATTGGTCGTCTTCGATGTTTCGATCCCGATTTGGCCGAGCCTGGTCGCGGCCCTCTTCGCGGGATTCCTTGCCTACGAAGGGTTTCACTTCGCGCGGCGGGGATGAGCCCGAAACCAGTCACAACCGGCCCCAGGCTGCTGCCGCGCAGGTTCGGCCGCCCGCCCTACAACCCATAGCGCTGCAGGCGCCGGTAGAGCGCGCTACGGCTGAGGCCGAGCGCTTCGGCGGCGTGGCTGACATTGCCATCGAAGCGGGCCAGCGCTTTTTTGATCAGCAGCGCTTCGACGTCTTCCAGGCTCATGTCCTCCAGACGCGGGGCGCCTTCGCGACCGGCGCGCAGCCCGAGATCGGCGGCGCGGACAACTTCCGAGGAGCACATCAGCACCGCGCGCTCGACGGCGTGATCGAGCTCCCGCACGTTGCCGGGCCAGCCGTGCGCCAGCAGAGTTTTGATCGCGCCTTCGTCGAAACCGGTGAGATGCTTGCGGTAGTGGCTGGCGTGCTGGCGGAGAAAATGGGTCGCCAGCGAGACCAGGTCTTCGCGGCGGTCGCGCAGCGGCGGCAGGTGGATTTCGATGGTGTTCAGGCGGAAGAGTAAATCCTGGCGAAAACGGCCGGCTTCGATTTCGGCGTGCAGGTCGGCGTTGGTCGCCGAGAAGATACGCACGTCGACGCGGCGGGGTTTCGACGAGCCGACCCGCTCGAATTCGCCGGTCTCGAGCGCGCGCAGCAGCTTGGATTGCAGATTCGCCGAGATGTTCGAGATCTCATCCAGAAACAGCGTGCCGCCATCGGCCATTTCGAAGCGGCCGACGCGATCGGTCTTGGCATCCGTGAATGCGCCCTTGACGTGGCCGAACAGCTCGCTTTCGAAGATGCCTTCGGCGAGGCCGCCGGTGTTGACGGTCACCAGCGGCCGGGAGGAACGCAGCGAGACCGAGTGCAGCGTTTGCGCGACCAGTCCTTTGCCGGTACCGTTTTCACCGGTGATGAGGACATTGGCATCCGACGGGCCGACACGCGAGATCACATCCAAGACCGGCCGCATCGCCGCCGATTCGGCGATGAGCTGCGGAAAGCGTTCGGCGCGCAACGCGCGGTTTTCGGCTTCCAGCCGCTGGCCCTTTCGCAAAGCGCGGCCGAGCTCGATCTGCGTCTTCAAAATCGCCGAGACGCGCGCGTTGTCCCACGGCTTCTGGATGAAATCGCGCGCGCCGCGACGCATCGCTTCCACCGCCAGCTCCACCGATCCCCAGGCGGTCATCACCACCACCGGCAGCGTGCTGTCGACGGCCTGAATGCGCTTCAGCAGATCGAGGCCTTCCTGGCCGGACGTGGTGTCGCGCGTGTAGTTGAGGTCCATCAGGACGGCATCGAAATCGCGGGTCTCGATCGCGTCCAGCACCGCGGCCGGCGACGTCGCCGATTCGGCCTGATAGCCTTCGCCCTTGATGAGGAAACGCAGCGCCTCGAGAACGTCGGGCTGGTCATCGGCGATCAGGATTGTGGGAACTCGGGAATCCCCGGCTTTCATCTTCGATGAGTGTAGCGCGGAATCGGAGGCTGGTCGCGATCCGGCGGCAACGTGCAAAAAAATAGAAACCCGGATGGCCGGCGGCCCGTTCCTTGCATAAAGCCGCTATGAACCAACGCTTGTTCCGGCCCATCGGGCTGCTCATCGCACCTCTGCTGCTTGTGGGACAAAGTCCCCCAGCCGGTCCTCCCGCTCGTCTTTCACCGGCGCAGTGGAGGGAAGACGTCGCGTTTTTCGGGAAAGAACTGGCGGCGCGTCACAACAACCTGTTCTTCCATCTATCGCGGGCCGATTTCGAGCGGCAGATCCGTGATCTGAGCGATGCGGCGGCCACGGTCAGCGATATCGAGATGAAAGCGGGCCTGCTGCGGATCATGGCGTCGGTGGGCGATGCTCACTCATGGATTGAACCGTTCCCAGCGTCGCGGCAGTTGGAACTCCGGGTTCGCCGATTTCCGGAAGGCTGGTACGGCATCGAAGCCAGCGGAGAGATGGCGGACGCGGTGGGGGCGCGGCTGGTTTCGGTGGCCGGGGTGCCGGCCGAAGAAGCCGTCCGACGGCTGTTGCCCTTCGTGGCGCAGCAGAACCCCATCCAAACCGAGCAAGCCCAGGCCAACCTGCTGATTGTGCCGAGGGCGCTGGAAGCGGCCGGACTGCCGGTTCACGGAGACACGGTGGATTTCGAATTTGCGCGAGGGGGCCGCACCTTCACAATTCAGGCGAGCAGCCCGAAGCGTCCGGAGCCGGGAGAATGGTCCCGCCGGCCGGATATCCGGCGGACGCCGCCGGGCGCATCGTTCCAGGTTCCGCTCTCTCAATCGGATCCGAACGTCTACTACTGGTTTCGATTCCTCCAGCCTTCGAACACGTTGTACATCCAGTACAACGATTGCCTGGAAGATCGCGAACGACCGATGAAACAGTTTGCCGCCGAGGTGGCCCGGATCATCGCGGGGAAGCAGCCCGCGCGGATCGTGGTGGACCTTCGAAATAACCGCGGCGGCAACTCGCGCTTGATTCATCCGCTGGTGGAGGTCCTGCGCGGGCAGAAAAATCGGGTCTTCGTGGCCATTGGGCGCGGAACCGCTGGCTCGGGCGCATTCGCCATGGTCGAGCTGAAAGATCAAGCGCGCGCGAAACTCGTGGGCGAGCCCACGGCGGAAAAACCCAACATTTACGGAGACCAGCACTTCTTTTTCTTGCCGAACTCGCGGCTTCGCGTGGTCTATTCCACGCGCTATTTTCGCTTCGTGAAGGACGCAGACCCGCCCTGGTGGGCGCCGGATCAGCGGGTTGACACGACGGCGGCCGATTTCCTGGCCGGGCGCGATCCGGTGCTGGAGTGGATCGAGCGGCAATAACGCCGGTCAGCTTCCCGATTGCACGGCTGGCTGCAAGGCGGGGCGCGTGCCGCGCATAGACGGCACGGGTTCTTTTATCGAGTGACCGCGCGCGTTCGAAAGCATGCGCGGCGCGTATGGGCAGAGCCTCGGCTGGGTACTGCATCACCGCCCGGGAAAATCACCAGGACCACCAGCGCGATGGTGGCCGCCATGGTGAACTGAACATCTTTGAACGTTTCACGAATGTTCTGCGAGCGGTCGCCGCGGATGATCAGGTGCACGGCCGGCGGCAGTTGCTTCTGAAGATCGGGCAGGATGCGCCGGATGGCGTCGATCGCCAGCATGAGCAGGCTGGTCGCGATGGGCCTCCGAATGAAAATTTCGGAAACGTTCACGCCCGCGCTGCCCCCGCGGAGCAATTATACCTGCGGCGTTGGGAGCTTCTGAAAAACCGCAGAACTCTCGGGCAAGACCAATCCCGGTTTATATGGTTCGCGCGCTGAGGAGGCAGAGGTGCTTAGCCGTGGGGCAGGCCTCCAACCGGCCGCGCTATACTCAAAAGAAGTCCATGGGCCGCTGGAGTCAACTGGTAGTCGCGTTCACACTGGTGTTCATGCCGGGTCGGGTGCAGTGCCTGATTTCTTGCGCGAACCAGGCGCGGCCGGCGTCGCAGCAAATGGCTCGCGCGTGTCACCATCACAGTCAAGGCTCGGAAGGCCAGGCGCCGGTATGCCCGCAGGCAATCCTGACGCACACTGCCGCTCTGTCGCCGGCACCGGCGGTTCCAGCCGTTACGACGGGCACCGCGATCCGCGCCAGCCTGCCGGTCGAGAGCCTTCGGAATTTCCTGCCGGGTGAAACGGCCTCCGCCTTCGATTCTTCGCCGCCCGGCTCCGGCACCCTCGTCCTTAGAATCTGAGAATCTCCCGTCCGCCCGCGAGCCTCGTCCGCGAGGCCGTTCTCTGGAGATTTTCATGGTTTTTCGAGAGGAATTATACGCGTTGGTGTTGGCTCTTGCCGGCGTCCCGCTGTGGGCGCAGCAACCCGATCAAGCGGCGCCGCGAAGCAGCATGGTGGATATGAATGAGCCGGCGATGTCGCTCATGAGCGTTGCTTCGGGCACCGCGGTGAACCCGGCATCGTGGCCGATGCCGATGCTCATGGCCCACTTCGGCAACTGGAACACGATGTGGATGGGGACGGCCTTCCTCACCGATACGCAGCAATCCGGCCCGCGCGGCGGCGACAAGCTCTATGCGCCGGATTGGCTCATGACGAGCGCCGAGCACCGCGTTGGAGCGAACGGCGCGTTTGACGCGGAACTGATGCTCAGTTTCGAGCCGGCCACCGTCACCGGGCGCCGCTATCCCGAGCTGTTCCAGACGGGCGAGACTGCGTACGGGCTCCCGCTCACCGATGCCCAGCATCCGCACAATTTCATCATGAGCCTGGGATTTCATTACGTGTATCAGGTAGCGGCCGATACGCAAGTGGAAGCGTCCTTCGCGCCCGTGGGCGATCCGGCGCTCGGGCCGGTGGCGTTTCCACACCGCGCCTCCGCCATGGAATTGCCCCAGGCGCCGATCTCGCATCACTGGCAGGATTCCACGCACATCGCCGACGAAGTGATGACGCTTGGAGTTTCCCACAAGAAACTCAAACTCGAAGCCAGCGGATTTTACGGTTCCGAGCCGGGGGAGAACCGCTGGACGATCGAAACCGGGCCGATCAATTCGTGGTCGGCGCGCTTGTGGTTCTTCCCGGCCAAGAACTGGGCGCTGCAGGTCTCGGGCGGCCGGATCGCGCATCCGGAAGCGTTCGAGCCGGGCGACCAGGTGCGCACCACCGCGTCACTGGAATATTCGCGGCCGATGCGCGGATCGAGCTGGTCGTCGAGCCTCATCTGGGGACGCAATCACGACACGGCGACGCACCGCGACCTGAATTCGTACCTGGCCGAATCCGTGCTGCCGGTCACCTCCGCGAATTTTTTGACCGGACGCGTGGAGCTGGTGGATAAAGACGAGCTGTTTGCCGCGCAGCCGGAGTTCGAGCAGGAGCTCGACCGCACCGCCGGCAGCACGTTCCGGATCGGCGCTTACACGATTGGCTATACGCGCGACATCCGGATTTGGCGGCCGCTCGAGACCGGAATTGGCGTAAACTTCACGGCGTACTCCACACCCACCGCCCTTAGGCCGTTCTATGGCGCGCACCCGGTCGGCGGGAGCGTATTTCTTCGGCTTCGCATACGATCGCAATCATGAGGGCATCCAGGAGAAAACCTGTTATGAAACTGTTTTGGATATTATCCGCTCTTGCGGCAACCTTGAGCGCGGAAACGTTTACTGGCGTGATCACGGAGACGATGTGCGGCGTCAAGCCGCATACGATGTTCCAAGGGCGCACGGACGCCGAGTGCGTCCGGATGTGCGCAAAGGGACCTCATCAATACGCCCTGACGGACGGCACGAATGTCCTGAAGCTGAGCGACCAGAAAACGCCGGCGCAGTTTGCGGCACAGAAGGTGAAGGTCACCGGAACATTTGATGAGAAGAGCAAGACCATCAAAGTGGCGTCGATTGAGCCTTTGAATCCGTAGGGCGGATTGCCAATCCGCGGCAGGCTGCCAGCCTGCCCTACGGCTCAGTTGGCGCGGGAGCCGCCGGCGGTGTTCGTGCGCCCCAGTATTTGCTTTACGAACCGCAGCCACTCGGCCTGCTTTTCCTCCGAGACCGGGGAATGCTCCGGATCAACCACGGCGCTCAGATCCGGCTTCGCGCGCATCGCGTTCGCCTCGATGCCGCTCAATTCCGATTGCGGGGTGCCCTCGGGTACGAGCGCGACCACCTGGAGCCGGGGGTTCTCGCGCCGCAGGCTCGCGATCAACTCGGCCGCGCCTTCCACTTCAGGATTCACGATCAGCAGATCGATCGTGAGCTTCAGACGACGAATCAGCCGGTTCGCGTGAGCCACCGAATCCGCGGGCACGATGTAATACCCGTGGGGCCCCAACCCATTCGCGAGCCAGAAGAGAAATCCCAGGTCATTGTCGAGTATCAGAAGTCTCACAGCGCAAGTCGCCTATCGCGGCGGAGCAACCTCAATGCCAGCGTTTGAACCGTAACGCCCGGCGAGCCCGTATGGAAACTGACTGATTCGGCGAACAGGGCCCAGACCGTCCTGGAATTGGATGGACAATTGCAATCCCTCCGCACGATATGATTTCGCATTTTCGACAGGAATTCACGAGACCGAATGGCCCACGCCGGTCTCATCGCCGCTATCCGATGCAGGCCGACCTCGAGTACAAAGTGGTGGATGGCCGCAAGGTCTTGAAGACCGGCACGGGTAAGACCTTAAACCTATCGAGCAGCGGAATCCTGTTCGAATCGCAAGAGAAGCTGCCGGTAGGCGTATCTTTGCGGCTTTCGATCCAGTGGCCGGTGCATCTTGATGATCGGGTCGGCTTGACGCTGTGCGTGATGGGACGCACGGTGCGATCGTGCGAAACCTGCACTGCCATCGAAATTCTCAGTCATGAATTTCGCACTCGCGCCTTGCCGGCGCTGGCGGGGCAGCCTCAGCCTCTCAAGCACCTCACCGCGGCGTCGGCGGCAGTCCGCTCGGCGTTCTGATGTCAAGCTGTTCGGCAGCGCACAGCGGCGTCGGAACAAGAGCAGGATTTGCATGGTGCCACAAGGAAAGATGTGCCGGCCGGCCGATCCGCATCGGCCTGCGAAAGTAATCAAGATTCCAGGGGATGCGGCAAGTCCCAGCCGGTTACCGGCGGGGGGTGCGTTCGCGGCTCAATAAAGACTGGCGGGCCAGCCGCTGCACCGAATGAGCCGACTGCACGCGATTCTCGGAAGTGTAGAGCCGGTGATTGCGCTCAATGTCCTCCAGCCGGTAGAGGTAATTCACGGTGATGCCCGCCGAGCGCTGCAAGCCGGCGGCCGATGTGTCGCCCAGCCAGTTGACGCGTTCGAGGCGCGCCCCGTTGCGCAGATGGAACCGCGCGACCGAATCGAGCGGTTCTTGTCCATGCTTGGCGTGCAACAGGTAATACGCGCATAACGGCTCCAGCTCGCGCTGCAACTCGGCAGCGCGCGCTTTTTCGGCGAACCACTGCGGCGTCTCCAGTTTTTCGAGCAATGCCGCCAGCGCGCTATCCTGCGGCCCCGGCTCGTGCCGCCGCGCTTTCGCCGCCAGCCAGGACAAGAAGCCGGGAACGGGCGACAGCGTCGCGAACGTGCGCACGCGCGGAAGCTCGCGGCGCAGCTCGTCGGCCACTTTGTGAATCAGAAAGCTGCCGAACGGCACGCCGCGCAGCCCTTCCTGGCAATTGGTGATCGAGTAGAAGATGGCGCATTTGGCGGCTTCGGCGCCGGTCACCGGAGAGTCCGGGTCAAGCAGCGGTTGCACTCGCGCGCTCATGCGGTCCACCAGCGCCACTTCGATAAAAATGACGGGCTCGTCGGGCAGCGCCGGATGGAAGAAGGCGTAGCAGCGGCGGTCGGCCTGCAGGCGGCGGCGCAGGTCCGGCCAGCCTTGAATATGATGCACGGCCTCGTACGCGATGAGCTTTTCGAGAATCACCGGCGGCGTGTGCCAATCGATTCGCCGCAGAACCAGAAACGCGCGGTTGAACCACTCGGTGAGCAGATGCGCCAGGTCGGCGTCGATCACCGCCCAATGGGGATGCTGCGGAAGATCGATCAGCACCTGGCGGCGCATCTGAATGAGTTCGTGAGTTCCGCCGGGAGCTACGTTGAGGCGGCGGAAAAGTTCCTGGCGCGGCGGTTCGGCAGCGCGCTGCAAACGGGCCAGATTGGCCGGCGAAGGATCCTTGCGGTAGCTGTCGGCGAAGCGCGCCACCTCGTCGGGATCGGGCGACAACTCGCTCGCCAGCAAGTCAAAAAATTCCGCTCGCGCCTCGGGCGTCATTGAGCCGTACGCGCGCAGGGCGTCGCGGGCCAGCTTCCCGTCATCGCCGCGTTCCACCAGCAGATCGCGGCACAGCACGAATGCCTGGCGGGCGGCAGGCGAGCTTTCGCGCGGCGCGCCGTTTTCCGGCCGTGACGAGAGTCCGATGAAGCGGGCGAGTCCCAAGCGATCCCCTCTTCCCTAGTCTTTAGTATTCCTCAGATCAAAACAAGAGGGAAGGCTGCACACCAGGGTCCCAGTCGTACTAACTAATGGGAGTCGTGTTACTGCCTCGTGACAAAGAAGTTAGAAATCCCGATCGAACCCGGATTGCCGCTCGCGCCGCAATTCCCGCGACTCCTCGCGCCGTTGCCGGGCCTGTTCACGCCATTCGCGCGCCTCATCGTGACGGTCGCGGGCAGCCTCACGACGGGCCTGGCGGGCCGCTTCGCGCGCGTCCTGCCGCTGTTCCCGGGCATACTGGCGGGCCTCGCGGAGGTTCTCGCGGGCAACTGCGCGGTCCTGCCACCAGCCGAACCCGTCGAAGAGTTCGCCGCACGCGCTTCCCAGCGCGAACAACATCAGGAATGCGACACAAATCAACTTAAGCAGCATGCGGCCTCCTACCCGTAGTAAGACGAGCAGTCCCCGGTTTTGTTCCGAAAGAAATCCCGTGGGCTTTATCAACAGGACGCACGTTGCGTATCAACCGAACGCGTTCGGACTATCATAGGTGCCATGACGGGCCTCCGACTCGGGACGACGCTGCTCCTGGCGGCGGCAATCGCCAAACCCGCCGACCTGCCTCCCGGAGAGGGCCGCGAGATCCTGATCCGCGATTGCGTCGGATGCCATAAGGCCGAAGACTTCGCGTCGTACCGTCACACCAAAGAGGAATACCGGGCGATCGTCTCTCGCATGGGGGCCCGTGCCCAAGCTCCGGACAAGGACCTCGACGAGATTACCGCGTACCTGTCCCAGAGCTTTCCCAAGGTCGAGGATTCTTCGAAGATCAACGTGAACCGGGCCAGCGCCAAAGAACTCGAGACGCGGCTCAACCTGACCGCCAAGGAAGCCGAGACGATTGTCGGCTATCGCGAGCGGCACGGAGACTTTCGGGCGATCGGCGATCTGTACCAGATCTACGGCGTGGACGGCCGCAAGATCGAAGCCGCCAAAGACAAGATCAGCTTTTGATCGAAAGCCGCTGCCCCAACACGAGAATTCAAGCGCGGGCAGAGCTTGGTGCAAGCACCTGCCGCCACACAAGAAGCGGGACGACGGCGTCCCGCGCAGACCAGGGGACTGCCCCACAACTTCCGCCGAATTCCCGCGCTTGGCAAAACTTTTTTTCAGCGGCGGCTCATGGCCGGTACAGCCGCGGATCCACATCCACGGCTTGATACGGCGCCGGATCTGGGGAATCCGTGAAGCAATCGCTGAGGTCGGCCGCCGACGCATCGCCGAGGCCGAGCGGAGGGACGCCGGCCAGGCGGAAAATCGTGCGCAGCAATGCCGGAAAACCGGCGTTGGCGTGAGTGACCCAATTCTTGCGCGCCCACGGGCCGGCGCAGAGCAGCAGCGTGCGATGCGCGTCGATGTGATCGATGCCCTCTTCCGCCGAGGCCTCGGTCACGAACACGGCCATCTGGTTCCACCAGCGGGAGTGCGAGAAATATTCGAGCAGGCGGCCGAGCGCAACGTCGTTATCGGCCAGGTACGATTCCGGGTAAGGGTAACCGGCGTCGGGTTTGGGGGCGGCCATATGGTCGTTCGGAAGATCGATCATCAACACCTGCGGCAAACTCGTCTGGCCGCCTCCATATTGCTTTTCAATCTCTGCAATCGCGCGACGGACCCGCCCGGAATCGGAAGTCCTCGAGTCGAAGGGTTCGCCGAATTGCGCGAACGAAACGCCGTGGCGGAGCAGATGATCCCGCATCGACGACAGCCAGTCCAGACCGTGCGCATTGCTTTCGGAAACCGCGTAAAAGTTGTCGCTGAACGTCCAGCGCGCCGCGAGCGCGTGATGGTTCGGGGTGACGTCGAGGTGGTGAAGGCTCAACCGCTGTCGCTCGCCGTCGGCGTAGCCGTCGCGGCCGAACCGCGCCAGTTGCGGCGCGGCCATCACCGGGCCATTGGCCGCGCGCGGGACATCGCCCAGGATGTCGTCGAACGAGCGGCCGCTTTTCACGATGAGGACGACGTGCCGGATGGCCGCGGGCAGAGGCTTCGGCGGGGCGGGCCGCGCGAGGAAACCGCCCGCCTGCATGACGAATTGCGTGAGCGTGGGCAGCGCGTCCGGTGCGGGGAGCGGAGCTTCCCCGCGGGTCCGGTCCCGCGCCCGGCCCTCTGCGATTCTGCACGTACACGGTTCCGCGGTCCGCCAGAACGCGCACGGGAGCCCATCCCGCGGGAAGATGTCCCAGGACGTTCCGGGAGCGTGTATCGATCACCGCCACCGCATTGATGCCCGCTTCGGCGGCCAGCAACCAGCCAGTACCGGCATCGTACGCCAGTCCCATCGGCAGCACTCCGCGAAAATCCTCCAAGCCGTGAATGCGAATCGGGATCTGCGCGGTGATCTGATTGGTGGCCGGATCGATTTCCGTGATGGAATCATTTTCGGAATCCGAAACAAATACTCGATTTTCCGTGGCAATAGTTCCCAAAAGACTGCTCCAATTGCGCGCGCGAATCACGGTTTCGACCCGGGCGGCGTGCGGGTCGGTGACATCGACCACCGCCAGGCTCGCTCCGGCCGGTGCGGGGTTTGTTAACAGATTGCGCGGGCACGCAATGTAAAGTTTGCGGCGATCGGGAGAGAGTGCCAGCGTGGCGGGCGGGGTTTCCACTGCTACCGAGGCCAAGGTCTGGCGGGAGCGCGTATCAATCGCGACAACGCGGGAATGGCTGAGATCGGCCGCATAGAGAATGTTGCGCGCGCCGTCGAAAGCGAGATCGCCGGTAATACCGCCGTCGGGACCAAGGCTGAGGGTGCGGCGGCGATCGCCGGAATCGAGATCGATCAAAGCAATCCGTCCGGTGCTTCCCTCGGCGACATAAGCGGCGTGGTCACCCGACATAACAAGACCTCCGGCAACACCGTGCCAGCGCGTGCCGGCCGCGTCCTCGTTGGGCAGTGGTACCTCGGCGGGCAAGTGGCGTACGGACCATGATTTATCGTGTTCGATGACAGTGAGCGAAGGCCGATCGCCGCCGAGATTCGCGGTGACCACGGTTTTGCCGGATGCGCTGAGAGCCAAGGCGACCGGCTGCGAACCAGTGAGATATTGCTCGCCCAACGGCGCGATCACGCGGCCACCGGGTAAAATCGACACGCCCAGGCCGGCTCGCGCCGGCCGTATGCCCGCTGGCGGAAAGTGCGATTGCGCGCCGGCGGCCGCCCCGATGGCGACAATGAGAAGGGCCGCCGCTATCTGCCGCTGTTTCGCCACTCCCTCATCATATGATCCAAGCCGGGCCCTTCCCTCATCTACCCGATTCCCCCGTTTGGCACATTCTGCTAAACTCGGGCTTCCACGTAAAGATTTCCACGCGACGGGCACCACGACGTGACGCGAGACGGCGAAGATTAGCGGCGCGAGCCGCGAAGTTCTTCTGGACTTAGACCCTGCGTAGGCTTCGGATGATTTGGCACAAGAACTGCTGATTATCCACTCCAAATAGAGATGTCACAGACATCGAAACAAAACGTCTAGTGGAGGAGATCAATGGCAACGAGTCTGACAGCGTTGGCGCCGCAAAGGCCGCTAGAAGATCCATTAGCGCATCTGCCGTGTTCCAGTATCATCGAGTACCGGAGG
>Ga0335078_10004035_pt1 | contig 21805 bp, 10 predicted proteins | sample Lox_Sample_32_FD_206711 | JGI IMG/M metagenome (GOLD analysis project Ga0335078, IMG submission 206711) | Soil microbial communities from Loxahatchee National Wildlife Refuge, Florida, United States - Lox_Sample_3.2 | ecosystem: Environmental > Terrestrial > Soil > Wetlands | place: USA...
GGCGCTGGGAATCACAGGAGGGCATTGCGACGAGAATCTGCTGGCCTATGAATTTCACTACACCTCGGAAGGAGTGGCCGACGGGCCCTGGGCGGCGCGGGAGAAAGTGCGGGAAAACATCAGGTATGGCGCGGATGTAATCAAGATTTGCGCCTCGGGAGGCGTGCTGAGTAAGGGTGACCTGCCGGGTGCGCCACAGTACTCTCCGGAGGAGATGCAGGCGATAGCGGCGGAGGCGCACAAGTTGGGGCGCAAAGTTGCCGCCCATGCGCACGGCACCCAGTCGATCAAGGACGCCATCCGCGCGGGGATTGATTCCATCGAGCACTCCAGCTTGATCGATGACGAAGGCATTGCTCTGGCCAAGCAGCGCGGCACGTTCCTGGTGTTCGATATCTACAACGACGACTACATTCTCTCCAGGGGCGAAAAGGTGGGAATGCTGCCCGAATCGATTGAGAAGGAGAAATCGCTGGGGCGGTTGCAGCGGGAGAATTTTCGCAAGGCATTTCAGGCGGGCGCGAAGATGGCCTTTGGGACCGATGCGGGCGTGTATCCGCACGGCGAGAACGCCCGGCAGTTTGCCAAATTGGTGGAGTGGGGGATGAAGCCCATCGACGCAATTCAGGCGGCAACCGTGAATGCGGCAGAGTTGCTCGGGTGGGCGGACAAAGTGGGTGAGCTCAGCAAAGGGCACTTCGCCGACCTGATTGCGGTTGAGGGGGATCCCCTTATCGATGTGAAGACTCTCGAGAATGTAAAGTTTGTGATGAAAGGTGGAGTGGTGGAAAAGAACGAGGTCAAGTAGAGGAGCGAGGGTTCGGCCACGCTACGACAGTGCAGTACTCCCGGGTAGCGTATTAGTTAGCGTTTGCCATCCCAGCAGGTATCGTCCAATCCGGAATTCTGTTCGACAGACTTGCTCAGGCCCCGCATTAGCCGCGCGGGAGGGCCTTCAGATCCGCGAGCACCTCGGCGGGTTGCCAATCGTTGCCCCCGTAGATCTTCACCACTTTTCCGTCCGGACCGATCAGCGCCGTAACCAGCGCATGTATGATCTGTCCGTTTTCCGTCCAGTATTTCAGGCCAAAGAACTCGGCAACTTTGCGGACTTGTTCCGGTGTGCCGGAGGCGAACTCCCATTGATCGAAGGGATGGGGGTCTCCGGTGCATTCAGTGCCATAGGCGCGCAGGACCGCGGGCTTGTCATAATCCGGATCGATGCTGATGCTCAGCAAATAGGTGGAAGGGGAGAGTTTGGGATCGCGCCGTACTTGCGCTAGGATTTGGGCAAAGTTCTTGCTCATTAGCGGACAATAATTGGGAAGCGGGCATCGGGAGTAAATGAAGGTCAACAGCAGGGTCTTGCCGTGGTATTGATGGAGATGTATCCGCTTTCCATCCTGATTGACGAGAGCGAAGTCCGGCACCTCCTGCCCCAGAGGGCCGCGCGACGATTCCTGAGTGACGGGTGAGTTCGGCGCCGGTTTGCCCTCCTCGGCAATAACAATGCCTTCCAGCCAGGCGCGGTCGGCGGCGACTACCAGGGTGGCCCGTACAGTTTGGCCTGGCTTCAGGACATCGAAGGCCCATTTGTCTTTGACCGGATAATCCATGGTCATGGCGGCCATGTAGCCGGGAATGGCATCATGCGCCAACGTCACCGTGGCCGCGTTCTTGTCGACCCCCACTACTTTGCCATGAATATCAAACCGCTGTTCCGGCAAGGGTTTTTCCCGCTGGCACGCCGCCAGGGCAATCATCATGCTCAGACTTGTGAAGATTCCGATGGAGTGTCGCACGCGCATTGCGGGCCTCCGGTTGTTGGGACGATGCGACCACGCAAGAAAGTCACAGAATCATTGTACACCCCAGGCAAAGCCCTCACTGGGGCGCGAAGTGAGCTAGAATTTGAACCGATATCGCACCTCGCCGTAGATTTGCCGGGGATTCACCGTGTGCGTCCCCCCGAAGGTATTGCTGGTATCCAGCATGTAGCGGCTGTTCAGAATATTGGTTCCATTCAGCGAGAAGGACCAGTTTTCCCGGAAGGTCTTGCCCAAGGCAAGGTCGGCCGTTGTGTGTGGGGGCAGGTGCGCCGGCCCGTCACCGTTCAGAAATCCCGAGCCGAAATTCACCACTGGCGTGGCCCAGAAGCGGCGCGGCAGCTTGAGAGAGAGCACAGTGCTGAAGCCATTGCGCTGGTCGTGATCGAGATAGAAGTAACTGCTGGGCGCGTACTCGATCAGTCCGCCGGTAATGGGGCCGAGCCCTTTTCCGATGGCGTTGGCGTAGGCAATGCGTAACTGCGCGTGACCCCAGACCTCGGGCGAGCGCAAGGTAATCTCGGTGCCGCTGATGAGAGCCGCGAGGTCGGTCAGGGGAATATAGATTCCCGAGTTGCCCACCGAATCGTGATCGAGGAAATTGCGGGCGTTGGTGTGGTAGGTGTCGGCTTCCAAGGTCCATCCCCGCACCGGCGCCGTAAGTCCGAAGTCATATTGGATGTCATACTCTCCGGGGAGGGGAGTGAAATTCACGCCCTGCTCCAGGGCATATTCCAGCAGCGGGCCAGAGATGCTGTCGAGCGGAGGCGGCTGATAGTAGTAGGCATAGTAACCGTGCAGGGTCCAATCGAGATGGGGAATCCGGATGCCACCCCCCAAACGCGGGGTTGCGGCATTTTCACTGACGAGTCCCCCATAATGAATCATCCGGATCCCACCGTCTAGAGTCAGCCAGGACGTGGGCTGATACTGATCCTCTACGAACAAGGACTCCGTGTTCGCCCAGTTCAGTTCCTGCTGGTACAGGACCTGCGTTCCCGGGTTGGCGGCCAGGTTGAACAACGTGTTATTGTGCTGCCCCCAGCTCTCAATGCCGACGCGCACGTTGTGGCGCTTCTTAACCGCCTGGAGCATGGCGCGCACCCCTATGTAAGTCGACCGGCTATCCTCGTCCAGAATCTGCGGCGTATCCCCCGGCCCCCCGATGTAGTGGGCCTCGTTGAAGTGGAGATAGGGGGAGACGGACAAGATCATCCCGCCGGAGGTGGTATGCACCCACTGGAAACCCAAAAGGCCATCGCGTTCGATTTGGAGATCCCGCATGCCCTCTGCCTGGGTATCCGGGTCGTTGGGGATGGCGTAATGGTCGTTGCGCAGGGAGACGATCCAGCGCAACTGGTCGTGCGGGGCGGCATTGAAGAGCAGCGACGCAAAACCCCCTAGCCCGCTGGACTGATCGTGAATCACCGCGGAGGTGGGATTGCTCAGCCCCAGGTCGGAGCGATTGGCATCCACGCTGGCGTAATAGGCGAACCGTTCCGTGTGGCTGGCGAAACTCAACTGGTCGTCCGTGGTATGGAAGTTGCCGTACGACAGGGTAAGTTCACCCTGACGATTTCGGTCGAATCCTGACGGGGTAATCACATTGAAGACCCCATAGGTCCGGTCGCCATATTCACTGGAATATCCCCCGCGCTGCACCTCCAATGTGTCCACGTTCTTGGGATTGATCAGGGGCGCCACATTGGTGGCGATACTCGTATTGACCACCGGAATGCCATCAAAGAACCAGGTCACCTGGTGCCCGTCGCGCATATGGAGCATGTCGTGGACCATGTACGCCCCGGGGGTGAAGTTGGTGATCATCGCCAGGCTGTTGGTCTGGTCGGCGCCGGGGGTTCGGGCAATATCCTGGGTTGAGACGAAGGTTTGCACCGTGGAGGATTGAGCTTTGAGTTTGCTTTCCCGGTCCGAAACCTCGACGACCTGTCTTGAGGCGGCAATCTCCAGCGGGAAATGCAGTACGGGGGACTTGCCCTTGACGACGGAAATGGATTGCTCCTGTGGGCTGAATCCGGCGGCTTCCACATCGATGGTGTAATCTCCCACCGGAACTTCGGCGAAATCGAACTCACCCTGGGAATCGGATTGGATGGAGGCCGACCAAGGGGAGGATTGGGCGTGCAAAGTCACTGTCGCGCCTGCCACAGGACGATGCTGCGGGTCGTGTACAACTCCTCGAACTTTTCCCAAATCGGTTGTCAGCCCCGCCGATGGGAATAGAAACGCCAATGACACAGCGAATAGAAATGTTTGCCTCATGGGTGCCTCGCAAATGAATGTAGTTATAGCGCCGCCCGCAAGCCGGCGAGGAATCACCGGAAATCGACTTTTCTCTCCCGGTGCTACACGCTGACCCACGGATTGGGACGCGCGAACTTGGGATCTAGAGGGGATAAATCAGATCGCGAGGCGGGGAGGCTGTTCAGGAATCCGCAGGTGAGATGGCAGTAGGCTTACCTCTTGTTGCTTGCGACCAAATCTGCCAGAAGGTGCTGGGCCGTTCCAGTGGTGTTCGATTGGAACATAAACGAGCGAGCCAAGAAGTGAATTGAGGAGGCTGTCGTGGGAATTCATCCCGCACTTCCCGCGATTAGCCATGCTGCAGCTTCCATCATGTCCGGCAGCATGATGATGAAAGGCGCACGTACAAGCAGCGGGGGGACACGCACATTCGTCCCCGGACGCGTGGAGAGAAGCCCACCGGACGCTGGGCGCGAGCAGCGCGGCAAGGGTCAGAATGGCCAGGAAGCGTATGGCGACGCGCATGTTAATTGTCTTGGGAACCCGCGATAAATTATACCGCATTCGCGGCTTGCGACAATGGGAATGCTCCTGCTGCGGCCGGCCTTGGTCACCCATGGCCTCCTGGTATATACTTCCGGCGGGTAGGGGAATTCAGCCAACCCCCGAAATCTTCGTCTATCCATCGAGCGAGGAGGCGGCTCAGTCGGACTTCCCTCTTCGACGGCAAATCCTTAATCTATGGGATTCTTCAGTAGGTTGAGTATAAGGTCCAAGCTTCTTCTCATGCTACTTCTGGTGGGGATCGGCTCGGTTACCATCATCGGCTATCTTGGATTCGCAACGGGCAAGGCGGTCCTCCGCAGGCAGACTCTCAGCCAGTTTGCGGCCATTCAAGCGTCCAAAGCCGTTCAAATTGGGTCCTACTTTGACCATGTACAGAAGCAAGCGCAGACTTTCAGCGAAGACTTAATGATGATTGAGGCCATGAAGGCCTTTAGCCATTCTTTCCACGCACTCAATACGAAGAGAATTCCGGCAGAGTGGCAGGAGGGGCTTGCGAGTTCTTATAGCCATGATTTCATGCCCTCGCTGGCCGACGACCTGCCCAATGTTTTACCGGTCGAGACCTACCTCCCCAAGGCGCCGGCCGCCCAATACCTTCAGTATTTCTACATTGTGAAGAACCCCAACCCCAAGGGGCGGCGCGGAGTGTTGATTGCCACACAAGATGGTAGCGAATACACCAAGGTCCATGCCCTTTATCATCCGCTATTCGGCAGTTACGTCCAAAAATTCGGCTATGCCGATATGTATCTGGTGGACACGGAAACCGGTGACGTGGTTTACACCTTCCAGAAAGATGTGGATTTTGGCTCGAATTGCCTTTCCGGTGTTTTTCGCGATACGAATTTCTCCCGAGCCTTCCAATCCTCGCGGACGGGGACCTTCAGTGATTATGTGAGGCTTGTAGATTTCAGGGATTATCTCCCTTCCGGAGGGGCCCCCGCAGCCTTTGTCGCCAGTCCGATCTATGACGGGTCGAAACACATAGGCGACCTGGTGTTTCGGATGTCGGTCGAACAAATTGACCGCATTATGACGAACGACCGGCACTGGGAGGCCAGCGGGATGGGTCGCACGGGCGAAAGCTTTCTCGCCGGGCCGGACCGCCTGATGCGCTCGAATTCGCGTCTGTTGCTGGAGGATCCCCAACGATTCGCACAGGCCCTGCAGAAAAGCGGCAGGATTGCACCCGACCAACAAGCTCGCATTTTGCGCCTGGGGACAACGATACTCCAACAAAGTGTGAGAAATGCATGCGTGGACGCGGCGCTCCAGGGGAAGGAGTACACGGGCCAATTCACGGACTCGCTTGGAATCCCCTCGGCGGGTTGGTGTTCACCTTTGCAGGTGGGCGATTTGAAGTGGATCTTACAGACCAAAATCAGTATGGAGGAGCTGGCCTCCCCGCTTAGGACCTTTCAAAAACAGCTTGTCCTGTGGAGCCTTGCCCTTCTGGCGATCGCCGTGGCGATCGCTTATCTCCTGTCCCTGGCTTTTGTACGGCCCGTCAAGGCGCTGATGGAAGGAGCGCGCAGGATCGGTGCGGGTGAGAAAGACGTGGTCGTGCCCGTGACTACCCACGATGAATTCGGGGACTTAACCACGACTTTTAACAGCATGGTGGTGAGCCTCGCCCAGGCCGAACAGTCCTTGCGGGAGTCGGAGCAGAGCATTCGCACGATCTTCGAGTCTTCTCCGGATGCGATGCTGACCGTTGATCCGGAGGGGAGAATCCAGCGCGTCAACGCCGAAACCGAGAGGATGTTTGGGTATGGCAGGGAGGAATTGGTAGGCCAATTGGTCGAGATTCTTGTGCCCGAGCGCTTTCACTCCGCGCATCCTGCCCACCGCGCCCGTTACGTCGCAGGGGCGCAGCAGCGGTCTATGAGCACCAGCTTGGACCTGTATGGCAGGCGCAAGGATGGGAGCGAGTTCCCCGTAGAAATCATGCTTACCCCACTGCAGACGGCTGCGGAGAGGTCCATCCTCAGCGTGGTGAGGGATGTGACGTTGCGGAAGCAGGCCGAGGAGGCCACCCGGCGCCGGGCCAGCTATGACACGATGGCCGCGGACATCGGCCATGCCCTGCTCCAAGCGGAGGACTTCGACCGCATGATGCAGATGTCGGCTGAAGCGGTGGTGCGGAGGATGGGCACGGCCTTTGCGCGCATCTGGAGGTTAGATTCGGCGGAAGACACACTCGTGCTGTGCGCCAGCGCCGGCCAGTACACGCATCTCGGTGGTTCGCGTGCGCGCGTCAAGGTAGGCGAGCGGAAGGTGGGACGAATTGCCGCGTCGCGCCAGCCCCTGGAATTCAATTCCATCCAAACCGAGCCGGATATCGACCCGGTATGGGCAAAGGCTCAAGGGCTCAATTCCTTCGCCGGATACCCGCTGGTGGCGCAGAATCGACTGGTTGGGGTGTTCGTGACCTTCGGGCGACAGGCATTTTCTCCGGAGGATTTCAAGGCTCTACAGCAGGTTGCCTCGCGCATCAGCCTGGGGATTCAGCGCAAGGAACTGGAGGCGGAGTTGTTGACCGCCAAGGAAGCGGCCGAGGCGGCCACCAAGGCCAAGAGCGATTTCCTCGCCAACATGAGCCATGAGATCCGCACGCCCATGAACGCTATCATCGGCATGACTCACCTGGCGCTGAAGACCCAGTTGACTCCCAAGCAGGAGGACTACCTTACCAAGATCAAATCGGCCGCCCACGCTCTGCTCGGCATCATCAATGACATTCTGGATTTCTCCAAGATCGAGGCGGGCCGGCTGGACATGGAGAAGGCCGACTTCCGCCTCGAGGACGTGCTCGATAACCTGTCTTCCATCGTCAGCCAGAAGGCGCAGGACAAGAATCTGGAATTCCTCATCTCAGCGCAAAACGACCTTCCCCCCAACCTGATTGGGGACCCGCTCCGGCTGGGTCAGATCCTGATCAACCTCGTCAACAATGCCGTAAAGTTCACCGAACACGGCGAGGTGGTGGTGTCGATCGCGCTCGAAGAACGAACGACGGACCGGGCGAAACTGAAGTTCGCAGTCCGTGACACTGGCATCGGGATGACGCCGGAGCAGATGGCCCGCCTTTTTCAGGCATTCAGCCAGGCCGACACCTCGACTACGCGGAAATTCGGAGGGACCGGCCTCGGGCTTTCCATCTCCAAGCGCTTGGTAGAAATGATGGACGGCAACATCTGGGTGGAAAGCCAGTATGGCGTAGGCAGCACCTTCCTCTTCATCGCCTGGTTCGGCATTGGGTCGGACAAGGGGGAGCGCAAACGGTTCACCCCGGATCTCGCCGGCATCCCGGTTCTGGTGGTGGATGACAATGCGCAGGCGCGCGAGATCCTTACCGATGCGCTTCTGGGATTTGAACTCCGCGCCAAGGCGGCTGCGTCGGGCTCGGACGCCCTCCGGGAGTTGGTCGCCGCCGATTCGCGTGATCCCTACCGGTTGGTCCTGATGGACTGGCACATGCCAGGGATGGACGGTTTGGAGGCCAGCCGCATTATCAAGCACAGCGGCCGTCTTAAACAGGTGCCCAGAATTGTGATGGTCACGGCATTCGGGAGGGAGGACATCCGATCCCAGGCGGAGGATATCGGAGTTGACGCCTATCTGCTGAAACCGGTCAGCCCCTCAATGCTCTACGACACTCTGATGGATTTGTTCGGGGTGCCTGGCCTGGAGAGCAGCCGGGCGCACCCCAGGAAGGAACAAACTGCCGCCCACGATGCGCGCGGCATACGCGTCCTGCTGGTGGAAGACAATGAGATGAACCAGCAGGTGGCGGTTGAGTTGCTCGGGAGTGCGGGAGCCACGGTGACGGTGGCCAACCACGGAGGGGAAGCGGTGAGAATCCTGAAGGAAGGTGTACAGCCCCCTCCATTCGACATCGTCTTGATGGACCTGCAAATGCCGGAGATGGATGGCTTCACAGCCACGAAGCTCCTTCGGGCTGATCCGCGCTTTCAGGCTATGCCCATTGTAGCCATGACGGCACATGCCCTGGTGGAAGAACGCCAACGTTGCCTGGACGCGGGAATGAACGACCACGTCAGCAAACCAATAGACCCCGACGCTCTCTTTGCGACGTTGGCGCGGTGGGTGAAAACACGTCCGGCGGCGGTTGGCGAAACAGCAATAAAACCGGCTTCCCCAGCTCAGGAAGTGACGCTTCCCGAAATTGAGGGCATCGATGTGACCGGCGGGGTGAAGCGCGTGGCAGGAAACAAGCGGCTCTATCGCGACCTGCTCACGCAGTTCGCCGCCAAGCAGGCAGATGCAAATGCTCAGATCTCCGCTTCGCTGGAAAGTGGAGACCGCAAACTGGCCGAGCGCCTCGCTCATACCGTAAAGGGAGTCGCCGGCAATCTCGGAATCAGCAAAGTGCATGCGATGGCAGAAAAGCTGGAAAAGGCCATTCGACAGGGAGATGCCTCTGTGCCGTCACTCCTGGAAGAATTCTCCGCAGTGCTCAGTTCACAAGTGCAGGCCATAAGACGGGCGTTGGAGGAGACCTCGGCCGCGAGTCCGCCTGACGCGGCAGTTGGCCCATATGATCCGGGTGCCGCTTCCGCTGCTGCCGTGCGACTGAGGGCTTTGCTGGAGGCCAGCGATGCCGACGCGGAAGAAGCCTTCCATCGTATGCGCGACGCGGCGGGCCATCGCGTCGACAAGGCGCTGATGGATGCCCTCGGCAATGCCATCGGCGAGTTTGATTTTGAGGGGGCAATCGCCAAGCTCGACAAGATCGCCGGAGAACTCGGAACGAGCGGGGGAAAGACGACATGACCAACGTGGAAGATAAGAAAGTCGTATTGCTGGTGGACGACGCGCCGGCGAATATCCAGATCGTGAACTCCATCCTCAAGGACGCTTACAAGATACGCGTCGCAACCAGCGGCCCCAAGGCTCTGGAAGTGGTAAAGACGACGCCCGTGCCGGACCTGATCCTGCTGGACATTGTCATGCCGGAAATGGACGGGTACGAAGTGTGCACCCGCCTGAAGGCCGACGCAGAGACGCGGGATATCCCGGTGATCTTTCTGACCGGCCAGACGGAAACGGCGGACGAGACGCGGGGGTTCGAGGTCGGCGCGGTGGACTATATTCACAAGCCTTTCTCGCCGGCCATCGTCAAGGCAAGGGTGCACACCCATCTTGTGTTGCGAGGAATCCGCGAGCAATTGGCGCGGCAACTGCGGACCATCAAGGCCGAACTGGAGACGGCGCGGCAGATTCAATTATCCATCCTGCCGCAGGAGACTCCCAGCATTGAAGGCTTGGACTTTGCCGCCCGCTACGTTCCCATGACTGAGGTGGCGGGCGACTTCTACGATTTCATCGCGGTGGATGAGAAACGGCTCGGGATTCTGGTGGCGGACGTTTCTGGCCATGGGATGCCTGCAGCGCTCATCTCCTCCATGCTCAAGATTGCGCTTGCCGCGCAATCCGCCCAGGCCCGGGATCCCGTGGCGGTCTTGACGGGCTTGAACCAGGCGCTTTGCGGAAAATTCCAGGGTCATTATGTGACGGCGGCTTACACTTTGGTCGACGTGGAGAAGAAGACCATCTGCTACGCCGGCGCGGGACATCCCCCCATGTTCCTCAGGGATGCCTCGGCTGGAATCAGTCGTGACGTCATGGAGAACGGTGTCTTTCTGGGGTTCTTTCCCGGAGCCAGCTATACATCCGTGGAACTGCCTTTCAGGGATGGCGACTGGGGCATCCTCTACACTGATGGGGTCCTGGAAATGACCGACCCTTGCGATGAGCAATTCGGGGGGGACCGGCTCAAGCTCTTCCTGGAAAAGAACCAAAGTCTCACTGCCGGGCAGTTTGTCGACGGGTTGCTCGGAGAACTGTCGCGTTGGTCGGATCGCAACAGCGGGCGGGAACCGGAAGATGACCTGACGGTCGTGGCTTTCCATTTCAAAGGTATTCGCTGACGCCCGTTGTAGCTAGGCTAAGGCCGTTCGACTGCGGGGTATACAGATTACCTTGCGATTCGGTCCCTGACTGATCGCATTCGCTGGGGAAACGTCCTGACGGAGGGGGCCTTGGCGGCAAGAGTGTTCGTCGGGGCGAAGGGGTCATCGAGCTTGCCGCCAAGGGCTAAGTGCCGCATCAGGACGGGTCAAACCGCAGCGCTGGCAGGCTCTGGTGCTACTCTGTTTATCGGCGCCTCTCAGAGGAACTTGAGACGATAGTCGGCCTTGAGACGGGCCGTCTGCATGGCGGTTGAGTGCGCGGTGTACGCGACCATAAGTCACTCGCGGAGGTATTGTATATTACCGCTATGTAGGAAGTTGTAAACCATAAAGTATTGCAATCAAACAACATTTGACGTGTAGTTGTGAATAGCGTATAGTCTGCCGATCGAGAAGGGTCAGACCGATTGGGCTGAGGGAGCCGAGTCGGTCGGCTTGGCACGATTTGAATTCTCTCTTTGCCCCTCCAACGCGCCAGTGGATGGCAAACAATATGCATAGGAGAAGCCCTGCAAGCGGGGAATACCGCTATCACTCCGCTTGGGGCGACTGCGATGGGGAACCACATCAGCGAACCCGGTTTGGCGCTATTCCTTGCTGTTCTAGCAGTGGGTGTCATCCTAGCAGGAGTCCTTGCCGCTTACCTCCGCGGGCGAAACCAGAGACTTCGACGGAATACCGACGTCTTCTGGTTTTCCAGCCTTCACTTCTTCAGCAGAGAACTCTCTGAATGCCGTGATCCCCAGCAAATCGTGGACCAATCGATGCGAGGCGCACTCGAGATGCTCAATGCGGACGCGGGGTGTCTTCTGGTGCATGCGGAGGGCAATGAGGGAACCCTCAATTCGAGCCTTCGCGGAATTTCGGAGGCGGGGGGTGACCGGCTCAGCCGCGATCCGCTGTGCCCCTTCCTGCTGTCCAGCATTGAACGCTGGGGATCCTTGATGGTATTTCCCGACCTTCGTCGCTCGGAGGTGGTGGCGGCGTGGCAGCGCGATCCCGTCTTCCACGAACTCCGTGATGTGCTGCGAAGAGAAGGGCTCCGCACGCTGATCATTCTCGGTCTGCAGGTGCGGGAGAAGCCCTACGGGACTCTTATGCTGGGTTTCCGCGGCGCGCGGAGCTTTGAGCGCCAGGAATTGCGGGTGGGACTGGCGATGGCCAACCAGGTGAGTATGGCCATCGAGAACTTGTCTCTCAGCCGGGCGGCGGGCCGCCGCGATGAGGAGTTGAGAATCCTGCATCGCGTCGGCGAAGCGCTTCGCTCCACCTTTGACCTGGAAGCTCAAATCGGCATTCTCCGCCAGGAGTTGCGCGGATTGCTGGGCGGGACGAACTTCGGGTTGGCTTTGCAGGATACCCCCGAGGGGCCGCTGGAGGTGGCGGTGCCTTTTGAGGATGCCGGTCCGCAAGGCACCATCAAAGGCGGGCCCGCCAGTTCCCTGGCGCAGCATGTGCAACTCACCCGCAAGCCCTTGCTGGTATACGCTGACGTGCAAGGGACCGCGCAGCAATTGGGTTTGGCGCCCATGAATCCCCGTGTCAAAACCTGGTGCGGGGTGCCGGTCCACTTCTCGGACGGCTCCATGGGCGTGCTGGCGTTGGCCAATATGGAGCGCGAATACGCCGTCACCCGGGCCCACTTCGAACTCGTGCAGGTATTGGCTCAGGAAGCGGCCAGCGCGGTGGAGAATGCCCGCCTCTTCAAGCGGGAACAACGGCGCGCCAGCCACCTGGCGCTGTTGAATGAACTGGGGCGCAAAGCCAGTTTGGTCCTGAATCTGCACGAACTGCTTCCCAACATCTGCCGCCAGGTTCGCAATGCCTTCGGCTACGACCTGGCACGGATCGAGATGCTGGACCGGGAACACAGGGAGTTGATGGTGGAGGCCGAAGCGGGCTACGGGGCGGAACTCCTGGGCCGTCGCGTCCGCCTGGGCGAAGGATTGGCAGGCGCGGTCGCTGAATCCGGCGAGCACATTCTGGCCAACTCCGTGTTGAAGGAACCCCGTTATATTCCCCTTCATCCCAGTACCCGGTCGGCCCTCAGCCTTCCTTTGAAATACCGCGAGGATCTTCTGGGGGTTCTGAGCCTGGAGAGCCGGCAGGCCTTTGCCTTCTCGCAGCAGGACGTCTTGACGCTGCGGACCCTGGCGGACCAACTGGCGATTGCCCTGCACAATGCGCACGCCTACCAGGCATTACAGGAACAGGCCATCACCGACGGGCTGACGGGCCTGAAGACCCACCGGTACTTCATGGAGGCGTTGGAGCGCGAGTGGCGCCGCTCTACGCGATCCGCCCATTCGTTCTCCCTGATCATGATCGACCTCGATGGTTTCAAGCAGGTGAACGACCGCCACGGACACCTGGAAGGCGACAAGGTCCTGACGGCGGTGGCCAACCTGCTGCGCGATCGCGTGCGGCAATCCAATGTTGTGGCACGCTACGGCGGCGACGAGTTTGCGATTATGATGCCCGAGACGCGCACGGACCAGGCGCAAGTCCTGGCCGAGCGGCTACGCGCCACCCTGCAAGCCGACCCCTATCTGGGTGCCCACAGCATCACTGCCAGCTTCGGTATTGCGACCTTCCCCGTGCACGGGCCGACTCAGGAGGATATCCTCCGGGTGGCCGATTCCGGCATGTATCTGGCCAAGCACCAGGAGGGCAATTGTGTGCGCGTGGCGTCGCTGATCGTGCCCTCGGCGCAACATGACTGGGACGCCCAGTTGTTGGAAGCTTACCTGGGCGTCACCATGAAGCGCATGTTCTCCACCGGACCGGAAGCATTCGAGCACAACTTGAAGCGTTTCCAGGAGGTCATGTTGAAGGCCAACGGCGAAACTCCCTCATTGATGGACGCAGTGACCATGCTGGCCAATGCCGTCGATGCCAAAGACCATCGCACACAAGGCCACTCCCAAGCCGTGGGGCGGATCGCCGCGCAGATCGCGCGTCAAATGAACCTGCCGGAGGTGGTCATTGAGGAGGTCCGCCTGGGCGGCATCCTTCACGATATCGGCAAGATCGGCGTGCCGGAGGCGATTCTCAAGAAGGTTACGCGTTTCACCCCGGAAGAGTATGACGTGATGAAGAGCCACGCCGTGGTGGGAGCGAAGATCCTCGAGTCCGTTAAGGTGAAGGCCATCGAGCGCATCCGCGGCATGGTGCTCCATCACCACGAGATGGTCGATGGATCGGGCTACCCCGACCGTTTGAAGGGCGATAGCATCCCTCTGGGAGCGCGCATCATCACCGTCGCCGACAGCTTCGAGACGATGATTTTCAAAAGATACAAGCCCGCCCGGAGCACGGAAGAGGCCATCGCGGAACTGTATCGGTGCAGTGGCACCCAGTTCGATCCCGTGATTGTCGAGGCCTTTATCCGCTCGGTGGAAATCCTGGGCGACCCCCGCGGCATGACCCGCGTCGATGAGGGTGTCGTCAATTGATCGGGTGATCGGATTCCCAAACCCACCCTTTGGAGTGCGGGAGCACCAGCTCCCGCCTTCTCCCGTCAGTTCATACGTCCATGTATGAATCGACAACAAAGGCGGGAGCGGCAGCTCCCGCACTCCAAAAGGAGCTCGCTGGCCGGCCGCCTTAATGCCCCTGCCCCTCTTCCCCTGGGAGGCGAGGGGAGAGGGGGAGGGCGTTGGGTCCCTCGCCCGCTGTCGTGAATCGCACGGGTGAATAGGCTACAATGGAATGAGGGGCGGTGCCGTGGAGGATGAGGCCGGCCACGATTTCCGCCGTCACCGGGGCCAGCAGGATGCCGTTGCGGAAGTGGCCGGTGGCGAATACCAGATTGTCGAGCTCTCCATAACCCAGAGCGGGCAGGTGATCCGCGGTGTCGGGCCGCAGGCCCGCCCAGGCACGCAGGAAGCGCGACCCGCCCAGGAGAGATGTAAGCTCCGTCCCGCCTTCGATGATGGAGAGCAGCCCTTGCGCCGTCACCGCCTTTTCCCAGCCGTTGTATTCCGCCGTCGTTCCCACCAGCAGGCGCCTCTCCCCCCGCGGCACCAGGTAGTGAATCCCGGCGCGCACCACGAAGGGCAAGTCGCGCGGGGTTTCGAACTCCATCATCTGCCCGTGGCAGGGAGTGATGGGCAGGCGGAGCCCCAGTTCTCTCGCAATCTCGCCCGACCAGCATCCGGCGGCCAGAACCAAGGTGCCGGCCGCGAGGCGCGTGCCGTCCGCTGTCGTTACGCATTCGATGCGCCGGCCATTCTTCTGGAAGCCGCACACGGAATTTCCCGCTGCGAATTGCACTCCCGCGCGCTGGCAAGCCGTCACGAGCGCGCGCATCAGGCGCTCGTTATCCACCCAATGGTCACCGGGAATAAACAGGCCGCTGCGAATTCCGGGAGCGAGCCACGCCTGGCTGGCGAGAAGTTCCGTGGCCCCCAGGGGCTGGAGCGCAAAACCCTGCGCCGTTCGATTCCGGTGGATTTGCGCCAGTTCCTGCTCCGACTCCTCCGTGAGGGCAACCAGCAGCGTGCCGTCGCGGCGAAACCCCACCGGCTGGCCGCTGGATTCCTCGATCTCCGCCGCAAATGGCGGGTAGAGATCGCGGCTGGCCACGCACAAATCCAGGAAGGCCTGCGGCTCCAGCATCTCGCCCAGCGGCGCGAGCATGCCCGCCGCGGCGGAACTCGCCTCCTCGCCCGGCGCGGACCGGTCCACTACCGTGACCCGGCTCCCGGCCTGCGCCAGGCGCCACGCGATCGAGCAACCGATGATCCCGCCGCCGATGATCAGGACGTCGGCGGCGGAGGAAGAACCGTTCGCCATAACCAGTCCGCTGCACTTCCAGTTTTTGCCAGGCAGGAGGCGCGGTCAAGGGGAATCTGCGATTTCTGTATAACTCGTTTCTGAACCGTCTAATTCAGGAAAAAGCGCGCACTTTCTATGCAACTCGGCACAAATGTCACTCGATTCTTGCTCAACTTTGCAGGAATATCCGGTTTCCAGTCGGGCTCTTTGTCTGAGCCCCCCTTTGTTTTCATAGACATTCCGGCTTCGTTCCAGATATCTTTTTTTGGGAGCGCCCCTTCCCTGACTTTTGCCAGCGTGTTGGTGAGCCGCCATAGCTGGCGCAGTTGGGATTCTTCCACGCCTCGCAGAAGCTCGGCCGTCTCATCCTCCGGGGCCGCCAGGGCAGCGAGGTTTTCCGGCGAGTCGACCCTGTTCGCTCTCCGGGTCATAACCCAGGCAACCGATTTGACGGGTTCCACCAATTCGCGCAGTTGCTTGCGGGCCCGGCGGAGCACCGCCTTGCGCTCACGGTCCTCCATGGGTTTCAGCAGCGATGCGAGCAAACTGAGGAATTCCTGGGTCATTGGGGAAGAGTCGTCCTGGCGGGCGTTCGCGAAGGCCTGGATTTCCTCCTCGTTGGATACGACGCCCCGCCGCGACAAGGCCGCCTGAAGGCGCTCGAAGGGTTCGAGGTTGTCGACCGCCCGGACGGCGTGGGTCCCCTCCAAGAGGTTCTCTCCCAGCAGGCTTCCTTGCATGCGCCGCACGGCAAGGCCTTCCCGTCTGCCCTGGCTGCGCCGCATCTCCCACAGGGTTTCGTTTAACTGGCTGACCAACTGTGTTTCATAGCCGGGGCGCGGCTCTATGTCCCTGGTCAGGGATTCCTTTAATTCCAGGTACTCCTGGACATCCTCCTCCATAAGCGCCATCGCTTCGGCCCGGGACTTGGTATAGAAGCCGCGCCGCATTTGGGCTTCCGTCGATGCGGGAAGCGGCGCCTCCGCACTCTCCGTATGTCGGCCGTCTGCTGCGCCGGCTGCGTTTTCCTGCGACATTTCCAATTGTTGAGATAAAGACATAATATCCTCCCCAAGTACAGGGGCAGGGGTCAGGGTTCAGGGATTTGTGACGAGGGGGAACGGAAGGGCCCATGCAAAATATCCTCGCGCCAAACCAGTAGCGCCGATCTTGCGGCCCGCGGCTCTTCCGTCGCAACCGAAAGGCTGCCGGCCTTGCTCATCGTCAACCCAACGCCTCAGATCCCGTGAGGCGGGACGGTCCGTGCTACCGCGCTTGGCCTCCCTGGGCGCCGGGGCACGGGAAGGCTGGTCTTTCCGAGCCTTGCCGCCCGCCCGAACAGCACATCGGCGGCCATAGCCGGGCCCCTCCACCCTAGTTCCATCACCCAGCCCCCGATCCGATGCCAGAAAACAATTCCTACGATAGTATTCATACTAATATATTACTTGTTAAGTCACTAATGAGATAAGAATGTAAGGTCTTGAGGTTGGGGGATGACAATGTGCCCGGAAAGGCGGTAAACCACCAAATGCCGGGTTCCTCGCGACGGCCAACTCCACGAAGCCAAGTTGGGACGTCTTGGCGAGCGTTTGAGCGGTTGTGGCTGGGGAAAGAAATTGTATTAGGGAGATGATATCTGGTGTATGTTATAGAGGGTAGTTGGTCACAGGGCAAAGTCTCATCCAAACATCGATCTGGGGCAGTCGTTCGGCTGAAATCCGTTGCGCGGTTTATGCTGCCTGAACGACAGCCGCGGGCATTAACCCTTTCCCCACAGGGGCAACACAAATCACGTCTGACGGAGGTTAATTCATGCGGACACTGTTCGGCGTTGTTATGATCGGCCTCTCCGCGTCGATCGCCTCAGGCCAGGTGGTGGTCCCGAGGACCGTCATCACCCCGCCGTCCAGCATTGGCCATCCTGAGGATGGCGGGCTGCGGGCTCACACCAATCTCAAGATCCTGGGCGAACCCATGACGCACCCGTCCCAGACGGCTGGACCTCCCTTGCCGGGATACTTCTTCGAAACCCCGGCCTCGCTGGCCTGCATTTACGGGTTCGTACCCGCTTCCTCCCCGGGGTGCAATCCCAACGTGGTCACGGCGAACCCCACGCGCGGGGCCCGGGCTGTCGCCATCGTCGACGCTTACGACGACCCCAATGCGTATAGCGATCTGCAGACCTTTTCGGCGCAGTTCGGGCTTGCGCCGATTACTCCCACCAGTTTTCAGGTGGTCTACGCACCCTCCGGGGGACCCTCACCGGGTTCGTGCTCCACGCCTCCTCCGGGGCCGCAGCCACCCAGTGCCGCCCCCACCGGTTGGGACGTGGAAGAGTCCCTCGACATCGAATACGCACACGCCATGGCTCCCAACGCGACCCTCTACCTGGTGGAGGCACAGTCGGATTACTTCACCGATCTCTTGTGCGGCGTTTCCGTTGCCAGCAACCTGGTGGCAAATGCGGGCGGCGGGGAGGTCTCCATGAGCTGGGGTACCGGCGAACCCGCGCAGTTCTCGATATACTACCCTCTGCAAACCCAAATGGATCACGTCTTCACCAAACGGGGCGTCGTCTATTTTGCCTCGGCAGGCGACGGCCCGGGTGCGATTTGGCCTAGCACGTCGCCCTTTGTGGTCTCCGCCGGCGGCACGACCCTGAGTACGAACCAGACCACCGGCTCATTTCTGCTGGAGAACACCTGGCAAGATGGAGGCGGGGGACTGAGCATCATCGAGTCAAGACCCCCCTACCAGAATGGCATCGCCACCCTGGTGGGGTCCCACCGAGGTACCCCCGATATCGCGGCCATCGCCAATCCTAACACCGGGGTTTGGGTTTTGGACACCCTGGTCTTCGGTCCGGGTACGTGGTATATCGTGGGCGGCACGAGCGTGTCTTCGCCCCTGCTCGCGGGGATCATCAATGCAGCCGGCGGCTTTGCGGTATCCAGCCCGGCGGAACTCTTTGAGATATACTCGCATCCCTCCGGCTTCACCGACCTTACTGCCGGTGATTGCGGCATCTACATCGGGAATTTCGCCACGCCGGGATGGGATTTCTGCACCGGCTGGGGAAGCCCTTGGGGTTACTTGGGGAAGTAAAATCGACAATCCAGGGCAGCGACTCCTTTCGACAGGTTTGATGACCGCTTCGCTGCCCTGGATGATTGGCCAACCCCGTGGCATGGGCGCCCTGCCCATTCCGGGACACGACCCGGAGAACCTGTGAAAGAATTGACTTTTAAACAAGAGCACCTCGCGCAGAGACGCAGAGGCGCAGAGATCTCAAGCAATTAACTGCATTATTTTGTTTATCGGCTCCACCCCTCTTCATCTCGGCGCGAAGTGCTCTTGTTTAAAAGTCAATTCTTTCACCGCCCATTATGATCTACGCTCGCCACTGGGATGAAAATGGGCGTCTCGGTGATAGGCTCCTGTCTGCGTAGCGGCCACTTTGAGGTCGAAGAAGATTGGAGCGTGGGAGCCCGCTTCACAGCCTGACCCAGACGTCTACGGTACCCCTGATTGTTGCCCCTCCGGAGGAGGTGAGCACGCGAGAGGGCTCCGCCCTCCTACCACGTCCATTTGGCCGCCACGCAGAACAGGAGCCTTACAATGAATTAGAGAGCCAGGGCCTGCCCCTCTTGCTGGCGAATGCGCAGCACATCTTTCGAGAGAGCTTCGGAAGGCCGGGCCAGAAGTTACTGCGTTTCACCCTCGCGCGCACAACCTGACAGGGTTGCCATTAACCACCCCGTCCCGATGCATCGGGACGGCCCCTCCTGAATCAGGAGGGGAGTTTGCCTTGGTTCCCCTCCTTGGATGAGGAGGGGCAGACGCGTTCAGCGGCGGGGGTGGTGCTGAAGTGTGGCCGGCAGGCGCGTATGGCCATCGCCCTACAGGGAGAGTTGTTCTCCCGCGATTCCGCGCTGTTCTCGCAGGACAACAATCAAATCCGGCCGAGCGGCTTCCATTTTGCGCCAAGTTCGATCATGATGTGAGGGCATCGGAACCAGGGTGGAACATCATGGCTGAGGAACGAACCGTGGGGCCAGACAGTACCGCGGTGCGGGTGGCCTTATGGCGGGCAATGCACGTCCAAACCGATCCGCCGCCTCATGTGCTGGAAGATGACCTTGGCCTGCGGCTGGGAAGCTCCGAGGAATTGCTCGTCGCAGGTACCCAACCACGAAGAGCCGGCTGCCATTCCGCAATCCCCCCCAGCACGGCAAAGGAATCCAAAATGGGAACCCACGAAACAACCTCCCGGCGTGATTTCATGAAGAATTCATTGTGGGGAGGCGCAGCCGCCATGGCCACGGCGAGTCTAGCGGCCGGCAAGGAAGGGAATGCGGCTTCTCCGGCGGCCGAAACCCCCAGGCTGCGTTTTGGGGCAAACTACGTGCCGCGGAAGGGTTGGTGGTACTGCTGGGAGGATTGGTCCCCGGGGCCGATCGCCGAGGACTTGCGAGCCATTGCCGATCTTGGCCTGGACCACGTCCGCATCCAGTGCCTTTGGCCGATGTTTCAGCCCGGCATCAGCAGTGTGAGCGAGTCCATGCTGGAAAAGCTACGGGAGTTGCTCGACGCCTCCGACCGGGCCGGACTGGACGTGGAAGTAACGGTACTGAACGGATGGATGAGCGGCCTTCAGTACCTGCCGGCCTGGGTCGCACCGCTGAAGGTGTCCTCGCGCGCCCACGATGGCAATGTTTTCGCGGACCGGGAAGTTATCGAGGCGGAGAAGCTACTTTTCCGACGGCTCGCGGATGCGGTCGGCGGCCATCGGCGCTTCCTGGGTTTCGACATTGGGAACGAGTTGGGGGTGCTCCAAGGGATCAGCAATCCCGTGACGCAGGAACAGGCCGACGCATGGGGGACGGAAATCCTCGGTTATAGTGACGCGATTGCTCCCGGGAAATTTCACGTGAACGGCGCGGATGATTCCCACTGGTTTGCGGATTTCGGCTTCAGCCGGGAGAACCTCGCCAATACAGGCCACGCGACAATTGTGCATTGCTATGTCTTCTTCACCGGCGCGCTGGACCACTACAAGTATTCCGAAGTCGGCTCGTTGCACCTCGCCTCTTACATGGTGGAGTTGGCCTTTGCTTATCAACGCGACCTCGGCCGGCGCGTCTGGGTGGAAGAAACCGGCGTGTCCCCGGAGTGGATGCCGGAGAGCTATCTGCCCGAATTCATGGAACACACGGTGCGGAACGTTGTCAACACCGGCAAGGCCTGGGGCATAACGTGGTGGGCATCGCACGACATCGAGCCGGCCATCAAGGGGTTTGACTCGCTTGAATACACCTTGGGGCTGCTGGAAGTTCACAATCGCCCGAAACCTTTGGGGCGCAGACTGGCCGCATTGGCAGAGGAGTTAAGGCGCGCGCCGCCCGTCGTCGCGCCCCGGTCCGTCGCACTCGTGATCCCCGACCACGGATTGTCTCGAAAGACCTCGCCGGCGGATTGGACGTACGCCAAACCTTACATGGATTTGGTCGGGCAGGGAAAGCACCCAGCTATTGTGCTCAAGAGCCGCGCCGGGGACGCGGGCTACTTGAAGGCACGCGGCATCACCGAATTGGTTCCTTTGTAGCGCGGGAAAATCCCGAGCTTGCCGCTGTAGGGCGCGGCCAGGCTAGACCCCAAAGATGCGAGTGGTCTCGTACCAGCGTTGCGTGACGGCGGAGCCGCGGCGCAGCCGTGGGGATGGCCCCGTCAGTGAATCGCGGTATAATGACCTGCACTTTGCGTTGAGGTTTCAGGGAAGGGGAACCCATGTCGACTACGCTCAGTTCCACCGACCGCCGGGTCATCGCGATTGCCGCTGTGGTTGCTGCTATCTCCCTGGCCCTCGGGGTGAAATACTTCTCCCACGCCTTCCCCGAAGCGGCCATTGAATTTCGCGTGAACAGAGATGATTCTGCCCCGGTGGCCGCGAAATTCCTGGCGGATCGCGGATGGAATACGGCCGCCTACCAGCACGCCGCGGTGTTCGACTACGACGACGATGCCAAGGTCTACCTGGAGCGCACGCAAGGCCTGGCGCGGATGAACGCACTGACGCGCGGCCCCATCCATCTCTGGCGCTGGTCGCATCGGTGGTTCAAGCCGCAACAGAAGGAGGAATTCCGCGCGGAGGTTACCCCCTCAGGAGAAGTGGTGGGATTTGACCACGAAATTCCGGAAGCGGCGCCGGGCGCCAACCTCGATTCGACGGCGGCGCGAGCCTTGGCGGAGAACTTCCTCGGCGAAGTCATGCGGCGTGACCTGGGGGGCCTGGAGTTCGTTGATTCCGTGAGTGAGAAGCGCCCCGCCCGGACGGATTTCTCCTTCACCTGGAAGCAGAAAGCGGTGGAC
>Ga0335078_10004036_pt1 | contig 21805 bp, 19 predicted proteins | sample Lox_Sample_32_FD_206711 | JGI IMG/M metagenome (GOLD analysis project Ga0335078, IMG submission 206711) | Soil microbial communities from Loxahatchee National Wildlife Refuge, Florida, United States - Lox_Sample_3.2 | ecosystem: Environmental > Terrestrial > Soil > Wetlands | place: USA...
CGCTTGCACACCACGGCTGAATCGCACGGCCGAGTCATGGTCATCGAAGTGATGGGACGCGACGCGGGATGGATCGCGCTGCACTCCGGCCTCGCGGGCGGAGCCGATGTGATTTTGCTCCCTGAAATCCCTTTCACCATCGAAACAGTGTGCGATAAGCTGCGCGAGCGCGCCGCCACGGGCAAGAAATTTTCGCTGGTCGTTGTCGCCGAGGGCGTGAAGCTGCCCTCTCACGATCCCTCCGGAAAACCGTTCCCCGCGCCGCGTCCCGGCCAGGTGGGCATTCTGATCGGCGATGCCATTCACAATCATCTGAAGCAGGATGTGCGCATCACCGTGCTAGGCCACATTCAGCGCGGCGGCTCGCCCAGCCCCTTTGACCGCATTCTGGCCACGCGATTCGGCGTCGAGGCCGTCGAGCTCATCGCGCGCGGTGAGTTCGGACGAATGGTTTGTCTGCGAGCTGGCGAAATCGAATCGGTCACGCTGGACGAGGCGGTCGGCGAATTGCGGCTGGTGGATCCAAAGGGAAGCGTGGTTCGCGCGGCGCGAGCCGTCGGGATTACTTTCGGAGACTATTAAATGATTTGGCGTGTGGTGCGCAGCCGGGGATTTATTCCCATTTTGCTGATCTTGTCTGCGCTGGTGTACTGGAAACTTCACGCGGGTCCGCCCAAGGTCCTTTCGGTCGGCTACGTGGGCGACCGCGACGTGATTCTTTGGAATACGCTCGCGGAAGTTCGCGAGTCGGTCGGCGAAGTGCATTACGGCGACCGCGTCGAAATTGTGCGCGTGGACGGCAACGCCTCGCAAGTGCGCACCACCTCGGGCACGATCGGGTGGATGCGCGATTCCCGGCAAATCATCGATTCCGCCCTTTGGGGCAAGAGCGCCGCTTTGCTCGAGCGCGCTCGCACGCTCCCCGTCCAGGCCCGCGGGCGGACAAAAACGGTCAGCAACGTCCGCATCGAGCCGGGCCGCGACGGCAAGCGCATTTTCCAATTCGGGCGCGGGGCGCGCGTGCTGATCCTCGAGCGCGCCGTGGCCGACGCCGCCCAAGGACCTGAAGAAAATTCGCGGGAAGAAAAAACCGCCGCCGCGGACCCTCAGGAATCGAAGCAGGAAGACTGGCTGCTCGTCCTGCGCGACTTGGATTCTCCCTCCGGCGTCGACGGCGCGCCGGCGTCCAGCGGCAATGCCACGCCAAAAATGAAGCCGATGACGAGTGACTCTGTGAGCGGCGGGCCTACGGCCGCGCAATCCGCCGCGGCCGCGATCGGCGGCCCGATAGGCCCCGTCGCCGGATGGGTGCTGGCGCGATTCGTCGAGCTCGACCTGCCCGACGCAGTCAAGGATTATGCCAGTTCCTCCGACCTGCACGTGGTGGCCTGGTTCGAACTGAATCGCGTGCCGGACGGCTCTGGCGGGGAAGCGCCTCAATACCTGGTCGCGGGTTCGCGCGGGGGCGAAGGCGGGGCCTGCGATTTCACCATGCTGCGCGTTTACACCTGGGGCGCCAAGCGCCAGCGCTACGAAACGGCCTACGTGGAAAGCGATCTTTGCGGACGTTTGCCCATTCGCCTCTCGACCGCTGCAAAAGGCCCTGAATTTGAATTTGCCGATGTGGACGCAGGCGGGGCGGATCGAACTTACATCATGGAGCAAACCTCCGTCCGCCGGGTGAAAGATGCAATTGCGAGGCGCGCGCCCAAGTAGGACGGGCTTCAGCCTGTCGGTTTTCTGCTAGGCATCCTGGCCAGAAACCGACAGTCTGAAGCCCGTCCTACATGAAAAGCTCGCCACCTCTAAACGCTAGTCAGTCGCATGCCGAACACAAATCCTGATCCGCCGCGATGGAAACTCCTTCTCCCCGCCCTGGCCGCAATATTTTTCCTCGTTTCTTGCGGCAATCGCGCCAATCCCGCGCCGAAGCCGCAGCCCCCGCCGCCGTTCGAATTTCTAGGCGCTTGGGGAGACAAAGGCGATGGGCCGGGCCAGCTCGATCAGCCCGTGGCAATCGCGGCCGATTCTCTAGGCCGTGTTTTCTTTGCCGACCCCGTCGCCGGGTTCGTCGACAAATTCGAATCCGATGGCACTCCCCTGCAATCTTTCGAGGATTCGCGCGTGCGCCACGCCTCGGGGATCGCGGTCGACGCAGGCGGCGCCATTTACGTCGCCGACGCCGGGCGCGGCAGCATCCACGTTTTTTTTCCCGATGGAACTTTCTTCCAAACCTGGCATGCTCCCATTCAGCGTCATTTTTCGGGCGCCTTGGGTTTCGGCCTCGACGAAGAAGGCCTTCTTTACGCGCCCGATCCCGAAAAGTCGCGCATCCTGAAATTCAGCAGGCGCGGCGGCCTCCTGAAATCCTGGCCCGCGCCTCAAAAGCCAGACTCCGCGGATGAGCGCCCGTCCTGGGTTTCCGCGGAACCGGATCATTTCGTCTTCGTGGCTTACTTCCAGACCGGGCGCGTCGACAAATTTTCCTCTGAAGGCTCCCTGCTGTCTTCCTGGCAGGCGGCGGGCGCTTCCTCGGGAGAATCGAATCCCCTCACCGGATTTGCCGCCGCGGGTAATTTCGTGTTCACGATGGCTGCTTCCTCCACGGTGATTCGCGTTTGGACGGCGGACGGAAAACTCAAACTCGATGCGGACCTTGGGTCCAGTCTCGGCAAAATTGCGGCACCGCAAATCGCTGTGACGCCTCACGAGGAGATGCTCGTCTTCGATCCCTCCGCTCCGAAGGTGTTTCGTTTCCGCATTCATTTGCAAAATCAGGAGCCCCTATGACGCTGCTTCTTACCGAAGCCGACGTTCGCTCCCTGCTGACCATGCCCATCGCGCTGGAGATTGTCGAGGAGTCCTTGCACCTCCAGGGCAACGGCCAACTGATCCTGCACCCGCGCCGCAGGATCAAGATGCCGGACAACGCCCTCCTGCACTACATGGCGGCGGCCGACACGGTTCACGGCTATATCGGCATGAAAATTTATACCGTCGCGCGCGGCGCCGCGCGCTTCGTCGTGCCTCTTTTCCGCTCGACGACAGGTGAGTTGGTTGCGCTCGTCGAGGCGGACGCGCTCGGGCAGCTTCGCACCGGCGCGGCCACCGGCGTCGCGACGAAATATCTTGCGAGAGCCGATGCGCGCACCGCGGGCATCATCGGCACGGGATACCAGGCGCGCACGCAACTCGAAGCCGTCGCGGCCGTGCGGCGCCTCGAGCGCGTTCGCGCCTATGGGCGCAACGCGGATCGCCGCGAAAAATTTTGCCGCGAGATGAGCGAGCGGATTGGAATCGCGGTGGAGGCGGCAAATTCCGGCGAGGAAGCCGTGAAGGGCGCAGACATCATTGTTACGGCAACTTCCGCGACGCAGGTCGTGCTCGAAGGCGCGTGGCTCGCACCCGGCATGCACATCAACGCCATGGGAGCGAATTGGCCGCAAAAGCGCGAGCTCGATGCCGCGGCAGTCGGCCGCGCGGGCAAAATCGTGGTGGATTCCGTCGAACAATCCAAAATGGAAGCAGGCGACCTGATCCAAGCCTTCGGCGAAGATCAATCGCGATGGAACGCGGTGCAGGAGCTATCGCAAATCGTCGCCGGCAAAACGCCCGGCAGAAGCGCCGTCACCGAAATCACTTTGTTCAAATCCAACGGCATCGCCACCTGGGACTTGGCCGCCGCCGTCCGCGTGTACGAAATGGCCGCCGCGCGCGGCATGGGCCAATCCATCCCGCTCTGGGAAAAGCCAGCGTAGCGCTCGCCTTCAGGCAAGCATGCGCGCATACGAAAGATGCCCGCCTGAAGGTGGGCGCTACAGGAATCACGATTCGATTTTCTAAATAAGACAAATCTGAAATTTCCGCGGAATGGCGCAAGTGTGTGACTCTGCTAGAATGTCGCGCGGCGGGAGACGATCGCAATGCAATTTCTCGAAAAATTGAAGCCCCTGGGCCTGCTCATTCTGCGCGTGGCTCTTGGCGCGAGTTTTCTCTTCCACGGGTATCCGAAATTGAGCGAGCCGGCGCACGCGCTCAAGGCCTTTCCAGGCTACGGCTTCCCAAGCTATTTCGCATACGTTTCCGGAATCCTGGAAGTGTTCGGCGGGGGATTGCTGATCGCCGGATTATTCACGCGCGGCGCGGCCCTGCTGTTGACGATCGAGATGGGCCTGGTGCTCAGCCGAACCATTATTCCATCCGCGGGAATTTACGCGTTCGGCCGCTACGAGACGCCGCTGCTTCTGGGCGCGATGGCGTTCGCGCTGGTCACCACGGGCCCGGGCGCAATCTCCATTGACGCCTTCACATTCGAGTCATCGCGCAAATCGCAAAAAAAATCCAAATCCAAAAAGTGACGGATTCGCGAGGATTTTGTGCCCTGTGGCACAGGCTTCAGCCTGTGAGTGTTTGCCTTTGCAGAAACCACCCCCCACAGGCTGAGGCCTGTTCCACAAACGCATTGAAGATCAGGAGCCGATTTCGCTGTAGGCCTTTTTCAGGGATTTTTCGGCTTCGGCTTGTGCACCGCCCGTGTCGTCGGCGGTTTGCTTGGCCTTGCTGTATTCGTTGACGGCGCGGGTGCGGTCGCCCTGAATGTCGTAAATCCGGCCGAGGTAGATGTGGGACCAGACCTCGGTCCATTTGGTGGTCAAGTCGGTAGCGCCATCGAGCGCGTCGCGGAAGGATTGCGCGGCGGCGGCGTAATTTCGCTGATAGAAGAAAGCCTCGCCCATGCGGAAATCGGCGAGGGCGTTCAAGCGATCCTGCTCAAGAGCGCGCTGATACTGCTGCACGGCGTCGTAGTAGCGGCCCTGCTCGGCGAGGGATTCGCCGCGGGCGATGATTCCGCGCACGCGGAGGCGCTGGCTCGATTTCAGGATGTAGTCGTGCGGATCGATGATAATTCCGTTCGGCTTCGGCCGGCCGAACGTTTCCACGCTGAACGGAGATTCTTTCCCGGAGATCGTGATGGTTTTGAATTCCGGATTCCCTTCGGTCTGAACCTCGATCTCCACGTCCATGTGGAACACGTCGAGATTCTGCTTGGCCTTGCCCACGATGCGGAATCCTTTTTTCGTGCGGTAGATCACGTATTCCAAATTAAATTCCGGGACTCCCGTCGAGTGCAGCCATTGCGTGAAGAACGGGCGCAGGCTGGTGGCCGGCTCCGCGGCAGCCGCGGGCGCGTTGCCCATCTTGAATCCCGCGGGCGCAGGCTGCGCTTGGCGCGCTTCCGCCAGTCTCTCGAAATCCTGAATGCGCGCCGATTTGCCCGCATAGCGCGCATAAAAATCCTTCAATAGAGCGTTGAAATTCGCATCGCCGAGGATCGCGCGAAGCATGTGAAAAACCATGGCGCCTTTGTTCACCACCACCGATTGATATTCCTGGGTGCCGGGCTCGATGCGCGAGGCGTCAGCGATCGGTGCGGAATCGTCATACATCAGCGCGCCCACGGCGAAATCCTCGAGCGCCTTATTCAGCCCTTCCTTGCCCGTGGACTGTTCGACATACAATCCCTCGGAATAGCGGGAGAGGCCGTCCGTGAGCCATGCGTCGGAGGGAGTCGCGGCCTGGACCTGCTCGCCCCACCACTGATGCGCGGCAAGATCCGCCAGCAGCCGCTCGTTCGGCTTTACCGACCAGAGCCGCGCGCTCACCAGCAGCAAACCAGGCGCGGCGAATCCATCGACCGTTCCATCCGGGAGCTGCGCGACCGTCAGGCCGGGCGCGGGCAGAGCGCCAAAATCATCATTGAAGAAATCGATGACGTGGGCGACCGCGTCCGCATAAGCCGGCGCCGTATTGGCCGCGGCGGGCGGCGTGTAGATGGAATAGGTCACGCCTTCCGCTTGCTGCGGGCTCAATTGCAGCGGGGACACAACGAAGGTTCCCGCGGCTTCGGGCTTATCCACTCGAAACGTGTACAGCATGCGCTCATTTTCCATGGGAGGAGGAGCAGGAGCGCTCATGGGCGAAATCGGCGCGCCACCGCTCGGCCGCGCATTTCCGAGCGCGGGCGGCGAAGCGGGAACGGAAGAAGGCCGCGGAGTGACGGACGTGGGAGCGCCCGCGGAGACACCGGTGCCCACCACCGTCATGTTTCCCGGCACTTCGAGCTGGAAAACGCCGGTGTATCGATTGGAGGGAAAATCGGTGAGCGGAAACCAGCGCGCAGGAAGCAGCAAGTATCCGCCGTCCTTGGCGATGTAAGCCATGCGCGTGCCCTGATCGGGATCGTTCATGCGGCTGGAAAGAGGCCCGCCGTAATCGAACAGCAGAGTGACCTTTCCGCCCATGGGCACAGTGTCGTTGAGAGTGATGTGAAGTTTCATGCCGGCATTGTCGTCCCGGTCGTAGTTGACGGATTTGCCGGAAACGTCGCGGACGGAATTGACGCGCAGATTTTGATTGAGCTCGACATCCACGACGCGGGCGGAGTCCCTGGCCGTGAAATCGACTTTGGCCTGCGCGTTGATCACCTGGCCGATCGCGTCGAGCGATGCACGGACTTCGTAATAGGTGGCGCGGAAGGCGGCCGTGGGAATGGTCTGAACCGGCGCGACGGGGCGGCCCGGGCCCTGCGGCGCTCCAGGCGATTGAGCCCAGGCGGGCGCAACAAAACCCGTGAGCCCTGCCAATAACAGTAATAGGAGCCGTCGAACTTTTGGCATGAGATTCAGACGCCCTTCTTTCCCAAGGAGGCCGTGTAAAACAATAGGATACCAACTTGGGGCGTTGAGTTGCCAGTGCCAGCTTGGCTTGGTGGCGAGTCAGTTCGAAATTTGAAGGTTCGTATCCAGGCTATGTCTCAGTTTGACCTTGCAGGCCGGGCACTCCGTGGATAGACATTTTATGGAAAATACCTCGCCAGGAAGGACGATCCGTAAGGCGATTGCCGCAGCATCATCGTAACTGTCGAAGGCTTCCCAATCGAAGGAGTCTTTGCCGTGCCAAAAGATGTGGAAGTGCTGAGAACGATCGACGTCCGTATGAATCATGGAACCTCCTCACCGAACAATCCTCCATTGTTCGCTTGGTGAGCAAAATGACCGACCTGGCTGTCTAACGGCGGTCTTATAACGCAATCGCCGCGTGGAAATCAAGCGAAATATATCGTAATACGATATATTTTAAAGGCGCTGCCCGGCGTGCTCTTTGGGCGGGGACCCACCGCAATCTTCTTCGCATCGCTCCGCGTTGCGCGCGCTCACTTTATCCTTGCGATTCGTTTAGCATGGCCGCGATCAAATCGGCCGCGCGCTCGACCGCTCCGGGAGGGCCGAGCTTTTCGCGAACTTTCGCGAGGCCTTGACGCATCGCGGCGCGCGCCTCCGGCGAATCGAGCAAGCGAATCGCTTCGCTCGCCAGCCGCTCGGGCGTGAAATCCTTTTGAAAAAGTTCCGGGACAACGCGCTCTCCCGCGATCAGATTGACCATCGCGAACATGGGCGTGCGCACGAGCACTCGAGCTATGGCGGCAGTGAGCGGAGCGAGGCGGTAGACGACAATCATGGGCGCATCCATCAGGGCGGCTTCCACCGTTGCGGTGCCGCTCGAAACAATCGACAGATCCGCGACGCCCAATGCGTCGTAGGTCGCGTCTTCCACCACGTGCGCGGATAGTTCGGGGAGCAGGTACGTCTCGATCTGGGAACGCTTCACTCCGGGCGCGAGCGCCAGGACGAATTGGACGCCGCGATCCTTTTGGATCAGGCGGCAGGCTTGCATCAGCGTGGGCATGTGGTGCGCGATTTCGCCGGAGCGGCTGCCGGGCAGTAGCGCGACGATCGGCCGGTTCGCGTCAAGCCCGCAGAAAGTGGCAAATTCGGCGCGGTTTCTTTTCGCCGCCACGTTCCCCACCAGCGGGTGGCCGATGAAATCGGCCTTCACGCCGCGCGCGCGGTACCATTCCTCCTCGAACGGGAAAATGCACAGGCCGCGAACGAATCGCCGCCGCACCAGGTTCGCCCGCCACGGCCTCCAGGCCCAGAATTGCGGGCAGACAAAATAGACGTTGCGCACGCCTTGGCGCTTCAGGGCGCGCGCCAGGCGGAGGTGGAAGCCCGGGAAATCGGTGAGGATCGCGAGGCGCGGCTTGCGGCGCGCCGCTTCGCCGACGAGGCGATTCCAAACTTTTTTCAGGGCGGGGTATTTTTTGGCGATTTCGACGATGCCTACGAGGGAAACTTCGGAGCAGTCGGCGACGAGTTCTACTCCTGCTTCGCGCATGCGCGTGCCGCCCATGCCGAAAAGCTGGACATCGGCGCGCGCGCGCAATGCCGCAGCGAGGCGCGCCGCGTACATATCGCCTGACGCTTCGCCGGCGGAGATGAGGATTTGCGTGGGAGGCATCGTTTTTTGTAGCGCAGGCTTCAGCCTGTGGGTTTTGTCTGACCGTAAAAAAACCCACAGGCTGAAGCCTGCGCTACTTGAAGCTAATCGTTTCCTGGAACGGATGTGCCTGCTTCGCTTCCGGCCGGCTCGAAGTGCGCGCGCAGCTCCTGATCCTTGTACTGGAGCTGGTACAGGCGATAGTAGATGCCGCGCTCGGCGAGCAATTGCTGATGGGAGCCTTGCTCGCGCAATCGGCCTTTGTGGAACACGAGAATCCGGTCGGCATGCTGGATGGTGCTGAGCCGGTGCGCGATGACTAAAGCGGTGCGGCCTTCGAGCAGGCGGTCGAGCGCCTCGCGAATGAGAATTTCCGTTTTGGTGTCCACGCTGGAGGTGGCTTCGTCCAGGATCAGGAACCGGGGATTGTGCGCGAGCGCCCGCGCGAAGCTGATCAACTGGCGCTGGCCGACGGAGAAAGTCGCGCCGCGCTCGCTGACATTTGTTTCGACGCCTTGCGGCAAGGAATCCAGCAAGGAGCCGAGGCCCACTTCGCGCAACGCGGACTCGACGCGCGCGCGGCTGATGTCTTCGTCGCCCAGGCGAACGTTGGATTCCAAGCTGCCGGTGAAGAGGAACGGATCCTGGAGCACGATGCCGAATTGGCGGCGCAATTCGTGGACGTCGAAGCGGCGAATGTCCACGCCGTCGAGGAGAATCTGACCGCGCTGAATTTCGTAGAAACGCAGGAGGAGCTGGATCAGCGTGGTCTTTCCGGCGCCCGTGTGGCCGACGATGGCCAAGGATTGTCCCGGCGCGATGTGGAAGGAAACGTCGCGCAAGACCCAATCGTCTTCCTTCGGATTCGCGCCGCCATGGTAGGCGAACCACACGTTGCGAAATTCGATGTCGCCGCGCGGGGCGGTGAGGGCCAGCGGAGTTTCCGCGGGCGGCGCGGGCAGCGGCTCGTCAAGCAGCTTGAAAATGCGCTCGCAGGCGGCCATGGCCGATTGCAGGATATTAAATTTTTCGCTCAAATCCTGAATGGGCCGGAAAAAGCGCAGGGCGTATTGCATGAACGTGATCAGCGTTCCGACAGTCACCGCGCCGGCGAACGAGAGCAGTCCGCCATACCAGAAAACGACGGCAATGGCCGCCATGCTGAACAGCTCGATCGCGGGAAAGAACACGGCAAAAGCGGTGATCGCGTCCTTGTACGCTTCCATGTGGATGCGATTCAATTCCGCGAATTGCTCCCGCGATTTGCGCTCGCGGTTAAAAATTTGCACGATGCTCATGCCGCTGATGTGTTCCTGGAGGAACGAATTGATTCGGGCGATGGCCGTGCGGATGCGCCGGTTGGCGTCGCGCACGCGGTCGCGGAAAATCCACGTCGAGACCATGATCAGCGGCAACACCGCGAAGGTGGCCAGCGCCAGCCGCCAATTCATTTTCATCATCACGGCGCCGATGCAGAGGAGCACGATGGCGTCGTTGGCCATGGCCGCGATCCCGGCGGCAAAGAGGTCATTCAGCGCATCGACGTCCGTCGTGACTCGCGTCACCAGGCGTCCGACCGGGCTGCGATCGTAGAAACTCATCGGAAGGCGCTGCAAACGCTCGAAGATTTCTTTTCGCAGGTCGTAGAGCGTTTGTTGACCGACGTTCTGCATCATCCGGACTTGCAGATACTGCACGGCAAAGCTCAGAAGCAGCGCAGCGAGCGAGGCGAGCGAAATGAAAACGACGCCGCGGATGGCCGCCAGAACTGCAAGTGTGTGGTTGGAACCTGGAACGATGTATTTGTCGACGGCGAAACCGAACAGATAGGGACCGACCACTTCGAGCGGGCCGACCAGCAGAGTCAGCACGACCGCGAAGACGACCGTCCATTTGTACGGCCGAAGATAGGTCATCAGCCGCCGCATCAGCTGCGCGTCGTAGGCTTTGCCGAGAGCTTCCTCTTCGCGGAAGTCGCTCATTCTCTTTCCAGTTCCTCTTCGAGCAATTGTTTGTGATAGAGGTCGGCGTAATAGCCGTGGCGCGCCAAAAGTTCCGAATGCGTTCCGCATTCGACGATGCGCCCGTCGCGCAGGACGACGATCTGATCGGCGTGCTGCACGGTCGAAACGCGGTGAGAAATCAAAATCGTCGTTCGTTGCCGCAGGATGGCATCCAGGCGCTGCAAGATGCGCTCCTCGGTTCCCGTGTCCACGCTGGAGAGAGAATCGTCCAGGATTAGAATTTTCGGATCGCGAATCACGGCGCGGGCGATGGCGGTGCGCTGTTTTTGGCCGCCCGAAAGCGTAATGCCGCGTTCGCCTACCATCGTGGCGAATTGCCCGGGAAACTCCGTGATTTCCGCGGCGATACTGGCGACATCGGCGGCATCGTGAATTTCCTCGTCCGTCGCGCTATCGACTCCGAACGCGAGATTTTCCCGCAGTGTCTCGCTAAAGAGGAAGGTGTCCTGCGGGACATATCCGACGGCCCTCCGCAAGGTCTCGAGCGGCCATTCGCGGATGGGGCGGCCGTCGATGAACAGCGTTCCCGGAGGCGCTTCCCAGAGCCGCGCGATCAGCGAGGCCAGCGTGGATTTTCCGCTCCCGGTCGGCCCCACGATCGCGAGGATCGAGCCGGCCGGAACGCGCAGCGAAATATCCTGAAGCACGGGCTGATTGACCGCGGCCGATCCATTCGATTTTGCGCCGTCGGTCTCATTCCGCACAGTCGGATAGGTGAAGGTCAGGTTGCGGAACTCGATTTCGCCGCGGATTTCTTTGGCCCCATCCTGAACGGCGAAGGCATCGTTGATCTTCGGCTCAGAATCGAGAATGTAATTCAGCCTGCCCATCGACGCGCCGCCCCGCTGAAAGATATTGGTCACGAATCCCAGCGCGATCATGGGAAAAATGAGGCGCGTCATGAATGTGTAGAAGGCGATTAATTCGCCGAGCGTGATGCGGTTTAGAACCACCTGGCGTCCGCCCTGCCACAGCACAAGAATAAACGTCAGACCGAAGAGCAGCTGGAGCAGCGGCATGAACAGGCTCCAGAAATAGATCAAGCGCAAGTTGCGGTCGATGTATTCGCGATTGGGCGCGTCAAATCCGCGGATTTCCGCTTCCTCTTGCCCGTAGGCGCGCACCACGCGCACGCCGGCCAGATTCTCCTGCGCTTTGGCGGAAAGCACCGCGAGCGAGGCCTGAATTTTTCCGTAGAGCGCGTGGATTTGCCGGCCGAACAGCCACACGGTGACGGCCACGACCGGCACCGGAAGGAGCACGTACACGCTGAGCGACGCCGAAATCCAGAACATCAGCGCCACGGCCAGAACCATGGTGGCAATCGTGTTGGCGCTGTACATGATGCCGGGCCCGAGGACCATGCGCACCGAATTCAAATCGTTGGTGCAGCGCGACATGAGCTCGCCCGTGCGGTTACGCACGTAAAATTCCGGCTCCATCACCACCAGCTTGGAGAGCAGATCGTTTCGCAGGTCGTACTCGATGTCGCGGGAAAGCCCGATCAGAATTTGCCGCGTCCAATACGAGAAGACGCCCTGCACGGCGCAAACGATGACCAGCGCCGAGCAGAACACGGCGAGCGTATGCGCATCCTTCGGGTGGTAATAAGGAAGAAGCGGACCCAGGGCGATATTCGTCAGACGCCCCAGTTGCGCGAGCGGAGTCTCCGCGCCCTTGATGCAATCGGTGATGGCGCCGAGGATCAGCGGCAGCAGCGTGCCGGTGATCCCCATTCCGGCCTGCGTGAGGAAGCCGATCGTGACTTCCGTTTTGTGGCGCGCCACGTAGGGATACAACCGCACCAGCTGCGACCATCCGGAGACGCGCTTGTGCGTAATCTTTGGTACGCTTCCTGACAGGGTATTGGCCGCGGCGCTCATTTAAGGGTGGACGCTGGAGTTTCCAGCAACGGGACCTCGCTCAGAAATTTTTCCTGGGACTGCTCGTACGTTTGATAACGCTTCGCGCTCGGGTTCCAGCGTATCTCGAAAGTCGGATAGTTCTGCGCCAAACGCGGATCCGTGTTCCCGCTCCCGGCGTTGAATTTTTCCGCCGGCGTGAATTTCATCTCCAGTCCTGTCTTCGCATCCTGACGGTACTCCAATCGCCAGCCGGACACGCGCGCCGCAAGAGTGCCTCCGAGATAGCCGTTCGGATTCTTCAAATGTTCGTCGCAAAGCAGGATTTGAGACCACTTGCCGCCGCTGTTCTCGAGTACCGCCGCCCGCGTGACAAAAATCGCCGGCGAATTCGCCGTGCCCGCGCCCGCCGGCGCTTCCCTCGGGAACGGGTTCGCCACCAGCAACTGCTCCCGGCCATTCAGCGCAAGATCGCCTCGGGCCAATATAACTGCCTGCTTGCCCAGGGAAGCTTCCGCCACCGCCTGCGCGTCGTCCGCTACATTGGCTGCCCCGGCGGACGCCTTCTCATTATCATTTGCCCGACCATTGCCCGGCGCCGCCTGCTGCGCCGTCTGGCAGCTCGCCAAAGAAATCGCCAACAGCAACATTCCCGCCACAGTGCGAAGAGTGGGTATCCCCATCGCGAGTCTGCGCACTACAGGCTTGGGAACGCCAGTGTGATTTCGACCACGCGCCCGGAATCCCGGGCGCACAGGATTTCCATCACCTGCGGAACATCCGATCCGGCCCAGTCAAATTGATAATAGAGCAGCTCGAGTTCCTGCCCATTTTTAGATGCGGGACCGCTGGAATTCGGTTCGCCATATAAACCGACCACGCGATCCTGCGAGTCGCCCATACGCAGGCCGAGGCCGGTCAGCCAAAATTTCGGATCCAGGAAATCGGGGCGCCGGTCGCTGCACTTCCCTTCCTGGGTGTCGATCGTCGTGAGCGTAATGCTTTGAATCACGGATTTGGCGTCAACTTCGAGGCGAATCGAGCGGCCCGAACAATCGTCGCGCCACTCCTTGGATCCCGAATTCTGCTCCTCGGAAAGATTCTTGGCCTTGAAGCGTTTTTCCGCCATCGCGAATGTGTCGCGCCCCGGCCGCAAGCCCGCCAGCATGGTTTCGTTCGGTTGGTGCGTGGCGCCGGCCGCGGCTTGGCCTCCGCCGCGAAGCGGCGAAAATCGCGCGCCCGCCGCCGAGGCTGCGCTCGCCGCGGCAATCGCCAGGCTAGCGCACAGCCAGAATTTCATCGAGACGCGCTTCAAAATTCTCCTCACCTTCGGACCACAGCCGGAAACGCTCCACGGGCAGAGCTTCCTCCACCGCGCGCATCCAGCCCATGAGTTTCTGGATATTCTCTCTCGTTTTCTCCTGATATTCGCGCAAATTCTGAGGTTGCGACATCCACATGAGAAACCGAGCCTCTTCCGGATGCTGCGGCTCGGCGACGCGCCCGTTTTCCCCCGCCAGCAGCCTCGCGTGCCCGGTGAACAAATGCTCGAAGCCGAGATCGGCCATGAAATGCCCCGATTCGGCAAACACGCCCCCGTCATATTCAGGCCCGTAACAAGAAATTTCCAAGGGTTCCGGCTGTAATTTCCAGCTCGCAGTTTCCTTGTTGCGAATCCACAAATCCCAGCGCGCCGCGACTTCGTAACACACGTCGCCGGAATGGTGTTCCTTCGCCAAATTGACGATCTCCTCGGGCGTCGTCAAGTAGCCGCGGAAATCATGTTCTTCAAGGGGTGTTTCGGTAAAATCCACGGCTCGAATCGTCATCCCCGTGAATCCGGGAGGAGAAGCAGCGAGCGGTGCGGTCGCGAGGAAACGCTCGAAGTGCGAGAGCATGTTTTCCTCGCTGAAGTCGCGCACCCAGACGCTCGCGTAGGCACGGTTCGGCATCCGAGTATTATACAGGCAACGGCCCGCAGGACCGAAAAACGTCCGGACGGCGGTGGGGAACTTCATCAAGCGGAGAAACTTCGCCCGCTATAAGCTTCCAGGAAGCGTGTCTCCAGTTGCTGTTTCACATCATCGCTGGCGAATGCCGCGGCCAAACCCAGAAGATTCGCGCGGAGCAAATCCTGTTCGGTCCAATGGAATACGCGCTGGAGGCATTCATACTCCGTGGTCATATTGGTCGGAGTAAGCATGCGGCTGTCCGTGTTCACGTTTAGAGAGATGCCGGCGCGGTAGAGGTGGTCGATAGGGTGCTCCTCCATGGTTCCGATAGAAGGAATGATTTGCACATTGGATGTCGGGCAAAGCTCCAGGTGAATGCGTTTCTCGCGGAGGTGTTCCACCAGTTTCGGGTCTTCGATGCTGCGCGTTCCGTGGCCGATGCGTTGCGGGTCGAGCAGGCGCAGCGTCTCCCACACGCTTTCCGGGCCGAGCCCTTCGCCGGCGTGCGCGGTGCGGCATAGACCGCGTTCGCGCGCGTGGCGATACGCCTCCACATGCGCGTCCAACGGATACCCTGCTTCATCGCCTGCAATGTCAAGCGCCACGACGCGGCTGCCGCGAAATTGTTCCACGAGCTTCGCAGTGAGCAGGCTTTGCGCCTTTGTGAAGTGTCTTAGCGTGCAAAGGATCAGGCCGGCTTGCATCCCCGTTTTCCGGATCAGGCCGTCGATCGTGCGCTCCACCACGGTAACCACGCGCTCGGGACTCAAACCCTTTTCGGTATGCAGCAGCGGCGCGAAACGGATCTCGGCATAAATCACGCCATCATCCACGAGTTGCTGGAAAACATCCTCCGTCACCAAGCGAAGCGCGTCCTCCGTTTGCATGAGCAGAAAACCCTTGGGCGAGCGTGTAAGGAAGTCCGCCAAATTCGCGCAGCGCGCGGGCGCGATGTAGTCGCGTTCATATTCTTCGCGAGTGACGCCAGGCGCCAGCGCGGAAACCGCGCAGTAGCTCAGCGAGCAATCCAGGTGAAGATGCAGTTCAATTTTCGGAAGCAGTCTCGGATTCATTTTTTTACCTTAGCGCAAGCTCGGAACGCCGTCCATCCGTCGCCGGGCATGGCGCCGCGCGAAAACCGGGGAGGCAGGAATGGCCTTGTGCTTGTGGCGCTACTTCTTTTCTTCAGGGGATTTATTTTCTTCGGGAGATTTGGGCGACGGACCTTCGGGAGCCATGAATGGCGCGGCGAATCCGGCCAGCCGCTGGCGAAGGGTTTCGCCCACCTCGGAGAAAACGTTGCCGCAGACGGCTTTCAACTTTTTCTCGGTGGTTTCGGACAATTCGGTGATGAGGCTTTCGGATTGCTGGTTGAGCTTGGTCACGGTGGTCAGCAGCCACGAATTGGATGCATTTTCCAGGCGCTGCTTGTGCTCGTCGATGGCGACGGCGGCATGGGAATTCAGCGACGATTGGAATTGGCGCTCCAGGCCCTGGGACTCGATGAGCAGCGCGTCCTTGGCGCGATCGACCTGGATTCCCAGCTCTTCCTTGCCGAGCGCCAGGGTTTGCTGCGCGTACTGCGACAAGGCCCTCTGGAATTCTCCCGCAAAATTGCGCGCGTCGCTTTCCAGCTTCGAACGAATCTGCGCGCTGTGCGCTTCCATGAAGGCGACATTCTGTTCGAACGCTGTTTTCGTTTTGGAAGCATACACATCGAACTGCTCGTTGCCCAGTTGCGCGGCTCGTTCGGTGAACTTGGCGGCGGCCGCGTCTCCCGCCTCGGCGATTTGCTGCCCGCTGCGTTCGGCGGCTTCCTTCGCGTTTTCCTGCATCTGGCCCTGGGCGTGTTCGACGTAGCTCCGGCTGTAGTGATCCAGTTCGCTGGCGAACAGGCCGGACATCTCGGCGGCCTTTTCGCGCAAGCGCGCGGAGGCCTGCTCCATACCTTTATCGAGCATGGTCTGCATCTGCGTTTGAATTTTTTTCTCGTACCATTCGGCCGATTTGAAAAGCGATTCGAACGTGCTGTGCGAGGTTTCGGTGGCCCGCGTTTCGAGCTCGGCGAGCCATCTTCCGGAGGCGGTGCGCGCCGATTCGGCGAAATCCTTTTCGATCTGGGCGAGGAGTTCCTTGCCGCGCGCCGCGGTTTCCTGCAATCCGCGATCGGAGACTTGCCAGATGCGTTGTTGAAACTCGGCCACGCCCTTCTCGGACTGCTCGCGGTCAAACGCGAGCTTGCCCAGCATTTCCGTGGCGCTGGCAATTTGCGGAGCGAGGCGCTGCTCGAGTTCGCTGGCCAGCTTTTCGATCGAGTTGTGGCCCGCGGCTTCGAGCATGGGCTGTAGCCGCTGCGCCATCCCGGCCACGGCCGATTCCGCGCGGCGGTTCATCTCGCCGCTTTGCGTTTCGAGCATGGCTTCGCCGCGCCGCGCCCACTCTTCCGATGCCGCCTGCACCAACGCTGAGAATTCACCGCGCTTGGCGTCCAGCTGCGTGATCGACTCCTGAAACCTCGAAATCGCGGCTTCGCCCCTGGCGGTTTCCTTGTTGATCGCGGCGCGCAGCGTCCCCAGCGCGCTCTCCGCCTCAGCGGAAACTTGCGAATGTGTGCTTCCCAGTTGGTTGATCCGCTGCTGAAGCTGCTGCTCGAGCTGCCGCGCGGAAGCTTCGCTGCTCTTGGCGATTTGTTCGGAGGCTCGCCGGGAGGCGTCCGCGATCGCCGTCTCCATTTTTTCTTGCCAGCGCATGCTGGCGGCCGCGAGATCGGCCTCGAGCATGCCGCGCCATCCCACTTCTCCGATGGCCGTCGCGGCGGCAATTTGTTCTCCCAGCTTTTTTGCCGCCTGATCCATCTGCTCCAGCCGCGCGTGGGCCTCCGTGGTGCGCAGGTCCATCTGTTCCTTCCAGCGCTGGACTTCTTCCGCGGCGGCTTGCGCCGAGGATTCCCGCAACTGGTCCATCACCGCCTTCACTTGGTCTCGATTCGTGCCCACGCTCCCGGTCAGGCTTTCCAGTTTCTGTATGGCGCCTTGCAGCTGGGACTGGATCTGGCTCTCGAAGTCCGCTCGCCGGCTGCGCTCCACTTCCGCCAGCTGGGTGTCGAGCTGCTGCCGCGCTTGGTCGAGACGGAGGTTCAATTCGGCGGACAATTTCTCGAGCATGGCCGCCATGCCCGTCTCCCGCTCCTTCTCCATGCGCTCCGTGGTTTCTTGCCGGGACTTTTCCAGTTGCGCCACGGTTGCCGCAGCCACCGATTTTTCCGCCGCATCCTTCAATTGGGTTTGCAGAGCGGCGAGCAGAGGGCGCGTCTCCGCAGCCACTGCATGCGTGGCGCTTTCGCGGGCTGTAGTTTGAATTTGCTGCTTTGCCTCGGCCACCAACCGCACTACTTGCCGAGCGAGTTGCGCGGGGGCATCTTCGCCGCCCGCCGGCATCGGAATCACGCGAACGTTGCCTTCCACGGGTTCAGGCCCAGGCGGCTTCGACCCAAGTAATTCTTCACTCGTGGACCAATCTTCCACCTCACGAGCAGGCTCTGCTCCTTCGGATGGGGCAGGAATTTCCAATTTGGGCACGGCGCCGGATTCGGGGAAAGGAAACCAATCCGCCGGAGGAAAGGCAATTCCCCAAACGTTTCCGCTGACCTCCAGCTCGATGCCGATCTGAAACAGCTCGCGCACAGTACGCGGGCGCTGAATCCACGTGACGCGCCCACGGACAGAGCGAGCCTCGCGGCCCGGTTCATTGTGGGGCACCTCGAGCGTGACCCACATATTTTTCAGCACATAGTGTTTGGATTGGTAGCGGGCCCCGTGACAATTCACGATCAATGTGGAAGTGCGCTCCTGAAACGGCCGGCCGAGCGCGTCCACGCCGGTCACGGTAAGGGGCACGGCTTGAACGATTCGGGTGCTGCGGCGCTTTTGGGCTTCTTGATCCGTATGAGGATTCGTTTCCGCCACGAGGTCTCCCCCACTATCAATATTAAAGCGTAGCATTGCGTCGCTCATGCGTCGAGGCGCAGGGAGAGCTAATTTCGTAAGGGTTACGTCCCACCGGGGTGTTACTTTTAAGCAAGCCCGAAATTTGGCCCTGCGAATCGGTCTCGCCCCGGGGTGTACCCCAGAAATCCGCGCGCACGGCGATACTTCTTCACAAAGTTTTGCAGTGGGATGTAAAGGCTGGGCGCCTTCGAAGCGCGACTTTACTACGAATTTCGTCGCTTTGCCAGGGGGCCTTCATTTAAATTTTGGCCCAAGATGCACGGCTACCGGACCGCTGTGGGCAGAATCAAAGGGCGCGGGGCCTGCCCGGGCCGCTCAGTGAAATTCGTAATGCAACAACGAGTTTCGAGGCTCGCCAAATCTCCCTGCATTTCGGGCATTTGCCGTAAATGAGCCAGGGTTTCCCGCAGAATCGCGGACGCGATGGGATCGCCCGGCACAAGGAGACGGTAGTGCATCCATCGTCCCTGGCGCCGCGCGGCGACGATGCCGGCGCGGCGCAAGTACGCCAAGTGGCGCGAGATTTTAGGCTGGCTAAGTGTAAGTATTTCAACGAGATAGCACACGCAAATTTCCTTGTCGGCGATGAGATTGAGCAGGCGAAGGCGCGTGCGATCAGCCAGGGCGCGGAAGAGAAGTTCCAGGAGGAAGGTTTTTTCCTTTCTGGGCATGCGAAAATTATATATGGCTTGACGGATATAAGCAATGAAGGGTAGGATAATTATATACGCATGACCATATATAATTTATCTCTGACAGGGGGATACATGCCAACGGAATCCGGGAAGACGCTCAAAGCGCATGTGGCGATTCGCGTGAACGACCTCGCGGCGAGCATTGAGTTCTATGGAAGACTTTTTGGCATCGGACCCTGCAAGGTGCGCGCCGGATATGCGAAGTTTGATGTGGCTAATCCGCCGCTCAATTTTACATTGAACGTAGGGGCGTGTGAGGAGCAGGGCGCCTTGTCTCACCTAGGAATTCAGGTGGAGTCGACGGCCGATGTCCTGGACATGAGCCGGAACTGGCAAGAACGCGGCCTGCAGCCCCGGGCCGAAATGAACGCGGAATGCTGTTATGCGATTCAGGACAAGGCCTGGGTCCTCGACCCCGACGGGAATGAGTGGGAAGTCTTCGCCGTCCTGGAGGACAACCTTCCTCAAAGGCCGTCCGCGGAAAGGTCGTGTTGCGCCCCCGATTGTTGCGCGCCGGCTACCGCTTGAAAAGCCATTAAAGGCCACGCAACGCTCGCCTTCCGGCGGGCATTCAGTCGAGTTTTAAGGTGTCTGCCGGAAGGTGGGCGCTACAGAAAACCTGAATTTCTCGTGTCTATACAATCACTTTCAACGTTGCGATTTCCCCGAAAGGAATGTCGATGGAGAAACGGTACAACGTCCTTTTCCTATGCACCGGAAATTCCGCGCGTTCGATCATGGCCGAGGCGATTCTCAACTGCAAGGGGAGGGCCAACTTCGTCGCCTACAGCGCGGGCAGCCATCCGTCGGGGCAGGTTCGCCCGGAGGCGCTGCGGCAAATCGAGTTGGCAGGGATGCCCGTGGAATATTTTCGGAGCAAGAGTTGGGATGAATTCGCAAGACCCGGCGCGCCGAAAATGGATTTCGTTTTCACCGTCTGTGACAACGCCGCCGGCGAAATCTGCCCCGTATGGCCCGGCCAGCCGATGACCGCGCATTGGGGAATTGCCGACCCTGCGGCGGTGCACGGCACGCCCGGCCAAATCGAACGCGCGTTTCGGGATGCTTTCCTGATTCTCGATCGCAGAATTTCGCTCTTCTTGTCGCTGCCGCTTTCCAGTCTCGACCAACTCGCGATCAAGAGGGAAATTGACCGCATAGGTTCGCTATGAAATCTTCCCGCTCTCGGCGCATTGCGGCGGAGTTTCTCGGCACAGGGTTTCTTGTGGCCGCCGTGGTTGGCTCCGGAATCATGGGCGAGCGGCTTTCGGGCGGAAACACTGCCATTGCATTGTTGGCTAACACGATCGCGACCGGCGCCGCTCTGGCCGCGTTGATCATCGCGCTCCGGCCGATTTCCGGGGCGCACCTGAATCCTGTGGTAACGATGGGTGAAGTGCTCCGGCACGAAATGAATTGGAATGAAGCGGGGCTTTACGTCGTCGCGCAAGTCTGCGGAGGCGTCGCAGGAACGGCGTGCGCGGACACCATGTTCGCGTTGGCGACATTCTCAGTTTCGCACCACGCCCGGACGGGCGCACCCCAATGGTTCAGCGAATTTCTCGCAACATTTGGATTGCTGCTGGTAATTCGGACGGCTGGCCGATTTTCCGCGAATTGGCTCCCACTTGCCGTGGCGACCTACATCGTTGCCGCGTATTGGTTTACAGCATCCACGTCCTTCGCGAATCCCGCCGTGGCCATCGCGCGTTCGTTGACGGACACCTTCGCCGGAATTCGCCCGATGGACGTTCCCGCATTTCTTGCCGCGCAATTGGCGGGGGGTCTTTCAGCGGTGATCGTTTCGGATTGGCTTGGCTTTCGACCGAGCGATGCTTGAGGGCGCGGACTGCGAATTTTGGTGGTCGTAAGGAAGCCCCCACAGCTTGTGCCCCGCAAGCAGAGCACGATTCGTACCTTGATTCTCCGGGCCGGTGACGCGATACTGGCCCCATGCCGGAAATCGCCTCTCAATCGGCCCTCCGCGTCCGGCAACTGCGCAAAGCATACAAAGACGTGCTGGCTGTGGATGGCCTCGACCTCGATGCGCGCGCGGGTGAATGCTTCGGGCTTCTGGGGCCGAATGGCGCCGGAAAAACGACCACGGTGGAAATTTGCGAAGGTCTGACGGCGCCGGATTCCGGAGAAGTGGAAGTGCTTGGCCTGCGGTGGAGTTCGGACGCGGCGCAGCTTCGCCAGCGGCTCGGGATTCAATTGCAAGACACGCAGCTCTCGGAAAAGCTGACGGTGCGCGAAACAGTCCGCTTGTTTCGCAGTTTTTTCCGGCAAGGCGCTGAGGCCTCGGCGGTGATCGCGCGGGTGCAACTCGAGGAAAAACAAAATTCGCGCGTGGGCGATCTCTCCGGCGGACAGAAACAACGGCTGGCCCTGGCCTGCGCCCTGGTCGGCGATCCCGATTTTCTTTTCCTCGATGAACCCACGACCGGGCTCGATCCGCAAGCCCGCCGTCAACTGTGGGAATTGATCGAGGAATTCAAGGAGTCCGGCCGCACCATTTTGCTCACCACGCATTATATGGACGAGGCCGAACGCTTGTGCGATCGCGTGGCCATCATGGACCACGGCAAGGTGATCGCTCTCGGGACGCCGCGCGCGTTGATTGCATCGACTTGCGCGGAGCACATGGTGGAATTTACGGCGGGCAGCGTTTCCCACGCGCTCGATGTCGCTTCCCTGCGCCGCATCGAAGGCGTGCGTGAAGTTCGGCCGGAGAATGGCGCCGTGCTCCTCCAGGTGGCGGAGCTTCACACCGCCGTTCCCGCTCTGCTCGCCGAACTGACTCGCCAAAATGTTCCGCTCACCGAGCTGCGAACTCATTCGGCGACTTTGGAGGACGTCTTCGTTACTTTGACGGGGCGTCATTTGCGAGATGAGTGAGAACACCATTTCCGATGTTCGCTCAGGCGT
>Ga0335078_10004037_pt1 | contig 21802 bp, 20 predicted proteins | sample Lox_Sample_32_FD_206711 | JGI IMG/M metagenome (GOLD analysis project Ga0335078, IMG submission 206711) | Soil microbial communities from Loxahatchee National Wildlife Refuge, Florida, United States - Lox_Sample_3.2 | ecosystem: Environmental > Terrestrial > Soil > Wetlands | place: USA...
GCGAGCCCGGCAGCGGCCGGGCTCGCGGCTGCTGGGGTCACGCCTTGGCGTAGGTGAGGTGCACGACACCGCTGCCGAACGTCGCGGAGTCGAGGAGCTGCAGCGGCAGCCGAGCGTCGCAGGTTCCGAACAGCCGCTTGCCGGAGCCCGCCACCAGCGGGAAGACGAACAGGTGCAGCTCGTCCAGCAGCCCATCTCGCAGCAGCGAGCTGACCAGGGTCCCGCTTCCGGTCATGCCGATGTTCTGGCCGGGCTGCTGCTTGAGCTCGGCAATCCCGGCGAACGCGCTGGCCGCCGGGATCAGGGTCGAGTTCTGCCAGTCCGCGGACTCCAGGGTGCCGGAGACGACGAACTTGGGGGTGCCGTTCATGGTGTCGGCCATCTCGCCGGTCTGCTGCGGCCAGTGCGCGGCGAACATCTCGTAGGTGACCCGGCCGAGCAGCATGGCGTCCTGGGCCGCCATCATCGACCCGACGGCCTGCCCGAGCTCGGGGGTGAAATACGGCCCCATCCACTCCTCGGGGATCTCGACGACGCCATCGAGCGTGATGAACAGGCCCGCTACGATCTTCCTCATGAGGGTCTCCTCCGTCTGGGGCGGCCGGCTCTGTCGTCCGGCCTGCTGCTGACGCTTCGAACGGGGACCGCCCGGATGGACACTCAGATGGACACGGCGGCGAAAATCTTCCGGAGGTTTTCTCGATGCGCTTCCTGATGACGCTCAACGGCGGAGGCCGCCCGCCGGACGAGCAGCTCTACGCCGAGATGGGGCGCTTCGTCGAGGAGCTGACCCGGACCGGGGTGCTGCTGGCCACGGGCGGCCTGGACCGCGGCACGCACGTGGTCGCGTCCGGCGGGAACATCACGCTGACCGACGGTCCGTTCACCGAGTCCAAAGAGGTGATCGTCAGCTTCGCGCTGATCGAGGTGCGGTCGAAGGACGAGGCGCTGGAGCTGGCCAGGCGGTTCTGGAAGGTGGTCGGGGACGGCGAGGGGGACATCCGCCAGGTATTCGGCCCGGAGTGACCGCGGACGCTGGTACGCAGGCGGCGCATCGCGCGATCGAGGCGGTGTGGCGGCTGGAGTCGGCCCGGATCATCGCGGGCCTGGCCGGGCTGCTCCGGGACGTTGGGCTGGCCGAGGAACTGGCGCAGGACGCCCTGGTCGCGGCGTTGGAGCAGTGGCCCGCCGACGGCATCCCGGCCAACCCCGGCGGCTGGCTCATGCTCACCGCCCGGCACCGCGCCATCGACCGGATCCGCCGGAACGAGCGGCTGGCCGGCAAGCTGAACCTGCTCGGCCGCGAGCTGGAAACCACGCAGCATGGCGCCCCCGCCGAGTTCGACGACGTCCTCGACGAGGGCACGATCGACGACGACCTGCTGCGGCTGATGTTCATCTCCTGCCATCCGGTGCTGTCCACCGAGGCGAGGATCGCGCTGACCCTCCGCCTGCTCGGCGGGCTGAGCACCGAGGAGATCGCCCGCGCGTTCCTGGCGGCGGAGCCGACGATCGCCAAGCGGATCGTCCGGGCCAAGCAGACGCTGGCTAGCAGGCAGGTCCCGTTCGAGGTTCCGTCGGTGGCCGAACGGCCGGGGCGGCTCGCCTCGGTGCTCGAGGTGCTCTACCTGGTGTTCAACGAGGGATACTCGGCGATGGCCGGAGACGACTGGATGCGCCCTTCGTTGTGCGGCGAAGCGCTGCGCCTCGGCCGCGTGCTGGCCGGACTGATGCCGGGCGAACCCGAGGTCCACGGCCTAGTCGCGCTGATGGAGATCCAGGCGTCGCGGCTGGCGGCCCGGCTCGATTCTGCCGGGCTGCCGGTGCCGCTGCCCGAGCAGAACCGCGGCCGCTGGGACCAGCTACTGATCAGGCGCGGTTTCACCGCCCTGCTCCGGGCTCAGGAGCTCGGCGGGGCGCCGGGACCGTACGTGCTGCAGGCGGCGATCGCGGCCTGCCACGCCCGGGCCACTGATCCGGCGCAGACGGACTGGGAGCAGATCGCGCTGCTGTACCAGGCGCTCGGGGCTTTGGCACCGTCGCCCGTGGTGGAGCTGAACCGGGCCGTGGCGGTGGCCATGGCGTTCGGCCCGGAGCGAGGCCTGGAGCTCGTCGACGGGCTGGCCGACGAGCCGGCCCTGGCCGGGTACCATCACCTGCCCAGCGTCCGCGGTGACCTGCTGGCGCGGCTCGGGCGGGACGGCGAGGCGGCCGAGGAGTTCCGCCGCGCGGCCGCGCTGACCAGGAACATTCCCGAACGGACCGTGCTGCTGCGGCGCGCCGCCGAGTGCGACGCCCGCGGGTGACGAATCTTAGACTGCTGGCTATGGAGGATCCGGAGGCCTACCTCCGGGCCATGGCAGCTCCGCTGGGCCGCGTCCGGGCAGGCAGCCCGTACCCGGTCGCGCGGCTCAGCCTGGAGGCCGTGGCCAACGCGTTCGTGGTGCTCGGATTGCTACCCGCGGCGCGGGCTGAGGAGATCCTCACCGCGCAGCAGCCGGTGCTGGAGGCGGCAGGCTTCCGGGTCGGCCGGGAGATCGGGGAACTGAGCGTCAGCCCGGGCACACGCAACTTCGTCCAGGCGCGGTCCGCCGCCCTGGACAGCCCGCGGCAGATCCCGCTGGCGGTCGCCGCAGGTCCCGTGCGCTGCCGGCTCCGGCGCCACGAACTCGCCATCACGTCCGCCACGCTGACCCCGGAGGGGATCCGGCTGCGCTATTGCGGCGACGCGCGCGACGGCGACCGCGACCTGGCCCGCGCCCTCATCACGCAGATCACCGAGGACATCGCGGACCTGTCGGTTATCGACGACACCGGCCGAACGTACCGGGTGCCCGCGGCCGCCGTGCACGGCACGATCTCCGGGCGGTGCTCCGCGCCGGGCGTGACGCGATGGATCCCCGGCGGCGAGGTCCTGGCCGTGCCCGTCCGCGGCGAGGCTGGTTCACCCGGCGGCCGTCCCGCCGTCCGGTGGCTCGAGTTCGCGGCCGGCTCCGGCCCGCCCGTCCGGATCGAGATCCCGTCGCCCGCCGCGGTGCCTACCGGTACCGCGGAGCCGCCCTGGCCGACCCCGGCGGAATGCTACCTGGACCAGCTGGCACCGCCAGATCACGACTGGTCAGTCGGCTCCTTCGAGACCGGCGCGGTGGAACTCGACACCGCGGCCATCGTGGCCGCCGTCGCCGGCGCGCTGCTCGCCGCCGGCGCGGTGCCGCCGGACAGCGCCGTGCTCGCCGGCATCACGGACCGGGTACGCCGGGACTGGCAGCTGGCCCTCAGCGACCGGCAGCAGGCCCTGATGGAGCCGTGGGCTGGCGCCGGGCAGGCGAGCGGCGCGGACCTGGCGGTCCGGCTCCCGCTCGAGCAGGCCACCGCCGTGCTCGAGAGCATGACCGCCCGCGAGGACATGGTGTCCGTCCAGCTGTACGGGCATCCCTGGATCTTCGAGGAGTACTGGCCGCTGATCGCACCCTGCTTCCGGGTCACCGCCGTCGACGACACCGGCGCGGAGCACGAAGGCGGCCCCGGCAACAGCAGCGGGTCACCCGCGCACGAGGGCAGCGGCACCTTCTGGTTCTGGCCTCCGGTAGATCCGCAGGCCAGGCAGCTCCGGGTGACCGTCAGCACCCTGTGGGAAGCCGCCTGGGCGCTCGTCGACATCCCCGGCCGCTAATTCGCCCGGCTTTGACCAGATGCGGCGGAGCGGCCGCAGGCCCTCCTCGACGTAGTGTGCGATCGGGCGGATGCCGCCGTCCAGGTACCACTGTTCCAGCGCGCCGAAGTAGCCGAACACCAGGGCGTTGGCCGCCACGCGTGCCTGGGTCTCGGTCATCGCGCCGGTCGCCATCAGCGGGGCGATCCGCTGACCGGCCCGGTCGAGCTGTGCGCACACGGCCGTGCGCACCGACGGCTCCTGGAAGAAATACCGCACCCGGCGCCACGGGCTTCTCGCGGCCTGCGGGGGCGCCTGCTCCGGTGCCGCCTCGTACGTGAGCACGGCCTGAAGCAGGCTGCCGACGGGATCGTTCACGTCCAGGATGCCTTCGACGGCCTCCTGGCTCCAGCTGTCGAACTCGTCGGCGACGATGAGCCCTTCCTTGGTGCCGAAGTAGCGGTACACCGAGGAAGGGGAAACCTCGGCCGCGGCCGCGATCTCCTCGATCGTGACGGCGTCGAATCCTCGCTCGTCGAACAGGTCGAGCGCCTGCTCCTGGATCGTGCGCATGGCGTTGATCCGCCAGCGCTCACGCAGCCCGGTTGCCATGGGCCGAGAGTAGCAGACAGCCACGCGCTACTAGCAAGCGACTGTCTAAAAGAGTTTGACTCTCTGTTTATACGACCGTAGAGTCGCTTTCTATGAGACAGTCACTTTCTGAAAACCGGAGTACCGATATCCATCCGCCGGAGCCGATGACCCGGAACTGGCGTGCGGCCGCCCGCGCGGTGCTGCTGGCGATCGTGCTGTCGGCCGTTCTCGTGGTCGTGGCGATCATCGACCAGACCGGCGGTCGCAGCCTCGCCGATCACGTCACGACCATGTACGCGCCGTACGGCAAGCATCCGGATCCGAGCCTGCTGTACGGCCTCGTGTACGCCGTCGCCGCGATCGGGGCATTGCTGTGGCTGCTCGTGCTGCGCGTCGTGCAGTCACGAGGCCGTTCGGCACCGATTCTGACCGTCGTCGTGACCACGGTCACCGCCGCGCTCGCCCTGCTCTTGCTCGTGTCGAGCGAGTACGGCGCGCAGATCTTCCCGCCGCTGTGGGGGATCCTGGCCATCCTGCCGGCCGCGGCCGGAATCCTCGCGGCCGTGCTGCTCCGTCGCGGGAGCGGACGGGCGGGGTGAGGCTCGGGTGCCCTGTTACCGGAGAAGCTCGCTGTGCGCGGAGCGGGTACTCGGAGACGGCACGGTCCCCAGCTGCTCATGGAGGGTCAGGCGACAGCGCTCGAAGGCACGCAGGGCGGTGCCGACGTTGCCCGCCGCGGCGTGCGCGCGCATCAGGATCCGCCAGCCGCTCTCGCGCAGTTCGTCGAGCCCGAGCACGAGTTCGGCGCTCTGGATGGCGGCCGAGGTCTGGCCGCGCTGAAGCTGGACAGCGGCCATGCACTCGACGGCGCGGATCCGGAGCTCATGCAGTTTCCGGCGCCATTCGTCCGCCCACATCCCCTCGACACCGGGCAGGAACGGCCGCGCGGTGATAAGACGCGCCACGAAGGCGTGACCAGCCGCGCCATCGAGGTCGCCGCTTTTGGCCGCGGCCTCAGCCAGGTGAACGGCCAGAACCACGGCGTCAACGTCGACCCAGCCGGGCCGGGGCAGCCGGAACTGGTAGGCGCCGAACGCGTTCCGGATCAGCTCAGCACCCGGCAGGCCCGCACGGCTGATCGCGGCCCGGACCTTGCTGACGATGGCTTTGAGTGAGCTCTCCCAGGTGGCCGGCAGGCCGGCCGGCCAGATCTCGCTGGCAAGCTCGTCTCGTGACAGCGGCCGCGTGTGTTCGGCGGCGAGCAAGCCGAGCAGGTGACGGCCCTGCGGCCCGGGTAGCGCCGACTCGGCCAGCAGATGCTCCCCGGATTCCAGGCAGAGCGACCCGGTCAGGTAGACCGCCGCCCAGGAACACGGCCGCACGGCACATGACATGGTGCCAACGCGCGAGCAGGCGCTGGCTACCGCCAAGCCCGTCCCGACGGAGGAGTGACCGATGAAGACGATCCACCACGTAGTCGAGATCGCGGCGCCACCCGGAAAGATCTTCGCCGCACTGACGACCACCGAAGGGCTGTCAGGCTGGTGGACCACGAAGGTGTCAGCGCAAGCTGAGATCGGCGCCGTCGTCGATTTCACCTTCGGCGGTGATTTCAACCCCGACATGCGGGTCACCGAGCTCGACCCGCCCGGCCTGGTGGGCTGGGAATGCGTGGGCGGACATGAACCGTGGGCTGACAACACCTTCCGGTTCGAGCTGGCAGAGAAGGGCGGTGGCACCGTCCTGCGGTTCTGGCAGGACTACGCGCGCGAGCTGAGCGACGATGCCTACGGGACTTACAACTTCAACTGGGGCTATTACCTGGAAAGCCTGCGCCTGCTCGGCGAAACCGGGGTCGGCAAGCCCTTCCAGGCTGCTCAGGCCGTCTAGAGCGTCGGCCACGGCGACCTCAGCGCCATCGACCGGGATGATGACGGCGGCGATCGGCCCCGTGATTACCCTCACATACCTCACATGGACCAGCAGTCACCCGCACCACGCCCGTCATGGGGTGAAGGGGCCCTTGCCCCCATTCGGGCAGCACCGGGCCGGCGGGCCAGCTCACCGCAACCAGCCCGGGATATGCGCTAGAGCCAATCAGGGCGAGGGAATCCCGCGCGGCACCTCCTGGGGTGATCGGTGCATAGGGTCGCGGCTCAGGTGCGGTCGAAGGGTTCGGGGTAGGTGAACGTGCCGCGGAGCCCGGGATGGTACGCGCTCAGGACGCGGACCTGGAAGTGCGGCTGCCATTGCGGCCTGGGCGGGGTGATCTGGTAGACGGTGCTGAGCTCGAATCCGAACCGGCGGTAGTAGGCCGGGTCGCCGAGCAGCGCGGCCAGCGGCTCGCCGAGTGCGTCGGCCGCGCCCAGGACGGCGTGCATGAGCGCGCTGCCGACGCCGTTTTGCTGGCGGTCCGGGTGGACGGACAGCGGGCCGAGGGCGATGACAGGATGCTGGCCGACGTGGCCCAGGGTGCCCAGGACGTGGCCGGCTATCTCGCCTGCGGGAGTGACCGCCACCAGGGACAGCGCCGGGAGCCAGGCAGGGCCGGCCCGGAGCTCGTCGATCAGCCCGGCCTCGGGCGGAAGCTGGCCGGGCGGCCGGCCTCGGGCGAACGCGGCGGTCGTGACCGCGCGGATGACGTCGGTGTCGCGGTCGGTCTCACGTCGGATCAGCACGCGGTCACGATGACCCGCCGCCGACCCGGAACGCAACCGGATTTCTGATCACGGCCAGAAGGGGTCCCGGCCGATGAAGCCCAGCAGCCTGGTCTGGGTGTCCGCGCCGGCGGGTACCTCGACCCGGGCGCCGAACTGGCCGGAGGACCGGATCACCTGCTCCATCTGCTCCATCCCGCCGAGGAGCTGAGCGCAGAAGGCGGGGTCCAGCCGGTCGTCCTGGCCGGTGGCCCGGGCCAGATCCCAGGTGTGCATGAACACGTCAGCGGTGTAGAACTGGTCGATCGCGGTGGCCAGGGGCAGGCGGCCGGTGTGCGGGTTGGCGAGTTCGCGGTGTGCCGTCTCCGGATCGTCCAGCACCGCCTGCACGCCGTCGCAGTGAACCTGCCACGCGGCGACCGGGTTCTCGTCCACCGACGGTCCGCGGGGCAGGTCGATTCCGGCTCCGGAGGCGAGGAACGCGGGAAACCAGTCGGTCAGGTGGCGAACCACGTCGCGGGCGGCCCACCCGGGGACCGGCGAGGGCGCGTCCCAGGAGCGGGTACCGCCGACCCGTTCGGTAAAGAGCCCGGCCACCTGCCGGTGCCGCTCGGCCGGGCGGTCAGACAGCGCCATTTCAGACCGTGCCATCGGCCAGCATCCTGTCCAGCTTCGCGTAACCCTCGTCGACACCGACCTCCATGCCGCTGCGCAGCCACGCGTCGCGGCTGTCGAAGCTGTCGGTCAGCGACTGCGTCCGCAGCCGGGTCCGGCCGCCGCCCAGGTCCTCGAACCACAGCGTCTCCAGCGCGACCCCGTCGGGATCGCCCTCGAACGTGAAGGTCTGCACGATGCGGTCCGGCCGTACCTCGTGGAAGCAGCCGTGAAACGCGTACTCGTTGCCGTCGTGCGCCGAGACGTACCGCCAGCTGCCGCCGGTTCGCGCATCCCAGTGCTCGATCCGGGTGGTCATGGCGTCGGGACCCGCCCACCGGGCGAACAACGCGGGATCGGTGTGGGCGCGGTATAGCTGCCCGGGTGTGGCCGCGAAGTCACGAGTCATCCGGATGACCGGCAGCTTCGGGTCGGCCTCGATGACCGTCTCCGTGATCTTGTTCATCCTCTTCTCCCCTCATTTCGTTCAGGACGGCGTCCAGGCGGCGGTAGCGCTGCTCGACGCGGGCCCGGTGGCGCTCGATCCAGGTGTCCATCAGGTCGAGGGCCTGGACCTCCAGGCGCACCGGCCGGGGCTGCGGCCCGGGCGGCCTGGTGACGAGCCCGGCGTCCTCGAGCACGCGCAAGTGCTTGTAAACGGCCTGCAGCGACATCCGGTACGGCTCGGCCAGCTGGCTCACGGTCGCGTCGTCCGCCGAGAGCCTGGCTACCATGTCGCGCCGGGTCGGATCCGCCAGGGCGGCGAAGACCAGAGACAGCGTGTCCGCGGTCATCGCATCCCCCGTTTCAACTCGATGGTTGAAACGACGGTATCCCCGCAGCTCGGCTTCTGTCAACCTTTTGGTTGAAAGTTCTGCTCAGAGCGGTCCCGGCTCGGTCGGCGAGGGGCGAACGCGGCGGCTGTGACGGCGCGGATGGCGTCGACGTCGCGTTCGGTCTCGCGTCGGATCAGCACACGGTCACGATGGCCCGCCGCCGACCCGGGATGCAACCGGATTTCGCCGTGCGGGTTGGCGACGGACCCGCAGACCACAGCGGGCAGCTTCTGCCGGAGGCATTTCCGGTATTCAATAGGTCTACCGGGGACCCTGGGCGGCGGAGGTGCGCCCCTGCCTCATCGCCGCGTGCCGGGAAGGGGGCTTTGATGGCGACGCGTCTCGGCGACCTGCTGGACGATGCGCGACGCCGGACCTTCGTGGGCCGCCGACGCGAGCTGGCCAGCTTCGACGACATCCTGGCGGGCCGTTCGGCCCGGCGGATCCTGCTGGTGCACGGCCCGGGAGGCATCGGCAAGACCACCCTGCTGCTGGAATACCGTACCCGGGCGCGGGCCGCGGGCCGGACCGCCCTGCTGCTCGACGCCCGGGAGATCGATCCCTCGCCCGAGGGGTTCGAGAACGCCGTCGCGGCGGCGCTCGGCCGCCCGTTCGGTACCGACCAGCGGCCCGGGACCGGCCAGCTCAGCGCCCTGCTGGCCGGCGCCGTCCTGCTTGTGGACGGCTACGAGCAGCTCGGTCCCATCGACGGCTGGCTGCGCCAGGCGTTCCTGCCCGCGCTGCCGGCCGACGGCGTGGTCGTGCTGGCGGGGCGTGAGGCCCCCGCCGCGCCCTGGCGCAGCGATCCTGGCTGGCGGTCGGTGGTCGGGGTGCACCGCCTCGGCGACCTCGACGAGGCGGAAAGCGCCGAACTGCTCGAACGCGCCGGGGTGGCGCCGCCCGACCGGCCGCAGCTGGTGCGGCTGGGGCGCGGTCACCCGCTGGCCACAGCGCTGCTGGCCGACGTCGCGGTCACTGGAACGGTGCCGGACCGCCTCGCCGAGGTCCCGGACCTGATCTCGGCGCTGCTGGAGTCGCTGCTCCGGGGCGCGCCCGCGGACACGCACATGACCGGGCTGGCCGCCTGCGCCAAGGCCTGGCTGACCACCGAGGACCTGCTCCGGCAGGTGGTGGGGGCCGACGCGGGCGCGGTGTGGGCGTGGCTGGAGCGGCGGCCGTTCGTCACCCGCGGGCCGCACGGGCTGTTCCCGCACGATCTGGCCAGGGACGTTCTGGACGCCGAGTTCAGGCGCCGCTGGCCGGAACGGTACCGGGCGCTGCACCGCGTCGTTCACGACCACATGGTCGCCAGCCTTCGTTCGGCCGCCGGACCCGACCGGCAGATGCTGGCGCAGCAGCTGCTGTACCTGCACCGCAAGAGCCCGTTCAACGAGGTCATCGGCTCGCTGCGGGCGCAGGGCTCGGCCGCGGTGGTCCCCGGGCGCCGGGAGGACCACGAGCCGGCGCTGTCGCTCATCGAGCATTTCGAGGGCCCGCGCAGCGCCCGGCTGGCCGAACGGTGGTTCGCGGAGCAGCCGGAAGGCCTCAACGTGGTGCGGGACGACCAGGGCCTGGCCGGCTTCGTCTTCCACGTCATGCACCCGACCGGCTCGCCGATGGAGGGCCGGGATCCGGTCACCCGGGCGGTGCTGGATCACGCGACGCGGCAGGGGCCGGCCCGCCCGGGTGAGCAGATCTACATCGGGCGGTTCCTGGCCGGCCGACGCGGGTACCAGAGCGATCCCTACGCGGTGCTGGCCGCCCCGGTGTCGTCGCTGTTCGAGTGGGTGACGCGCCCGCTGGCGTGGTCGTTCGTCGCGGTGACCGACGAAGCCACCTGGGGGCCGATCTTCGACTACATCGCCTTCACCCGGCAGCTGGAGGTCGAGTTCGACGGCCGGGTGCACATCGTCTACGGCAACGACTGGCGGCGCCTGCCGGTCGGCACCTGGATCGACCTGATGAGCGAGCGGGAGCACTCGGGCGGCACCGGTCCGCCGCCCGCGTCGCTGCTGCGCCCTCCCCCGCTGGACCGGGCGCGCTTCGCCGCCGCGGTCAGGACCGCGCTGCCGGATCTGCGTCGGCCCGACCGGCTGACCGCCAGCCCGCTGATGGGCTCGTCGCTGGCGGCGGCACCCGACGGTGCGAGCGCCGAACGGCTCCGCGCGACCATCGAGGAGGCCATCGGTGCCCTCGGTGACCAGTCGCTGGAGGCGGTGCTGCGGCGCACCTTCGTCCGGGGTGCCCCCACTCAGGAGGCCGCCGCCGAGGTGCTCGGTCTGCCCTTCAGCACCTACCGGCGCCACCTGGCCAAAGCGATCGAGCAGGTCACCGACGTGCTGTGGGCGGTGGAGATCGGCGAGGTGCGGCTGCCCGGGTCCGGTGGGCAGACACTGGGCAGGGATTGAGCACCTTCTGGCCTGGAGACTGAGCACCGTGTGAGCCGATGCTGCCGGGTATCGAAGTCGACACCCGGAGGTGCACGGTGGCGGAGATACTCGTGCTGGGCGCGGGCCTGTGTGGTTTGTCCACGGCCATGCTGCTGGCTCGCGACGGTCATCAGGTGACGGTTCTGGAGCGTGATCCGGACTCACCGCCGGAGCCGGCGCAGGCGTGGGAGGCGTGGGAGCGCCGCGGGGTCAACCAGTTCCGCCTGCCGCACTTCATGCTGCCGCCCTGGCGGGCCCGGATGGAGCAGGAACTGCCGGAGGTCCTGGCCGAGGTGCTGGCCGCGGGCGGGATGCGGTTCGACATGCTGGCCACGCTCCCCGAGTCGCGGCGCGGCCCGCGGCGCGACGGAGACGAGCGCTTCGAGACCGTCACCGCCCGCCGCCCGGTGCTGGAAGCGGCGGTGGCCGCCGTGGCCGGCCGCACGCCCGGCGTCACCATCCGGCGCGGGGTCACCGTGACCGGCCTGCTCGCCGATTCGCCAGCACGGGCGCGCATCGCCCAGGTCAGGGGCGTGCTGGCGGCCGGCGGCCGGGCGCTGCGCGCCGACCTGGTGGTCGACTGCTGCGGCCGGCGCTCGCCGCTGGGGTCGTGGCTGGAGGCCATCGGCGCCCCGCGGCCGGCCGAGGAGCGGGAGAACTGCGGCTTCTTCTATTACGGCCGGCACTTCCGGACGCGGAACGGTGAGCTGCCCCGGGCCGAGGCGGACCTGCTCCAGCACTACGACTCGGTGTCGGTCCTGACGCTGCCGGGGGACAACGGCACCTGGAGCGTGGTCCTCACCACCGCGAGCAGGGACCGGCAGCTGCACGCCCTGCGCGAGCCTGACCGCTGGGACGCCGCGCTGGCGCGCTACCCGCTGGCGGCGCGCTGGCGGGACGGCGAGCCGATCACCGGCGTCGACGTGATGGCCGGCCTGGAGGACCGCCACCGCCGCCTGGTGGTCGACGGGGTCCCGGTCGCCACCGGCGTCGTGGCCGTCGGGGACGCCTGGGCCTGCACGAACCCGTCCCTGGGGCGGGGCGCGTCGATCGGCCTGGCGCACGCCTGCGCCCTGCGGGACGTGCTGCGCGACGTCGGCGCCGACGATGTTTCCGGCGATCCGGAGAAGCTGGTCCGGCGCTTCGACGAGGTGACCATTGCGGTGGTGGAGCCGCTGTACCGGATGACGCTGTGGTTCGACCGGTGCCGGCTGGCCGAGATCGCCGCCGACGCGGGCACGCCCGGTCAGACCGACGACCCCAGATGGGTGGTGGGCAAGGCCCTTTTCGCGGCCAGCCTGACCGATCAGGACCTGGCCCGCGAGTACCTGTCGGTCGCGCTGCTGCTCAGCACGCCCGACGAGGTATTCGCCCGGCCCGGCATGGCCGAACGGGTGATGCGGCTCGGCGCCCATGCCCCGCGCTACCCTCTGCCCGGACCGAACCGGCGGGAACTGCTCGCCGCCATCGGCGGCTAGAGGAGGCCGACGCATGGTGGTGAGAGCGTCCGGTCGTGCTCACCAGAGGAGCTCGCGGGCGGGCGGCAGGAAGGTGCTCGGCAGGCCGGTGCCAGATATGTAGAGGTGGTCGCGGGCCCGGGTGCAGGCGACGAACAGGACGCAGCGTTCCCGCTGCAGGTCCTGGGCGTGCGTGGTGGCGTCCTCGGCTTCACCGGTGACCGCGGCTGGTTCGGGGACCAGGCCCTGCTCGACGCCGATGACCGCGACGGCCTGGAACTCCAGGCCCTTCATCGCGTGCATGGTTCCGGCCCGAACGGCCTTGGTATCCCCCCGTCCGTTCAGCGAGACCGTCTCGATGCCCGCGGCCCGCAGCGCATCGCGTGCCTCGCGGGCCAAGGCGGCGGACCGGGCGGCCACGCCGATGGCATGAGGCTCGATGCCGTCGGATAGCCACGCGCCGATCCGTTCGGCCAGAAAGTTGAATTCCTCAGCCCGGGTGACGGCCAGCTCGTGCTGCGGGCGCGGCCCGCGCATCGGCGACCGGTAGCCGATCAGCGAGTCCACCTCGCCGTCCAGGCCGGTCACCGGGTCGGTTCCGAGCAGCGGCACGGCCCAGGCCAGGATCTCCTGCGTGGTCCGGTAGTTCAGGGACAGCCGCCGGCTCCGGCCGCGGACGCTGATCCCGAGGCTGGCCAGGGAAACCCGGTTGTCGTAGACGCGCTGGTGCGGGTCGGCCGCGATGAACAGGTCGTCCGGGCCGGGCGCGACGGCGGCGCGGAGCAGGCGCCACTGGGCTGGGTGCAGATCCTGGGCCTCGTCGATCAGGATGTGGCGGTAGGCCAGCGTTGCCCCCTGGCGGAGCAGGCGGGTGGCCTCATTGGCCAGCTGCAGGTGGGTGGTCTGGCCGGCGGCTTCCAGCCCGGCCGTGACCTGCCGGGTGGCCTGCCAGACCTGGGCGCGCTGGGCCTTGGTGAGCGGGCGGCCGCGGCCGGTGCGGGCGCAGGTCAGGTAGGCCTGTTCGGTGTGCAGGTCCTGGGCCAGGATGACCTGCTCCCACTCGTTTTTGAGGAACGCGGGGGTGAAGGGTGTGGCTGTGGCGACGTCGGTCCAGCGGACGCGAAGGGTGCGCTCGTCGGCGATGACGGGGGTGCCGCGAGCCTGCCTGACGACGCGGTAGGCGAGGCGATCGACATTGAGGACCTCGATGTTCTCGCGGATCATGGGGTCACCGACGATGAGGCCGAGCTGGGCTTGGAGGGCTTCGGCCAGGTTGCCGGCGAAGGTGGTGACCAGGATGGGTCCGGCGGCGTGTTCGGCCAGGAAGGCGGCGCGGTGCAGGACGGTTACCGTCTTGCCGGTGCCGGGGCCGCCGGTGACCTGAGCGGGGCCGGAGTAGCCGGGGTGGTAGGCGATCTGGCGCTGGTCCGGGTGGAGGAAGGTGCGCCAGGTCCCGAACGGCTGAGCGAGGATGAGCTGAAGTCCCTCCGGGCTGGACACGTAGGCATCCGCCATGTCGTGTGGGAGGACTGTGACCAGACAGTATGTGTCTCCGGTCGCGGGTGCGAGGACGATGCCGCGCCAGGGGCCGTCCAGCGGCATGATGCGGAGCTGGTCGTTATGGGGGTGCTGGGATGTCTCCAGGTACCGGGCCGGGTGCGGGTGCCGGGCGAAGGTGGCGATCGCCTGGTCGACGGAGCGCTGGACGCGCTTATCCAGCCTCACGTATTCCGTCAGGAAGTCTTTCGAGATCGCCAGCCGAGCCACCTGGGCATATTACGGGGCGGTACCGACCTTGGGTTGCGATTCGGGGGGGCGTATTGCTCTTATGCGTCGCGGGTGATCATCCGCCACGCGCCGATGACCGACCAGCCGACGATCCAGCCGACGATGACGGAGATCATCGCCCAGGTCGGCATCGGCGGGATGCCGAGGGCTCCCCGGCCGCCGAACAGCACCCGGCCGGGACCGCCGGGGCCGCCGCCGGGGCCGGTACCCGGTGCCAGCGCGGCCGGGCGGAGCTGGTCCATCGCGAGGCCGACGATGAGTCGCTGACCGTCCAGGAAGTACGGGATCACGTGGTTGGCCAGGATCGGGGTGACGATGATCTCGAGCCCGATCAGCGTGATGGTCGTCAGCGTTCGCTGTCCGGTTAGCGAGCCGAGACCCAGCCCGACCGTGAACCCGATCCCGACCTCGAGCTCGAGCCATAGCCCGATCTTGGCCATTTCGTTGGCCGCCGGATTCGAGCCGCCGACCTCATTGGATACGTAGTCGCCGTAAAGGCCCGCGATGTTCTGGTCGATCGCCGAGCGGATCTGCGCCGCGCCGGGTGTCGGGCCCGGGCCCAGGGGAACGGCGCTGGCGGCCTGCTGCGGATGCTGCAGGAGCCAGCTCTGCAGTTCGGCCTGGTCGAAATGCTGGGGGACGGTGATGCCGTCCATGCTGACCGAAGTGGGTTGCGGCACGCCCGCATAGCTGGTGACCAGGCAGAGGGCGGTGAAGGCCACCGCCACAAGCGGGAGGAGGATCGCCAGGCCGGCCGGGATGCGGGCGAGGTAGAGGGCCAGCCGCGACCGGCCGGTGATCACGAGATGGCGGAACATTCCTTCGCTCAGATCTGTCGTCCCGGCGGACGCGCCGAGCGCGGCGGCGCTGAGGAATCCGAACTCGGCCATCAGGTTGGCCAGGGCCTGGAAGATGCCGGGGCTGCCGGCCGGCCCGTAGCTGGCGGGATCGACCGCGTGGAAGATCAGACGGAGGCCAAGGACGAGAACCGTCGGTCCTACGGTCAGCAGCGCGACGACGACGATGAGGCCGCGGCGCCTGCGGAGTTCCAGGTTCTTCGTGGCGATGAGCGGCCAGCTGGGCACCCAGGTAACGGTCATGACGGCTCTCCAAGTCGGCTCGTCACGGACAAGAACCAGTCCTCCAGTGATGTCTGGATCTCCCGCAGGCCGTAGACTCCGATCCCCGCCCCGACGAGCCGCCGGTTGATGTCGGCGACGAGCTCGCGCGAGGCTCCGGCGGGCAAGGTGACGGTCAGCCCGGCTTCGGTGAGGGTCGCGCCCGCGGTGATTCCCGCCTCGTCGATGAGCTTCGCCGCCCGGGCCGGTTCGGCGCAGTCCACCTGCACCACGGTGCCCGAACCACGGGTCAGCTCGTCGATCGGGCCCTGGCGGATCACCCGCCCGTGGTCGACGATCGCTACCGCGTCGCAGGTGCGTTCCACCTCATCCAGCAGGTGCGACGACAGCATGACCGTCCGCCCCTCCTCGGCGAGGCTCTGGATCATCGCCCGCATCTCGTGCATCCCGGCCGGGTCGAGCCCGTTCATCGGCTCGTCCAGGATCAGGAGCTCCGGGTCACCGAGCAGGCATGCGGCCACCCCCAGGCGCTGGCGCATGCCCATCGAGTAACTCGCCACCTTGTCATCGGCCCGGTCGGCGAGGCCGACTCGCGCCAGGGACGGCGCAATCCGGCTGGCCGCGTCGCCGCCCCTGGCCGCGGCCAGCAGGCGGAGGTTCTCCTGCCCGGTCAGGTGCGGGTGGAAGCGAGGCTCGTCGACGATCGCGCCGACCCGGGCGAGGGCCCGGCTGCGCTGCGCCGGGACCGGACTGCCGAGCAGGGACATCGTTCCGCTGGCGGCCCGGGTCAGGCCGAGCAAGGTGCGGATCAGCGTGGTCTTGCCGGCCCCGTTCGGCCCCAGGTAGCCGAAGGCGGAGCCGCGCGGGACGAGCAGCTCGACCTCGTCGACGGCGACGTTGGTCCCGAACCGTTTCGTGAGGCCGTGGGTCTCGACCGCCCATCCGCCCTCCGGACGCCGGACCGAGACGGGACCGCCGCGAGGCCGCAGCGGGGCTGGCGCGGCGGCGGGCTGGGCGGGGCGGGGAGGCACGATCGAGCCGTCCGGGCGGTGTCCGGCCAGCCGCCGGCGGTTGAGGCGCACCGCGCCGAAGCTCAGCGAGCCGATGACCAGGATTACGAGGAGGATCAATCCGATGCCGATCCGCTGACCGGGTGCTCTGGCAGCGGCGGCGGCAGCCAGGTGGATGGCGTTCACGGTGGGAATCTTGCTCCCATCGGGGACTCGCTGTCATCGTGCCGGGGGATCATTTATCGCGTCATCCCCGAGGCTGACACGGGGTGTCTCAGGCCGTGGTGACGAGCCCCGATTCGTAGGCGAGGACGACGAGCTGGGTGCGGTCGCGGGCACCCAGCTTGGTCAGGATCCTGCTCACGTGCGTCTTGACCGTGGGCAGGCTCACGTGCAGCGTCCCGGCGAGTTCAGCGTTGGAAAGCCCCCGGGCGACCAGCGACAGCACCTCGCGCTCGCGCTCGGTGAGTTCGTCCAGGTGCCGGGCCGTTCGCCGCGGTACCGTGGCCCCTTCGGCGAAGTGGGCGATGAGCCGGCGGGTCACGCTCGGGGCCAGGAGGGCCTCGCCGGCGGCGACGGTACGGATCGCGCTCAGCAGTTCGTCCAGCGGGCGGCTCTTCAGCGCGAATCCGCTCGCCCCCGCCCGCAGCGCCTCGAAGACGTACTCGTCCAGGTCGAACGTTGTCAGGATGAGCACCCGGGGCGCGGTTGCGGCCCGGTCGGCGGTGATCTGCCGGGTGGCCTCGATGCCGTCCATCACCGGCATCCGGACGTCCATGACCACGATGTCCGGCGCGAGGCTCGCCGCGAGCTCGACCGCCTGCCGGCCGTCGGCCGCCTCGCCGACGACCTCCAGGTCCTCCTCGGCGCCGATCAGCGACGAGAACGCGGTACGCAGCAGCGCCTGATCGTCGACGACGAGGACCCCGATCGTCACGTCGCACCCTCGATCGGGACCTCGGCGATCACCCGGAAACCGCGATCGGCGGCCGGCTCGGCGACGAGCCAGCCGCCGAACGCGCCGATCCGCTCGCGCATCCCGACGATCCCGTGGCCGGTCCCGTGGCCCGGCCCGCGGGCCGGGGCGGCGCGCGGGCCGCCGCTGCCGGCCGGGTGGCCGGCGGGGCCGCCGTCATCGGTGACGGCGAGGCGGACCTGATGGGCCGATACGGCGAGGTGGACCGTTGCGCGGGCTCCCGGCGCGTGCTTGACGACGTTGGTGAGGGCCTCCTGGACGACGCGATAGACCGACAGCTCGAGCGCCGGGGAGAGCCGGCGATCGGTCCCGGACAGCCGCAGGTCTACCGGTGTCCCGGCGGCCCGCACGGTCTCGACGAGCTCCTTGACGTCGACGAGCCCCGGGGCCGGGGCCAGGGCGGCCGTTCGGGTTTCTTCGTCGCGCAGCAGGCCGAGGACGACCCGGAGCTCCTCCTGGGCCGTTCGGCCTATTGTCTCGATCGATTCGAGCGCGGTGCTCGCCTCCTCCGGCCGCCTGCCCATAAGACGCCGGCCGACGCCGGCCTGGACGGTGATCACCGCGAGGGTGTGGGCCACGACGTCGTGCAGTTCGCGAGCGATGCGGACCCGCTCTTCGCGGACCTGCTGGCGGGCGAGTTCGGCCTCGGCGGCGCGCTCCCGCTCCGCCTGCTCGGCCAGTCCGGCCTGGTAGCGCCGCCGGGCCGCGACACTGTCGCCGATGAACCAGGCCGCGGCCAGCGGCAGGAGGGCATCGATGGCCACGGCGGCGGGAGATGCGATCGGGACGGTGAGCGTCGCGTACACGAGCGCTCCGCCAAGGACCGCGGCGCTAGCCGCGGCGGCGGTGATCGACACCCGTCTCAGCAGCCGGGAGGCGGCAAAGTACGAGGCGAACCCGAGCACGATGCCGAACGGCAACGTGGCGATGCCTTTGGCCACGATCAGTGCGTTCGCGATGGTCGCGACCGCCAGCACCGTCAGCGGCCAGCGTCGGAGTAGCACGACCGGGCTGCAGGCCACGCCCACGAAGAGGAACTGCGGTCCGCGCTGATGCGGGTTCGGCCCGGCCGTCAGGGCCAGCGCTACGAGCGCTGTGCACACGGCGAGCGCGGCCATGGCCAGCCACTGGCGCCGGCTGATCGCAGCGGGAAGAGGGGGGCGCAACGGGCCCTCGGCCGGATGATCCCTAGCCACGGTACTGACGGTAACCAGAGCACCGGCTCAGCGCATCGGCCGGAAGGATGACGGGTCGTTGCGCGACCGGCACAGGATCAGACGGCAGTGGCCCAAGCGTCGACCCCGATCGTGACGACCTTGCGAGGACGTCCGCGGGGGCGCTTACGCGGCACGATCGCGCCGTGCATCAGCAACTCGCCGCCCCAGACGCCCCAGGGCTCCCTGCGCTCGAGCGCGCCGGCCAGGCAGGCCAGCCTGGCCTGGCATCCCCGGCACATCGCCTTCGCCTGCTCCACGTCCTGCGGAGACTCAGCGAAGAACAGCTCCGGATCCTCCGTGCACGGCAGATCCAGGCTCAGCCCTGTGGTGTCCTGCCCGCCGACGGTGGCATCGCCCCACTGGGCATCTGCCGCCGGGATCCCGGTCGCGGTCTTGCCGCGTTCGGCCTGGTAGATGCCGTAGTAGGAATTGACCATCATCGCCTCCCAGGCGATCCTCCGCAGGCGGTTAGCGGTCGCGGTCCGCCTGCGCCTCGTTCACACGATTCGCCGTCACGTACCAAGACTCGCCGTAAGCCCGCCGCTGCCGCATCGGGCAAATGCCGTATCCTCGCCGCCCGCGGCCTTACCCAGCGCCTAAGGCGCCTGGCCATCCGCGGGCTCGGCCGGCTCGGGGCGTACGCGAGTCGTCATGTCATGCCTGGTGCAGGACCTCGACGTTGCCGTGGCTGCCGTCGACCCTGACCCGGTCGCCGCTGTGCAGGAGCGTGGTGGCGTTGCCGCATCCGACGACGGCGGGAATGCCGAGTTCGCGGGCCACGATCGCGGCGTGGGACAGCGGCGCGCCGACGTCGGTGACGACTGCGGCGGCGCGGGGAAAGACCAGCGTCCAGCCGATGTTGGTGACCCTGGTGACGAGGATCTCGCCGTCGCCGAGCCGGGCGGCCTCCTCGGGCGTGCGCAGTACCCGCGCGATGCCTTCGACCACGCCGGCGGCCCCGGGAAACCCGGTGATCGTGCCGTCCGGCTCGGGCGGCTGGGAGTGCTCGTCGTAGGAGTCGCCGCGCCGGTTCGGGTCGGCCGCCCAGCGGACGGGATCGAAGCGGCCGCGGATCAGCGCGGGATAGGGCGGCAGCGCCTGGTAGGTGTCGTAGGCGGCCCGGCGGGCGGGCACCTTGGCGAGGGCCGCCGGGTCGCCGCGGAGCAGGTCGAAGGTCTCCGGCAACTCCAAGAAGAACAGGTCGTCGCCGTGACCGGTGAGCGCCCCGGCGCGCCGCACCCAGGTACGCGCTACCCACGCCGACCGTGCGACCTCGGATCTGGCCGCCTCGCGGTCACGGGCGACCGGTGCCCAGCGCGAGACGATCTTGCGGGCCGCGGCCGCCTTCTTGGGGTCCTGGCGGGCCAGCCGCTCCCAGGCCGCGGCGCGGGCCGCCTCCTGGCTGGCCAGTAGCGCGCCAGCGTCGCGGGCGGTGCCGCCGACGACGGCGAGCTGGTCGTCGATCCAGGCCGGATCCTCGGCAGGCCGCGGGATCGACAGCTCCACCTCGTGCGGGCCGCGGTGTCCGTACTGGCGGGCGAAGGTGTCCCGGTCGATCTCGCCCCGCGCCAGCCGGGCCAGGCCGGTAACCGGGCCGAGGCTGGTCAGGGGAGTTCCCCCGGACTGCTGGCCGGACAGCAGCAGGGCCGCGTCAGTCTCGCCGACCAGCTTGGTCAGCTTGCCGGGACCGGACAGCAGCGTGGTGCCGTGCGCGGTCGCGGCGGCGAGCATGTCACAGGCCTCTTCGAGCAGCGGCCGGACTTTCCCTGGCCACAGCCTGGCCACGATCGCGGCGTCGGTGGCCTGCTCGATCTCGGCGCGGATTTGGTCGCAGCGGCCCGGCGCGCCGGCGAGGAACTGCGGCATCCGCCTCTGGCTTGCGCGGATTCTGCGCAGCAGCGTGACCGCGGCGGGAACCATCAGCCGGATGGCCTTGCCGCGAGGAAGCCGCGGACGGGGAATCTCCCCGACCGGAGGGAGCTTGCCCAAGACCGGACCCAGCAGTACGGCGAACCGGCGCGGCGAGATGCCGGCCAGCGCTTCAAGCGAGATCGACATGCTCACGTTCGCGTAGAAGCGCCCGCCAATCCGCCCGTAGCCACGGTAACCGGGCAGGCTCGGCGGGAAGGTCATCCGCGACATCAGCAGTTCGACGAACGACCAGGTAGCAGGCGTCATGACGTCAGGAAAGGCCTCGCCGAGGTTGCCGTTGCTCCACAGGTAGTCCCCGGCCAGGCTGTCGTTCCACTGTTCGCCAGGCCCGGCGGCAGGGCGAGAAGCGTGAGCCGTGATCGGCCGGGCCTGGACTACCGACAGCTCCCCCGCGGCAAGCGCCCATTCGACGTCCACCGGCTCGCCGTACAGCTCTTCGATCGCCAGGCCGACCCGGGCCAGCTCGCCCGCCTGGCCCGGCGAGAGCACCGGCGCCGAACGCAGGCTGGCCGGCGTTTCTGCCGCCCGCGTAGCCCCCCCGTCGGCCACGGTCGTCACCTCCTTGCTGCCCAGCTGGTAGCTGGCCAGCGTCCCCGACGCCCGGTCGATGACCGCCACGTCGGGGGTGACCTCGCCGTCCACGACGGACTCGCCGAGGCCCCAGTTCGCGCTGACGACGATCTTGTCGTGCCCACCGCCGACTGGGTCCATGGTGAACATGACGCCGGCGGCCTCCGCGGGCACGAGCTGCTGCACGACAACGGCGATGCTCACCTCGCCAGGCTCGACGCCGCGCCGGGCGCGGTAGCCGATGGCCCGCGCCGACCAGAGCGACGCCCAGCACCGCCTGACCGCGTCGAGCACGGCCGCCTCGCCACGGACGTTGAGGTACGTGTCGTGCTGCCCGGCGGCGGACATGCCGGGCAGGTCCTCCACGGTCGCCGAGGACCGTACCGCGACCGGCACGTCGTCGCCGAGGCAGGCGCAGGCCCCGGCGATGGCAGCGGCCGTCGGGACCGGCACGGGCTGGCCGGCGAACAGCTCACCGATGCGCGCGGCGGCCGCCCCGAATGTGGCCGCGTCGGACACCTCGACCGCAGACATGGCCGCCAGCACCGGCTCAAGCAGACCGCCCCGGCGGACGAAATCGAGGTACGCGCTGGTCGTCACGTGGAACCCCGGCGGGACACCGAACCCGGCGCGGGCCAGGCGGGCCAGCGAGGCGCCCTTGCCACCGACTACCCCCGGCACGGCGCCCGGGTCGTCCAGAGCCATCACCAGCGGCACCTGAGCACCCACGAGATACCTCCCTCTCGCCGTACCGGCACCCCCAGGGCCGATTAGGGCCGAACGGGCCTGGCCGGGTCAATGCTCAGGCGAAGGGTCGGCCGACGGTCAAGGGCCCTGACGTTTTGGCCGCCAGAGCGTAACCACCGTCCCGTAGCTCGAAGACGGTCATTTCCGGCTGGGGCGGGTCCGGGTTCAGGATCCAGTAAGACGGGACGCCTAACCTCGCGGCCG
>Ga0335078_10004038_pt1 | contig 21800 bp, 21 predicted proteins | sample Lox_Sample_32_FD_206711 | JGI IMG/M metagenome (GOLD analysis project Ga0335078, IMG submission 206711) | Soil microbial communities from Loxahatchee National Wildlife Refuge, Florida, United States - Lox_Sample_3.2 | ecosystem: Environmental > Terrestrial > Soil > Wetlands | place: USA...
CTACGTCGACGGCGACAACCACATCAGCGCCGACGCCGCCGGCCGGCCCCTGCCCGGCACCATCGGCGAGCTCACCGACGCCGTCGCCGCCTCCCTCCCCGGCTTCACCCTGCACGTCCTGCCGGGCGTGGGAGTCGCCAACGACCTCATCGTGGCCCCCGCCCGGCACCCCGCGATCCTGCTCTGGATCGAGATAGGCCGGTCGAATTACCGCCGCACCGAGGCAGAGCTGTTCGGCGGCGAGGCCCAGATGGCAGTGCGTTACGTCAGCCACAGCGATTCGCTCTTCCGCTACCCCCTGGTACGCAGGACCGGCCGCTGTCATCATCCGATGCTGGCGGCGCTCGGGATCGCGCTTGACGATCCGCAACTGGTGGTTCCGAACCGGGCCGTCGCCCTTGGCAGCGATCTGACCTGGTCACGAGCACCGTCACCGAGCCGGCCGCTCACCCGCGAAGAGGTCACAGCGCGCGCGGCCGGTGTCCTCACCACCCTGGCCGGGCAGCTGATCACCCGCCAGGGTGACCTGCACCTCACCGCGGTCGCCCCGGTCATCGCCAGCCTGCCCGACCCCGACGCCGCCTGGATCGCCGTCCTCACCCTGCTCGCCGAGCTCGCCGCCGCCGGCGCGGTCCCCCCCGTCACCTCGGTCACCCAATTCGCCTGGGCTGACGACGGCACGTTCGAGCATGTCAGCCTCCCCCCGCGGGCCGACGTCCTCATCGACCGCAACTGCCCGGCCCGCGTCTGGCTTGGCAGCAGCACCGTCGGCCCAGGGCAGCCCGCCTGGCTCCTCGACGAGGCCGTCGTGCCCGCAGCCCTGCGCAGCCACCCGCCGGCCGGGCCCGACGAGACGGCATTGCGCCTGCTCACGCAGGCATGGACCGACGACAACGGCAGCGTCAGGGCTATCCGGCTCGGAGCCGACGGCGGGCAGCCCGCGCATCCCGCCGCGCTCGCCGGCTACCTCGGGGTCGAGGTCGAAGGCTTCCTCGGCCAAGCCCGGGTCGCAGGCAGGCAGGTACGCCCCGAGGACCTCGCATTGCTGCTGCACGACATGGACGTCGGCAACAGGCCGGTGCTGCTGCTGAACTCCAGGCGCAGCGCCGACAGCCTGGAGCCGTTCGCAGCCCGCCTCCAGGCTTTGCTGGACCAGCCAGTCATAGCGGTCGACGGCGCCCCCGGGCGCTGATGCAGCGTCGTCTCCCGGTCATTTTGCCCGCTTGGGGAAGCCCCCGTTCGGCAGAAACACGCCGCCGTCCGCCGGATTCGGTACCGAGGTGGTGGAGCACAGGTGATGAGCGTTCATGAAGTCCACGATCGGCTGGAGTGAGGCGGCCGCGTTCACCGGCACGTTGCCGCCGATGCCGTCGTGGTAGCCGATTATCGAGCCGGCCCGGAGCCCGGGCACCCAGTTGCCCTGATCGTTCCAGTAGCCATGGATAACGTCGTACGCAATCTGCTGCGCGGGGATATGCTTCCAGTCCTCGCTGTCTATGATCTTGCTCTTCGGATCACCGTACGAAAGGACGATGCGCTCACCCAGGGACTCAGCCACCGCGTTATCGGCCGTGGTGACGTCGTCGAACGGGGGGCGGTAGAGCGTGGGCCGGGGTGCGCCCGCCGCCACGATGGCATCGGCGCCGCGCGAAAGTTCGGTGCGGACCTGAGCCAGCGTCAACGGCTTGGTGCCTGCCGACCGCCCGGTGAAGTCATGATGATCCCAGGTGTGGTTCTGTACCGAGAAACCATCCCTGGCTTCCTCGCGGATCAGCCCGGGCTCGGCCACGACGGCCTTGCCGATGACAAAGAATACGGCCTTGAGGCCGAGCTTGAGCAGCGTGCTGATCACTAGCGGGGTATCGCCGCCATGATCCGGCAGCCTGGGCCCGCCATCGAAGGTGAAGGTGACGTAACCTGCCGAGCAGTTGTTGCCCAGGCCAGTCGTGGCGTCCTTGCTCACGGGCGCCGGAGCGGTAATCCCGGCAGGCTTTCGGGCCTGGCCAGGGCTGCCGGGTGACGAGCCACACGCGCCTGAGCTAAAAACTGCAACGAGCCCGGCAGCGGCAGCCGCGATTCCTCTTGCCCTCATCGCGTTCTCTTTCTCCTGATCGACACGTGCTTGTCGATCAGGAGAAAGAGAGCCAGTGCAGTTGTACGAAGTCCGCGCTTTGGCCCGAGACGAAATTCAGGTACACGGTGTGCACGCCGGTCGTGGGCGATATGCCCGCGGGCACCGTCGTATAGTCCTGCCAGCCCCCGGTGCTGGCGATGGCGAAACTCCCGATGGCCGGGTTGGACAGGCTGTCGAGGCAGACCTCGACCAGGCCGCTGATCCCGGGCCCTGCCCCCGAGGAGGCCCTGGCGATGAACTGGGTACAGGGCGTCGTCCCGAAGTCGATGCCGTCGTACTGCAGCCACGAGCCGTTCTGGAGCCAGCCGACGTCCTGGCCGCCGTCGGTGTCGCCGCTGGGCACGGTGCTGCTGTCGTTTTGCGCCTGGTAGCTCGCGGCCGGGATGGTCGAGCGCGCGCTCACCGTGCCCGGCTGCTGGGTCGGCTGGTCCGTCGGCTGCTGGGTCGGCTGGTCCGTCGGCTGGTCCGTCGGCTGGTCCGTCGGCTGGTCCGTCGGCTGGTCCGTCGGCTGGTCCGTCGGCTGCTCGGTCGGCTGCTGGGTCGGCTGAGTCGCTGGCGCGCTGCCGCCGCCGGCGCCGAACGGCCAGAAGGTAATCACGTATCCGCTGGCACCCGTGCAGCTGAACAGGCCTGTCGGGTCGTCGAAGGCATAGCTGTAGGCGTTCTCGCAGGCCGACTTGAAGTAGGCCGCGTAGTCGACCGGCCAGGTGTCGGGGTTGCACGCCGCCGGGGAGGCGAAGTTGCCGGCGCAGCAGAACTGGTCCTCCCCGAATACCTGGCAGGCGCTCAGGCATGCGACAACGGTGCCGCTTGCGTCGACGTGCTGGAGCGCGCTCGGGCACCCCGGGTTGAGGTTGGCCGTGCATCCCACCGTGGCGCACTGGGAGCCGCCCGTCGGCGCGATGGTGATCGGGACGTTGAACGCGTCGACAAAGCTGACGTCGTAAGCGTCCTTCGAGCTGCCGCCGCCGAGGGTGAACTCGGCGACCGAGGCGTTCGCCGATCCGCCCGCCCCGTTGCAGGCCAGTTGTCCGCCGCAGTCGCCGGTCTCGCAGGAGCCCTGACCGGATCCATCGAACGAGCAGTTGGTGCGCGCCCAGAACCGGCCGCTCCAGGTCGCTGGCAGGCCTATGGTCATCGACTGGCCCGCCGCCAGTTCCCAGCCGCCGCCGTTGGGTATCTCAGTGCCTTGTCCGGCCGGCCAGACCGTCTGGCCGGTGTTGTTGACGAACGTGAAGGACGTCGTCGACTGGGCGGATACCCTGGTCGCCAGACCTACGGAGCCGAGGCCCACAGCGGCCGCGGCGCCAGCGAACAAGCCGAGTGCCTTCCTGCGGCTGTGCGGACGGGCCAGCCTCCTGGCGGCAGCCTCTGTGATGTTGTCGAAACGCATCTGACGTACCTCCGGGATGCCTGATCGATGGTGGCAGGCAGCCACCGCCTATCTCTGGCTCAAATTCTGGTTACTCATCGCGGCGCGGTCAGCCTGCTCGCGCGCCCGGCCCAGAAGGGCCAGCAGCTGCTCGGTTCCCGTGGCCGGCCCGGCGGCCATGACGTTCCCGTCACGGTCGGCGACGACGGCGTAGGGGATGGTGGAGATGCCGTTCGCCCTCAGCACGTGCGGGCCGGTGACCAGCGGCAAGGCGATGCCGTGCCCGGCCAGGTGGCGCCGCGTCACGGCCTCGTCGGCGTCGCTGACGATGACCGCGATCTCGTCACCCGGCAGGCCCGAAGCGACGGAAGCGAACGCCGGGAGGGCGGCGGTGCAGCCGTCGCAGGCGGGCCGCACGAAGCCGAAGAGGAAGAGACCGGGCGCGGTATCGTTGCCCGCGGCGTCCCGTGGAACGTCCAGCCGCAGGCGGGTCCCGACCTGCGGCCCCGGCCGGGCAATGGGTTCCGGCGAGCCACCCGGACCCGGCCGGGCACGCGAGTCCGGCGGCTGCCCGAAACGCAGGTGCAGCAGCCCGACCTGCCTGGTCAGCGCGATGACCGCGACGGAGTCCACAGCCACGAGAACGGTCAGCAGGACGGTCACCGTCCACAGCGCCGTCATGCCCGCTCCCCGGCCGGCCGCCGCGTGACCGGCAGTAGCCGGGCCGTCTCGGCCAGCAGGACAACCAGGAGCCCGGTGAGCGCTGCCACCAGCAGCTGGACCGGCCGCACGGCCGTCGGCCGTACCTGCAGCGAGGTCACGACGAGAACTCCCAGGAGCGCCGTGCGCAGCAGGGACGGCACCCCGACCGTGTCGAGGTCCCCGGTCCCCCCGAAACATCCGCAGGGTATGCGCTGGCCACGCGCCAGGACCAGCGACATGGCGATGAGGAATGCCCCGAGCAGGCTGGCGGCGGTCACTAGGCCGGCCAGCCTGGTCGGCGGTAGCAGGAGCGCCAGGGCGCATCCGGCCTCGATGAGCGCCACAGCCGCCGCGACGCGGCGGCTCATGCCCCGCGGCAGGAGCCGGTAGTTCTCGACCTGCCTGGCGAACTCGCCGGGATGCCGGAGCTTGGCCGCGGCGGAGAATCCGAACGCGGCTACGAGGACAAGGTATCCAGAGGATACGAGGAGCATGAGGGTCTCCCGCCAACTCGCGGCGGATCCGCGGGTCGACGGGTATACGCCCCATCGTCGTCCGCCGCTTCAATCTGGAGCACAGCTGCACCAAATGGCCCACCGGCCCCATTCCCAGAAAGGCGGTGCGGCGGTGAACCTGCGCGGCGGCTGCGGCGTAGCCCTCCGCGAGACCAGGGTTGGCTTCGTATCCGGCTGGTGCGGCGGCCAGAGTACGGCAGGACGGGACGACGCTGAGGAAGACCACCATGAAGCCGAGACGCCGGAACGCCAGACACCGCGCCGAGCGAGACGGCCATGATAGCCGCACGTCACCGCGAGTGGTGCTGCCCGTCGCCGCAGTGGCGGGCGGTGCCGCGTTCCTTCTGGCCGCGAGCACGCAGCCCGCGCCGGACCTGCTTAACGGGCCCGCTGGCATACCGGCCCTGGTTGTCAGCCAGCTCGCGGCTCAGCCGCCGCCGCCGCTGACCGCTCGGTCCACCAGCCCGCGGCCCGGCTCGCCGCCCCCGCCGCCGCTGACGAACACCCGGGCATCGACCGCCCCCACGCCGGCGCCCAAGCCAACCGGCCAGCCCGCAGGCACCGGCAACACGCCGGCGCCTGCGGCCTCCACGCCGGCGCGCGCCCCGGCGCCGGCAGCGACGCCCACGCCCACGCCGACGCCCACGCCGACGCCCAAGCCGACGCCGACGCCGACGCCGACGCCGACTAGCCCGCCAACTTGCGCTCAGCCATTGGCGGACGGGACGTACTACATCACCAACCGTTACAGCGGCGATGTCATCGACATTCCCGACCTCGACACGACCGAGGGCATCGACCTCGAGCAGTGGCCTTGGAACGGCGGCAGCAACCAGCAGTGGCAGGCCACCAGCGTGAGCTGCGGGGTTTACAAGATCACTTCCGTTGAGGACGGCGAGGCGCTGGATATCGCGGGGGAGTCGACCAGCAATGGCGCGAGCGTCGATCAGTGGCTTTACTGGGCAGGCCCCAACCAGCAGTTCCGGATCACCGTGAACTCCAGCGGCTACTTCACGGTCACCTGCGTCAACAGCGGCAAGGTCGTGGAGGTGCCCGGCTTCTCCACCGCCGAGGGCACCTATCTGGACCAGTGGACCGCCAACGGTGGCTGGAACCAGCAGTGGTCCTTCAGCCGGGCATGATTGAGGAAGGGCCCTGGGATGCATCGCTCGCCCGACGGTGATGACGATTACTATGCTGGGCCGAGGCGTCGGCCATGGTTGCTGGCGGTCGGCGGGCTGACGGCGCTGATGCTGGTGGCGGCGGCGCTGGTGGTTGCCGCTGCGCTCGGTCATTCCGGTCACGTGCCCCGGAATGGGGGACCGAGCAGGACCATCTCGCCGTTCGGCCTGGGCAACAGCGAGGGCGCGACGGTCAGCGGGATGACGGAGTACGAGGCCGAGGACGGGGCTGCCAACGCGGCAGTGGTCGGCCCGGGCTACGCCCCGGGAACCCTGGCTGGCGAGGCATCCGGCCGGGCGGCGGTCGAGTTCCGGGCGGCCGGGCAGTTCGTGCAGTTCCGGCTGCGGGCACGGGCCAACGCGCTGGACGTGCGCTACTGGCTGCGGCCCGGCGCCCCGGGGTCACTGGCTGTGTACGTCAACGGCGTCCGGCTCGGCGGCAACCTGCCGCTGCTCCCCGGCCCGGCGTCAGCGGGCAGCCGGGCAGACGGCACCGCGCTGCCGGTGCTGTACAAGGACGCGCGCATCGTGCTGGGACGGCAGCTCACCTCGGGTGACATCGTCAGGCTCCAAGCCGCCCCGGGTGACACCGCGCTGCCGTGCGTGATCGACGTGGCCGACTTCTACCAGGTTCCCGCGCCGGCTCCGCAGCCGCGCGGCTCCATATCGGTGACCGCCGAAGGCGCCGACCCCACCGGGACGGCCGACTCCACGGGCGCGTTCCGCAAGGCCATCACTGCTGCCGCCGCGGCGAAGCAGCCGGTGTGGATCCCGCCGGGAGCTTTCCGGGTCAGCTCACCGCTGCAGCTCAGCAAGGCCACCATCACCGGCGCCGGCGACTGGTACGCCCAGATCGTCGCCAGTGAGTTCATCGCCAACCCCGCCCGGGTCCTTGGCCCCGTCAACCTCAGCGGCTTTGCGATCCTGGGACCGCCGGCCGCCAGCGCGAACCCGAGCCCCGCAGCGGGTAGCGCCGCGATAAGCGGGTCGCTGGGAACCGGGTCGACCGTGAACAGCCTGTGGATCACCGGCACGGGCACCGGGATCAGGCTGCGCACCACCACCGAGGCAACCGTGGAGAACTGCGAAGTCCTCAGCACCGCCGCCGACGGCCTGGACCTCGACGGTGGCAGCGCCGATGCCTGGCTGCGCAACAACTTCATCCGCAACACCGGCGGCGATGCCATCGCCATCTGGTCCGACTCCGCCATCACCGTCAGCAACGACACCGTCGTCCAGGCCGCTGCCGGCAACGGCATCGCCGACTACGGCGGCGCCGGCACCAGCCTCATCGACAACGTGATCGCTGACACCAGCGGCAGCGGCATCACGGTCAGCAACGATAAACTCCGCCCCAGGGGCGGCTTCACCCCCCTGTCGGGCACCATCACCGTCGGCGACAACACCGTCCTGCGCTCCGGCGCGATCCTCCCCGCCAGCCGCCGTCCGGCCGGCGCCGTCCAGGTCAGCTCGGGCACCTACCCCGTCACCCATGTCTCGGTCAACGTCGTCGACAACACCGTGGACGACAGTCCGTACAGCGCCTTCACCATCACCTCGGGCACGGCGGGCCTGCCCGTCACCGGAGTGACCTACGACGGGGACACGATCAATGGCACCGGCACGGTCGCCTTCCAGGCGGACACGCCCGGATCAGGCACCTTCAACCAGGTCAAGGCCAAGCGCGTCGGCGTGCCCGGCGTCTACAACCATCCCGGTACTCCCCGCACCGCGCCGTTCAGCTTCAAGCTCGGAAGCGGCAACACCGGCTGGCACGCCAGACCCGTCCTGACCACCCTTCCCGCCCCGACCGGGCCGGCCGCACCCCCCAGCCCCAAGCCCTCCCAGCCGCCGCCCGCGCCCGCCAGCGCCACGCGGTCTGCCGCGCCCAGGCACACCTCTGCTCCCGCGGCCAGTCCCGCCGTCACTCCGACAGCCGGCAACCCCGTAACCGCCGGCCCCGCTCCGTTCGTCCCCCGGCCCCGGCCCAGTCCAGGGCCCAGCAGGCAGGCCTTGGAGTTCACCGCCGCAGCGTCGTCGGTGCTCAACGGGGCCGGAATGAGATTCAGCTACTCGATCCCGCCGGCCCAGCGCAGCTCGAGTAACTGGGTCGGCATATATCACGCCAGCCAGACTCCCGGCGCCACGCCCTACCTTGCGTACCAGTTCGCACCGGGCGCCAGCGGGTCAGTGACCATTCCCACCATCGGCCTGGACGGTCCCGGCAGTTACCAGGCCGAACTGTTCCACGAGGACGGCTACCAGAAGCTGGCCGGCCCGGTCTACGTCTCCGTCGTCGGCGCGAAGCCGACACTCACCGCCGCGGCGCCCTCGGTGAGCAAGGGAACATCCATAACGCTTAGCTACTCGGTACCGCCGGCCATGCGGAAATCGAGCAACTGGGTCGGGGTGTACCTCGCCAGCCAGACGCCCGGCGCCACGCCCTATCTTGCGTACCGGTTCGCACCGGGCGCCAGCGGGTCAGTGACCATTCCCACCACCGGTCTTCAGGGAACCGGCAGTTACCAGGCCGAACTCTTCTATGACGACGGCTACCAGAAGCTGGCCGGGCCTGTCTACGTCTCGGTAACCAGCTCGTAGCGGATGCCTGGCGGCGGGGCATGCCGACGGCCGCCTGCGGGCAGCCCGCGGCTGGCTCAGGCGGCGCGATGGCCGTCCGGGAGGTCCTCTGCGAGTTCGCGCCGCAGGTTTCGCAGCGCGTAATACGAGCGTGAGAATACGGTGCCTTCGGGAATACCCAGCAGGGCAGCGGTTTCACGAGCGGTGTAACCGTTCAGGTACACCTGCTCCAGCACGTCCCGCTGGCCCGGGCTCAGCCGCCCGAGCGCGTGCCGGACCTCCAGGGCGGCGATGACAGCGTCCGCGTGATCTTCTACCCGTGCCCCGTATCCTGCGTCCTCTGCCACTTCCACAGGCCGTGACCTGCGCATGCGTACCTTGTCCATCGCGATGTTGTGCGCAACCCGCATCAGCCAGCCCCGCACCGAGCCCTTGTCCTCGCTGAACTGGGCACAGTGGCGCCACGCGCGCAGCATCGTCTCCTGGACGACGTCCTCGGCGAGATAGCGGTCCTTCAGCAGCCCCGTGATGTAGCTGAGCACAAAGGGACCGTTATCGATGTAGAGCTTGGTGACCAGGTCTTCGGCCTTGCGAGCCGTGTTGGCCGAAGGACCGTCGTCCTGGCTGTCGACGGGGACGCCGCAGGCCGGAATGCTCCGCAGACGCGGAACGCTGGGATCACCCATCGTCGATCTCCATCCCTTGATGACAGGCAGAGCGCCCGAGAGCGTGGCCCCAGCGGTCGCTGGCTGCCGCCCGGAAGCGGCTACGAGGCTGGCGCTCAGCGCGGTTCAGCCGATGCCGGTCCTGCTCGCCTTGTGGCGCTGACGCTGTGCGCAGTGGCGAGAGCGGCTAATCTCACTGAGATGGCCGATACCGACACCTTTGCCGGTCGGCCGACGATAAGAGCCGACCGGAGCACGTCCGGTAACTGACTCAGGAGGACGAGTCATGACTGCTGCCGCGGCCAGCCCCGGCGCGAACCGCAAGAACCCGCTCGCTCTGGCCCCGGCCCAGATGATGGGGAGGGTAGCGCCCACGGCCGAGGGCGACCCGCCCGACTGCGCGAAACCCGTCGAACGTGCCGTGACGGCCGTGGACGTGCGCACCGCCCTGGCGGGACTGAGCATCGAGCACCGGCAGGTCATCGTGGAGATGTACTTCCACGGCCGGACCCTGGCCGAGATTGCGGACCTGTTCGCCATCCCCGCGGGAAGCGTCCGGCGGCGGGCTTACTACGGACTGCGACAGCTGCGACGCGTGCTCTTGTGCGATCCCGTCCAGGCAGCGAGCGAGCCGGCCGTCACCAGGTCGATCCCCGCCTGACACTGCACCCGCAGCAACACCCTGCAGCAACGCGCGCCTGGCCACACCACCTCGGATGCTCCCGGGCCGTCCGCAATCCCGTCCGGCATCGCTTTCTCGCTTGCAATAGCGCATCGGGTAACAGAATGATATCTGGATAACAGAATTGAACCGGCGGCAGTCACGTGGCGTAGACCCGGCCGAACCCGCACGGCTCGTCTCCCGGTCGCGCCGTCCAACACTCACACCAGGGCTGCAGCTATGGCATTGCGCCGACGGTCCATTCGCCGGAGGATCTTCCTCCTCATTCTGGTTCCCCTGCTGTCGCTCATCGGCCTGTACGCTTTCGCACTCACCATCACGGCCGGCAACGCTGTCAGCGAAGCGCAGACGAGAGCGATCGAGAACCAGACCCTCCTGCCGATCGGCAACTACGAGGCACAGGTCTTCGCAGAACGCCGACTGGCGGTGATGTACCTCACCACCCCCACCTCGCAGGCACGGGCGCAGCTCACCGCGCAGGAGACGGCAACCGACAAGGTGCGGTCGCTGATGCGGGCGGCCGTCACATCCGGCGCCACTATGGGCATAGCGACGGCGCAGGAGAAGCAGGCCATAGCGGCCATGCTCAGGGACGCGGCAAGCCTGGACGCGCTCCGCTCACGTGTCGCCGCACGCGCGACCGGCCGGATGCGGGCGATGGGCGCCTACGACCAGATCGTCACCGACTGCGAGCAGACCCTTATTGCCGGCGTGGTCAGGGAGCGGAACTCCACGGTGGTGGCCCTGGCGCTGCCCCTCGTTCAGCTCAACGAGTCGGAGGACCTGCTGCTGCGGGAGGACGCGCTGGTGGAGAGCGACCTCGCCGCGCGGTCCTACCCCATGGCCGACCGCCGCGAGATCGCGGAGCTGGCGGGGGCCCGGCGGACCATGCTGGCGGCTGCCCTGCGCAACCTGGGCACGCAGAACAGGGACGAGTTCGCGAAGGACGTCCCCGCGCAGTCCCTGGCATCGCTCATCTCGCTTGAGGACTCGCTGATCTCCGACGACCGCGTCGCCGGCCCGCCGCCGGTGCAACTCGGCGTCTGGGGATTCGATGTCGCCGAGGTCGCGCTGGGGTCCGCGAAGGCCGCGATACAGGGCGGAACCAACGTCGCAGAGCGTCAGACGCAGATTGCCCGGCAGGTCTACCTCGAGCTGATCCTCGCTGGCGGCCTCGGGTTGCTCGCCGTCATCGTCTCCGTCGCGGTGACGGTCCGCACCGGCCGCGGCCTCATCCGCCAGCTCGCCGGGCTCCGCAGATCGGCCCTGACGCTGGCCGACGAGCAGCTTCCGGGGGTGGTGGCGCGGCTGCGGGCCGGCGAGGACGTGGATGTGTCCGCCGAGGCCCCGCCGATCGAACCGAGCCCGGACGAGATAGGCCAGGTCGGCGATGCGTTCAACGCTGTGCAGCGGACCGCCGTGGAGGCCGCGGTGGACCAGGCGACGCTGCGGCGCGGCGTCTCCGACGTATTCCGCAACCTGGCCCGGCGCAGCCAGTCCCTGCTACACCGGCAGCTGACCCTGCTGGACACGATGGAACGCAGGGCCAGCGATCCCGACCAGCTCGGCGACCTGTACCGCCTTGACCACCTGACGACCCGCATGCGGCGCCACGCCGAGAGCCTGATCATTCTGTCCGGCGCGGTGCCCGGGCGCTCCTGGCGTAAGCCGGTACCGCTGGTTGACGTGCTGCGGGCCGCGATCGCGGAGGTCGAGGACTACACCAGGGTCAACGTCGTCATGATGAGCCAGGCGGCCCTCGCCGGGCCAGCTGTCGCCGACACCATTCACATGATCGCGGAACTGGTGGAGAACGCCACGATTTTTTCCCCGCCCAGGACGCCCGTCCGGGTCACCGGGGACGTGGTCGGCAGGGGCTTCGCCGTAGACATCGAGGACCGCGGGCTCGGCCTGACCGAGGAGGAGACGGCCGCGGCCAACAGCCGTCTGGCCAGTCCCGGGGAATTCGATCTCTCGGACTCGAGCCAGCTAGGCCTGTTCGTGGCCGGTCGGCTGGCCGCCCGGCACGGCATCCGGATCTCGCTGCGGCCGAACCCTTACGGCGGGACCACGGCGATCGTCCTGATCCCCCAGGAGCTAGTGGTAGGGGAGGGAGATCACGCGGACGATGCCCCGGCCGAGGCGGCCGACGGGGACGCGCCCCCGCAGACCGGACGGCACTCTCTTCGCAGCGACTTCATCCCGGCCGCCACGTCGCCGCAGAGCACGTCACCGCAGAGCACGCTGCGGCGGGCGGGCAGCACGTCACAGCTGACCGTGCCAGATGCGAACGGCGTCCCGGCGGTGCAGACCGATGTCGACTGGTTCGGTCCTACCGGGGAGGGCCTGCCCAGACGGGTCCGTCAGGCCAGCCTGGCCGCTGAGCTTCGCCACGAGCCCTCACCCGCCGCCGAGGTGCCCGGCGGCGATGCCGCCGATTACCCCTCACCCGAGGAGGCCCTCGCCACGATGTCGGCCATCCAGCGCGGCTGGGAACGTGGCCGGGCGGAAGCCGACTCACCCGATCCCGAACCCGGCACCGAAGCCGGCCACGACGCCACGGACGGGAGCCAGCAGTGACCCCGTCGGCGGCAGCCCGTCAAGCGGAGCAGCTCACCGAGCGGGGCAGCAAGGAGGGAAGTTATGGGCTCGAAGATTGAACTGGACTGGCTGCTAGATGACCTGGTCACCCGGGTCGCGCCGGTCGAGAAGGCCCTGATCCTCTCCAGGGACGGCCTGTCCGTCGGCTCGTCAGCAGGCATGGACCGCGATGATGCCGAGCACCTGGCCGCCATCGCGGCCGGCTTCCAGAGCCTGGCCCGCGGCACCGGGAACCGCTTCGGCGGCGGTAATGTCCGCCAGACCATCGTCGAGCTGGAATCTGCGTTCTTGTTCGTGACGGCGGCGGGCGAGGGTAGCTGCCTGGCCGTCATGACCACCGCTCACGCCGATGTCGGCCTGGTCGCTTACGAGATGGCATTGCTGGTCAAACGGGTCAGGAAGCATATGTCGGTCAGCCCGCGGCCGGCACCCGGCGGGACCGTGCCCTCCCAGGCCGTGCCCGCCGAGACCGGGATCAAGTGAAAGTGCCATGCCTTCGCCGGGCGCGAGCTGGTATGACGAGGAAGCCGGGCCCGTCGTCCGTCCCTACGCGATGATCCGCGGCCGCACCAGGCCCAGAGGCGACCGCCTCGACCTGATCGCGTTGGTCGTCGCCACCGGGCGAGCGCCGGCCGACCGGCTGGCGCTGAGCCCGGAGCATGTCAGCGTGCTGCGGATGTGCCGGGTCCCGGTCACGGTCGCCGATCTCGCCTCCGAGCTCGGCCTGCCGCTGGGCGTGGTGCGCATCCTGCTGGACGACCTGCGTGAGAGCGGCCTGCTCCGGGCGGCCCGCCGGGAGCCGCCCGCGCAGCTGCCAGACCCGGCCATCATGAGGGAGGTCGCCGATGCTCTTCGCCGACTCTGACCAGGGTGGCACCCGTGAAAACCTCCCGGTCACGGTCAAGATCCTGATCGCCGGCGGCTTCGGCGTCGGCAAGACAACGCTGGTGAGCTCGGTCAGCGAGATCCGGCCGCTGCGCACCGAGGAGGACCTCAGCGAAACCGGGGCCCGTTTCGACCTCCTCGACGGGGTGACCGGCAAGACGACCACCACCGTCGCGATGGACTTCGGCCGGATCACCGTCAGCGAGGGGCTGCGGATCTACCTGTTCGGCACGCCGGGCCAGCAGCGGTTCTGGTTCATGTGGGACGAACTCGCGTTCGGGGCGCTCGGAGCGGTCGTCCTTGCCGACACCCGGCGCCTGGCAGACTGCTTCCCGGCCATCGACTACTTCGAAGAGCGCGCCACGACGTTCGTCATCGGGGTGAACTGCTTCGACGGAGCCAGGCGCTACGACCACGATGACATCCGCGCGGCCCTGGCCCTGGACTCGCACGTGCCGATCGTGAGCTGTGACGCACGCCAGCGGTCGTCCAGCAAGACGGTACTCGTCACGCTGGTCGAACATGCCATCAGCAGTCGCGCGGAAGCAGTCGCCGCCCGGACGCTGCGCTGACCGCCCGCGGCCCGGAGCCGGCACCGCCCTCGTTTCGAAAGAGCACCAATCCAGTTGAACCGGAACTCGTTCGCCAAAGTACTCCCTAGTGGAGGATTGGCCTGGGCCGACGTTCCGACGACCTTTCGGTCCGGCGGCGGGACCGGACGCGCGTGCTGCTTCATCTTCAAGGAAGGCGCTTTAGCATGCATCATTCACCCGAGGCCGGTCGGCATCGGCACTGGCGCTCCGGCATAGCGGCCATGGCCATCGTGCTGGTGGCGGGCGCGTGCGTTGCCGCCGCCGCCGGGACCTGGCAGACGCGGCCCGGCGCCAAGGCCCCGGCGGCGCCGCGGCGCGCGCTGCTGTCGCCGTTCGGGCTGGACAACGGCGAGGGCGCGGCGGTCAGGGGGATGACCGAGTACGAGGCCGAGGACGCGGTCACCGACGCCACGGTCCTGGGCCCCGGCTTCGTGCAGGGCACGCTGACCAACGAGGCGTCGGGCCGCGCCGCGGTTCAGCTCCGCGCCCCCGGCCAGTACGTCCAGTTCCGGCTGGCTGCCCGTGCCAATGCGGTGGACGTCAGCTACTCACTACCGCCGGGCACCTCCGGCGCGCTGGCGATTTACGCCGATGGCGTCAGGCTCGCCGCCCGCCTGCCGCTCGCTTCCAGCCATGACTACCTCGGCGGCACGGCGGCGTACCACTTCTTCGACGACGCACGGACGCTTCTGGGGCACCAGCTCGCCGCCGGGACGATCGTCAGGCTGCAGGCCGGCCCCGGCGCCAGCGCTGCGCCCCCCACCATCGACGTCGCCGACTTCTATCAGGTCCCTGCCCCCGCCCCGCAGCCACGCGGCTCGGTTTCAGTGGTCGCCGAGGGCGCCGATCGCACCGGTCGGGCGGACGCCACCGCGGCCTTCAAGAAGGCCGTCGCCGTTGCCACCGCCGCGCGGGAGCCGGTGTGGATCCCGCCGGGCAGCTACCGGATCAGCTCCCCGCTGCAGGTCACCGGCGCCACCATGACCGGTGCCGGTGACTGGTACTCCCAGGTCATCGCCAGCCAGTTCATAGCCAACGCCGCTGCCGTCGCCGGACCGGTCAACCTCAGCGGCTTCGCGATACTCGGCCCCCCGGGGACCCCCGTCGGGCAGGCCGCCATCAGCGGGTCGCTGGGCACCGGGTCGACCCTGAACGGCCTGTGGATCCAGGACGTCGGCGCCGGGCTGTGGCTGCGCCACAGCACCGTGCACCTGACGGTGCAGAACTGCGAGTTCCTGGCCATCAGCGGGGACGGGCTCAACCTCGACGCGCAAGCCTCCCACTCCTGGCTGCGCGAGAACTTCATCCGCAACACCGGCGGCGACGGCCTGGCCATGTGGTCGGACACCGACATTACCGTGAGCGACAACACGATCGTGGCGCCCAACCTCGGCAACGGCATCGCCGTCTACGGCGGCGTCGGTGCCGGGGTCATCGACAACGTGATCGCCGACACGGGAGCCGAGGGCAGCGGCATCACGATCGCCAACCGGGTCTTCGGCCAGCACGGTTTTGTCCCTCTCTCGGGCACGCTCACAGTCGGCGACAACACGGTGATGCGGTCCGGCGCCGTCGACCCCGCCACGCCCGGCCCGATGGGCGCGCTGCGGATCGACTCTTATGACGCGCCGATTTCCCACGTGACCATCAACATCATCGACAACGCCCTCGACGACAACCCCTACAGCGCTTTCGTGATCGCCTCCGGCCGCGGAGCCGGCCTGCCGGTCACGGGCGTCTCCTTCGAGGGCGATGCCATCAACGGCGTCGGCACCGTCGTCGCCCAGGTCCAGACCCCGGGTTCGGCCACGTTCACCGATATCACCGCCTCGGGGGTCGGAGTGGCCGGCGTGTACGACCTGCCCCGCCCGCCCGGCCACGGCAGCTTCAGGTTCCAGCTCGGCCCCGGCAACACCGGATGGACCACCCGGCCGGTCCTGACCAGCTTCCCCCATCCCGCCGGGCCGGCCGCGCCGGGAGCCGTCACCGCGCCCCAGGCGCCCCCCACCCGGCTCCCGGCCAGCGGCGCGTCGCGCGGCAGCACTGCCCGGCCCGCTATCGGCCTGCCCGGATCCGTGCCGGCCACCGGTCCGCTCCCGGGCAACCCCGGCACCGCTCCCGCCGGCCCGGCCCCCGCACGCGACGCCGGCCCGGCACTCACCGCCTCGGCCACGTCGGTGCCCAGGGGCGACAACGTGACGTTCCGCTACTCCACGCCGTCGAGCACGCAAAGCTCATCCAACGCCATCGTGGTCTACGACGTCGGGTTTGCGATCAGCTCCGGGTATGACGCCGCCTCCGCAACCGCCGCCGGCTCCAGCGGCTCGGTGACCTTCGACACGGGCAGCTTCGTCGGCAGCGGCACCTACGACGTCTACTACACCTACAACGGCACCGACCAGGTCCTGGCCGGCCCGATCGTCCTGACAGTCACCGGCGCCCACCCGACTCTCTCCGGGCCGGCGTCGGTCACCTACGGGTCGAACGTGACGTTCAGCTACTCGGCGCCGTCCGGCATGCAGTCCTCGTCCAACTGGATCGGCCTCTTCCCGTACAACCGCTGGATCCCCAACGTCAATAACACCATCACCTGGCAATACGCGCCGGGCGGCAGCGGGTCGGTGACGCTCGACACGGGCGACGCCTCAGGTCCGGGGGTCTACTACGTCTTCTATCTCTACAACGGCGGATGGCAGTGGATCCTGGGCCCGGTGAGCCTGAAGTTGACCGGGAGCTAAATCTCACTGAGATGGCCGATACCGCCAGCGAGCCCGCCTGCCTGACGATAAGAGCCAACCGGAAGACCGCACTTCCGGTGGCTGACTCAGGAGGATGGGTCATGACTGTGCCCGCGGCTGATCCGGGCGATGACCGAAGACCCTTGTTCGCCCTGGCCCCTCCCGCGGGGCCCGAGAAGACCGCGCCGACGGCTGACGAGGAGGCGGTCTGCGAGCTGTGGCGGGCGCACGGCCCGGCGCTCCTGCGGCTGGCCCTCAAGCTGACGCTCGGCGACCGGCAGCGTGCTGAGGACATCGTTCAGGAGACATTACTGCGCGCGTGGCGTCACCCCGAGGTGATCGGTACCGGACGGACCGCGATCAGGCCCTGGCTGTTCACGGTGACCAGGCACATAGCCATCGACATGTGGCGGGCGCGCTCGCGCTACGAGGAAGTCCTCGATGACCGGTACCTCGAACTGCCCGACGTCAGCGAACCCATCGAGCAGGTGCTCACCAGCCTGGAGGTGCGCGCCGCCCTGACCATGCTGAGCGCCGAGCACCGGCAGGTCATCGTGGAGATGTACTTCCACGGCCGCTCGGTCGCGGAGACCGCGGAGGCCCTCGGCGTGCCGGCCGGGACTGTCAAGTCGCGCGCCTACTATGGCCTGCGCCAGCTTCGGCGCGTGCTTTCACCCGCGCCCGATCAGGTGTCTTCCCCGCGGCAGGCCTCCGCCTGAACGTCTTAACGGGGCCCAATCCCGCGTATATCGCGGGATTGCGGCCCCACATCATTCCCCGGTCACCCCTGCCGCTGGCCGCGCCGTGGCGTGCCGGGCCGTGCTGAAGGTCCTGCCCCGCAGCCTGCGTATTGGACACAGAACAAGGCCGATGACCGACGACCGATGCGAGGCTGTGCTTGATAGCCGAAAAACAGACCAGGAAGTCTCCAGAGCGAAAACAGGAAGATGACAGCTCTGGCTCTCCTGGCGACACGAAGAAGGAAACGCGGGCCAGCGAGCTCTCGGCGATCACTGAGGACGTGCTCGACGACATCGACCGCGCGTTGAAGGCTGCCTGCGACTTCGACGACGATGACAGCATCGGTGACGAAGAATTCACTGCTCGGGCCAGGGCTTTTGTTATGAACTTCCAGCAAAAAGGAGGCCAGTGAAAGCGCTGCCTCCCTGCCTGATCGCAGGGCGGCGAACAGTTACTTGGAGAATCAATGGCCATTGATTCGGCGGTATGGACATCTCTGGCGGTGGCGGCGACAGCTTTCACGCCCTGCCTGACGTACCGCCCGCAGCCCCCCGCTGCCGGACATGCGCCGCGACGGTCTGCCCTGATCCTCAACGGCGCAGCGCTCGCGGGGGTCAAGGACAAGCTTGGCGCCGAAGAGGGCGAAGTCGTATTCCGCACCATCGACGAGCTGGCATTCACGATTGAGACGGGCGCAGTCGGCGTTTACGAGACTGCCAGCAACCGCGACCTGGCCGATTTCGCATTCGTCCAGGTCGCGTCTTTCCCCAACCCGACCGGGACGCTGCTCAACGCGATAGCCGACTACCTGCGTCATCACGGAGTGCACGTGGTGAATGCGGAGGGTATCGGCGCGCCGACCAGACTGCTCCAGTACGTGCGGCTCGCCCAGGCAGGCATGCCTGTGCCAGCCACCAGGTACCTGCCGCCCCGGCTTCTGGCGGACTCCTATGCCGACCTCGCAGAGCGGTTCGGCCTGCCGTTCATCCTCACTCCCCTGAGAGGCGTCGCGGGAAGGCGGGATCTCCTGGTCTCCGGCGAGCCGGGCTTCGCCGAGCGGCTGGCCACGGCCCAGCACGCGTCTTTCCTGGCCCGGGAGCTTATCCCCGCCGACGCCACCTATCGCCTGCTGGTCCTGGGGCACGAGGTATCCGTCGTCCTGCGCCAGGTCACGAGCTTCGGCGAAGCCGACCTGCCCGGCACCCCCGACAGAAGGCAGGTCTCGCTCGTCAACCCCGCGACGTTCAGCCCGAGCGCCCGCATCCTAGGTATCCAGGCGGCCTCGCTCATGGAGCTCGATGTCGCCGACGTACATGTGGTGCGCCACTGGCTGACCGGTGAGTGGCACGTGCTGGAAACCAGCGCCACCCCGAGGCTCAGCGCCGGAGCCTTCGTCCCGGACAAGGTCAGCGCATATACCGCCTACCTGCAGCGTAAACTCGGCGCGGGGGCAGGAAGCGACTGTCGGTCATGGTGACGGGGCCGACGCTGGGCAGGCGGAAGCTAGCCTGGCAGGCAGGAGTCGAACCCGGCCCGGAACAGCTCCAGCGAGCGCCGGATCGCATCCTCGGTCCGCCTCACCGAGTGATCGGCCGGCTCCCCGTCCGCGCACAGTGCGTTCTTAATGATCTCCAGCGCCTGGACCGGATGCTCATCGTCGTACTCCGCGTGATTGACCAGCCACGCCAGGGCGGTCTCGTCATGGTCGTAATGCTCGGTGAATGCCGGCAGCACCTGGCGGGTCCACTCACCGGTAGTGCCCTCGATAGCGTAGTTGATCGCGCCGACGGCCTCCGCCAGCGTGCCGCGATAGGCCACCGACCACAGCCAGGCGTCGAGCGCGCCCACCGCCGGATGAGGGTGGTACCCGGTGATCTCCTTGCGGCTGATACCGTGGCCGGCCGCCCAGTCGACATACCACTCGGCGTGACGTGCCTCGACCCGGATATTGCCGATAAGCCAATTCCGCGCCAGCTCGTCCTTGGGGCTGACGCCGAACGTTGTCTTGGCCAGCGTTATACCCATGTACTTGGGGAAGGCCTCGACCACGCAAAAAAACTCCAGGATCACCCGCCGCCACGCCTCCGAAGGCATGGCGCCCGGCTTGGTCGAGGCGAACAGCTCGCAACCGGACACAGACTCCCAGCTCGGTCCCAGCCGCTCCAGCATCTGCGCTGTCCACGCCGGGTGGGCGGTGGCGACCAGCGCCTCCCGGCGCCGAGGCCGGCCCGGCGTGGCACCGCCACCCGCGTCCGACGTCTGCAAGCGATCCGTCACGACCCTCTCCATCCACTCGGTCCGCCCGTCCGCTACCAATCCACAGTAATGCTGTTTTACTACGATAGCTACGTAAATGCACTGGCCGCCGAATTGGCGCAAGCTCGCCGGAAGCTGTCACCGGGCCGGGCCGGGCCGGGCCGCGGCCGGCGGCTACGCCGCGTGCAGCATCAGCAGCACCAATAGCATCAGCAGCAGCGCGTGCAACACGTCGATAGACTCGGAACAAGACTATGCAGCCGGAAATTACCCAGCGCGACCTGCGGAACAGGTCTAAGGAAATTATGGATGCCGTCGAGAGCGGGCAGGCGTTCACTGTCACCCGCGACGGCCACCGGATCGGCGAGCTGATCCCGCTGCGCCGCCGGCGCAGGTTTGTCCCGCGTCAAGAATTCGCCGTCATGTCCCGCGGCGCCCCCGGCATCGACATCGAGGCTTTCCGCGCTGACCAGGAAGCGGCCTTCGATCACGATACGAGCAGCCCTCATGGCCGGTGACAGCCATCCGCGCGGGCTGCTCGACACCAGCATCATGATCTTGCGACGGTGGATCGAGCCCGAGGAGCTTCCGGCCGAGATGGCAATCACCGCCGTCACCCTGGCAGAGCTGTCCGCCGGCCCCCATCAGGTGCGGCGCGGCGACGGGCAGGACGGCTACGCGGAGCACGCGGAACGCGCAAGGCGGCTCGACGTGCTGCAGCGCGCCGAGAACGAGTTCGATCCCATCCCCTTCGACGCGGAGGCGGCCCGGGTCTACGGCCGGGTGACCGCCGCTGTGATCGCCGCCGGCCGTAAGCCCCGGTGCGGGGTCGCCGACCTGATGATCGCCTCCATCGCGATAGCCGAGGACCTGCCCCTGTTCACTACCACCCCCGGCGACTTCGCGGGACTGGAGGATCTGCTGACCGTCGTCCCGGTAACCCGTCCGGGCAGCCTGCCCGAGCGGAGCTGACCACTCCCGCGAACACCAGCGCTGCCCGCCAACGCGGCAGCGGCGGCTGTTATCGCTCGGCACGCCCTTCGCATCTGACGTGGCCAGGCTGCGCCGAGACTATGCGTTCGGGCAGCGTTGCCTTTGCCGCGTCCCGGGAAAGACTATACGAAGATGGTTGGGCGGCGCCTGTGGCGCGGACGGGGGCCGGAGCGCGCGCTGCTGCCGCTGCCCCGGCGCGTGACCAGAGCAGGCACGATGGCACCAGGAGACCAGATTGAGCCGCGTGGAGGTCGACGGGGTCGGTATCGAGTACGAGGTCACTGGCGAGGGGCGGCCGGTCGTGCTGCTGCACGGGTTTCCCGACTCCGGCCGGTTGTGGCGCCATCAGGTGCCGGCGCTGGCCGGCGCGGGGTTCCAGGTGATCGTCCCCGACCTGCGGGGCTATGGGCTCTCCGGCAAGCCCGAGCCCGTCGATGCCTACTCGCTTCCGCTCCTGGCCGCCGATGTCCTGGGGGTACTCACCGACCTCAAGATCGCCAGCGCCCATGTGGTGGGCCATGACTGGGGCGCGGCGCTGGCCTGGGCGCTCGCCTCCCTCGCACCCGGCAGCGTCGACCACCTCGCCGCGCTGTCGGTCGGCCACCCGACGACGTTCCGGCGCACCCTGCAGCAGCGCGAGAAGTCGTGGTACATGCTGCTGTTCCAGTTCCCGGGCATCGCGGAGCGCTGGCTGACCGGGAACGACTGGGCCAACTTCCGGAACTGGGCCCGGCACCCCGATGCCGACCAGGTGATCGCCGAACTGGAGGGCAGCGGTTCGCTCACCCCGGCCCTCAACTGGTACCGGGCGAACCTTCCGCCGCGGTCCTGGGCAGCGCCGCCAGTCAAGCTCAGGCCGCTGCAGGCCCCGACGATGGGCGTCTGGAGCACCGGAGACCGCATCCTCACCGAGCGGCAGATGACCGATTCGGCCCAGAACGTGGCGGGCCCCTGGCGGTACGAGCGCCTGGTCGGCCCGGGTCACTGGCTGCAGCTCGACGCACCGGACCGGGTGAGCGCGCTGCTGCTCGACTTCCTGCCCCGCTGACCTGCCCCGGGCCAGCCGGCCTGCCCCGCTGACCTGCCCCGGGCCAGCCGGCCTGCCCCGCTGACCTGCCCCGGGCCAGCCGGCCTGCCCCGCTGACCTGCCCCGGGCCAGCCG
>Ga0335078_10004039_pt1 | contig 21799 bp, 27 predicted proteins | sample Lox_Sample_32_FD_206711 | JGI IMG/M metagenome (GOLD analysis project Ga0335078, IMG submission 206711) | Soil microbial communities from Loxahatchee National Wildlife Refuge, Florida, United States - Lox_Sample_3.2 | ecosystem: Environmental > Terrestrial > Soil > Wetlands | place: USA...
ACCGAGAAGAGTGCTGATCACATAGCGGGGCATATGTTCCTCACCGCCGCACTGGCGATGCTGGATGACGAGGCGGCTCTGACGGAAGCGCGAGCGGCGCTGCTTCGCGTGCGGCCGGAGTTTTCGCTTACATGGATGGGAAACAACCTGCCGCCCAGCGGAGAGCTGAAGGGGCAGCTGGAGATAGCGTTGCGCAAGGCGGCGATACCGGAGGAGTGAGAGATGAGCCAAGCGTTGCAGGGCATTCGCGTCATCGATATCACTTGGTCGTTTGACGACTAGACCCGTCGGGTTGCGAACCCTTTACGGGTGTCGCGGCAGCTAAGGGGTTAGCGCAATGATTTCCGTAGAAGCGGCAGGGCCAGGGCCAACGCAAAGAACTGCGCGATGATGAAGCCCGGTGCATCGGCGGGCCTAATCCCGGGGAACGTATTAGAGAGCGACCGCGCGATAGTGACTGCCGGGTTCGCGAAACTCGTCGATGCCGTGAACCAGTAGGCCCCGGTGATGTACGCTGCGACCGCGAACGCCGTGACCGGTTCCTTGTGCGCACGGCAACCCCAGATCACCATGAGCAAGCCGAACGTTGCCACGACCTCGGCGACCCATTGAGGAACACCCGTGCGCACATGATCGGATAGTTGCCAAACTGGCAGATCGAACATCACGTGCGCCAGCCAGACGCCGACGACGGCCCCGACGATCTGCGCGACGATGTACGCGGGTACGGCATGCCACCGAAGACCATCGGTTGCTGCCGCAGCCAGTGTAACAACGGGGTTCATATGAGCCCCGGACTGCGGGCCGAAGGCGAGGATCAGGGCCACCAGTGCGCCACCCGTCGCTATCGCGTTGGCGAGCAGCGCAAGGGCGACATTTGCGCCCGATAGCTTCTCCGCCATGATCCCCGAGCCGACCACGGCGATCAGCAAGAATGCGGTCGCAATAAATTCGATCACGGCGGCATGCACGACTGAGCGGCTGAGCGCCGTCGGTCGCGCAGCTAGGGCGACAGCGTCAACCGGCACAACATGCAGCCGGCTTAGTCTCTACCACCTCGACCAGACCTGCCGGCCCGCAGGCACACGTCGAGAGCCCGCCATTTGCGTCGCCGAGTTGGCGGATCGCTCCGCTCGTCCCGTAGACGGTGGCCTGCTCATGGGTTAGGAAGGTCTCCCAAGCAACGCCAGAGGGATCAGCGATCCACTGCTTATCCGACCGGGCGTAGCAGCAGACCGTGTCCTTTTCCTCGATCACCGGCCGCTCGGCTTGGCTGAGCCGGTCGTAGACCTCGCCAAGCTCGTCCTCGTCCTCAACCTGGATGCCGAGATGCGAGATACCGACCGCACGACGGTCGCCGACCTCCAGTCGGCCCGTATGATTGCCGACCGTACTGATGGCGAAGTTGACCCGTGGGTCTTCAAGCATCCATTTCGCGTAGTCATCTTTGACCACGGTCGGTTCGGTCGCGAACAGGGTTGAGTAGAACCGGATCGACTGTGTGAGATCGTCAACAGCCACATGCACGTGGAAGCGCTTCATCGGTCTCTCCTGTCTTGAATGTGTCGGCGGGGTTGCAGACGGGTATGCGTGCTCCACGACCGCAGCAGTTCTCGGTCAGGTAAGCGAGCAGATCGTTCATCGCCCCATACTCGGCCGAGTAGATCAGTTGCCGACCCAGCCGACGCTGCGTGATGAGGCCGGCGTGTTGGAGTTCTTTGAGGTGGAAGGTCAGCGACCCCGGCAGTACCCCAAGCCGGTCGGCGATGACGCCGGCCGACAGTCCGTCAGGGCCAATCGTGACCAGCAGCCGGAACAGATCGAGCCGCGTCTCCTGGCTTAGCGCCGCGAGCGCGGAAATGGCGGATTTCTTCTCCACCGCGAGCACCATCTGTCATTCTGACTAACGTCAAAATATGATGCGCAGCACGGCGAGTCAATGATATTCTGCCGATTATCAAAATAATGCCGCGATGGGTCTGGGTACATGCGTGAGGACCGCTTGAAGGAGATGGCGAGTTCCGCAGGGTCTGCCTATGGCATAAACTCGCGTAACGGCGAGGTTTTCTCCGGGAGCAGACCAGATGGACAAAGCCCTATCCGGAATTCGCGTCATCGATATGACGCACAACCAGGCAGGGCCGGCCTGCGCGCAGATGCTCGCGTTCCTGGGCGCCGACGTGATCAAGCTCGAGGAGCCGAAGGGCGGCGACGTCGCGCGCCGCAACATGCGCGACAAGCCGGACAGCGACAGCCTGTTCTTCCTGATGTTCAACGCCAACAAGAGGAGCCTGACGCTCAACCTCAAGACCGACGAGGGCAAGCGCCTGTTCCGCGAGGTCATCAAGCAGTCGGATGTGCTGTTGGAGAATTTCGGGCCCGGGGCGCTCGACCGGCTCGGGCTCGGCTGGGAGGCGCTGCACCAGCTCAACCCGCGCCTCGTCTACGCCACGATCAAGGGTTTCGGCACCTACGGCCCCTATCGCGACTTCAAGAGCTACGAGCCGATCGCCCAGGCGATGGGCGGCGCGATGAGCATCACCGGCTTTCCGGAAAACCCGCCGACCTTCGTCGTGCCGGCGATCGGCGACAGCGGCACCGGCATGCACATGGCGATCGGCATCCTTGCCGCGCTGCAGCAGCGCCATACCACCGGTAAGGGCCAGCATGTCGAGGTGTCGATGCAGGATGCGGTGGTCAACATCATCCGGGTCTCGTTGCGCGACCATCAGCGCTTCGGCCGCGCGATGCCCCGCCGCGGCAACCAGATGGGGACGGTGGTGCCGTCGACGACCTATCCTTGCGCGCCCGGCGGGCCCAACGACTACGTCTTCATCAACGCGACCGAGCCGCGCATGTGGACCGCATTTCTCGGCGCGATCGGCCGGCCCGAATTGGCCGACGACCCGCGCTTCCAAGCCAACGAGGCGCGCTGGGAGAACCGCGGCGCGCTCAACGAGATCATCGAAGGCTGGACCCGCGCGCGCGGCAAGCACGAGGTCATGCGCATCCTCGGCGACGCCGGCGTGCCGTGCGGCGCGGTGCAGGACACCGGCGAGGTGCTGGCCGACCCGCACCTCAAGGCGCGCGAGATGATCGTCGACATCGACTACCCGACGCGCGGCGCCTACCGGACCGTCGGCTGCCCGGTCAAGCTGTCGGACTCGCCGGCCGCGATCACCCGCCCGCCGCTCTTGGGCGAACACACCGACGCGCTGCTGTCGGAATTGTGTGGAGTCGACCCCGACCAACTCGCCCGCCTGCGCCAGGAAGGGGTGGCGTGATCGGCTATCGCGCGCGGCTCGGGTTTCTGCTGCCGCCGGGCAACCCGACGATCGAGCCGGAGATGACAACGATGGCGCCGTCAGCGACGTTGCCGGGCGTATCGCTGCATTTCCATCGCTTGGTCGCGCGCGGCACGCCGGGTTCGCTCGACGGCCAGGCCGAGCGCAACCGCTCGATGGTCGAGCACCTCGACGAGAGCGTCGAGATGCTGGCGCTGGTCAAGCCCGACGTCATCGTGATCGCCCACACCGCGACGAGCTACGATCTCGGCCGCGACGCGGAGGCGGCGCTGCTTGCGCGCCTGGCGCGGGCGAGCGGCACGCGGATGACGACCGCGTTCGCCGCGGTGGCGGCGGCGTTGGAGCGGCTCGGCGTCAAGCGCATCGCGCTCGGCGCGCCCTACTCGGCCGAGACCACCGCGCAAGGCAAGGCGCATCTCGAAGCGCACGGCTTCGAGGTCGTCAACCACGACAACCTCAAGCATGCCGGCAACATCTACGACACGACGGCCGAGCAGGCCTACCGCCTGGCGCGGTCGGTCGATCGGCCCGAGGCCGAGGCTGTTTTTCTGTCGGGCACCGGCATGCCGACCGTGGCGGTGCTGGAGATGCTCGAGGCCGACCTGCAGAAGCCGGTCATCTCGAGCAACGGGGCGATGATGTGGCAGGCGCTGCGCGCCTGCGGGGTCAAGCAGCCGATCCCCGGCTACGGGCGCTTGCTGACGCTCGATTGAGCGGTCATATCTTTGCGCGACGCGATAGAGGGAGTTTGCGATGGCCGTCGAACTCGACACCATGCCCGCAACGCTGGAAGCCTCGCTCAACTACTACGTCGACACCGGCGAGACGCCGGTTTCGCTGGTCGCCGGGCCGGGCGGCGTCGATACGCGGCTCGGCGGCGGCAGTTCCGAGCCGCACCGCATGGTGCTGCGCAACGGTCGGCTGCACCTCGCCGAATTCGACATCGACAAGACCGGGTTCGTCTTCGTGCCCCATCCAACGAAGGTCCGCGACTTCTACGACGAGGACGAGGTCCGCCGGGTCTACTACCCAGAGATGGAGGCGCTGATCAAACGCGAGGCCGGCGCGAAGCGCGTGGTCGTCTTCGACCACACGCTGCGCACCCAGGACCAGGCGCAGCGCGAGAGCCGCCAGATCCGCGACGTCGTGCGCCGCGTCCACAACGACTACACCGAGTTCTCGGCCGCCAAGCGGGTGCGCGACCTGATGGGCGACGAGGCCGAGGAACTGCTCAAGCATCGCTTCGCGATCGTCCAGTGCTGGCGGCCGATCCGCCTGCCGGTCGAGAGCTGGCCGCTGGCGATCTGCGACGCGCGCACGCTCGACCCGAAAAGCATGGTGGTCACCGAGCGGCGCTACCAGGACCGCATCGGCCAGACCGCGGCGATCACCTTCGATCCGAAGCACCGCTGGTACTGGTTCCCGCATATGCGGCGCGACGAGGCGCTGGTGTTCAAGGTGTTCGACTCGATGACCGACGGCCGCGCGCGCTGGACCGCGCACACCGCGTTCGACGATCCGACCTCGCCGCCCAACGCACGCTTCCGCGAAAGCATCGAGATCAGAACGCTGGCGTTCTTCTAGTCGCTCGCCGGAACCGAGAAATTGGCTAAGGCTTGAGCTGCTCGGAGAGCGGCCCGACGCCGCTCTGGTTCGCGAAACCGCGGATCAGCGCGAGGCTCGTCTCGATCTTGTCGGGCGGCAGCCCGGAATTCGGCATCAGCGTACGGTATTTCGCCTCGATGTCGGCCCAGTCGATGCCGAGCGCCGCCGAGCCGCGCGGCAGGAACACGGTGCTGGTGCTCTCGCGGCCGTCGGTGGTGCGGATCGTCACCGTCGCGCCCTGGCGGTAGCGCCCGGCGTTCTCGGTCGGTTGCGGCCCGACCCGCACCTTGTCGATCAGCCGGTGGATCGCCGGGTCGGCGATCTTTTCCGGGCTGCAATGCACCCAGCCGAAGTGCTTGTCGGCGGCCCCGGCGGCGGTGAAGTAATGCGGGCTGTGCGCCATGTCGATCAGGTCTTTCGGGTGCTTCGGTCCGCCGAGCCGCGTCAGCCCCGGGCGCGACACCGTGATGCTTTCGATCGCCTCCGCGGCGATGTTTCCGTCGCGTGCGGCGTTGGCCGCCGCCTCGCCGAACGCGTGATACGGGTGGCCGCCGGGCACCAGCTTCACCGCCATGTCGGTGAGGATGTCCCAGTCGTCGCCGAGCCCGTCGGTGATGCCCGCGACGTCGAGTCCGCCATAGACCTCGAGGAAGCCGCGCTCGCCTTCGAGCACGCGCTCCTCGGCGACGAAGCCGCGCGCGGCGGCGAGCGCCGCATCGATCCCCGAGCGCACGGCGAGCCCGGCGTGGTACTCGCGCGCGACGCTGGTGTCCGCGGCCTTGACCAGCCCGCTCGCCGAGGTCGCGGTCAGCGCGATGGTCTGCGCGAGGCGCGCGGCATCGAGATGCAGCAGCTTGCCGGCGGCGACGGCGGCGGCGAAGATCGCCATCGTCGAGCCGTGGTGCCCGCGATCGCGGAATTGCGGGCTCACGGGATCGCTGATCCGCCCGGCGGCCTCGTAGCCGAGCACCATCGCCGCCAGCACCTCGCGACCGCTCGCGCCGGTGCGCTCGGCGAGCGCCAGCGCGGTCGCGGTGAGCGGCGTGCCGCAATGGACGATCGCGCGCAGGTCGCTGTCGTCGGAAGCGGCGGCGTCGCTCATCACCGCGTTGACCTGCGCCGCTTCGGCGGCCGGCAGCTTCGGTCCCGCGTCGAACCACAGCGAGGCCTGCGGGGTCCCGCCCCTCTCGCGCGCCAGCTCGCGCAAAATGCGCGACGAGACGATGTCCTTGCCGCAGGCCGCGCTCGCCAGCGTGCTGGCGATCAGCATGGCCGCATAGTCGGTCGCGCGCGGCGGCAGGTCGTCGTAGCCGCGCGGCGCAAGAAACGCGGCAAGGTCACGCGCGAAACTCATCGCTTTTCAGTCCAGCTTTCGGAGAACGCCAGCGCGCAGGTGCTGAACGGCCGGCCCTCGCGCTCGAGCGCCCCGGGGACGCCGTCGGCCTGGACGCCGTCGACCGTCAGGCGCGCGCCGTTTGCCGGTATCAGCAGCGTGCAGACGCCGTATTGCCTGCCGCCCTCGCCGGGCTGGGTGTGGACCAGCAGCGGCTCGCCGATATTGTACCAGGTGAGGCTGACCGTGCCGTCGTTGGTGATTGCGGTCTCGGTCCAGAAATAGCGCGGGTCGCCGGATTTGACGAACTCGGCGTCGTGCACCGGGATCGCGGTGTCGGCGGTCTCGGGGTTGAGCATGCCCTGCACCGTCGTCTGCAGCCAACGCGCCATCGCGATGTTGTCCGAGTAGATCTGCCAGCGGTGCTCGGTGAGCTCGCTCTTGAGGTAGAGCACGTGCCCCGGCCCCATCGGGCAGGTGACGATCCGCCAGAAGCTGGCATTGGTGGTGAACGGCTCCCGGCCGTTCTCCGACAGGCGGATGAACGGGTTCTCCCCGGTCAGGATGACGGTGTTCTGATCGGCGGCCATGGGGGTTTCCTCCTGGGGTGGTTCAGGCGATCGGCAATCGTCTTCGGCGAACCCGATGACGTTCGACGATCAGAATGCCGCGCTCGATGTCCTGCTCATCAAGGCTATCGAGAATCTGGCTCGGCCGCGAAATTGTCGCCGCATCGCTTCAGTCGCCGCCGCGAAACAGGATGCGCCCCGGCCCAGCCGCGCCGGCAAGCGCGAGAAGGCGCGGATAATCGAGATCGGCGGTGACAACCGTTCGGACCTCGCGCACGGCACGTTGCAGGACCTCCGTGTCGCCGCACGCGCCATTCCCAAGTCCGCAGCATGGACCGCATCGTGTCCCTGCGACAGCAGCCACCGCGACAGCGTCGGCGACAGCGGCATATCGACAAGGAACCTCACCGAGCGAGTTCGACGGCCTCGTCTTCTGCAAGGGAAGCGGCATAGCGCAGCGCTTCGTCGATGTCTTCGGATTCAAGGTAAGGGTAGGCGGCAAGGATTTCCTCGCGACTCTCTCCGGCGGCGCGCAGCCCAAGGAGCCGCGCAACCGGAAACCGCAGCCCGCGGATGCACGGTTTTCCGGTACAGACCGCAGGGTCGACGGTGATGCGGGCGAATGCCATCGCCAAAACATACTCCCGAGGCCAGCGCTAGACCACTCTCTCGGAGCGCAGCGCGGCGATCTCCGCCGCGCCGTAACCCAAGCCGGCGAGGATCTCGTCGGTGTGCTCGCCGATCAGCGGCGCGCGGCGGCGATAGGTTCCGGGCGTCTCGCTAAGCTCGATCGGCGTCGGCGCCAGCGGCAACGTCCGCGGCAGCCCGGGGAACTCGCGCTCGGCGAGGAGGCCCGCGTCGCGGATGTGCGGCTCATCGAGCGCTTGCTGCGGGGAATAGACCTGACCGGCGACGATCTGCGCGGTTTCGAGCGCGGCCAGCGCCTCCTCGCAGCTGCGCGCGGCGCACCACGCGGTCATCCGCTCGGTGATCGCCTGGCCGTTGTCGGCGCGCGCCTGGTCGTCCTGAAAGCGCGGATCGGACACCCAGCCCGGCTCGCCGACCATCTCGCACCAGCGTCGGAACATATAGGGGCCGATCACCGTGGTGACGATCCAGCCGTCCGTGCAGCGATAGACGTCGCCCGGCGCGTTGTTAAAGCCGCGGTTGACCGTCGCGACGCGGTCGACGCCGGTCAGCGCCTGCTCCATCAGCATCGCATTGCTGATCGCGACCGCGGTGCGCAAGAGCGCGCCCTCGACCTTCTGGCCGCGTCCGGTCTTGCCGCGCTCCATCAGCGCGGCCAGCGTACCGAACGCCGACAGGAACGCGGTGCCGAAATCAACCCACGGCACCTTGGTCATGATCGGCTGCTCGGGGAAGCCCGTGAGGTAGACCGCACCCGACATCGCCTGGCCGATGCCGTCGAACCCGTGCTTGTTGCTCAAGCGCCCGCCCGCGGCGAAACCGGTGACCGTGGTCAGGATGATGTCGGGCTTTACCGCGCGCAGGCTGTCGAGGTCGAGCGCCAGCGAGCGCAGCACGCGCGGCGGCAGGTTGGCGACCACGACATCCGCGCTGGCGACCAGCTTGCGGACGATTTCGCGGCCGCGCGGGCTCGCCGGGTCGAGCGTCATGCCGAGCTTGTTGCGGTTCATCGCCAGGAACATCGCGCCCCCGCCATCCGGCCCGGCGCCGACCGGGATCATGCCGCGGTCCTCGCCGCCTTCGAGCCGCTCGATGCGGATCACCTCGGCGCCAAGATCGCCGAGCAGCGCGGCACAGAACGGCCCGGCGATGTAGCGACCGAAATCGAGGACGCGCAGCCCCTCCAGAACACCAGCCACCGCATCCCCCCGTTCGGTCGATCGGACGGCTCAGCGTAGCGGACGGCTCGGCCCGCGCAAGAGGCCGGCGATGATGCCGGCAATGGTGAGCACGCCGATCGCCGCCAGCCCGAACACCGCGGCGCCGAGCAGAATGACGATCGCGAAGGCCGCCGCGACGCCGATCGCCAGGGTCAGCAGCGCGATGCCGACCGGGCCGATCGGCCGGATATAGACGTGGTGCGTCTCGCGCGCATCATGCGCGACCCAGACTCCCGAGCCGCGCGGCAGCGGCGCGCCGGGCGGAATGATCTCCGGTTCCGGACGACGGTTCGACGGCTCGGTCATGCACCAACCCCGCTCACAGCGACGCCATTGATGTGGGCGGGCCGTCGGCGCAAGGCAATGGCGGCTAGGCCCGCGTGCTGTCGATGCTGTAGGAGCCGGCGCCGACCAGGAAGAAATAGAAGAAGACGAAGCAGAAGAGGATCGCGGTTTCGCCGCCGTTGTGGATCGGGAAGAACCCGCGCGGCTGGTGCGCCATGAAATAGGCGACAGCCATCTCGCCCGACATGATGAAGGCGACGCAGCGGGTGTAGAGCCCGATCGTGAAGAGCACGCTCCCGACCAGCTCGATGACCCCGGCGAACCAGACGAGTTGGAACGCGTGGAGATTGTCGAACAACGCAACATGCGGCCAGCCGAACAGCTTGGCGAGGCCATGCTGCAGGAACAGCAACCCGACCACGATGCGCATGATGCCGAGGAAACGCGGCGCGCACACCGCGCCGCCGGTCGTCGTCGTCTGCATCTCTCCCCCTTTTGCGTGCCTCAGCCGGCGCGCTCCGTTGGTTGGAACAGTGGGCGATTTGCAACTCAGGAGCAAGGCGAAGCCGGGTTGCCCTCCATGCGCTTGCCGCATGAAGATGGCGCATCCGACAGCGAAAACGGGAGATACGAGGGATGGCCACGCCAGGACAAATTGCCGTGATCACCGGCGCGGGTAGCGGCATCGGCCGCGCCTCGGCGCTGGCGCTCGTCGAGGATGGCTGGACCGCGGTGCTGGCGGGCCGGCGTAAGGACCGGCTCGACGAAACCGCCGCGCTCGCAGGCGCGCCGGAGCGCACGTTGGCGGTGCAGACCGACGTCACCGACCCCGCCGCGATCGCCGCGCTGTTCGCCACGGTGAAGGCGACTTACGGCCGGATCGACCTGTTGTTCAACAACGCCGGCACCAGCACGCGCGGCATCCCGTTCGAGGACCTGACCTACGAGCAGTGGATGAACGTGGTGCAGACCAACCTCACCGGCTCGTTCCTGTGCGCGCAACACGCGTTTCGCATGATGAAGGAACAGGACCCGCGCGGCGGCCGCATCATCAACAACGGCTCGGTCTCGGCGCATGTCCCGCGCCGCAACTCGACGCCCTATGTCGCAACCAAGCATGCGCTGACCGGGCTGACCCGCTCGCTGTCGCTCGACGGGCGGCATCTCGACATCGCCTGCGGCCAGATCGACATCGGCAACGCGGCGACCGAGCGCAACACCGACACCTCGGTCGGCCGGTTGCAGGCATCGGGCAAGGTCGAGGCCGAGGCGCGCATCGACGTGCGCCACGTCGCCGACGGCGTGCGCTACATGGCGAGCCTACCGCTCGACGCCAACGTCCAGTTCATGACGGTGATGGCGACCAAGATGCCCTATATCGGGCGAGGCTAGCGACTTCAGCCCCCACCCCAGCCCTCCCCCGCCGGCGGGAGAGGGAGCGCGTCGGCGCGGGTGCGGGTTCAGGCGGAGACGTTAGTTCGTCGGCCGCGGGCCGAGATAGTCGCGCTTGCCGATGTTGACGCCGACGCCGCGGAGCAGATCGTAAGCCGTCGTCGCGTGGAACTGCACCTGCAGCATCGCAAAATGGTACAGGTAGTTCTGGCCTTTGAGCTGCTGCGGCTGGCCGCCGATGGTGACCGTGACCGGCGCATCGTCCTTGCCGTCGATTTGATCGGCCCGCAGCCCTTTCAGGCAGTCGATGACCTTGTCGAGGCGCGCCTGCATCTCGGCGAAGCTGTTGTCCTGGTCGGGCAGCGACGGGAGGTCGACCCCGGCGACCCGGGCGGCGCCGAGCGCGTGATTGCACACCTGCCGCACCTGACGTTCGAGCGGGAACATGTCGGGATAGAAGCGCAGGTTCAACACCGTGGCAGTGTCCCATTTCTGCGCGGTTGCGTGCTCCTCGCCCTTCTGCAGCACGGTCTTGAGGCCGGTCAAAAGCTGCACGCACACCGGCACAAAGCCGCTATACAACGTAACCGCCATGAAACGCTCCTTCGTGGGGGTTGGGGGAAAGATCGCCGGCGATCTTACAAGCGGGCGACCGCGGCGCGCCAGCGGCGAAGCGAACCGCCCGCCATACGGTCGGTCGACGCCGCGCTTCGGCCGCCGCGATCTCGACCGCGCCATGGCGATCAGCGGACCTGCGGCAACTCCATGCGCACGGCGACCGCGGCGCTGGCGACGACCGCCGTGTCGTGGCCCTCGTCGCTCGGGATGTCGAGCCCGCCTTTGACCACCTTCACGCTCACCTCGCCGTGCGGCAGCGTCGCCTTGACCGCCGCCGCATCGACCCGCTCGGGTCGCTGCACGCCGATCGTGACCTCGACCTGCATGCGCGTTGAATCGAGCCCGAACGAGCGCAGGAAGGTGAGCGACGAGTGATGCAGCGCGTCCTGCACCGCGCGGATCGCAGCCTTCGTGTAGTCGCCGCCGTGCAGGTCGTTGCCGCTGCCCATTTCGAGGATGATGCGCTTTGCCGCCATGACCGCGCTCCTCAGGGTACGTCGAGCCACACGATCGCGGCGGCATGCGCCAGCACCATCGAGTCGGTGCCGGCGTCGTTGGGGATTTCGAGCCCGCCCTCGACCAGCGTCACCGTGCCGGTGCCGTGCGGCAGCACCGCCAGCACCTGGGCCGTGTCGACCTTCTCGGGGTGCGGCACCCCGATCCGCACCTCGACCTGCATCGAGTCGACCGGCAGCCCGACCGCGTCGGCGATGCTCAGCGAGTTGTGCCAGAGCGCGTCGCGCAGCGCCCGCACCGCCGCCTTGGTGTAATCCGCGCCGCGGATGTCGGTGCCCATGCCCAATTCGAGCACCATGCGTTTCAGAGTCATATCGTTGCTCCCAACGAGGCCTGCATCTTAAACGTCACGCCGCCCGCGCGTCCTCCTTGATCATGTCGGCCGCCTTCTCGGCGATCATGATCGTCGGCGCGTTGGTGTTGCCGGCCGGCACGGCGGGCATGACCGAGGCATCGACGACACGCAGGCACCCGACCCCGTTGACGCGCAGGCGCACGTCGCACACCGCGGCCTCGTCCGGCCCCATCCGGCAGGTGCCGACCGGGTGCAGGTTGGACAGGCCGTTGGCGCGGATCGCCGCCTCGTATTCCTCGTCGGTGTTGACCGAGGGCCCCGGCAAGATCTCTCCGGCGACCAGGGGGGCGATCGCCGGCTGCTCGGTGATCTTGCGCACCAGGCGCATGCCCGAGCGCAGCGCGTCGAGGTCGTACTGGGTCTTGAGGAAATTGAACAGGATGGACGGCGGCGCAGCGGGATCGGGGCTCTTGATCCGCACATGCCCGCGCGCGTCGGGGCGCAGATGCACCGCGCTGACGCTGAACCCGGGCCACGGGTGCGGCTGGACGCCCCGCCGATCGCGGCCCTGGAAGCTCCAGGTGCTGAAGTTCAATTGGATGTCCGGCCGGGCGAGCCGCTCGTCGCTTTTCGCGAAACCGCCGGCGCAGATGCCGTTGCTGGCAAGCGGCCCGGAATGCGTGAGGAAATACCGGATGCCCGCGGCGGTGCGCCGGATAAAGCTGTTGCCGACGTCGTTGAGGGTGATCGGCTTGGTGCAGCGGTAGGCGAGCCGGACGTAGAAATGGTCCTGCAATTCGCTGCCGACGCCGGGCCGGTCGGCGACAACCGGGATGCCGTGCTGCTGCAGCAGATCGCCCGGCCCGATGCCCGAGAGCTGCAAGAGCTGCGGCGAGTTGTAGACGCCGCCGCAGACGACGACTTCGCCGCTGGCATGCGCGAGCCGGGCCTGGCCGCGCTGGCTGTAGGCGACGCCGACCGCCCTGCCCCGTTCGATCAGGATCCTGGTCGCCAGCGCCTCGGTCTCGATGGTCAGGTTGGGCCGCTGCTTGGCCTGGCCGAGATAGGCCGACGCGGTGCTCCAGCGCCGCGCCGCTTTCATCGTGCACTGGAAATGCCCGGCGCCGTCCTGGTGGCCGCTGTTGAAGTCGTCATTGGCCGGAAGCCCCGCCTCGATCGCGGCCGCGACGAAATGCTCCGCCAGCTTCCAGCGCACCGGGTGTTCGCTCACGCGCAGCGGCCCGCCGACCCCGTGCACCTCGTTCGGCCCGCGCTCCTGGTCCTCGGCTTTCTTGAAATAGGGCAGGATGCTGTCCCAGTCCCACCCGGTGCAGCCGCGCTGTCGCCATTCGTCGTAATCGGCGGGGTTGCCGCGCATGTAGACCATGCCGTTGATCGAGCTGGTGCCGCCCAGCACCTTGCCGCGCGGCTGATACATCGTGCGGTTCTGCAGTTCGGGCTCCGGCTCGCTCTCGTACATCCAGTTGAGCTTGGGATTGGCGAAGAGCTTGGCATAGCCCATCGGCATGTGGATCCACGGGCTCGAATCCTTCGGCCCGGCCTCCAGGAGCAGCACGCGGTGCTTGGGGTTTTCGCTCAAGCGCGCGGCGATGACGCATCCGGCCGAGCCGGCGCCGGCGACGATGTAGTCGAAGCTATCGGGCATCGTTTCCTCGGGATTTGCTAGCTGTTCACCAATCCGCCGTCGACATTGTAGGCTTGCCCGGTGATGTTGCGCGCGCCGGGCGAGGCGAGAAACACCGCCATCGCCGCGATATCCTCGGGCGTGTTGGCGCGGCGGATCGGGATGCCGGCGACCTGCTCGGCCTGGAGCTCGGCGACAGTGATGCCGCGTGCCGCGGCGCGGCCGACCGCGTTGCGCTCGCCCAGCTCGGTCATCGTCATTCCCGGACAGATCGCGTTGACGTTGATGTTGTGCGGCCCCAGCTGGTGCGCCGCCAGCATCGTCATCGCCATCACCGCGCCCTTGCTCGCGGCGTAGGCGACATTCGACGAGCCGGCATGGCCGCGCCCGGCGATCGAGGCGATGTTGATGATCCGCCCGCCGCCGCGCGGGATCATCTCCTTGGCGGCGCGCTGCATGCAGAAGAACACGCCCTTGGCGTTGACCCGGTGGATGCGGTCCCAATCCGCCTCGGTCAGGTCCATGACGTAGGCGTAGCGGGTGACGCCGGCATTGTTGACGATGATGTCGAGCCGGCCGAATTCGGCGATCACCTTCTCGATCATTCGCTCGATGCTGGCGACGTCGCCGCAATCGGCCTCGATCGCCAGCGCCCGGTTGGTCTGCGCCGCCATCGCCTCGACGGTCTCCTGCGCCGCGGCGAAATCGATGTCGGCCGCCGCAACGGCGGCGCCCTCCGCCGCCATGCCCAACGCGATCGCCTTGCCGATCCCGTTGCCCGCGCCGGTCACCAGCGCGATCTTGTCCTGCAGCAAAGGCATCACTCCCTCCCGTCACGCGCTCTTGTGCTAATACGACCGCAGCGCAGACCGAGAGGCAAGGCCGTGCTTCGTCCTTTCGCATTCGTGCTCGCGGTTCGCGACCTTGAGCGCAGCGCCGCGTACTACCGCGACGTGCTCGGCTTCGAGCTGCAATGGGAGGACGGAACCGATTGGCGGCTCGCGGTGCGCGACGGTGTGAGGATCATGCTCGGGCGTTGCCCAAACGACAAACCCGCGACCGAGATTTTCCCGCACGACTGGTTCGGCTATCTGGAAGCCGACGATGTCGACGCGTTGCGCGCCGAATTTGTTGGGCGCGGGGCGCGCTGCTCCGACGCGAAAGACCAACCCTACGGCATGCGCGAAATCGTCGTCACGACGATCGATGGCCACCGTATTGTGTTCGGACAAGAACGCTCGGCAGCGAAGCGCTAGCGGCAACATTTACCGACCGGACAGAGGAACAAGAATGCTCGCCAACATTCCCGCGACCCAGACCGTCATCGAGATCAGAGAGCCCGGTGGGCCCGAGGCGCTGGTGCCCGCCTCCCGGCCGGTGCCCGAGCCCCGGGACGGCGAGGTGCTGATCCGCATTGCCTCGGCCGGGATCAACCGCGCCGACTGCCTGCAGCGCATGGGCCGCTATCCGATGCCGCCGGGCACCAGCGACATCCCCGGCCTCGAATGCGCCGGCACGATCGTCAAGCTCGGCGAGGGGGTGAGCGGGTTCATCCTTGGCGAGGAGGTCTGCGCGCTGCTCGTCGCCGACGGCTACGGCGAATACGCCGCGGTGCCGGCGGTGCAGTGCCTGCCGGTGCCGCAAAGCGTCGGCCTCGTCGACGCGGGCGGGCTGATGGAGACCTTCTGCACCGTGTGGACCAACGTCTTCGAGCGCATCCGCCTGAAAGCGGGCGAGGTGCTGCTGCAGCAGGGCGGGTCGAGCGGCATCGGCATCACCGCGATCCAGCTCGCCAAGGCGTTCGGCGCCAAGGTGCTGGCGACGGCCGGTTCGGAGGAGAAGTGCCGGGCCTGCCGCGACTACGGCGCCGACGTCGCGATCAACTACAAGACCGAGGATTTCGTCAAGGTCGGCAAGGAGTTCACTCAAGGGCGCGGAGTCGATGCGATTTTCGACATGGTCGGCGGCGACTACATCCCGCGCGAGCTTGACCTGCTGGCGCGCGAGGGCCGTCTCTGCTTCGTCGCGCTGATGGGCGGCAGCCGGGTCAAGGACGCCGATTTCGGCATCATCCAGCGCAAGCACCTGACCGTCACCGGCTCGACCCTGCGCTCGCGCTCGGTCGCCGAAAAGGCGCAGATCGTGGCGGCGCTCCGCGACAAGGTCTGGCCGCTCTGGGCCCAAGGCAAGCTGCGCACCTGCACCTACAAGACCTTCCCGCTCGCCGAGGCCTCGAAGGCGCACGCGCTGATGGAATCCTCGCAGCACATCGGCAAGATCATCCTCGTCCCGTGACGTGTTATCGTCGCTGCAAAACCACGGAGGACCGCCATGACCGTTTCCGCGCGCCCGATCGGCGAGGCCTTGGGGACCGAAATCGGCGGCGTCGACCTCGCCCGTCTCGACGACGAGGATTTCGCCGCGATCGACGAGGTGTTTCGCGACCATCCGGTGCTGGTGTTCCGCCACCAGAAGCTGTCGGCGGGGGCACTGGCCGCGTTCGGCGCGCGGTTCGGCCGGCCGATGCCGCACGTCCTGCTGCAATACCGGCACCCCGACCACCCCGACGTGTCGTTCATCACCAATGTCGCGAAGGACGGCGGGATCGACCATTTCGGCGTCAAACGGGCCTCGACCTGGCATGCCGACGAGACCTACGACGCGCACCTGCCGCGCCTGGCGATCCTGCACGCGGTCGAGGTGCCGGCCGAAAAGGGCGGCACGATGTTCGCCGATATGTACGCCGCCTGGGAAGCGCTGTCGCCGCAGATGAAGGAGCGGCTGGCGGGTCTGACCGGTCGGCACGGCTACACCAGCGGGCCGGATTCGGTGAGGCTCTACGGCGCGGACTACGTCCGCGAGCGCAACAAGGACCGCACCGAGCAGCTTCACCCGGCGGTGCGCCGGCATCCGGTTACCGGGCGCAACGTACTGTTCGTCAACCCGACGCACTGCCACGGCTTCGTCGGGATGGACGACACCGAAGCGACCGCGCTGATCGAGGAGCTGCGCGACCACGCGACCCAGGACCGGTTCGTCTACTACCACTCGTGGCGGGTCGGCGACGTCGTGATCTGGGACGAGATCGCCACCCAGCACCGCGGCGCCGGCGACGCCGATCCGCACGAGCGCCGCATCATGCTGCGCACGATCGTGCATCCAGATTGAGGCGGAATCGTCGGTTTCGACGTCAATCGCGGCACCTCAGGATGAGGAAGCCCCCAGCCTTGCTCCAACGGTCCTCATCCCGAGAAGCGGGCACGGCCCGCGTCGCGAAGGACGCAGCGTCGGCGCCGCGTCACCACTTGTTGCGCAGCTCGCGCAGCTTGAGGAACACGGTCTTCTGGTCGGGGTCGTCCGGCAGGTCGGGGAACGCCTCGCGCAGGCGCTTGATCACGGTCGGGCTCGTGAGGCGGAAGAAGGTGTTGATCTCCATCTCCTGCGCCAGGGTCGTCACCAGCGGGTGGTTGGTGTCCTGCTTCTCCATCGTCGGCAGCAGCGACTGCGCCTTGGCGTTGTCGGGCTCGCGGTCGAGCGTGAAGCGCAGATTGTTCACGATGTAGTCGTGCCCGGGATAGATCAGCGTCGTCGGCGACAGCTTTGAGAGCTGGCTGGCAAATGTGCCGTAAAGCTCGTTGGGGTGGCCGCCATTGTGGCAATTGCCGGCGCCGGCGTTGAACAGCGTGTCGCCGCAGAACAACGCCGGCCGGTCGCCATGCGCCAGGATGCAGATGTGCGACATCGTATGGCCCGGCGTGTCGAGGCATTGCAGCTCGACGGTGCGGCCGATTTTGATCGTGTCGCCGGCGCTTAGGCCCACATCCATCTCGGGGATGCGCGCCTTCGCGTTCTTGTGCGCCAGCACCTTGGCACCGGTCGCGCGCACCATCTCGTCGTTGCCGCCGGTATGGTCGCGGTGCTCGTGGGTGTTGAGAATCTGGGTGATCGTCCAGCCTTTGGCCTTCGCGGCCGCGAGGCATTTCTGATAGTCGAGCGGGTCGACCGCCAGCGCCTCGCCGGTCTCGCCACAGGCGATCAGGTAGTTGAAGTTGCGCCCGGCGTTGCCGGTCCAGATCTGCTCGACGATCATCGCCACGCCCCTCATGCTGCGTCGCCCGCAATGTAAAGCGGCGGCGTCCCCTTCGCCATAGCCGGCTGGCCGGATCGCGCCGGCGCGCTTGACGCTGGGCCGGGCAGCGCCTCTACTTGCGCGACGCCAGCCTGGACGGAGGGGGGATGATGCGGAACGCGCTCGCGGCCTTGACCGCCGCGCTGTGCCTCGCCGCCGGCTCGGCGGGCGCGACGCAGATCGCGCAGTATCCGCCGCCCGGGTATCGCGGCCCGCCGCCGGGCTACTACAACAGCCCGCCGCCCGGCTACTACGCCCCCTGCCCGCCCAACAGCAACGCGCTCAAGGGCGCCGCCCTCGGCGCTGCCGGCGGTGCCGTCCTCGGTGCGATCCTCGGCGGCAACCCCGGGCGGAGCGCCGCGCTCGGCGCCGCGATCGGCGGCATCGCCGGCGCCGCGAACCGCGGCTCCAAGCGCGATCGGTATTGCCGCTGACACCCCGACACCGACCCCGCACGGGAGAACCGGCATGACCTGCAGAACCGCGATCCTCGGCGTCCTCGGCCTGGCCCTCGCGGCGTGCGCGCCCGCCGCGCCGCCTCCCGCCCCGGCGCCCGCGCAACCGCCGCCCGCCGCCGCCGCGCCCGCGCCCGAAGCGCTTTCGACCGCGCCGATCCCGATCCGCTCGCTGAGCTGCGCCGACCTGCTCGGCGCGAGCGACGACGACCGCGCGGCAGCCTCGATGTTCTTCATCGGCTTCCGCGCCGCGCTCGCGCACGTCCATGGCCTGTCGATCAGCCAGATCGAGGCGATCGAGGAGACGGCGCTGGCGACCTGCGCCAAGAACCCGAAGCTGACCGCCAGCACCGCCTTCGCCGAGGCGGTGGCGACGCGCAAGCCGTAAGGCGACGCCGATGTCGATGAGCCGGGATTTCGCTGCATTCGTCGCCGGGCTGCGCTACGAGGACCTGCCGCCGGCGGTGGTCGATCGTGCCAAGGGCGTGACGCTCGAGGCGCTTTCCTCCGCGCTCGTCGCGCGCGACATGCCGGCCAGCCGCCAGGCGCTCGCGCTGATGCAGGAGGAGGAAGCGGGCGGCGGCGGGGCGGCAACGGTGCTGTGCCACGGCGCACGGCTGACCAAGGGAGGCGCCGCTTTCGTCAACGCGGAGACGATCTTCGCCGGCGGCAAGTGGGACACGTTCCGCATGCTGACCCACCCGGGCACCGCGATCCTGCCGGCGGCGCTGGTCGCCGCCGAGGTCGCCGGTGCGTCGGGCAAGGCGTTTCTCGTCGCCGTCGCGGCCGCCTATGAGGTCATGGAGCGGATGGCCGCCGAGTTCATCCCGACCGTGATGTCGCGCGGTTTTCACGCCGGGCCGGTGTTCGGCATTTTCGGCGCCGCGGTCGCGGCCGCGAAACTCGGCGGGCTCGACGCCGAGCAGACCCACGGCGCGATCGCGCAATGCGTCAATCTCGCCGCCGGCAATCTCGAAGGCGCGCGCAGCGGCGGAAGGGCGCTGCGCGAGGGCGGCGCGGTGCGCAATGCGCTGCTCGCCGTCGCGCTCGGCAAGCAGGGCACGCCCGGCGGCGAGACCACACTCGAGGGCGAGGCGGGCTTCTACCATGCCTATGCGGGCAACAACCGCGGCGAGCTGCGCTACAGTTTCACCGGCGACAACCGCGCCGACATGGCCAAGATCACGGCCAATCTGGGCAAGGACTGGGTCTTCCTCGAGACGCTGTACCGCATCTATTCGACCGCCGGGTACAACATCGCGCATGTCGACGTGACCGCCGCGCTGTGCCGCGAGCACGGGGTCGGCTATGCGGACATCGAGCGCATCGAAGCGGTCGTCAACTGGATGGAAACCGAGTACCCGAGCCCGCTCTTCCCGATCGCGAGCCGCGGCTTGGGCGCCGCGCCAGGCGTCGGCAGCACCCCCTATTTCACCGCCTACGGCGCGGTAACCGGCGGGTATCCGATGCTGCGCGGCGATCGGCCCGGATCTGGCGAGAGCGATCCGCCGGAGGTGCTCGACCTGATGCGGCGCGTGACGCTGATCCCCCAGATGCGCCGCACGCTGTTCGGCCCGCGCATCACCGTGTTCACCAAGGACGGCCGCAGCTTCACCAGGGAAGGCACCGGCCGCGAGTTCATCTTCGATTTCGAAACGTTGGCGCGGCGCCTCGACCCGATCAAGCCCGGGCTGGCGGTCGCGCCAGCGCGCTATGACGAGTTGGTCGATGCCTGCCGCCGGCTCGACGCGCTCGACAACGCCGCGGCGCGGCTCATCGCACTGACGGTCCCGGGTTGACGCCACGCGGGCTCGGCCGCCGAGGACGGCCGAGCGCCTGCTGCAGCGCCGATCTGCGCGCCCTCGCGCGAGGGCGCGCACGGCTAGCGCATGCGCGGTCCGGGGTCGAGGCCGAGATAGACCTTGCCGCCGAGCGGGTACCACTCGGGCGCGATCGTCACGGTCTGGGCGACGGTGTGCAGGTCGCGCCAGCACTCGGCGAGGCGGCTCTCGCGCTTGAACGAGGTGCTGCCGCCGGCCCGGTACATCATGCTCATCGCCTCGCGCGCGCTGTCGCCGGCGTAGATCGCCGCAAGCCGGCAGCGCGCCCGCTGCTCCAGCGTCGTCTCACTGCCCGCCGCGACCGTCGCCCAGATCGAGGCGATCTGCGCGGTGCGGTAGGCGCGCCCGGCGTTGAGGATCGCATCGGCGCGTCCGACGGCCTCCTGCACCTGCGGGTTCTCGCGCAACAGCCCGACCTCGGCGGGACGGCCGCGCGGGATTTTACCGCCGGCCAACTCGACCAGCGCATCGATCCCGGCCTGTGCGATGCCGGTGATGACCGAGCTGTGGTGCGGCCCGACCCAGCACTGCACCGGCAGAGCGTAGGTGATGCCGGGCCAGCGCGCCCACTGGTTCTCGAGCGGGATGCCGACCTGCGGCATCGTCCGCCGCTCGGGCAGGAACACGTCCTTGACCGTCCAATCGAAGCTGCCGGTGCCGCGCAGCCCGGTCACGTCCCAGCTGCCCGGCACGATCTCCACCTCGGAGCGCGCGAACACGCCGCGCCAGTACGCCGAGCCGCCGTTCGGATGACGCACGAGCGCACCGTCATCGCCGATCACCTGAAAGCTGCCCAGCATCCAACTGGCCTCGTTGCAGCCGCTTCCGAACTGCCAGTGGCCGGTGACCCGGTAGCCGCCCGGCACCGCCACCGCCTTGCCGCCGCCCGGCACCGCGGTGCCGGCGATCACCGTGTCGGCGCGCTTGCCGTAAATCTCCTGGACGCCGTCTTCCGGCAGCCCGAGCGTGACCAGCTGGCCGACCCCGCCGTTGCCGAGGTTCCAGCCGACCGAGCCGGCGCCCGCCGCCAGAGTCTCGACGACCCGCAGATAGGTGATCGGGTCGAGCTGATGACCGCCGAGCGAACGCGGGATCACCATCTTGTAGAAGCCGGCCTCGCGCAGCTGCTCGAACAGCGCCGCAGGCATGCGCTGCTCGCGCTCGATCTCGTCCTTGTACTGGCGCAGTTGCGGCCTGATGTCGAGCGCCGCCTGAACCAGGGGGTGCGCCTCGACGTCGGTCGGCAAGCGCATCTCTTCGGCCACTGCGTTCATCGCTCCCTCCTGCCGCCGCTGCGGTGGCCGCCATCCTGCCGCAGCGGACCGCCCCGCGGCAAAGAAAATGGCGCGCCCGCCATCGCCGCGGCGCCGCCTAGCGATAGATCGGGTCGACGGATCGCACCCGCTCGACAAACTCGCGCTGCTCCTCGGCCCCCCAGCGCGGATGGACCCGCCGGGTCGAGGCCGGCTGGTGGGCCAGGGAAACGCCGGGGCGCCACTCGTTCTTCGGCCGGATCGGCCGCGGCGTGAAGCCGCCGCCGCAATTGGGGCAGACATTGTGCAGGAAGGCGTCGACGCAGTCGGCGCAGAACGTGCACTCGTAGGAGCAAATCCGCGCATCTTCCGCGGTCGGCGGCAGATCTCTGTCGCAGCGTTCGCAATTCGGTCGCAACTGAAGCATCGCTCCTCCTTTCGCTACTGTTCGGCGAGCCGTGCGGCGGCGTCCGCGACCGCGCGCCGCGGCCTCGCGCCGCTCAGGCCTCGATCGCGCCGTCGCTGACGACGATCGCCTCGCCGCTGATCGCGCCGGCGACGAGCTGCCCGGCGCGCGCAGTCAGCGACAGGCCGACCTTGCTCGGCCGGCCCATCTCGTAGCCCTGCTCCAGGATCAGTTCGTGCTCGCCTTCAGGCAGCGGCGCAAACCTCATCAGCAACCCCGCAAAG
>Ga0335078_10004040_pt1 | contig 21798 bp, 18 predicted proteins | sample Lox_Sample_32_FD_206711 | JGI IMG/M metagenome (GOLD analysis project Ga0335078, IMG submission 206711) | Soil microbial communities from Loxahatchee National Wildlife Refuge, Florida, United States - Lox_Sample_3.2 | ecosystem: Environmental > Terrestrial > Soil > Wetlands | place: USA...
GCGGAACGCGAAGACACGGCGCCGCGCACGCTTCAGGAGATCGACTTCCTGCTGCTGGTAGATGACGAGGCGCGACAGGGCGCGCTGCGCTTTGCTGAACATGAGGGCGGACCGTTCCTGCGCGAGGAGGGTGTCAAGCGCATCCCGCCGCTGGTCGAGCTGCCGAAACTTCTTTCCGCAGCGGAACACGTCATGGAGGAAAAGGACACCGAGGAAGATCTGCGCCTGCTGTTTGCGCCGGGTTCATCGCTCGGCGGCGCGCGTCCAAAGGCATCCGTCCTTGAAAAGGACGGCAATCTTGCTATCGCGAAATTCCCGCGCAAGGACGATGAAATCAACACGGTGGTGTGGGAAGCAGTCGCTCTTGCACTAGCAGCAAAAGCCGGCATCGCCGTGCCGGATAGCCGCATCGAGACCATTTCCCGGAAACCCGTTCTTCTCGTGCGACGCTTCGACCGCGAAGGCAAGCAGCGAATTCCGTTTCTCTCCGCAATGAGCATGTTGGGGTCAAAAGACAACGAAGGCCGAAGCTATCTGGAAATTGTCGACGCGCTGCGCCAGCACGGGGCCGCGCCGAAAGCCGACATGGAGGAGCTGTGGCGGCGGCTGGTGTTCAATGTTCTGATTTCCAACACAGACGACCACCTGCGCAATCACGGTTTTCTCTACGCAGGGCAGGAGGGCTGGCGGCTCTCACCGGCCTATGACCTCAATCCCGTGCCGACCGACGTCAAACCGCGCATCCTCAGTACGGCGATCAACGAGGACGACAACACGGCCTCCCTCGCACTTGCCCTTGAAGTTGCCGGATATTTCGAGCTGGACGACCGTCAGGCCCGCGATATAGCAAAGCATGTCGGCACGACCGTCTCGAAGTGGCGCGAAGAAGCCGCCCGGCACGGTCTCAGCAAAACAGAAATCGACCGCATGGCGTCGGCTTTTGAGCATGATGATCTGTGTCTGGCAAGCGGGGGAAAATAATGTCAACGTTTGTCTGGCTGGATTATTCGGAGCGCGAGCGCACAGAACCCGCGACGTGCCTACCTCTGCGCGATGTCGCGGCGCGCTCCGGGAGAGCCTTTCTAACGCTGTTCAATTATGCGGAAGTCATCGAAGCTGTCAGGACGGAGTTTTCGGGCGAACCGTACAGGCAGCGTGTCCTGGAATATGCTCTTGCGGGCAACCTTCAATCGGTGCTGGATGAACACACCCATCTGCTCCGGGAGTCTCTCAACATTGCGGCGCTGCCGCCCGATGAAATCGCGGAAGAGCTGGGCGCAGAACCACTTCGAGCCGTATGCCGTATCTCTGCGCAGTTCGACGGCATTCTCTCCTGAATAGCCTTGATCGACGTAGCACAATACAAAGCTTTCTCCTGTGACCGGCTGCATTCGCTCGGCCAGGTTCTCTACCTGGGCTCGATCCTGCTCGTGGGCAACAGTTCAATGGAGCGACCCGCCTGGCCAGGTTTGCCGGAGCTTCTGCGGGGAAATCACATTGTTAGCACAACGCGAAATTCTGCTTTGCCGCTCATCATGCGTGCATACGCGTCGGCGGCCTTTTCCAATGGAAACGTCTCAATCATCGGACGAACACCGCTGAACTCGGCGAAACGCAAGGTATCCTCTGAGGCCGCTGGTGTTCCCGCAGCCCAGCCTTGAATCGACTTGCTCCCCATGATCAGCTGAACTGGTGTTACTTCAATCGGGTCAAAGGCCGCCCCAATCACAAGAAGCTTCCCGTTGGGTCCTAGGCCATCAATCAATGCAGACATTGCCTTCGAGCTTGGCGCTGTCGCCATAATGACTCTGGCTCCCCCGAGTTTGTGCAGCTCTTCGGCGGGATTCGTGGATGTACTGTCGATGTACAGACTCGCGCCCAGCTTTTTCGCAAGGTCCGCGTTCTGCGGACCTCGTCCGACTGCAGCGACCTTGTAGCCGAACTTGCTCGCAAATTGAATCCCAAGATGGCCGAGTCCACCAATTCCCTGGATGGCGACCAGGTCTCCGGGCAATGCGCCACTGTAGCGAAGAGCGTTGTAAGTTGTAACGCCGGCACAAAGCAGTGGCGCTGCATCCACATCGCTCAAGCTTGCGGGAATGGCGACAAGGGCTTCGCTTGGAGCCACCATATATTGTTGGTATCCGCCATCGTAGCTGATGCCGGCAATTTTCTGGTTGCGACAGTTACGGAAGTCTCCGCGTCGGCATTCGGGGCAGTTGCCATCGTGTCCTCCATGCCATCCCACTCCTACTCGCTGGCCCATTTGCCACGCGGACACTCCCGCGCCGATGTCATCGACGATGCCTGCCACTTCATGACCAGGCACACGCGGGTATGGAATTCCAGGCCACGAACCTTCGATCACGAGTGCATCGCTATGGCAAACCCCGCAAGCCTGAACCTTGATGCGAACCTGTCCAGGCTCGGGTTGCGGGATCTGTCGCTCGACAACTTGAATGCCGCCACCACCCTTTTCCACCTGGGCAGCCTTCATTGTTGCAACTTCTACTGTTGATGGCATATTCCCCTCCTCTTGTGCTGAGTTCGAGTTAAGTTTGAGAAATGTCAAGAGTCGAGTCACCGTCATCAACATCCGAGTGCTCGAGGACTAGTCCGAGCCAGCCGTTCCATCCCTGATGAAGCAAGGCTGCTAGACTTCGCGCATAGCAGCATCTGCAGCGGTGGCCAGACCCGTCAAATATGTGAAGAAGTCAGGCGACTGGCCGATGAAGAGTCCCATGGCTGTCAAGAACTTGACCGCCCCTGTCGCTACTCCCGTAGTGTTTGTCGGACGGATCACCGAACATACCGGCAGGCTGGTGCTGATGAATGGGCAAGGTTCCGGCAAGATCAGGTTTGTCTGGAACATCTGCTTGACTGCCGCGCCTCTGGCCCCGGTGTTTGGATCCACGCCACAGTTGAGATCGGGAAATGTCAGCCCATTGGTCGGGTCGGTCAGCGGGGGCACATTTCCACCCAATTGTGACCAGGTCTGAAAGTGTATGAGCTCGATCGGCCCCATGCTGATGAGCAGCCGCAGCACCTCCACGCTTGTCGCCCTCTGTGCTAGCGCCAGGCGCAGACTGCCACCGCCTTGTTCAACTGTGGGGATATGGAAGGCCGCCGTGTTGGCAATTGCCTGGATATGTTCGTGCGGGAACAGGTCGTCGTCTGTCCGCGGAATGGCCGTAAACTTCCCGTTGTGCAGATCCGGGATCGCCTGCTCAAAAGCAGTTGGATTGACGTCGGGATTGTTCGTGCTACTCCGATAGCGCGTCCACCAACTGGTATCCACCGTGAGCTCCATCAGATTCGTGAGCCGCAACTTCCCGCTGGATCCGGTCGCGGTGCTTCCCGGCAGAGTGCGAAACGGCTCGAGGTCTACGGCATCTGCTCCGTTCGCTACCAGGTATGCATTTATGAAATTCTGATGGCTCATCTCATCGTCGGCGATGTCATGAAGGTATTGAGAAAAATTGGGATCGATTCTCCTCAATCTTTCGCTGTAGATTCGATTGCCACTTCCTCCCATCTCTTCGCTGTCCCTGATTCCTCCCAATTCGTTGTATTGGGTGTAGAAGTCAGCTTCGAGGGCCTCTCCGGCAGCCAGGAACTGCAGGATGGCAATGTCGCCTGCGGTAAGGCCAGGCTGCTGTGCATACGCCCTGGCGCCACCTCCCAGCAAGCCGGTTCCTACAGCTCCGGCGGCTGCCAATCCTGTTTTTAGGAAGGTGCGACGGTTCCGAGGACTGTTGATCACATTCGCGTCATGTTTCATGGTGCTTCTCCTTCACTTGGGGTTTGAGGTGCGAGAGGTTTCGCCAGAAGGTGATCGCTTCTACCGCGCACGGACTGCATGTACAGGGCGAATGCGGACTAATGCTGATCACAATCTGTCGACGTCGATCACTACTTGGGCGAATGCTCGCGGAGCTTCCTGAGCCTTCGGCGACAGTCGCTAAGCGGCGGCTTCCTCGCCCGGTTTGAAGAAGGCGAGCAATTCGGCATTGATCTGGTCCTTCAAAGTCGACACCATCCCGTGCGGCGCTCCGGGGATGATCTTCAGAGTGGACCCTTTGACTAGCTTCGAAGACAAATGGGCGGAGGCCTTGATGGGAACGATCTGATCCTCGCCGCCGTGGAGAATAAGCGTGGGCACATCGAACTTCTTCAGATCTTCGGTCTGATCAGTCTCCGAAAACGCTTTGATACAGTCGTAAACGGCCTTATGTCCGGCTTGCATCCCTTGCAGCCAGAATGAGTCGATTAGCCCTTGTGAGGTTTTCGTACCGGGCCGATTGAAGCCGTAGAAAGGCACGGCGAGTTCTTTCCAGAAGCTCGACCGATCCGCAAGTACCGCTGAACGGATCTGATCAAATGCCTCGATAGGGGTGCCGTTGGGGTTCGACGCCGTCTTCAGCATCAATGGAGGCACGGCGCCAATTAAGACTGCTTTAGCTACGCGCTTTGTGCCGTGGCGCGCGATGTAACGGGCAACTTCGCCACCGCCGGTCGAATGGCCCACATGGATCGCGTTCTTCAGGTCGAGCTTCTCAACCAGAGTTGAGAGATCGTCGGCATAGGTGTTCATGTCATTGCCATCCCACGGCTGGGTCGATCTTCCATGACCGCGGCGATCATGAGCGATACAGCGGAAACCGCGACTGGCTAGAAAAATCATCTGGTCTTCCCAGGCGTCCGCACTGAGCGGCCAGCCATGACTGAAAATTATGGGCTGTCCTGCACCCCAGTCCTTGTAATAGATCTGCGTACCGTCCTTTGTCGTAATCGTCGCCATGTTGGTTCTCCTTAGAGGTGTTTGTGTCATCATTCGCGAATGCTCTTCTTGCGTTTCGAATGGAGTTTTTAATATCGAGATGTTGTCGCCTCCATCCCTAAATCCAACGTCCTACTCCCTACGGTGCCGTAGCCCACACTTTTCTCGGCGCGACCAGGTCCGCATTTGGCACTTCGGTCATCAGTCGAATTGGCTGCCAATCGGCCTTCTCGGCCGGCTTTGCGAGGAACGTTAGTAGATATTGGTGGGTCAGGCGTTTTCCGACGTCGTCAAGAAACGGAGTAAGCGACACCGGTGGCCCGGTGAATCCTATGTAGTAGGCCTCCCCGCCGGTTTCCTCCGCTAGTCGCGACAGAAACAGTTGGCCCCAATAAGTCTGCCAATAACTGTGACCAAAATGTCCGGCGTCTGGCGTGTAAATCGTGGAGACTTCGATGTCGGCCCGCAACGCATTGTCGATCGCCTCATCCAGATACGGGTCCTGCAGATCTCCGGTACCGTAGTATCGATCAATCCCGTCCGTGGCCATGACGACTGCCCGCCGCGCTTTGGATGCAGGCCAGCGCTTCACAAGATCCGTGAGCGAAAAGTATGGGCTGCCATTCACTCCTCGCAATCCCACCGGAAGGCGCAGCGCTTTTGCCGCCAGCGCATGATCGCTGGTCAGATTCTGGACGACTTGAGCAACGCCGTCACGCATATAAGCGACACCAACCTTCGTGGTGTCGGGTTGTGAGGTAATAAAGTTGCGGATGTCGCCGAGTTGTGTGCCCAGCGTCGTGTTCGATCCATCGTCCAGCAAAATCATCAGCTCCAACGATGCATTTTCGCCCTGCGCTGGAACCCAGTCGATCACCTCGTCTCGGTTGTGCCCTTCATGCACCATCACATCCTCACGGTGAATCAACGGCGTCACTTCTCCCTTGCGAGCTTCCACCGTGACAACGAGATTGACAGGCACTCCCGAGGAGTGCTGGGCTCGTGCAGCTGGGTTGGCGATTGCCAATGCGAACGACGCAATTGCTGCCAAATGGTTCTTCATCTTGGCTCCCTCTCTAGGCTCGACCGAGCCACCTGGGGCCCGTTTGATAGATCGGCCTGCCGTAGCACGACTTGTGATGGATTGTTGACCTCCGTGATGATCAGGAATCTCGGTGGAGGCGCTGCTTCGGTTGCTGAGCCGGAGTGAACGAGCGCTTTCAGCGGGCCTACCGTTTGAACGATTGCTGCACCATCGGGATTTGCCTTGAAAATCGCCAACGGTTCGAGATTCCCATAAGGGCGATGATTGCTCTGTGCAAGTAACACCTGATACTGCCTGCCGGAGGCCAGTCCTGTTGCGGCAATTTCCACGAGATCGAGAAGACCCAACGAATTGACCGCAACTGATGCCTGTGCCGCCGGCACGGATGTTCCTGCAGCCTCCAGACGAATGTGCGCGGTATTGACGGATTCCCCGAGTGGGGCGAGGCCGTCCGTGCCGGTGCCGGATGGAACTGCGCCTGGAACATAGACGAGAGCTTGCGTCGTCTGCCCGATGGGAATGTTGGCGATGACTTTATTCGTCAATGTGTCAATCGCTACCGCATGGTTGCCATTTTCGAGAGCGACGTAAACGCGCGTGCCATCACCGGATGGCCAAATGCCGTGAGGCAAATCCCCGACTGGAATAGTGGCGACCAGGGTCGGAGTCTGGCCGCGCCGATAGACCTTTACCTGGTTGGCACCACCAATCGTGACATAAGCAAATTTGCCGTTACGGTCATTTGCAAAGTTCACGTGATTCGTGATCGCTCCTGTGTCAAGGAGAGCAAGTTGCTCGAAAGGCGGCTTGGCGCTGAACACCTGTACTTTGCCGACGTCTTTCAAAGTAATCCAGACTTCGTCATTTTCCGGACTTACAGCGATGTTCGGACAAAAGGGACTGGCCTGCGGAATGCGCTTAACGATCTGATGAGAGGTGGCCTCTATCACCGTAAGTTCACGAGTGAAGCTTGAGCACACGAAGGCATACTTTCCGTCAGTTCCGAACATGGTCATGCCGGGTCCGTTTGCCAACTCGATGCGGCGAATTTCTTTCATCCGATTTGGATCGATCACAGAAATGTAATCTTCGCCCCGAACGGTCACCCACAGCTCCTGCCCATCGGCGGTAAAGAACGCCTCGTGAGGCGAGCGGCCAACGTACACAGTTCCTTTGACTTTGTTCGTTGCGGTATCAATGAGTGTCACTGCATTAGAAGCGATCGAGACGACTGCCAAGGTCTTGGCATCCGGCGAGTAGCCAAGGCCATGGACGAGAAGTTGTCCCGAATAGAGGGGGGACAATGCCCCAGGCACGGGATTGCCCAGACGTATCACGCCGAGCAACTTGTTACTGGATGGATCGATCACCGACACTGTATTCGAAGTCTGGTCTGCGGCATACACGCGATCGTGAGCTGAGATTGGAATATTGGGGCGTCCCCAAGGGGCCTGTTGTGCGAGTGCACAATCAACGAGAATTAACGCTGTGACGAGACACAAAAGCCGGACGCCTGCACGTGAATGATTTCTCATGCTATTTCTCCACCCTCGGACCAGGACCCGGCAGGTGGCCCGGATTCTTTGCCTGGGCCTGTTGGCGGTCAAGCCAGAGCTGCATCAGTTGAATTTCGGATTCCTGGTCGGCAATGATTTCCTGCGCAAGCCGACGCATTTGCGGATCGCTGCCATAGAGAAGTTCCGTTCTTGCCATGTCAACGGCGGCTTGGTGATGTGGCAGCATCAAGTTCACGAAGTCAGCATCGTTGTTGCCTGAGGGATCCACCGCAATCATCGCGGTGTGCATCGTCTCCATGTTCTTCATCAAGGCTTCCCAGTTCGTATCCTGGGTCGCCATGTAACCCATTGCATGTGGATTTTGCGGCCACACTGCGATCGCAACAACCAGTACCACGATCGAGGTGAAGAATGCTTTTCCGAATGTCATCTGTTCCCTTCTCATCCTGTTTGCCGGAGGATAGATCTCTTCTTCTATTGCGCTCGACAAAGTAACTTACTCACTGGCCCGGGTTGGGGAGCAGACACTCCGTCGGCCCCTGACCGTCTTGAGATCTCGGTGGGATATCGGTCTGACTGTTTGCTATTTCCCACCGCCTTCCCACGCGCGATTGCCCAGTGAGTCCATTTTGGTGAACGTTACGGGCGAGCTTCTTTCGCGCACGGTGGAGCCTCGCTTTGACTGTCGCCAGCGAGACATCAAGCGTGTGGGCAATCTCTTTCATTGAACATTCTTCCGTGATATGAATTCGAATCGCTGAACGCGAGATTGGCTCTAGCCGTTCGATTGCGCGGAACATTTTGTTCAGTCGCTGTTTCCTGTCGCATATCTCTTCGGGATTCGGCGCCGAGTCACGAACATCGAAGTCGTAAGCGGCCGAATCCGCTTGCGACGCGAATACCTCGCCCGTGCGGCGTCGCCGAATGATCATTAGTGCTGAATTGAAGGCAATCCTGGTTAACCACGTAGACAGCTGAGATCTCCCCTCGAAGGAATGCAATCCTACGAATGCGCGCATGAAGGTATCCTGCAGTGCATCTTCTGCATCTGCGTGGTTCCTCGTGATCGAAAAAATTCGCCTATACAAGCGATCTGAATACACCTTTTGGAGTTCTTCGAAAGCGGCGCTTGACCCGGCTTGCAGTCCAGCCATCAGTTCTGTATCTTGCCGATCTATATAAGTCGCCTCGGGAACGACCGCGGCTCGAGAGTTCGTTCCAATTTGTGTGGCTGGCATCGTGAACTCCTTTCGGATCGGTTGCACAGTCACGATTAAGCCCAAGATGCGGGGACAAATCTACTAGGCCAAGGTGTAGGTTCCATACCAAAGTCTTGGTTGCGCACTTCGCGCAGGGGGGGGGAGGTTAATGTACTTGCGACGCAGAGAAGCCCCGCTCGCTATCGGAATTGGATTCACGCGCCTGTGGATGCGGTGACGAGTTTTGGCATTTGGCCGGTAATGAGATCGAATGAAACTTTCGGTGCCGGATCGTTGAAAGGCACCGGCCGCTGATATTGATGCGAAAGCATCACCTATACCTTCGTCCAAATTGTGTAAACCTACCGTTTCTGTTTTGATGTGCTCACGCGTTCGATCTGCACTCGTAGTCAAGAGAATCCGTAACGTCGAACGAGCGCAGAAGACACCCAGATTCCGCAAGCACGATCCGGCCGAACAGTGCCAAGAAAGAAATGATCATGTCAACTGGAACGCTCTACCAGAGACTGGTCATTCCCCGCACTGTATCGGCCATTGTCCGGACGCCAAAGGGCAGCGCGCTCGAAATTTGACCGAGAAGGAGACAAAAGTGAATGCAGTACCTCAAGTGCAGATAAGTGATGGCGATCTCTCGGCCCAGCCGAGTAGAGGTCGAACGCGGATCGCGCGGCAGGTTAACATCATCGGATCCCAAGTTCTCCGTTACGGATTGACGCTTGTAATTGGGTGGATTGGGACGATGAAGTTCACCGGATATGAGGCAATGGGAATCGAGCCTCTTGTCGCCCATAGTCCATTCATGAGCTGGATGTATGATTTCTTGAGCGTGCGGCAGTTTTCCGACGGGTTAGGGGTAATTGAGGTAGCCATAGCACTACTAATTGCCCTCCGACCCTGGTCGCCCAAAGCATCTGCGGTTGGCAGTGGTGCCGCCGCATTGATGTTTTTCACCACGATCACGTTTCTATTTTCAACTCCGGGATGGGAACCGACTCTCGGCGGTTTCCCTGCTCGCTCAGGGGGCGTCGGACAGTTTCTGATTAAGGATGTGGTTCTGCTTGGGGCAGCGCTATGGTCCTTGGGCGAAGCGCTGGCTCGGTGATTCTGGTTCGGTCGGAGCTGGACCGATCGCTAACACTGACAACCTCGAATACTCGGAAGTCTCCGGCCCGGAGTTGTACCCGATGTGGAGGTTGGAATATGTCAATGCAGAACGTAGCAGAATTGCTTGTGGATGTTCTCGCTCGAGCCGGTGTCATGCGGATGTACGGAGTCTCCGGCGACTCCCTCAATGGAATCACGGACGCGATTCGCGCTCACGATACCATCAGCTGGATTCACATGAGACATGAGGAAGCCGCTGCGTTCGCCGCGGGCGCTGAAGCGCATCTAACGGGAAAGTTGGCGGTATGCGCAGGCAGTTGCGGTCCCGGAAATCTTCACCTCATCAATGGGCTCTACGATTGCCATCGCAGCCGCGTTCCGGTTCTCGCTATCGCCGCGCAGATTCCCAGTTCCGAAATCGGAAGCAACTACTTTCAGGAGACAGACCCGCAGCATGTTTTCGCGCAGTGCAGTCATTACTGCGAACTCGTCTCGCAGCCGGATCAAATGCCACGTACACTCGAAATTGCCATTCAAGCGGCTATCTCAAAACGTGGCGTCTCCGTGGTTGCCCTACCCGGAGATATTGCATTGCGAAAGGCCGTTCGACCCAGTCGAATACATTTCTCCAATTTGAAGGCAGCAGCCTGCCCTTCGAGAGATGAACTCGTCACGGTCGCAGACGTTCTCAATCGTGCAAAGAAGGTGACGATCCTCGGAGGCGCGGGATGCGCGGGCGCGCATGCAGAGCTCATACAGCTCGCTGGCAGGTTAAACGCTCCAATTGTCCATGCCCTGAGAGGAAAAGAATTCATCGAATACGACAATCCGTTTGACGTCGGGATGACAGGGCTCCTGGGTTTCTCATCGGGCTACTACGCGATGATGAACTGCGATGTCCTGCTCATGATTGGGACTGACTTCCCATACCAACAGTTTTTCCCGATTGACGCAACGATCATTCAAGTCGACATTCGCGGTGAACAGTTGGGCAGGCGGACAAGGCTAGACTACGGACTTGTGGGCGATACAGGCACAACCTTACGCGCTTTAATCCCGCTGTTGGCTCAGAATCAGCACGACGACCATTTAAACGGCTCGCGAGAGCACTATCGCCATGCAAGAAAGAGCCTGGACGACCTCGCGGTAAATTCGAGAGAAACTCCCATCCATCCTCAATATGTAGCCCGGATAGTTGATCAACTTGCTGCCCCCGACGCGGTTTTTACGTGCGACGTTGGAACGCCGACGATTTGGGCGGCACGTTACCTCACCATGAACGGCAAAAGGAGACTCCTTGGCTCCTTCAATCATGGCTCGATGGCCAATGCGCTGCCTCAAGCGATCGGTGCGCAAGTCACTCATCCAGGGCACCAGGTAGTTTGCATGTCCGGGGATGGCGGGTTCGCAATGTTGATGGGAGACTTGCTTACTCTTCGACAGCATCAGTTGCCGGTAAAGGTGATTGTGTTCAAAAACGACTCATTAGCCTTCGTAGAGTTGGAGATGAAGGCCGCTGGGATTGTGGATTTTGGTACCGACTTGCGGAACCCAGACTTCGCCAAGATTGCGGAAGGGGCAGGCGTGCTCGGATTGAGCGCGAAGTCTGCCGAAGATGTGAGGCCTATGTTGCAGAAAGCCCTCGAGTTTGATGGGCCTGCACTCGTTGAAGTTCCCGTCCCACGCCAGGAGCTATCGATGCCACCAAACGTAACCTATGAGCAAGCAAAAGGGTTCGGATTGTTCATGCTCAAGGCCGTGCTCAACGGTCGTGCTGACGAGATCGTCGACCTAGCTAAGGTAAATGCGTTTCGCTAGGTGGCGAGAATGAGAAGCAGGGGAGGGGGCTGCACAGACGTGACGACGAATGGCGAGTTCAACAATCAAACGCCTGGGGCGCGGAGTTTTTCTGGCATTCAAGACGCGGAGCAACAGAACGAGCTGGCACGGGCCGGCAGGCTCTTGGCCGATGCGATTGTGATCGACAGCCACATCGATACGATTCAGCGCGTACTGATTATGGGCGAGGACATCGGCAGGCGGCAGAGTGTTGGCCATGTGGATATTCCTCGTCTTTTCGAAGGCGGCGTACGCGCGCCTTTCTTCGCGTTGTGGGTACCCGTATTCTTTCGCGGCGCGGAAGCAATCCGTCGGACGCTGGTTCTCCGGGATGCCATGCAATCGGCTTTTAATGCGCATGGGCATCAGATCGAGCTGGCGACAACGGCCGCCGAAATTGAGCGAGTTGTGGGATCCGGCAAGATCGCGGCGTTCCTCACCGTCGAGGGTGGGCACGCAATTGATGATGATTTGGGCGTGCTAAGGGCGTATTACCAATTGGGAATACGGTCGATGTCGTTAACTCACTCCCGCAACAACAATTGGGCGGATTCAGCGACTGACAACCCGGAGCATAACGGCCTGACGGAATTTGGCAAAGACGTCGTGCGGGAAATGAACAGGATGGGAATGCTGGTGGACCTTGCTCATGTTTCCGATAAGACGTTTTATGATGCGCTTGCGGTGACGTCAAAGCCGGTTCTGGTTTCCCATTCTTCGATGAGGGCCATATCCAACGTGCCGCGAAATGTGTCAGATGATATGTTGCGCGCCCTCGCGCAGAATGGGGGCGTCATTGGGATCAACTTCGGAATGGGGTTCATCAATCCCAAAGACGCGGAGGGACTGCGATCGGCGACGCGTACTGAATCGGAGGCTCCGTTGCTGACTGGCAAGGCGCTAGATGAATACGCCGCCCAGAATGCTCAACATCTGTTCGGTACTCGATCAACGGTAGTGGCAACAGTGGAGGATGTCGCGGACCATGTCGACCACGCTGTGAGAATCGCGGGGATCGATCGTGTGGGAATCGGAAGCGATTTCGACGGCATTTCTGGTACGGTGAATGGGCTCGAGGATATCTCGAAGATGCCGGCGCTGGTCGCGGTTTTGCTGAAACGCGGATACACAGAAGAGGATTTGAAGAAGATTCTCGGCGGGAATCATCTTCGGCTCGTTCGCGAAGTGGTGGATGACAGAGCCAATTCGGGCACTTTTCGTTCGACGCAGTTCCCTCAAGCGACTGGGTGGAAATCTTGATCCGACGTTGGGAGCCTGGCGCGACTCAAGTCCTCTTGACGATGAAGACGGTCTTGTCATCAATTAGATCGGAATCTCCGCTTTGAAGGAGACGCGCATCTCTCTTCACGGCATAGTCAAGCAAGGCATTGCAGATCTCTCTCGCAGACTGTCGAAAGTGCTCACGCATGATCGACTCCAGAAGCACACGTTGAACTTTGTCGGTGCCGTCGTAAACTCCGTCCGTATAGAGAAAAAGAATGTCTCCGGGACTCATCAATGTGACCTCATCGATACTGGAGGAATCGAGCTCCGTTTGCCTGAATGTCAGAGAGTGATATTTGTTCCGATCTGGATGATCAGCAGGAATCTCCAAACCGAGTGGAAGAAATTGCACCATTCGGCCTTTATTGATTTTCCTGAATCTGCGGTGCTCCTCTGAGAACACCAAGGGTGGAGGGTGCCCAAAATTCGCAAAGCGGAAATGACCATTGGAATGGATTTCTCCGTAAATCATCGTTGCGGTTTCGCGAGTACCCTCCTTCTCAAGCGCATTGCGGGCTGTCACTGATTGCGCCAGCCGCAGGTTAATGTTTTCGAGCAGCATGGGAGTCGCTCTGCCGTAGCGATCCAGTTCTGCCAGCATTAAGGCATGAAATGCGTCATGCACAGTGGACGCAATTTTAGCGGAGATGATCCCATGGCCCTGCGCATCCACCACCAAAACCCCCGCTGTGGAATATAACTCACGCAATTCTTCTGCAACGCGCAGCTGTTCCGAGCTTCTCGCGAATCGATACTCTTTTTCCATTTCGGGTCTGTAATCGGGGGCCGCTTTCAGCCACTCCACCTGGTCGTCGACGAAGTTTCGCGGCGCAGCCCCGACGGGAAGCGGATCAATGAATACCTGCGACAACCGCTGAGCCTGCCGAATGCGAGCATCAATGTCGTAACGCTGTTGAAAACTGATGTACTCGATCAGATCGCCCCCGGCAGTCTCCGCAGGGATCGAACTGCCATACATCTGAATCCCCGGAATATGCGGAATCGCTTCCTCGGCCGGCATCAGCCGTTTCCGCAAGTATTCGTCGATGTTCAGAAGGGTGGATGCTTCTCTCAGAGGAGCGTTTTGCGCAGCGCTGCTTTGAAGTTTCATGGGCCTTCCCCCAATACAACAACGCCATTCCTTCCCAAACTCGTTGATCAAGTCTCAACTCGGGATGTTGACGCCGCTCAAAAAGCCTCCGAGGTGGCCTGTCGCCGCCACCACAGCCGCTGCAATGGATTCGATTAAGAAACGGTAGGCAGGAGGTTGATCCATCCTTTTTCGAGCACGGAAGTGCAACCACCACACCAGCCACATCAAGGCACCGGACAGAATGCCGAAGAGAACATGCAGAAGCAAAATACCTGTGAGTTTCTGGCCGTCCAGTTGTAGTCGCCAGGCAATGATCCCTGTGATAAGAGTCGGAACTGTCGCCAGCGCAGCGACAAGCAGGTTGTAATACGCCGCATCCGCAAAAGTGCGGCGCCTGGTCCAGTACGCGATGAGGTCAAAGAACACTGCGGTAATGAACAGGGCGATCGGAAAATGGACCAATACGACGTGTTGGGCGTGCTTCGCCATCAGCACAGTTTTGGGATCAAAAGGGTTCGGGCGCAACATTGTGAGTAATGTCATGGACAAAAACCTCAAACATTTCACGGATGTAGCTTCGACACTTTCCTCAGCTGCTACTGTTGCACAATGACTTTCCCCGTCATCTTGGGGTGGAACCGGCAAAAGAATGGATATTCTCCGGCCTCCGTAAAGCGGAATTCGAACCGGCCACCCTTGTTCATCGTTCCCGATTTAAATTTCCCCTGAGTGCTGTCAACGGTGTGGGCGTCGTCATCCTGGTTGATCCAGGTGACGGTCGTCCCAACCTTGACAGTGAGGGACGCTGGGCTGAACGCGTAGTTGTCGATGATCACTTGAGGGCCCGCATCGGCGGCAGTAGCCTGCGCGAGGGAAATGGCGCCGGCTAAAAGCATCGCAGACGCGATTGCGGCCAATACTCCGACGCTCCATTTGTGAGCGAAGATCTGCTTCATTTTCGACTGTTGCATGTTTTCCTCCAAACTGCCTTAGTTATTCGTCGAGCATGATCATGTCGGACGAACAAAGCCTTCGCAGCTTACCTTTGCCCGTATTGGGTGAACACGTAGTCACGCTTCTGCACAGTCGTGTGGCATGCGTATCCGCAGCCAGCGTTATGTTCTTGTGGTGGGTGATCGGTTGAATTGCCTGGACGATAGGAATTAGACGCGGTGTCGTGCTCGAACTCGGCGTAGCCCCATCCCCCGGTGTCCGCGAACCTCTTGCTGTCCTTCACCATGAAGTCGACGTCGTGCAGCGTACCGGGCACAGTCGGCGGCCCGGGATACGACTCAGCCTTCACTGCGTTCCAGTGAACCTTCGCCATCTTTGCTCCATCAGGAAATGGCTTGCCGTTTTCAGGGATGCCTGCCCTGAATGCGCTGATCATCGCGGGATTTCCAAGGATTACAGCGAGTTTGTCGCCATTGTGGCTGACGGAAATAACCTGCCAGCTTTCATATCCCCTGAACTCAGAGAATGCGAGTCCACCCGGCACTTTCAGCGAATACTTGTCGGGCTGTGCCAAGATGGCCAGCGCGACGAACAACATGAAAACTCCTATAGTCAGAGCAAATTTGGGGGCGACTCTGTTCCTCATGCCAATACCTCCGTGTACTGCGACTGCGTTATCTCTTGCGAACATCCCTCAAGATCCAGACGCTTGATCCGAGCTGATCTTCACATGAGTGTCGCAGCGAAGCTACTGCACGAACGTATGAACCTATACCAAGGAATAGGCGGGTGATTTCTTTTAAACCAAAAGGCGGCTAAAACGTTGACCGATTGGTAGAATGGACGCCAAACCAACCGGTGCGGGGCGATGACACGATGGCCCAGGCAAAACCGATTTCGAGACGTCGATCACGTGCTGGCGAGGCAAAACAGGACAAAATGCCGCGTCTAGAGAACGCTTCGCCAGCAGCGCAGGTGCAGTTCGCCTCTAGCGAAAGACTCTGGCGGTCTGTCTTCGAGAACTCTGTCATCGGAGTTGCTCTGACCGACATGAACGGTCGGTTTGTTGAAACCAATTCCGCCTACCAGTCAATGCTTGGCTACACGGCTGAAGAACTGCGACTGCTTCGCTTCCTTGACATCACCGCGGAAGATTACCGCGAAGATAATTGGGCGCTCGTGGAAGAGCTGTTGGCCGGCAGGCGCCGGCAATTTCAAATCGAGAAGCAGTACCAGCGAAAGAATGGCAGCCTGGTGTGGGTGCGAAATAGTGTCTCTCTGGTGCCGGGTACTGAGGGAACGCCTCCGTTCATCCTGGCGCTTTCAGAGGACATCACTGAGTTCAAACATTCCGTAGAAGCGCGCGAGCGAGCCGAAGAGCAGGTGCGACGCGGGGAAGCGTTCGTGCTTGAGGGTCAACGCCTGAGCCGCACGGGCACCTTCTCCTGGAAACCGGCAACGGGTGAGATTCGATGGTCTGAGGAACTGTACCGCATCTTCGAGTTCGCCCCCGATTTGCCTGTGACCCTCGAGTTGATCGGCAGCCGCGTTCATCCTGATGATCTCACGATGATGGGCGAGATGATCGAAAGAGCCAACCGGGGGGACGATCAATTTGAGTACGAACATCGGATTATCCTGCCCGATGGTTCAACCAAGTACATCCATCTGATCGGCCATGCAGTTCGCGATGCAGAGGGCCTGGTCGAGTATTTTGGCGCGGCACATGACATAACCCAACGCCGGCTTTCTGAACAGGCTCTCGAAGCGAGCGAGCAGAATCTCAGCACGATCATCAACACGATTCCCGCGCAGGCGTGGTCCGCTCGGCCCGATGGCGCAGCGGAATTCTTCAACCAGCGCTGGCTTGATTACGCAGGCCTGACATTGAAGCAGGCCGAAGGCTGGGGCTGGAAGGCCTCGATTCATCCCAACGATCTGGATCGAATGGTGAGCTATTGGATGAATGCCATGGTGACCGGTGAACCAGTTGAGATTGAGGGGCGCCTTCGCCGATTCGACGGCGCATATCGTTGGTTTCTCATTCGGGCTGAGCCGTTTCGCGACGAACGCGGGGAGATTGTGAGATGGTATGGCACGAGCACCGACATCGACGATCGCAAGCAAGCAGAAGAACACTTGCGCCGCAGCGAAGCATTCCTGGCTGAGGGACAACGCCTCAGCCGGACAGGTACTTATTCCTGGCGTCCCGACACGAACGAGATTACCTGGTCGAAGGAACTTTATCGCATTTTCGAGGTTGATCCGGATACACCGGTATCAATGGAACTCACTCTTACGCGCATCCATCCTGAGGACATCCCATCAATCCGAGAAGTCGAGGCTCGCGGGAAGAAGTCTCTTGCTGACTATGAGCACTCATTCAGGATTCTGTCGCGTGACGGCAGTATCAAGTACGTCCACGTGATGGCGCGCGCGACCAGGGACGCCCATGGCCGGCCGGAGTTCTTGGGCGCAGCCCAGGACGTAACCCACCGGCGGATCGCCGAGCTGGCGCTCGAAGCCAGCGAGCGGAATCTCAACATGATCATCAACACGATCCCCGCTTTGGCATGGTCTGCTCGTCCTGATGGTGCAGCTGAGTTTTTCAACCAGCGCTGGCTGGACTACACCGGCCTTTCAACGGAGCAATCGCGTGGCCGGGGCTGGACGACAGCAATTCATCCCGATGAAATTAAAGCGATCACCGACAGGCTTCAGTCGAGTTTCGCGAGTGGCAAAGCAATCGAAGTGGAGGCACGCATATGCCGCGTCGACGGCGCCTATCGATGGTTCCTTTTCCGCACAGACCCTCTGCGGGATGAATCGGGCAAGGTTGTCAAATGGTATGGCACGATTACCGATATCGATGACCATAAACGCCTGGAAGAATCGCTTCGCGCAAACGAGCTATCTTTGCGCAATATAGTCGATAACATTCCTGGGTTTGTCCATACAACGAGTGCAATGGGAGACGTGGAATTCATCAGCCGCCAAACGATCGAGTATTTCGGCAAAACAAAGGAAGAGTTAAGGGACTGGGCCCGAGCGGGAGTTGTTCATCCTGACGACCTGCCACGCGCAATCGAGGCGTGGAGAAAGTCAATTGAAACGGGGCGCGATCATGAGGTTGAGCAGCGAAATCGGCGCGCAGACGGTATTTTCCGATGGTTCCAGGCGCGGGGTCGGGCCGTTCGCAATCAGGAAGGTGAAATAACCGGCTGGTATTGGCTCCTGATTGACATTGACGACCGCAAGAAAGCTGAAGAAGCTCTGCGCGTGAACCAGCGCAATTTGAGTTTGATTGTTGACAGCATTCCCGGCCTTGTGGCGCGGGTGTCGCCCGCTGGTGACGTGGAAGTAGTCAATCGGCCGCTCCTGGAGTATTTCGGAAAGAATTTGGAAGAAGTTAGGAACTGGCAACTGACAGACGCGATCTATCCCGACGATCTACCTCGCGCACTTGAGACATTTAGCAGATTGCCCACTGGCGAGCCGTTCGATGACGAGCAACGCCTTCGGCGCTCCGATGGCGTATATCGCTGGTTTCAGTCGCGAGGGCTTCCCTTGCGCGACCCGGACGGGCGAATCCTCAACTGGTATGTTCTTCTGACGGATATCGAGGATCGTAAGAGAGCTGAAGAGGCTCTGCAGTCGAACGAGCGCAATTTGAGCTTGATCATCAATACGATGCCCACATTGGCATGGTCCGCACGTCCTGACGGGTCCGCAGATTTCTTAAACCAGTACTACCTCGAATATGTTGGACTTCCCTTCGAGGAATTGCAGGGGTGGGGCTGGACCATTGCGGTTCACCCTGATGACCTGAACGCTCTCTCAGATGCGTGGAAATCCATCATGGCCGCGGGCAAACCAGGAGAAGTAGAGGCGCGGTTACGCCGATTTGACGGAGAGTTTCGGTGGTTTCTTTTTCGAACTAACCCCATGCGTGATGATTCTGGTCAGATCGTGAAATGGTATGGAACCAATACTGACATTCACGACCGAAAGCTGGCGGAGGCGGAGGTTAAGGAATCGTACCTTCGTCTCGCCGAAGCCCAACAGCTGAGTAAGACCGGCAGCTTTATAACGAATTTAGCGGCAGACGAGCACCACTGGTCCGAGGAGACCTTCAGGATCTTCGAGTTCGATCCCGCGGCCAAGGTCACAGTGCAGATGATCCGGAGTCAGATCCATGCCGAGGATCTGCCTTCGTTCGACGCGATGATCGCGCGCGCTATGACGGGAACGGACGTTGATTTTTCCTTTCGGTTTGTTACGCCCCGAGGCGCGGTGAAGCACATTAGAGGCATGGCTCGTGTCATCGAACATATCGTCGGCCGACCGTTATTCATTGGTGCTCTTCAGGACATAACGGATAGCAAGCTCTCCGAAGAAGCATTGAACCGCGCACGGTCTGAACTCGCCCGCGTGGCAAGAGTGACGACACTGAATGCGCTGACTGCCTCAATCGCCCATGAGATCAACCAGCCGCTCTCTGGAATCATCACCAACGCTGACACATGCCTGTGGTTGCTCTCTATCGATCCGCCAGATGTTGCCGGCGCTCGGGAAACGGCACAGCGGACAATCCGCGACGGTAACCGAGCCGCTGACGTAATTAAGAGGCTGCGCAACCTTTATAGCAATAAGGAAACCCAGTTCGAATCGATGGACTTGAATGAGGCTACCCGTGAGGTCATTGCCCTGTCGCTCAGCGACCTTCAACGGAATCAGGTCATTGTGCGCCACGAGCTGGCTGCCGAGCTTCCTCCGATTACAGCCGACAGGGTTCAGCTTCAGCAAGTCGTTCTGAACCTGGTGCGGAACGCCTCAGAGGCGATGAGCACAGTTGACGATCGACCTAGGGAGTTGCTGGTCAAAACTGAACGGGAACGGGAAGATAGAGTGCGCCTGAGCGTAAAGGACGTGGGAGTTGGTTTCCAACCTCAGCATGCTGACAAGCTTTTCGAGGCCTTCTACACAACAAAGGGCGATGGGATGGGAATTGGGCTGCACGTGAGCCGTTCGATTATCGAAGCCCATCACGGACGCCTTTGGGCGCAGGCCAACGACGGACCGGGGGCCACTTTCTTTTTTTCAATTCCTTGCAGCCCGGCGGTCGCCGAGATTCCGGCCAAACGACCCGATAACGCCACAGAGGAAGAGTCACGAACCTAGACTATCGTACAGTTGACCGCCTCAGCCGCGGGGGCGAACATTGAGTCTCGGAGTGTGGAGAGGAGGTGTCCGACGGAGGCGATTTTAGCCGCGTAAAAGTGAATTGGGCAGCGCGCTCGTTGAAGCGCATTTGGCATCACCGAATAGCACTACACCAGAACGCTCTGTATGGACATCAACCAGTTATGCCAACTTGTTGTGCGCAGAATCAGAGAGTAAGGAAAATGACAGGGCCTCTCGTATGTGTAGTCGATGATGATGAATCGGTGCGCGAATCGCTGCCCGGTTTAATCAAAGCTTTCGGGTTCACAGTCGCCGCATTTTCCTCCGCGGAAGAATTTCTGGAGTCGAATTGTATACCTCAGGCTGGATGTCTGATCCTGGACATCACAATGCCAGGCATGTCGGGACCCGAACTCCAAAGCGAGCTGAAACGCCGGCATCTGAAGATTCCCATGGTCTTCATCACAGCCAAAAGAGATGAGACGGTACGCGCATCCCTGCTCGAGCGAGGGGCAGTCGAATGTTTGTTTAAGCCATTCAGTGCCGTCGAACTCCGGGGGGCACTCAAGGCCGCATTTCGAATCTGAGCAACGATTGCAATTCCAAACCTGCTTGTGACTGCGTAAATGAGCTCGTTGCGCGTTCATTTAACACTAACGTGAGGTTGCCAAATGGTGGAAACCACACCGACCGTCTTTGTCGTCGATGACGACGTTTCCGTGCGCGAGTCATTGGATCTGCTGATTCGCAAACATTGCTGGCGTCCCGAAACATTTACATCCGCCCAGGAATTCCTCTCACGCCCAGGCTTGCTGGTTCCGAGTTGCCTTGTGCTGGACTTCTCTCTTCCGGGACTGAACGGCCTGGAGCTTCAACAAAGGGTGGCCGTAGAACGGCCTTACATGCCGATCATTTTCATCACAGGCTACGGCGACATACCGATGACGGTTCAGGCTATGAAGGCGGGCGCTGTTGAATTCTTAACGAAGCCGTTCAGCAACGATTCTCTCCTCCGCGCAATACGAAGTGCCATAGAGCGCAGTCGGCTGAGGCTCGACAGCGAGGCGCAGATTCAGACGCTAAGGACTCGCTATTCGGCGCTGACGATGCGTGAACGTCAAGTGATGACCTTGGTGGTTACTGGCTTGCTCAACAAGGAAGTCGGCGATGAACTTGAGATTAGCGAAATTACCGTTAAGTTTCATCGCGGCAACCTTATGCGAAAGATGAAAGCCGATTCGTTCGCCGATTTGGTGAACATGGCGTCCCGGCTTCGGATAAAAGTGCCTTCCACCGCGAAAGCTCCCCCGACGCGGTAAAGCGCTCGTTGAGCCGTTCAAGTCGATTCCGGGTTCTACCACCTGACCCTAAACCTCGGCTTGCCGGACTCTCAGAAGTTCCTTTGGGTGGCACGCTGTCCTGCCGTCACCGGTACCTATATATATGGTTGCTCTCGGGCTTGGCTGACGGCCACTTGGCACCCTAAGATCGTACGCATCCCCGTTCGCACCAACGACCTCTTCCGTGTCAATCTGCATCTAATCTTTACTTTCAACAACTTAACTGCAGACGGAATACCGCCTAAGCACCTTTATTCACGTGTATAACGTTGAGATTTTAGGTGAGTCCAAGTGGAACTCCAATAGCGTGCCAAATCCCCTCACAGCAGTCAAGATCACGTATGATCCAGCGGCTCGAGCAAACCGCTTGGGTTGGGGACCCAAAGAGCTTGCTGGAGGCAAGTGGCACGATGCAGTAGTGCCTTGGACTTGTTCCGC
>Ga0335078_10004041_pt1 | contig 21796 bp, 22 predicted proteins | sample Lox_Sample_32_FD_206711 | JGI IMG/M metagenome (GOLD analysis project Ga0335078, IMG submission 206711) | Soil microbial communities from Loxahatchee National Wildlife Refuge, Florida, United States - Lox_Sample_3.2 | ecosystem: Environmental > Terrestrial > Soil > Wetlands | place: USA...
ATCCGTTTCGGCACCGTCGGCCGGTAGCGCCCGGTCCGCTCCGGCTTCCACTCGTCCATCGGGTTGCGGTGCGCGCTCGGGCGGCCGCGACGGCGGCGGGAGGCATCCAGCGGGAACGGGTTCAGCACCGGGCCGGTCCCGCCATCGCGGTGGAAATCGTAGAACCGCCGCAGCACCGTCTCGCTGTGCGCCACCGTGGACGGCGCATACCCGTCACCGGGCGCGGGCTTGCCGGTCACCGGGTTCGGCGCTCCCGCCGCCCGCGAGGACAGGCGGGCCGCCCGCGGCCGGGACGTCTGCAGCCGCTGCTTGGCCGTCAGCTGGATCCAGCAGCTGAAATCCCTCGCCTCGGCCCGAGACGCCCGGTCCCACTGGACATCGACGGCATCCAGGAACCGCCACCACCGCAGCAGGTCGACCGAGTACGACCGCAGCGTCGCTTCCGACTTCCCCGACGCCAGCAGGTCCCGCAGGAAAACCGACACCGGCTCCACGACCTCGCCGCCCGGGCCGGCCACTTGATACGGCTCGTGGGCATCGCCCGTGGCCACGAGACGGCCCGCCCTCGCCACCACCAGCCGCGACAGATCGCGTTCCTGTTCCTCATCCGATTTGATCACGCGGACAAGTTAGCGCCAGTAACCGAAAACCCGTCGTGAACTGCTGAAACATCGTAGTTAGTTCAGTTAACGGGGCGTCCGCTGCCCGATGCTGCGCATCGACCCCGCCCAGCGTCACCGGCTCCGGGAAATCCGCGACAGCCTCTCCGCCCGCATCGCCGAGGCCGAACGCGAAGGCTGGACCGGCGAAGCCGAGGGCCTCAAGGTCAGCCTCGCCGCCGCGGGCAGCAAGCTGGCCCAGGTCGACACCAGCATCGCCCGCCGCGAGGCAGTCAGCCTCGGCATGCCCTCATTCCCCGATATCGCCGGCCGCACCACGGTCCCCGGCAAGGAGCCCCGATGACCTCACCCGCCGTGCTCGCGGCCGGGCTGCGCGCCCACGCTCAGGGCCTCTACTGCCTCGAAGCCGCCGCCGAGCTCCTCATCGCCAAGTCCTGGCTCAACCGCGACGACTTCACCAGCCGGTTCATCACCCTCCACCCCGGCACCGGCAGCGGACGGCAAGTCGCCGTCATCGACTGGCCCGCGGTGATCGCCGCCCTGGGCTCAAGTCTCGCCTGCTCCGGGGGCGAGCAGCGGCTGCTGAAAATCACGGCAAGCCTGGCCGACGGCATACCCGTCGATCTCCAGGACACCCTCACCGGCCTCGACGACGACAACATCGCAAAGCTGGTCACCGCGATCCTTCACGGCTCCGGAAGACCGCCCATGAACAGCTGATATTGATGATCATCTTTAATTCAGAGAAGGGCATCACCCGCTGCTCGCGGCCTGCGACAACACGGGCGAGCCGCTGGCCTGGATGCTGCGGCCCGGCTCGGCCGGGTCGAACACGGCCGCCGGCCACCTGCGGCTGCTGCGCGAGGCGGTCGCCGCGCTCCCGCCCGCGCTGCGGCGCCGGCTGATGGTGACCTGCGACGGGGCCGGCGCCAGCCACGACCTGGTCAAGGAGCTGGACCGGCTCGCCTGCCGGCGCGGTTACGAGCTGACCTGGCCGGTCGGCTGGGCGCTGGGCGAGCGGGAGAAAGCCGCGCTCGGCAAGGTCCCCGACTCCGGCTGGGAGGCCGCCGTCGACGGCAAGGGCCAGGTCCGCGAACGACGCGCGGACGGCGCCTGCGGCAGCCCGCGCTGCGCGCACCCGGCCTGCTGGATCGAGGAAGCGCACGTCACCGAGCTGACCGGGCTGCTGCGCGAGGGCCCGGACGGCGACCAGCTCAAAGGCTGGCCGAAGGCGATGCGGGTCTTCGCCCGCCGCGAGCGCCCGCACCCCGGCGCGCAGCTCTCGCTCTTCGAGGCCGCTGACGGGTGGCGCTACTCCCTCTGGGTGACCAACCTGCCCGCCGAGACCCGGGGATGGCGGGGCAAGTGCGCCTGCGCCGACGCCGCCCACCGCGTCCACGCCCGCGTCGAGGACGTCATCCGCACCGCCAAGGACACCGGCCTCGGGCACTTCCCACGCGACTACAGCATTAACCAGGCCTGGCTCGACGCCGCAATGACCGGCTGCGTCCTGCTGGCCTGGCTGAAGCTGCTGGCCCTGGACGGCGACCTCGCCAGGGCCGAGCCGAAGACGCTGCGCTACCGCCTCCTGCACGCCGCCGCCCGCCTCGTCCGCGGCGGACGCCGCCGCACCCTCAAGATCGCCGCGAACTGGCCCTGGACCACCGAGCTGACCACCGCCTGGAAGCGGATCCGCGCGATCCCGCACCCCACCTGACCAGCCGCAACCCGCCCCAGCGAACAGGAAGGCAAACGCCCGGGGACCGTGGAAACCCCGGCACCCGGCCCGACAGCCGGGCCAGCGTCATCCCCCGGCCCTAAAATCCGGCCCCAGAACCCATCAGACGACCGCCAGCGGCAGCCACCAACAACCCTGAAAGATCAGGGCTAACGGCCGGAACCGGCGGGAAAGCGCCCTGGGTACATCGCAGGTCCACGCCAGGTACATCTGACCTCCCGATCCGCAATCGTTACAGTACGCGCGCGACGATTCGGCTGGGCCATCGCAACAGGCCGGTTACGAGTGCCACTATTGAGAGAGATGCGATCAGCGATGTGATTAGGATATTAAATGACCCAAGTTACCTGAGCGTCTAGGCAGAACGTAAACAGTCAGCAACCTATTGAACTTCACCGAAACCTTCAATAGAGTCGTACTTCCGGGTGACTCGCATCAAAAGATTCACGTGCGGCACGGGAGGAGAACACGTGGACGAAAGAGTGCTCGTAACCGGAGGATGCGGTTTCCTGGGGCAGCACCTGGTCCGGCGGCTTGCCGCAGCGGGTATGCGGGTCGATGTAGTTGACATCCAGGAGCCGCCAACCGATTTCCCGGCAAGATCGGTAATTGCCGATGTCCGCGACTGGCTGCCTACCACGACTGCCTCCTACGATCTTGTGATTCACCTAGCGGCTTTCGTGGGGGGACGCACTTCGATAGAGAACAAGCCGATGGAAGTGGCCGGCAACATAGCGATCGATCACAGCCTTTTTGAGTACCTGGGCCGCGCCGGGTGCGGGCGCCTAGTTTATTTGTCATCGTCTGCCGTTTACCCCATTGACCGGCAGCAAGCACCGGGCAATAGTCCACTCGCGGAAAGCGAGGTGAACGTCCGGCGCGGACCGTTCGGGGTGCCGGACTTGACGTATGGCTGGGCTAAGCTAACCGGCGAGTTCATGGGCACGTTGCTCGCCGACAGCCATGGAATTCCGGTGGTGATATACCGCCCTTTTTCCGTGTACGGACCTGGACAGGCAGATTCCTATCCAATGACGGCAATAATGAGGCGCGCGCTCGACCGTCAAGATCCGCTTACGGTATGGGGTTCCGGATTGCAACATAGGGATTTCGTATATATCGACGACTTCCTGAACATTGTACTCGAAACCTACGCGAGCCAGCCCTCGACAGTTCCCTTGAACATCGCGACGGGCACCGGGAAAAGCTTCCGTGACATAGCGCGGATAATGGCCGATACCGTGGGATACAGCCCAGAGTTCCGTCACGACTCCACCCAGCCAGAAGGAGTACTCTGGAGGGTCGGCTCCGCCGATTCTCTTAATCCTTCCCTTCAGCCAGCTGTTGCCCTGGAAGAGGGCATCAAACACCTTGCCAAGCACCTCAGGGGCATTGCGTGACAGTCGGCTGCGATGTCGTCATCATGGCACATAACGAGTCGTCAACCATTGACGGAGCTATACGCGCCGTGCTGAATCAGGACTGGACGAGCGGCTGCAAGCTCAACCAGCTCCTGGTTGTCTCTACCGCGTCCACGGACGGCACCGACGACATCGTGCGGGAGTTGGCGAGGGACCATTGTGAGATCATGCTCCTGGCCCTGCCGACACGCAGAGGGAAGACCTTCGACGTGAACGAGGCCGTACGCTGCACGGCCTCGCCGATCCTGGTCATCATGGACGCTGACGTGTTCATATCTGAGTCTTGCATCGCGGCCCTGCTAGCGCCATTCTCGGTCGACCCGAGTGTAGGGATGACCGTCCCGGCGCGCTCGCTGTTGAATCCTCGCAACGGCCTAATGAACCGGATCGGGCACCTCGCCGCTGAGGTGCAAAACACTGCCGAGCGGCCCAAGCCGGGGCAGGTTATCGCCATCCGGCGCGAATATGCGCGCGTGGACGAGCGCGTCAGCGTTGATGACGCATACCAGGAGTTCTCGGTGTGGAACAGTGGCCTCCGGGTCATCCGCGTCCCGGTGGCCGTGGTCACATCGAGGGCACCAGAGACACTGCCCGACTACATGAAGCAGCGCCGCCGTGTCGCGGCCCAGTATCTTACGCTGCACCGGGTGACGCACTACCGGCCAGTTACACGCTCATGGTGGGCACTTGCCCGCACCCTTCCACGGACCACCACTCTGGGAGCCGAGAGGCGCGTTGACATCGTCCTCCTTGCCGCGCTAATTGACGGGGCAGCCCGAATGCTCGGCGCCATCGATTACTTTGCGCTCCGGCGAACATACGCCACGTGGCAAGCGGCGACTACCACGAAAAGCCATGCGTAAGCACATAATCCTCACCTATCACGCCATCAGCGACGAGAGCACTCGCATCGCCGTTCCCGCCACGCGGCTCAGGCGCCAGCTGTCATGGCTGCGTGAACATGGGTTCCGGTGCGTCACCGTATCGGAACTTCTCCGGGACGCGAGCCCCGGGTCTGCGGTCGCCCTGACCTTCGACGATGGCTTCCGCTCGACCTATGACATCGCGCTGCCGTTGCTCGCGGAGTTCGGCTTCAGGGCAACCGTGTTTCCGATCGTGGCCGGCCTCGGGAGCCGGATCGCATGGCGCACGGATGAGGGTCCGCTCCCTAAGTACCAGATGATGACCATGGGGCATGTGGCGAGACTGGCCGCGCATGGCTGGGAAGTAGGGTCACACACCATGCACCACCAGTGCTGCGTCGAACGCGAGTTGCCCGGGCTCATCCAAGATCTCTCGGAATCTCGGAGCCGTATTGAGGACGCGCTCGGCGCGCTGGTGACCGGCTTTGCTTACCCTCAGGGCTGCCACAACGCCGATGCTCTTCGCGCCGCCGAGGAGGCTGGCTACTCGTGGGCCTGCACCACGATTCCCGGCATGGTCGGATCGTCGGCGGGCCGCTATGCGCTGTGCCGTGTCAACATCGGCAACAGCACGTCCATGGCGCGCTTTCGCGCGGCGTTCAGCGGCAGTATCCAGTCGGCGCGACGCGCAGTCCAGTCGCTGCGCCAGCCGCATTACCCCCACGTCCACGGCCCGGAGGTTGAGACGACGGTGTTCGAGTGAGGATCGCCATGCTCAACTGGGGTGACCGGGTAGCGTTCGGCGGCCGGTCGCTCCAGGTCCGCGACATCTCCGCTGCCTTGGAACCCTTCGGCCATGAGACGCTGACATGCGACGCGCGTAGCGTCGCCGCACTACGGCGCTGCCTTCTCTGGCGCCCGGATTTCCTGCACGCGCACGGGGGAATCACCCCGGCCCTGGGCAGTCTCCTGCAAGCTGCCTGGAGGCAACCCGGTAAACGGCCACCGATGATCTGCACGCTGCACGGATGGCACTACCAACGGGTTGTCGATGCCCTGGAGCGCACGGTTGAGCGACTGAGTATGCACGCTTGCGCACGCATCACGGTCCCGAACCAGAAGATGCGCGCCGCGCTACCGCCCAGATTGCAGGGCCGGGCAACGGTGATACCCAATGGCATACCGGCCGTCCACGTCACGAGGAGGCGAGCCGATCGGAAGCATACTGACGTCATCTGGCTAGGACGCGTCAGCTCGGCCAAGGGGATCCAGGTCGCCCTCCAGGCGTTCACCGCCGCCAGCAGCGAAGAGGCCGCGCTGCGCCTGCATGTTGTGGGAGCAATCGAAGAACCGCTATTGCGGCCAGTGCTGTCCGCGGCACAGGCCGACAGCGGGGGCCGCATTGAGTACCGGGGTGCCCTCGACCGCCCATGGCAGTGCGTACAGCCAGCGATCCTCCTTCACACTCCCCGGTACGACGCATTCCCTCGGGTGATCCTTGAGGCCATGTCACTCGGCATCCCCGTGGTGGCTACCGCTGTCGGCGGGATTCCGGAAATGCTGGAGGACGGCATATCGGGCCTGCTGGCCGCCGACGGTGACGTTGTCGCGCTTGCCGCACACATCACTGCCCTGACCGCGGACCCGGACTTGCGACATCGGCTGGGCCGCGCCGCGCGTGAGCGGTTTGTCGCTCAGTACAGGATCGAGGTCATGGCACAGCGCATAGACGCGGTCTACCAGGAGGCGAGCCGGGCGTGAGCAGGACCGTCCTCATCGTCGGTCCTTCGCGGATTCCTCCCTCCAGCGCGGCCTGGCCCCGCGTAGTGAGCTTCGAGGAAGCGTTCCGTCAGGCGGGCTGGCATGTCGAGCGCGGCTACGAGCTAGCCGACGAGTCCCCGCCGGATCAGCACAGCGGCGGCCGACTGCCCATACCCGTGCAGGCCGTGCGAGCTCTCGCCCGCCTGGGAATCGCCGATGAGATCCAGTTCCGCAACCTGGGACGAGCCGCAGGGGTACTGCGCCGCACCAGACACGACCTAGTGGTGGCAACCATCCCGCCGTTCTCGCTCGTGGCATGCACGGTCCTCACCGAGGAACCCGTCGTAGTCGACTACCGGGATGTCTTCGGGCTGACTAGCCGACCGCACCCGGTCGCCAGGATGCTCGTGTCCGCCGAGCGCATGGCAGCGCGCCGCGCCAGCCTGATCACCTACGCCGGCGGAGCCAGGCTGGGTCAGGACCTAGCCGACGCCCTACGAACAGGACAACCCCAGATCCAACGGATACCCAACGGGATAATGCCGGCCGATCTCCAGGGACTGCCCGCCCCAGACACAGCCGATCGCGATGGCCCGCTCGACGTCGCATGGGAGGGACACCTTTACGGCTTCGCCGACCTGACCCCCGTACTCAAGGCACTGGAGCTGTGTCCCCAGGGTTCGGCGCACCTGACAGTTATCGGGCCGACCCCGCCCGCCGCGCGGCGCCGGTACGTACCCGGGACGAGCACGTCAGTGTCATTCACGCCAGCAATGTCGAGGAAGGCCCTATATGAAAGGCTCAGGCAAGCCGATATCGGCCTGATCGTGCTCACCCGCAACTACCCGTACGAAGTATCGGTCCCCGCAAAATACTACGATTACGCAGCCTCGGGGATTCCCATCCTTTACATAGGACCGGACCGTGCGGCGCTAATGGATGAGCCTCGCAATTCGCTCCTGCACCATTTTAGCCCTGAAAATGTTAAAGGCATTAGCCGGTTCCTCCAGCGGGCGGCCGAGGACAGGCAGGTACTTGGTCCACGTGGTGAGTGCATAACGGAAATCGACCGAGTACGGAGCGCGGCGCTCCTGGTCAACGCTGTGGAGGCTCACTGATGGAAGTTGGCGTAATACTGCGTACAGGGTGGCGGGCGGAGGTCCCCGGCATGCCCCGCCCGGAGGCGGCATTCACGCGCCTGCGCGACGAGGCCGGGGCAGCCATTGCCGCCGGGGCGGCCGCGCTGTTCGCCTACGATCACCTTGAAGCGGTCCCTGATTCCCGGGACGCGCCGTGCTTCGAGGCGTGGACGACCCTGAGTGCTCTAGCGGCTGCGTTTCCGGGCACCCGGATCGGGACCCTGGTGTCCGGGGTGAGCCTGCGCAATACGGGCCTGCTCGCCAAGATGGCGGTGACGGTGGACGCGATCTCCGGGGGCAACGTGGTGCTCGGCCTCGGCGCTGGCTGGTACCGTAGCGAACTCAACCATCATGGCATCCCCGTACTGCCATTCGCGCAGCGTGCGGCGGCGACGGGGGAAGCATGCCAGGCGCTGCGCGCGCTGTGGGCCGGCCACCCAGTAACGGCGGAGGTCGGGACCACCATGCTGCGCGAGGCCGTCTGCGCACCTGGGCCAGTCAAGGGGTCAATCCCTATCTGGATAGGCGGGTCAAGCGCCGCCATGCAGGAGGTGGCAGCATCGTCCGCAGATGGCATCAGCCTCGGCGGCACACCACAGGAGATCCGTGCGCTCATCGATTCTGTGACCTGTCGGCTTGCCTCCCGTCAGCGCGCCAGGGAGAGGTTCACCTTCAGCGCTGAGGTCCAGGTCGCGGTAAGCCCGTCGGACGACGAGCTGTCGGTTCTGGCCAGCCGGTCAGGCACGACGCCAGAGGACTTCGCGACATGGAACATTGTCGGCAGTCCCGAGCGTATCTTGGAGCGCGTAGCCGAGTACCAGGATGCCGGGCTGAACATGCTGATCGCTTTTCCTCCGCTTGCTCGCAGCGTAGGTGACGTCGCTGCGATCATCGGGCTCGTGCGCCAGGGGGTGCGGACCCATGCCTGAGCCTCAGTGGCATCTCGCTGCGGCGCCGGCGGTGTACATGGCCACGCGGCGGGCACGAGGCGATGTCGACCCGGCGACGGTCGCAGCCGCAAGCGTGCTCATCGACGCGGATCACTGCTGTGACATGGCGTACTACCGCCTCACGGGTGACAGGTACCGCCAGTTGGTGCCGCTGCACAGCTGGGAACTCGTGGCGCTCTTGCTGCTGATCCCGTCGCGGCGTTTCAGGAGCGTTGGTGCGGGTTTCCTGGTGCACCACGTGCTTGACCTGGTGTTCGGCGGCTATGGGTTCAAGGAGCTATCACTCGCCTACCGCGCATACAAGCGCTTCCGGACGGGGTGGCTCGGCGACTGGGTGCAATGGCCACATGGCCCGCGCGGTAAGTGGCAGCTCTTGTATTCGGAGACCCGGCAGGACCGCGACGAGAGCGGCGTCACCTCGTAGGCGGTGTCGTCATGGTCCGCCACCATGCTCTCGCGATGGCCAACCGCCACAGTTGCTGGCTCCAGTCCGCGCGGCCGGCCACGTGCTCATCCCACAGTTCCTGCTCGCGTGCCACGTCCCAGATCCCGTCTACTGCCCAGGTGGCGCCGCGCCGCAGTTCCTGGCCCATATTTCCCCTCAGCCAGGTAGCGAGGGGGCAGGGAAAGCCCTGCTTGGACCGCTCCAGTACATAGCGGGGCAGCATGTCCCCGAACGCCTCCCGCAGGGCCACCTTCGTTACCCCATTGGCGACCTTGAGGCGGGCGGGGAGCGCGAGCGCGGCTGACACGATCGCCGGGCGCAGCAGCGGCACCCGGATCTCCACCTGATCTGCCATGCCGAAGCGATCCGCCTTGGCCAGCAGGTTCGGCTCCAGCCACTGGGATATATCACTGTCCTGCACATGCCGCAGCGGGTCGCCTAGATGCGGCCGGACGGGCCGCGGGCGGGGCTTCCCCGTCACGTACCTGGCAAAGCGCCGGTCGCGAGGCTCGGTCATGGATGTGAAGGTCCAGGACGCTAGGTGACCGCTGAGGCCGCCGGCGGCTGGCCTGCGGTAGTAGTCGTAGCCGCAGAACAGCTCGTCGCTCCCGTCGCCGGTAAGGAGTACTCGCGTCCCTAGTTTGCCGGCCTGGCGGCAGAGCAGGTTCAGCGCGATGGCATTGGGGTCGGCGAGCGGCTGATCGAAGCGCCACCCGCCAGTGACTTCACGCAGGTAGTCGTCGGCCGTAACTGGCACCTCGACGTGATCGATCGCGAAGTCCTCGCACACTCGCCGCGCGGTCAGCAGGTCAGGATCATCCTGGGCATCCGGGTATCCGACTGTCAGTGCTGTCGGTCTGGCCCCCGCGGCCTGGAGCATGAGCGTGATGAGAGTCGAGTCCACACCACCGCTCAGAGTAGAGACGACGGGCCACCCTGCGGGAACTTCCGTCTCGACCGCCTCAGAGATTACCTGCCGCAAGTCCCGCATCGCGCCATCAGGGCGGAACCACCTCTCGGCACGCGGCTGACCCTTGGGCGACCGCCAATCCATGACCGTCCCGGGTGGGACGCTCAGAACGCCATCGATCAGCGTCTGCGGGGTGCGGACATAGCCACTGGTCAGATAATCCCTCATCGCTCGTTTGCTGACCTTAGCTGAAGTCAGAGGCCGGAACCCGAGCACTGTGGAAGCAAACGCGATCCCCTGCGGCAGCCGGGTGTAGAAGAGCGGCTTGATACCTACGTGGTCACGGAAGAGCAGAAGTTGCTGCCGTGCGGAATCGAAGACGACCCCGGCGAAGATGCCATCCAGGTCGCGGAGGAAACCGGCAGGATTACGGCTGTAGAGCGGCAGGAGCACTGCGCAGTCGTCCTCGGGCCGGCCCATGCCGGGCGCTGTGCGATCGAGTGTCCTCCGCAGGCGATGGTGGTTATAGACCTCGCCGTTCATAGCGCCGATAACAGAGAATAGCCGCATTGGCTGGTAGCTGTCCCCGTCGTGCTCGCCGGGACCGGCGGCAATGGCGAGCAAGTTAAAGCCGACAGTGCAGCCTGCCTCGTGCACCACGCGCGTCGCGTCAGGACCACGCTCGCTCATGTACTGCAGCATCTGCCGCACCAAGATCTCACGGGCATCTCGGGGGAGGTCGTCACTCCAGATGCCGGCGATCCCGCACATCGCGGGTAAGCTCACCGCCACTTTCCGCCGTATTTCGTCGCAGGCAACGCTTGGATCAGGCCCGGGGCAAGCCCGGCCGTGTAGCGGGGGACCATAACGAGATCGTAGAGGATCATGCGGCCAGTCTCAAAGCGCTTTTTAAACATGGTGCCACCAGGGCCGAGATTAATTTTCTTTCCATGCTTAATGCTATAGGCGATGGCTCTCCAGAAAATAGCCGTCCCCAGGCTGAGGTCTTCGGCCCCGCCCCGAATGGCCATAGTGTAAAAATACGTACTCTGCGGAGACTGGCACGTGACAAGATATCCAAGGCTCTCGCCGCTCGCACGGGCCAGCCAGATTTCCAGCAGGCCGTCGTGACCAAGCTCCGTGAGGGCAGAGCGGATGAATGGGCCGTGGCGCCCGCTCAGCGGGTGACCAGACTGGCGGTGACCGGCAGCCTCAATCCCGGACAACTCGTCTAGCAAGCCTGTAGGGCAAGCGCCTTCGACTCGAACGATCTCACACGCATGTTCCTCCAGCCGACGATCGGCCTGACGGATCGTCGCTCGCAGCCGACGAGGGCGTTCGGCTAGGTAGGCATCCAGATCGTCGGCTACAACGACAGACGCCACGTCATGACTGCGGACTAGGACCCGGCTGCCCTGGACGCGCATACGCTGCGCGAGTCCCTCAGTGCAGAACGGCAGGTAGCACGCATGCCAGGCACCGACCTCAGCAAGCGCGCGCACCGCCTCATCCGAGACTTCCGATCGCAACCGGAATCCGCCATGGTGATAGCCCAACGGGAACAGGACAGGGCCATGGAACCCCGCCTTGGCCGTAAGGAAGCCGAGTGGCCTATCGGTCTGGCCCAGGACAACCCAGCGATGCTTAGGCGCGGCCCTAGCGGCAGCACGCGCCCACGCGTCCGTCGCCGCCGGGTGGCCATCCCAGGAGAGGGCAGGTACGGTCGTGCCTGATGCTCCCAGCCCAGCAGTGGCCTTCCACGCTGGATGTAGCGCGTACACGCAGGATGCCACCGCCCTTTCGCCACCCAGGAATTCTCAAGGCTCAGATAGTCGTCTTCATTCCCGGCAGCCGGACCGGATTAGGAGCCGACTGAACGGCCTGACGATGGCCTGGCCGGATGCGGGCGTTCCCTGGGTGGGAGCGAGCCAGATCCCGTAGACGGCGGTCCTCGGCGTGAGCCTGCGCGCCAACGCGCCGCCGAACCTGGCGTATGCCTGGCCCGCGTGGGTGCCAGGGCGTTACACGCCGCTGCGGTATAATTTCCTCATGCGTTATCTCATCCAGTTTCCGGCCGGGACCGGCGATCTCATTCTTGACGCCCTCACTCCTTATGTCGGGAATTTCAAGGTGCATTATCGGGATGATAGCGCGATGATTTTTGACTCTCAGGCCGCTGAGGGCAAAGTGGCGGGCATTCCGTTTGCGAAGAACTCTTTCGTAGTGATCGCGAGCACGCCACGCGGGGGAATAGATAGAGGGGTCGGGCAGCTGGGACGGCTTGCCGCTTCGGCTAAGTTTCCGCCAGGTTCGCTTCGTAATTCCAAGTTCCGAACGATGATCCAGATCGACGGCGGGCTATCTGCCGTCGATAGGAACGTTAAGGCAGGGCTGGATCGGTCGATCTCGCGTAGGACGGGACAGCGGGTGGAGCCACGGGGCATGTGCCAGGAATACTGGGTGATCGGCCGGACTGACCTAGCCGAACTTCTGCTCTGCGCGAGGCTCCCTAAGCAGAAGCGCACGGCGAAGGCCAAGGGAGCCGTCTCCTATGAGCTCTCGTCGATGCTGGTCGCCGCCTCGCGGCCAAGCGCGAGGGACTGCTTCCTGGACCCGTTCGCGGGAAGCGGATCGTTTGTCCTAGCTCGCCTTGAAAGCGATGCTCGTCAGATCTGGTACTCCGATATCAATCTGCAAGAATTCGAGAGAGATTTTCCCCGCGAACTTTATTCCGACAGGCGGGTTGACTTTCTTGACGACGATGCGCTTGTACTAAGCTCCGTGCCGGATGGGCAGATTGACGTGATTGTCACCGATCCGCCATGGGGCGAGTATGACGATGTAGGAATGCCGTACGCGGAGTTCGCCCGCGCCATGGTGAAGAGCTTCAGCAGAGTGCTCAACAAAATCAAAGGGCGATTCGTCGTCCTGACATCTAGGAAGACGGCGACTCTCATAGAGAGGGAGTTCGCCAAGGGCGGCTTCTCCATCAACTCCACGCACGAAATCCTGGTGAACGGCCACCCGGCGACTGTTCTCGTCGGGACGCGAAAGCAGCCTGAGCACCAGGACTCCAAGATGGCAGCCGGGGGACGACGCGCGAAGGCCGGAGTCAGCTAGCGGTTACTCGATGATGTCCAGAGCCGGAAGGGCATCCACGACCTTCATCGTCCCCAGGCTCACGGTGACGATTCGCCTCAGCAGGTCGATGATGTAGCGAGGGTCATCTGACCAGTCGTTGGGGTCGTTGACGATGCCCGAGGCTGCGTCGGTCTTCACCTGGTAGCGGTCGATTATCCACTCGATCGCCGAACGCGCGCCAAGCTGGTAACGGTACGCCTCCTCCGGGATGTTGGAGAGCGTCACGCGCGTGTTGTAGATGATCGTGGACTTGTCAGGCTGCCCCTTGACCTTGGGGATCTTCATCTTCGTAACGCGGTACAACTCAGCGGCCAACGTTGCAGCGGTCGCCCCCTTCACTTCCTCCACGATTCCGGCATAGGGACTGGCGGTCTCGTAGCTGAGGTGCAGGTCCGACAGTTTCCGCCCAGCATCGGCGAAGTCGTGGAAGCCCCGCGCCTTGGGGATGCGGGGCAGGGACTTCTTCAGGTCGGCCGCGAAGGCGTCGCGGTACTCGCGGGAGTGGAGCAGCCCGTAGGTGTAGAAGAAGATGTCGTCCTTGGTGATGGACGGATCGCCGTACGCCTTGCGGTAGGCAGCCAGGGCGGCGTCGGTGATGTTGTCGACGCGCTCGTAGGAATCTTCTGTGCCGAAATCGAAGCCGCCGTCAACGGCAAGTGCACGGTAGATGTAGCGCGGGAAGAACTGGCCACCGCTCCCTGCCCCGGTGACGTGCAGATCTGGGAGTGAGTCCAGCATGAGGACCGAGAACGGTACAGTACAGCGGACCCGTTGCCGACGTTATAGAAACCGATGTTGGCGTGCCTCGGCGTAGGGTATATCTGCCGGAGCTTGCCAGGTCGGTGAATGAGATCGGGGCCGAAGTAAACAAACTGATGGTTGAAGGGGCGATAGTTGCCGAGGACAACGTGGTCAGCCTCGTAGGTGGCTTGTACCCCTTGGGCAACCTTGCTGATCAAGCTCGCTGTCCAGCTGATCTTCTGGGAGTCGCGGTCTATGAACTTCTCGGCATCCGATGTGCTCGACTTTGAGATGCCTGTTGTAAGGCAGTGTTTCCGGAAGGCTGATACCTGCCCGTTGTAGAAATCGACCATCGACTCGACCTGTTCGCCGAGCTGAGCCTTCGAATAGCTGTATACCCAGGCATCTCGGCCGCTCTCCAAACCACGGGAGTTAACAGAGAAAATGGAGCTACCTTCGCCAGCGATCGGTTGGAACTCGGCGAACCGCTGGTCACGCTGGTTGATCCAGTCACCCTCGGTGTTCGGAGTGATCTCCTCCCAGGGGACCGATTCCAAATCCTGGGTAGTAAGAATGCGGAGCTTGTCCTCGCGGCTGAGGTAGTCGCCGATGTCCCGGTAGCGCAGCGCGCAACCGCCGTTGTCCGGGTCCTTCGCACCCTTCACGAGAATCAGGATGGCGACGGTGTTCCGGCTGCCGGAGCCGAAGATCTTTCCGCCTTCCTTGCGCGACTGCTCGCCTGCGGTGCGCTGGTTCCCGCGGAGGTTGTAGCAGTAGATACTGTCGAACTCCTGGGCCAGCGATTTGCGGAGGCCATCCGCAGTGTTGCCGTCGATGTAGCCGCCGTTGGAGACGAACGCGACGATGCCCTCGTCCTTGATGCGGTCGGAGGCCCAGCGGATCGCGCGGATGTAGGAGTCGTATAGCGAGTTCTTGTTCGTGGCCGTGGACAGCGCCGCGTACGTCGCCGCGATACGCGCGTCCAGGGTCTCGTACCTCACGTTCTGGTTGTCGTCGTTCTGGCTGTCTTGGCCTACCGAGTACGGCGGGTTCCCGATCACGACCATGATCGGCTGGTCCTTCTGCCGCTTCGCCCGCTCGCTGTTGCCTTCCAGGACCTCCATGCCGTCAAGCATGGCGGCACCGCCCTCGGCCAGCTGGAAGGTATCGACGAGCACGATGCCTTCAAACGGCTGGTACCCGCCGGTGTCTGCGGCCAGCTCGGCGTAGGCCGCTTCGATGTTGACGGCGGCGATGTAGTAGGCGAGCAGCACGATCTCATTGGCGTGCAGCTCGGTGGCGTACTTGCGGGCCAGGTCCTCGGGCTTGACGAGGCCGGACTGGAGCAGACGCACGGGGAAGGTGCCGGTGCCGACAAAGGGATCGATGATGTGGACGCCCTCGTCGCTGAGTGACCGGCCCAAGTGCCTGGCCATGGCCTGCTCGGCGGCGCGGAGGATAAAGTCGACGACCTCGACTGGAGTGTAGACGATGCCGAGCGCGTCGGCGGTCTTGGGCAGGGCGGTCTTGAAGAACTTGTCGTACAGCTCGACGATGACCTGCTGGCGCCCGGCGTGGTTGTCGATGCCCTCCGCGCGCACTCGCACCGAGCCGTAAAAGCCCTCCAGGCTCTTGCTCTCGGCCTCAAGTCCCTGGTCACCGAGTTCGCCGAGCATGCCCTGCATGGCCTTGGAGACCGGGTTGTGCTCGGCGAAAGCGTAGGAGCCGAAGAGGGCGTCGAAGACGGGCTTGGTGATGATGTGCTGGGCGAGCATGTCGATAGCGTCGGCCTCGGTGACGCCCGGGTTGATCATAGCTCGCAGTTCGGCGACGAACTCCTCGAACGCGGCCCGCTTGTCCGGCAGGCTGAGAGCGGCCTTGATTCGTGTCACATGCGCCTGGGCGATGGCCGCGATGTCCTTTGCCCACTGCTCCCAGTAGGTGCGCTCTCCGACCTTGTCGACCAGGCGAGCGTAGATGGCCTGGCGCCAGTCACTGACCTCGAACAGGACCTGCTGGACGTGCTGGGCGGCCTCGGCCTCCTGGTCTGTGAGGCTCTTTTGGTCCTGCCCGGTGCTGGTACTGGAGCCGTCCTGGTCGCCGATCGCCTCATCGCCGGGGCCGACGTGACCGATGCCGATGTTCTGCGGGGCCTTGTTGTTCAGCCGGATCTGGTTAACTGTCGCGTTGAACCGGTCGTCGTGCGCCCGGAGGGCCTGGAGTACCTGCCAGACAGTCTTGAACCGCTGGTTGTCCGCGAGGGCTTGCGACGGCGACATGCCTGCGGGGACGGCGACCGGCAGGATGATGTAGCCGTATGACTTGCCCTCGGCGCGGCGCATGACGCGGCCGACGGACTGGACGACGTCCACGACCGAGTTGCGCGGGTGCAGGAACAGCACCGCGTCCAGGCTCGGCACGTCCACGCCCTCGGATAGGCAGCGGGCGTTGGACAGGATGCGCGCGCTGGCCGGTCCCGGGTCCTGCTTGAGCCAGTCGAGCCGCTGGTTGCGGATCAGCGCGTTGTCCGTGCCGTCGACGTGGTCGACCTCGCAGCGGAGCACGTCCTCGTCGGCGTCGTCGTAGGCGCCGACGATAGCGTTGAAGTTGGCGGTGATGGCCTTGGAGTCGGCGATGGACCGGGCGAAGGCGACGGCGCGCTTCATCGGCGTGGTGTCGTCGCCGAAGCTGGTGCCGTCGGTGAAGGTGCCGGACCGCTTGGCCAGGGCGTTCCAGCAGCCGATGATTTTCGCTGCGTCATCGAGGTTCAGCTCGGACTCCCCGCCCGCAAGGCCCGTCTGCAGCGTCCTGGCGACGACCCCTTCGTCGATGGTCAGGATCAGCACCTTGTAGTCGGTAAGCAAGCCCTTCTCGACCGCCTTGCCGAACCCGAGACGGTGGAACTCAGGGCCGTACAGCGCCTCGTTGTCCATCGAGGCGACGGCCGCGTTCTGATCCTTCGCCTCCTGCTTGGTCTCTTCGCTGTAGATGCGCGGAGTCGCAGTCATGTAGAGCCTTCGGTCGCCACCGAGGTAGCCGTCGTTGTGCACGCGGACGAAGGCCGACTCATCCGGCCCGGCCAGGGTGACGCCGGTCGTCCGGTGGGCCTCATCGCAGACGATCAGGTCAAACCGCCCCAGGCCCTGCTTCTGCGCCGCCGCGATGGTGTCGATCGACTGGTAGGTGGAGAACACCACCGTCATGCCCGAGTCAACGTCAACGCTGCTCATCTGGCCGATAAGCCGCGCCGGGTCGGTGGTTGCCGGCAACGCGAGGTCGTGCGTGGCCAGGTCCCGGTCGTCTCCCTTCGCCCGCTGCTTGCCGACCTGCGTGTCGGAGCACACCGCAAAGGCCCGCATCGGGACGGTCACCTCATACGACCATTCCCGCAGCGACTGCGACAGCAGCGCGATGGACGGCACCAGGAACAGCACGCTGGTCCGCTGCCCCTGACCTCCGTCCGCGCGTTCCCGCTGGACCCTTTCGGCGATCTTCAGGCTGGTGAAGGTCTTTCCGGTGCCGCAGGCCATGATCAGCCTGCCCCGGTCATGGTCTGCGAAGCCCGCGAACACGGCTTCGAGCGCCTCGGCCTGGTGCGGGCGCGGCTGCTTCTTCGCGTGCAGGCTCAGCTCAACCTCAACGGCCACGCCTGGCGCGGGAACCCGCCAGTCGACCGGGCTGGCGGCGATGTCCGCCAGGCCCACCCGGGTGACCGGGATCTGCTGGTCCTCCAGCGCCTCCTCGGCGTGCGGACCCCACTTCTCCGTCGTCGAGATGATCATCCGCCGGGTGAAGCCGCCCTTGCCCGAGGCGGTGAAGAACGAGTCGATATCCGCCTTCGAGACCGTGTGATCAGGCTCGTAGAACTTGCACTGGATCGCGCAGAAGCCGCCCGTCTCCCGGTCCTGAGCCACCAGGTCGATCCCGGTGTCCTGTTTGTTTGCCGCCGCCCCCGGCCAGTCGGCCCACAGCCATACCTTGCTGAACTGCTCGGCCCAGGTCGGGTCGATGCCCAGGTAGCTGCGCATGAGCTTCTCGAACCGAGACCCCCGCTCATGGTTCGTGACGGACGTCTCCCGGATCATCCGAAGCACATCGTGGACCGTGGTCATCGTCTCAGCCAATGTGCTTCGCACCCCGTCACAGTCAAGGCTTTGCGGCCGCGGGCCACAGGTTCACAACGAGTTCTCAGAGCCTATCGCCAACGGACAGCCTGCTGCTCGACCCTGAGCGAGTCACGGAAAATCGTTATTGCCCGCCCGAGGCATCAGCTGATGCCGTCGCTGGCATCAGCCTGGGCAATCTCACGGACCAGACGAAGCACCCCCGGCAGAGCGGCCTACCGGGGGTGTCGCGCTGCCGAAGCTACTTCTTGAGCGTCCGCGCAAACCGTGCCCACTCGTCAGCGCTTACCCGCAGCACCGGACCGCACTCGTTGTCCTTGGTGTCCCGGACGGACACCTGGCCATCCGCGCTGGCGACTTCTACGCACTGCCCGCCGGAGCCGCCACTATAGCTGGACTTCCGCCAGTTCGTCTCAGTCAAGGTCTCTCCTGATCTGTCGCATGAGCGCTACAGAGTCCCTGGGCGACAGCGCCGCCGCACGGAGCATCCCCATAACTGTAATGAGATCGGACACCTCCGCGGGGTCGCGGATCAGGCGTGCGCCGCCGAAGCACTCCGAATAGGCCACGGCGGGCTGCCCGATGCGCTCGTAGAAGTAAAGGAGACCTTCTACCCCCGCGTGATCGTGGGCGGAATATGGGAGCACCTGTATGACCGGTCCCGGGGCTTCCCCGGTCTTGACGAGGCGGTCCAGCTGGTTTCCCATGACTTCCCGGCCGCCTATGACATGCCGTAGCGCCCCTTCGTGAATGACGTACGTGAGCTGCGGGGGCTTCGGCCGGACCAGGATGCCCTGACGATCCATGCGCCCCTGCAAGATGCGCTCAACCGCTTCTTCGTCATCGTGCGGCGTCCTCGCGCGGATCAGGGCACGCGCGTAGTCCTCGGTCTGGAGGAGGCCGGGAACCGCGCCTAGTTCCCACCCAGTGATCTTGGCTGCCTCACGCTCGATCGGGACGACGGGCGCGAACCAGGTCGGGAACGACTCCCGCTGCAGGTCTTCCCATAGCCGCAGGAACGTCCCGGGCAGGTCGAAGGCGTCTTCGCTGTCACAGCGCTTGGCGAAGTCGTCTGTTGCGCCCTTGTCGCCCCGTTCCACGTCGGAGACGTAGGAGCCGCTGTAGCCGATCTTCGCGCCGAGCTCTACCTGGGTCGCTGGACTCCCCTGACTCCACGCTCGCTACGCCCCTTCTCCGCCGGACTACGCCCGGAGCGACCCGGGTTTTGCGCCACCACAGAGCGCTCACGTTGTCAATACCCACCGTACGCCCGCGATGTCACGCTAGCTATACGTTCCCGGCGCGCTGGTTAGGGCCTGCACGCCGGGAACGGGGTCCGGGGCCAGTATCCCCGTAGGCGGCTTGCGGAATGGCCCCTCGGTGTCCCGGACCCGTCCATGCCACCGCCGCAAGCCAGGGAGAGACAGTGCGCACCTTCTCCGAGCTGACGAAGGACCAGCTCACCGAAGCCCACGACAGCGCTGACAAGCTGATCAGCGAGAAGTACCGCAGCTACCTGCCGGGACGGCTGCTCCCCCTGCTGCTGCGCCGATACCGCGACGACCTGGCCGGGGCCCTCGGCATGCCGCTGCCGGAGCTTCCGCACCGTGCTGGGCCGGTCAGGGCCGTGACACTCGACGACCTCACCACGGCAGAGCTGACCGACGTGTCCGGGGCGGTGCTGGCCCTGGTGACGCGGTACGCGGACACGATGGGCGATCCCGCCTTGCCGGAGTTCCTCCGGGACTTCCGGGATGCCCTGGTGATCGAGAAGGCCGAGCGGGCGGGCATCGCTGCCGAGATGCGGGCGAGGGCATCGTGAAGGCCGCCGACGCGCAGGTCGCCTCGTGGCGCGGCAGCGGGAAGACGTACCAGAGGATTGCCGCCCAGATCGCGGAATGGCACGCGCCCAGGAACGCGGGTCGGTCCTGCCCGACAACGAGGTCTTCGGTCGCAAGGCCGATGTCGAGGCCAGCCCCAGCACCTACAAGCGAGCGAAGCAGTTCCTCGTGACGCACGGCGTCCTGGAGGCCAACGACGGCCCGTTCTATGTCGCGTAGCCCAGGAACCACGCTCCAGGCAGCAAGAAGGAGCCGCTCCGTGCAGCCGCATACCGCCGGGCCTGGGGTCCGCCAGTGCCCAGACTCCGGTCCTGGCCAGGACATCCATCGTGCCCTAGCCAGCCTTGAAGGCAAGTTCCCGTCGGTCGTTATCTGGTTCGGGATGGCAACGGGGCGCTGGTGGGCAATGGTCGGCGCAGGGCGCCGCGCTCGGTTGCTGGAGGCCGAGTCGCCCAGCGCCCTGACCGCAGCTCTGGCCCGCCTCGACATCGTCGGCCCTCCCCGGCCGGACCCTAGAGTGTCGGCCCCCACCCGCCCGCAGGCGGCTTTCCGGCCCGGCCCGGCCCATATGGAATAAGGCCGGCATCAGGCAGACCCTTGGAGAGGACACCAGGCCATAGTCGGTCCCCTGGTCGCCGCGCGGCCCAGCACATCGACATGGCAGCTCTACCGTCACGGTCCTCGGACCGACGACCTCCTATGTACGTGGCCGGGCCGTCAGCGCTGACGAGCCGCGCCCAGGGGCGATGTCAGCCGGGTGAGATTATCTCAAACCACGTGACGGTGCGCCCGCCGCGCCTTCGCCAGCCCCACCGGGTCGCAAGGCGGGCAACGAGGTGGAGCCCCCGGCCGTCTTCCGCGTCGCTGCCAGCGGGTCGCGGCTCTGGCACCCCCGGCCCGCTCCGGTCGGTGACCTCGACCCGGATAACCTCGTTCACCATCTTGACCGCAACCGTGACCGTCTCCCCGGGAGCACCCGAGCCGCTATGCCGCAGGCTATTAGAGAAAAGCTCGCCCACCAGCAACGCAGCCACGTCCCCGCACGGGTGACCGGGGCCTAGCACCCCCTCGACGAACGCGCGGGCCAGCCGCGCCCGCTCCGCCCGTCCCGCAAGCGTCACGGTCTCCCGGACCGCCCGCCCAGCCATCAGCGCACCCGCCTTCCCTGCCGCCCGCATCCCGGGACATCACGCGGGCCGACGCGCGGACACATGCGGATGCACGCCCGACTCGGGGGCAAACGTCAAGGCCAGACAGCCCCCGGAACGGGCACCGGAACCACCGTCAAGCGGCTACCCACACCGCTCCCTGGCCCCGATTCCCGTCCGCCATGCGTCCGTGGACACCGCAACATGACGGTCCACAGCGCTACAAGCTGACGTACGGCGGGACAGACGAAAACGGCCCGCCAGCCACGAGAATTCGCAGCTAGCGGGGCGTTTTCGCAGCGTGTGGCAGGTGTTGGGTTCGAACCAACGTAGGCTGAGCCGACGGTTTTACAGCCCTATCCTCCTCTTCGAGGCTTGTGCCACTTACCTGCCGTTATGTGTTTCGAGGCGGAATTTGGGGCCACCGCCGTCCGCCATGCGTCCGTGCGCTCGGAGCCGGTGGCGAGGTGGCGCACGGACGGGCACGGACGGCGGCGTCAGGAAGCCGCGCCTTCACGCCCCGATCCGGGCCTTTGTGGCCTTTGACCTGCGGCGTTCAAGATGCCATTTCGCCTTCGCCGTCTTCCTCGTCCCCCGATTCTGGATGGGTGTCCCTGGTGCCGAGGGCGTCGGTCATGCGCTGGTTGGCTGCATCGGCCTGGCCGTCTATGCAGTGGGCGTAGATCTTGAGCAGGACGGCGACGCCGTGCCCGGCGCGACGGGCGACCTCGGTCGCGGGCTCCCGGAGTTGAGCCACAGCGAGATCGCCGCATGCCGCAGATCATAGGGTCGGTGTCCGAGTCGCGACCTGTATTGCGCCTCGGCCAGGGCGTTCTTCCTGGCCGAGGCCCAGACGGTGCTAGGCGGAATCCTGGATGTGATGCCTGTCAGCTACCCGACCAGCCGACTTTCCAGCACGGCGATCGCCTCGTCAATGTCCTCGACGACTTCGTA
>Ga0335078_10004043_pt1 | contig 21785 bp, 17 predicted proteins | sample Lox_Sample_32_FD_206711 | JGI IMG/M metagenome (GOLD analysis project Ga0335078, IMG submission 206711) | Soil microbial communities from Loxahatchee National Wildlife Refuge, Florida, United States - Lox_Sample_3.2 | ecosystem: Environmental > Terrestrial > Soil > Wetlands | place: USA...
TCTACTACATGCACGTGGTGGCCGACCCGAAGGACGCCAGCACGGTCTACATCCTCAATGTCGATTTCCACCGCTCCACCGACGGCGGGCACACGTTCAACAAGATCAAGGTGCCGCATGGCGATAATCATGGGCTGTGGATCGACCCGCTGAATCCCAAGCGCATGATTCAGAGTGACGATGGCGGCGTGACCGTCACAGTCGATGGCGGCGAGCGTTGGACTCCGGAGGACAACCAACCCACCGCGCAGTTCTATCACGTGATCACCGACAACCGTTTTCCGTATTACCTGTACGGTTCGCAACAGGACAATACCAGCGTGGCGATCGCCAGCCGCGGTTCCGAGGGCGGAACCATCGGGCGGGAGGATTGGTACCCGGTGGGCGGCGGCGAGGCCGGCTACATCGCGCCCTACCCGCCCGACCCGAACATCGTCTTCGCGGGCGACTACCAGGGTCTGTTGACCGTGTTCAACAAGCGCACCGGCCAGGCGAAGGTGATCGGCGTATCGGCGGTGCTCAGCGATGGCAAAGGCGCCGCGGGACTGGAGCACCGCTTCCAATGGACCGCGCCGCTGATGATTTCGCCGCACGATCCGAACGTGCTGTACTACGGTGGCGAGCGCCTGTTCCGCACCACCGACCGCGGCATGCATTGGGACGCCATCAGCCCCGATCTCACGCGCAACGACAAAAGCAAACAGCAGCCCTCCGGCGGGCCGATCACCATCGACGATACAGGTACCGAATACTACGACACCATCTTTGCGATCGCCGAGTCGCCGCTGGTGAAGGGTCTCATCTGGGTGGGCAGTGACGACGGACTGCTGCACCTCACACGCGATGGCGGCAAGACCTGGGCCGATATCACACCCAAGGCAATGCCAGCGTGGAGCAAGATCAGCCAGATCGATGCATCGCCGCACGATGCCGGCACCGCGTGGGTAGCGGTCGATCGCCATGCCAACGACGACCTGCGGCCCTACATTTACGCCACGGCGGACTACGGCAAGACCTGGAAACTGCTGGTGGATGGCATTCCCGAAGGCTCCTTCGTGCGCGCCGTGCGCGAGGACCCCGTACGCAAGGGCTTGCTGTTCGCCGGAACAGAAACCGGCGTGTTTGTTTCATACAATGCCGGAGAGAAATGGGAGCCGCTGCAGCTCAATCTGCCGACCGTGCCGGTCCACGATCTGGTGATCCACGACAACGACCTGGTGCTGGCCACGCATGGCCGGTCGTTCTGGATTCTGGACGACATCTCGCCATTGCGGCAGGCCAGCGATGCCGCGCGCAACGCCGCTGTATGGCTCTATAATCCGGCGCCCGCCTTGCGCGTGCACGCCGCACCGCCGCCCAAAGAGACGCCCACCGCCGGCCAGAATCCGCCGCCTGGAGCCATCATTTACTTCAATGTGAAAGAGAAGCCCACGGACGCCACGCTCGAGATTCTGGATGCCGAAGGCAAACTGGTGCGCCGCTATTCGTCGAGCGAACTCCAGCCGCTGTCGGAGCCCCTCGATCCCGACGATGACAAGCCGAAGCACCAACTGGAAATCAAGCCGGGTATGAATCGCTTTGTCTGGGACCTGCGCTACCAGGGCGCTCCGCATGTGAAAGGTTACTACTTGTTCGACTATGCCGCGGGCGGCAAGGGGCCGATGGCGCTGCCCGGTAAGTACCAGGTGAAGCTCACGGTGGATGGAAAGGTGCTTACCGCGCCGCTGGTGCTGAAGCTCGATCCGCGTGTCAAAGTGTCGCAGGCGGACCTCGAAAAACAATTCGTAACCCTGATGCAAATCCACAAGGAACTGGCGCGTGTGTATACGGCCGCAAACCAGATTATCGATCTGCGCGCGCAGCTTCAGGATCTGCAGAAGTACAAAAAACTTGCGGCGGCGCAGGCGCTCGACGAAAGGCTCGGCGCGCTGCAAAACCACCTGCTGAATCTGAAGATCCACGCCAACGAGGACTCTCTCAATTACGGCATGGGTGTGGATGGCAGCCTCGTGTACCTGGCCGGGGCGGTGGACAGCGACTCCGATTCTGCACCCACGGAAGCGGCCTTGAAACAATTCGACAAAGTGAAGGTGCAAGTGGACCAATACATGAAGCGTTGGACCGGCATTCAGCAAACCGACTTGCCGGCGCTCCAGCACACGGTCGAGCAGCAGGGCATCACACCGCTGATGGTGCGATAGGCATAACCGGGGCGCGGTGCAGGATTAACTTCGGGGAATCTACACTGCAGGGAGGGAATAGACTGGAGGGCCGCGTAGGTTTCTTTGAGCGTTGCCGAGCCGCTACGCGGCGTTCCCAGTGTGTGGAAAGGCGAGACTAGGTCGTCTTCTTTGCTTTTTTCGCTTTCTTCGTCTTGGTGTGCTTCTTCGCGGTCTTCTTCTCGTTCTTTGGAGCGTTCTGGGCGAAGAGCGAGACGGAGCCCAAAGCGATAGAGAGGCCCAACATCAAGGTCATCAGTTTCTTCATAGCAATATCTCCTTTTGCTGCGACGATTCTACGTCGTCTGCAAACGATCATAAACTGCGGCAGATGAACTGGGGCTTAAGCGGTAATTAAAATCACTTCATTTCGGCAGGCGATACGGTCACACAACACCAGTCCATAAAACAGTGCTCTATTTTCAACGTGTTATAGACGCTCGAGCGCGGCTTTGGCGAGACCCGCCCTGATAGCATGGCAGCGGATGCGGAAAGCCGAAATCGCCAAACGGCTGGCCCGGCAATCGGGCGTCTCCAAAGCCGAAGCCGCTGACGAACTTGATCGCGTGGTGCACGAGATCCTGTTCAAGCTCCGAAAAGGCAAACCGGCCTCCCTTCCCGGATTGGGTCTTTTCAAACCCGGCCCGCAAGGTTCCTTCCAGTTCGAAAAGGAGAAACGGGTTGGGCGCAGCCGGAAATAACTGGCAATCGAGTGAGCACGTGGCCCGCCTGGTCCGGCAGTGCCTGGTAGAGGGACTCAGCGTGGAGATCGACGGGCTGGGTACGTTCCTGCCCGACCGCCAGCGCGGCTTCCGATTCCAGCCACGCAACCGGCCGAAGATCTTCATCGCCTACGTGCAGGAGGATGCCGCCGCCGCAGAGCGGCTCTTTGACGATCTGGAAAACAGCGGGTTTGACCCGTGGCTCGACCGCCGCAAGCTCCTGCCCGGCCAGAACTGGCCGCGGTCCATCGAAGAGGCCATCGACACGTCGGACTTTTTCCTGGCCTGTTTCTCGCACCGTTCGGTGAAGAAAAAGGGCGGATTTCAGGCGGAGATCCGCTACGCGCTCGACTGCACGCAGCGCATCCCCTTGGACGAAGTTTTTCTGATTCCGGCCCGTCTGGATGCCTGTAGCGTGCCGTTGCGCATCCAACGTGAGGTTCAGTACATCGACCTGTTCCCGGACTGGGCATGCGGTTTCCGGCGCATCGTGACCGCCATGCGCCGCCAATTGCGGCATAATTCACCCGGTCCTGCGGTGCATCAGCCGTAACCAGAAAACACCCGAGCACGTCCAGGAATCAGTTACCCAGACATGGTTATGCGTGTGTTTCGGCCCTACTGGCTTGGTCTGGCGCTGCTCGCGGCGCAGGCGCCGCTGCCCGCTCAAGTCGGCTATCCAGGGGGCTATCCGAACGGCCAGTATCCGGGCGCCGGAGGAGTGGGCATCCCCATCCCGCGCCGCCACAAGAAGAACGATCAGGCGGAGTTGGACAGTGTCTCAGGCATGCTGCGCAGGCTCCAGAAGGACCAGGTGATTCTGGAGGCTGACGATCACCGCATTCTGAATCTGAAGCGTACCGCCACGACTCATTTTCTGAAGATGGGCAACCCCATCCAACCCTCGGACTTGCACCCCGGGGATTTCATCGAGATTGAGTATAGCCAGGACGACGAAGGCTTCATGACGGCAGTGAACGTCCTTTGGCAGCAGGATGGGAGCGCCAAGGATCGGGAGCACGCCGCGGAGCCGGTGGAGACGTCGCTGGCCAAAGACTCTCACGACCGCGACAAGGCAAGCGCTCCGGAGAAAGCCAGCCCTCCCGCATCCCAGCCTCCGGCACCGCAGGCCAAGCCTGCCCCGGCCGCGCAGCCCGCGCAAGCAAGCGCGCCGAATCCGGCGGATCTCAACGCTCCGATCAAAGGGGACGTGGAGGCGGTGAAGATCGATCCGGACGATGAGGGTCCGCCGGTGCTCCACCGCGGGGGCAGCGAGGAGCACAAGCCGATTGCGCCCGCGCCACCAGCGGCGGAGACAGCCGAGCTGCCGCCCACCGCGGCCGCGCCCGCCGCGGGCGGAGCGGGGGCCGCGGCGCCGGCTGTCCAGAGACCGCAACGGCCCGAAGAAGTCGTCATCGACCAGGCGCGGCAGGCCGCCGCCGGTTTCCTCACTACTTTGCCCGATTACTTCTGCCGGGAAGTGATGACGCGCTACCAGAGCGAATCAACCCCCGCGAACTGGCAGCCGATCGACGTGATCTCCATGGCGCTGGTCTACGACAAGGGCCGTGAGAGTTACCGCAATATTACGATTAATGGCAAGGCCACGAAGAAAAGCATCGAGGATCTGCCTGGATCGTGGTCCACGGGAGAGTTTGGCACAGTTTTGGCGGATGTCTTTTCACCGGCTACGGCCGCGGATTTCGAGTTTCGCGACGAATCCCGTTCCAATGGGCGCGCGGCCCTGGTCTACGATTTCTCCGTGGACCGGGAGCATTCCCATTGGCAGATCATGATAGCCTCGCAACTGGTCACGCCTTCTTACCAGGGTTCGGTGTGGATTGACAAGCAGACCAAGCGCGTATTGCGCATCGAAATGCAGGCCACCCACATGCCCGACGCGTTTCCCACCGACGACGTGGAGATGGCCACCGACTACGACTTCATCCGCATAGGCGATCGCCAGTTTCTGGTGCCGGTGCACGCCGAGACGCTGTCCTGCCAGCGCGACTCGAGCCTGTGCAGCCATAACGTCATCGACTTCCGTAACTATCACAAGTTCGCGGGCGAATCCAGCATCACGTTTGACCAGTAATCCGGCGCCCGTGCTAGTGCCTTGCGATACACTCGTGGGAGCACTTATGCACCGGTCTCACATCGCCATCATCGGAGCGCCCCTGGACCTGGGCCAGGGACGCCGCGGCGTGGACATGGGACCCTCCGCCATACGGGTCGCCAATCTCAACAGGCGCCTCGCGGCGCTCGGCTACCAGGCCGAGGATTTCGGCAATCTGCCGGTGGATCAGCCCGAAAGCCTGCCGGAAGGCCCGGCTCAAGCCAAGTATCTGCCCCAGATTGCGCTCACCTGCAAACGCCTCGCTGCCCTTGTGGAACGCGCGTTGCACAGAAACATGTTGCCGCTGGTGCTGGGCGGCGATCACTCGGTGGCGATCGGCACGGTGGCCGGTGTCTCCCGTCATTTCCGCCGCGAGAAACAGGATATCGGGCTGCTGTGGATTGACGCGCACGCCGACATGAACACGCCGGAAACGTCGCCCAGCGGCAACGTGCACGGCATGCCGCTGGCTTGCTGCGTCGGTCTGGGTCCCCCGGAGTTGACCAACCTGCTGAACTATGCGCCCAAAGTGGATCCGCGCAAGACCGCGCTGGTGGGCCTGCGCGACGTCGACCTGCTGGAAAAGGGCCACGTGCGCGAAACCGGGGTGCGCGCCTTCACCATGCGGGACATCGACGAGCGCGGCCTCCGCTCCGTGATGGACGAGGCCTTCCGCATCGTCACCGACGACACCGCCGGATTCCACCTTTCGCTCGACATGGATTTCGTGGACCCGCACGTCGCGCCCGGGGTTGGTACGCCGGTGCGCGGCGGCGCTACTTACCGTGAGGCTCATCTGGCCATGGAACTCGTCTGCGACAACGCCCGCATGCTGTCGCTGGAAGTGGTGGAGGTCAACCCTGTCATCGACGAGATGAACCGCACTGCGGATTTGGCAGTTGAAATGATCATGTCGGCCCTGGGCAAGAAGATCCTATGAAAACCAGAGTTGCCGTGATCTACGGCGGGCGCAGCGGCGAGCACGAGATTTCCATCCGCTCGGCCCAATCGATCCTGGCGGGTTTGGATCGCACCCGCTACGAAGTGAGTGAGTACTTCATCGATCCGGCCGGCAAGTGGTCGCCGCGGCCCATCCTGCCGGAGCCGGGCGCGCATCCGGAAATAGACGTAGTGTTTCCCGTTTTACACGGCACCTTCGGCGAGGACGGCACGTTGCAGGGTCTGCTGGAGCTGGCGGACTTGCCGTACGTCGGCGCCGCCGTACTGGCCTCGTCCGTATCCATGGACAAGGAGGTCATGAAACGGCTATGCCTGGAACGCGGCCTGCCGGTGGTCGAATACGTGGCGCTCACGCGCCGCGACTTGCGCCCCGAGCCGGTGCTGGAGAGGTTCACGTTCCCGGTATTCGTCAAGCCCGCCAACCTGGGGTCCTCGGTGGGCATCTCGAAAGCGCACAATGCCGATGAACTTGAGACTGCCATCCGGCTCGCCGCCCAGTTCGACCGCAAGATTATCGTCGAACGCGCCATTGCCGGCCGCGAACTGGAGTGCGCGGTCCTGGGCAACGACGATCCGGTAGCGTCCCTACCCTGCGAAATCCTGCCCTCAAAGGAATTCTACGATTACGAGGATAAGTACCTGCTCGACAGCGCGGAGTTCCGGCTGCCAGCCGCACTGAGCGAGCAGCAAACGGCCGAACTGCGCGGACTGGCCGTGGAATGCTATCGCGCCGTAAGCTGCGAAGGGATGGCGCGCGTCGATTTTCTCCTGGAATCCGCCACCGGCAAGCTCTACCTGAACGAAATCAACACCATTCCAGGCTTTACCTCCATCAGCATGTACCCCAAGATGTGGGAACAGACGGGGCTGTCATTTTCGGCGCTGCTCGATCGGTTGATTGAGCTAGCCCTGGAGCGCCAGGAAGCCCGAAAGGCCACCCGCTTCACCCGCTGAATCGCCAACACCCCACAAGCTAGAATGGAACTAATAGAACTTCATGCGCAAGCTTTGTGGGGCTGTAATCGCCGCTCTAGTCATCTGCCTGCCGTCTTCCGCGTCGGATGATGGCCTGGAATCCAGCATCAAGAAGATTACGGAAGCCTACGCCATCGTGGAAGAAAACGCCGCCGAGCCGGTATCACCCGAGCAGGCTTTTTTCGAAGGCGCCATACCAGGCATGCTGCGTCCGCTCGATCCGCACTCGGTATTCTTCGACCCCGGCCAGTTCGAACAGCTCAAGCGGCTCCAAACCTCCACCGATAAGGGTTTCGGCACCGTGGTCTCGGTGCTTCCCGGCCGCGTGATCGTGCTGCAAACGCTGCCGGGCACGCCCTCTGCGAAATCGGGCATGGCGCCCGGCGACGAGATCCTGGCGGTCAACGGCTACGTGCTCAGCCGTCTCAATATGGATCAGATCGTCGCCCTGCTCACGGAGTCCCGCCGGCAGAAGGCCAGCCTGATCATCAGGCGGCCGGGCAACGCGCGCTTCCTGGAGCTGGACCTGGTTCCGGCGGAGATGCAGAACCCCAGCGTGGAGCGCGCCTTCCTGTTGAAGCCCGGCATCGCGTACTTGCGCGTGACGAGTTTCGATGGCAATACGGGCGAGCTCATCAAAGAGTCCATCGAAAAGCTGGGGGGCCACAATCTGAAGGGCCTAGTGCTGGATCTGCGCAAGAATCCCGGCGGCCTGGTGACGTCCGCACTCGAGACCGCCACGCTGTTTCTCAAGCCCGGCGAGAAGATCGTGACTGTGCGGGGCCGCAGCGTGGCCGAAAAATCGGAAGCCGTGCCCGCCGGCGACCGTCCGTACCAGTTCCCCATGGCGGTCCTGGTGGACGAAAGGACCGCCAGCGCCGCGGAGATTGTAACGGGAGCGCTGCAGGATCACGACCGCGCCACCGTCGTCGGCGAAGTCACCTTCGGCAAAGGATTGGTCCAGAGCGTCTACCCGCTGTCGCAAGGCGCTGGTTTGGCGCTGACCACTGCGCTCTATTACACTCCGAGCGGGCGGTCCATCCAAAAGCCGCTCGATCCCACCCAGTTCGCGCTGGCTTCGGTGACCGACCACCCCAACGGGCAATCCGTGTTTCACACCGACGAGGGCCGCAAGGTCACCGGCGGAGGCGGCATCCAGCCCGACTACGTAGTCGATCCGCCGGCCATTACTCCGCTGCGCGCGGTGCTGGAGGCCAGCGGCTCGTTTACCAATTACGCCACACTCTACGCGGAACACCACAAGGTCACCGAAGATTTCCAGGTGACCCCTCAGATCCTGGACGATTTTCAAACGTTCCTGTCGCAGCGCAACATACAGCCGGGCGTCACCGAGTGGTCCGCCGAGCGCGAATTCATCACGAGCCGCTTGAAGAGCGAGATCTTCAACCAGACGTTGGGCGTGGCAAAGGGCGACGAAGTGGAAGCGCAACGCGATCCGGTGATTCTCAAAGCGCTGGCGGTGATCGGCGAGGCCCGGCGAAAGTGACCGCTGGATCCCACGACACCGCTAGTTGCCGCCAACCGCCGGCTCGTTTGGGGCGAAGTAGCTCTGGTTCTCAATCTTCAGATTCAGGTGGCTTACGGTATCATCCATCCACTGCTTGAAGCGTGCCTGTTTCAACTCCCCGACGATTTGTTCCCGGATTTCGGCAAACGGCTCGGCTCCGATTTCCTCGGCGCGGAAAAGATAAAAGCCGCTGGGCTGGCGGACGGGCTGGCTCACCTCACCGACTTTCAGCGAAAAGATAGCCGTGCGGATAGCTTCCGGTAGATTGTCCGTACGGCGGATGGTACCGAAATCACCGTCCCTGGCGACCGATGTCTGGTCCGCCGAGTTCTCTTTGACCAGCTTCACGAAGTCCGCTCCACCCAGAATCTCAGAGCGGAGCTTCGTGATCTTGGCTTGCGCCTCAGCTTCGGTGAGGTGTTTGCCATCACCCGCCGCGGAGGAGAAGGGGATGTAGATCGCTTTCACCTTCACCTGCTTGAACTGGTCCTTGTTCTTCTCGTAATAGTCCTTTTCGTCCGCGGCCGAGATATTGATGCCGTCCATGACCTCGCGCAACTGCGCATTCATGAGCACGTACATGCGGCTGAAGGCCAGAGCTTCCCGTGTGGGACTGAGCTGATCGAGTTTAGCCTGCTCGGCCATCTCGGCCAGGCGGTGCATCAAGGCGAACTGCTCGACGAATGCGCGGCGATCGCGCAGCGCGGACCGCTGCTGGTTGGGCGGCAGCCCCTTCAGATAGGCGTCGATCTCGCCGGCGGTGAGTTTATGGCCGTCTCCGAATGTGGCGACCACGGTGTCGGGCGGAAGATCCGGCGGCGCCGCGGGCGGCGTGGCGGCGGTCTGCGCCCATACGGACGCCAAAAAGAAAAATGGCAGAAATAGTTTCATGATTTTCAGGCGGTCAGCTTTCAGTGTACAAACCCATGCGCCGCTTGACGAGTTCCACGGTGGCGTTGGCGATAGGGCCGACGCGCTCGGCGCCCGCACGCAGGACTCCGGCGACATAACCCGGCTCGGCCATCAGTTCGCGATAACGCTGCTGAAATGGTTCGAGCTGGGAAACAGTCATGTCCGCCACCTGCTTCTTCAACTCGCCGTAGCGCAGCCCGGCGAACTGGGCGCGGATCTGTTCGTCACTCCAGCCGCCAAAGGCCTGAAAGATATTGATCAGGTTGGCGACGCCGTCACCGAGGTGATCGAAATCCACGGCCGGGTTCGAGTCGGTAGTGGCGCGCATAATGGTCTTGCGGATGCGGTCGGGCGGATCGAGCAGGGCCACGGCGTGGTTGGCGCCGCTGGCCGACTTGCTCATTTTCACTGTGGGGTCGTCGAGACCCATGATGCGCGCGCCCACCACTGGCAGGCTGGTGGCCGGCATCACGAAGGTATCGCCGTAAAGCGCATTGAAGCGCTGGGCTATATCGCGGGTGAGTTCCAGGTGCTGGGCCTGGTCCTCTCCGACGGGCACGGCGGCGGCCTGGTAGAGCAGGATGTCGGCAGCCATCAGCACGGGGTATTGCAGCAGCCCGTCGCCGACGGACTCCTGCTTGGCGGCCTTGGCCTTGTATTGCGTCATGCGTTCCAGCCAGCCAACCGGCGTGACGCAGGTGAGCATCCAGGCCAGTTCCGCATGCGCCGGCACGGCGGATTGCACCATGATGCTGGCCTGCGCCGGATCGATACCGGCCGCGAGGTACAGCCCGGCGGTCTCGATGATCTTGGCGCGCAGCTCCGCGGGGTCCTGATAAACGGTGACGGCATGCAGGTCCACGATGCAGAAGATGCACTCATATTCCGATTGCACGCGCACCCAGTTCTTCAGCGCACCCAGGTAGTTACCGATGTGCAAATCTCCGGACGGCTGCATGCCGGAGAAGACTCGTGCTTTCATGATAAGTGGGTTCGAAGGAGTAATTCTTATCCTAAGCGATTTCGAGATCACGGTGGAAAAGCTGGTCTACGGCGGTGACGGGCTGGGGCGGCTGGAGGGCCGCGCGGTGCTGGCGCCGTTCGTGCTGCCGGGCGAGCGCGTGCGGGTGCGGCCAGTGGCCGAGAAGCCCGGGTTGGTACGCGCGGAGCCGCTCGCGGTACTGGAGCCGGCGCCCGCGCGCGTGGCGCCGCCATGCCCGTACTTCGCACGCTGCGGGGGATGCCACTATCAACATGCGCCGTATGAAATGCAGCTTGCCTTCAAACGCACGATCCTGGAAGACCAGTTGCGGCGCATCGCCAAACTCGAGCCTCCGGCGGAAATCGACGTAGTGGCGGGCGATCCCTGGGGCTATCGCAACCGGGTGCAATTGCATATCGCCGGCGACCGACTGGGATTCCGCGAGGCGCAATCGCACAAGCTATGCGGCATAGAGACGTGCGCCATAGCCTCGCCAGCCGTTCAACGGGCCCTCGCGGAGCTGCGCGGTATGCTCCGTGAGCCCCGCTGGCCGCGCTTCGTGAGCGCGATCGAGCTGTTCGCGAACGAAACGGAGATTCAGCTTAATGTTTTGGAAGCGCGCGATCGTCCGGCGCGCCGCTTCTTCGACTGGTGCGCGGAGAGGATTGCGGGCCTGGTCCCGGGCGCGCTTGACTACCCCGCCGCCGGGTTCACCTTCCGGGTAAGCCGCGGCTCGTTCTTCCAGGTGAACCGGTTTCTCACCGCCAGCCTGGTGGAGACGGCCCTGGCGGGCGCCACGGGAGAGACGGCGCTGGATCTATACGCCGGCGTGGGGTTATTTTCGCTGCCGTTGGCGCAACGCTTCGCGCGAGTGACCGCCGTGGAAGCCGGCGCGGGGGCGGCGGCGGATTTGCGGTTCAACGCGGAACGCGCGGGCCTCAACGTGCGCGTGGAACGAAGCAGCGCGGAGGCATCCCTGGAAACGCTGCCGGGCACGCCCGATTTTGTCCTGCTGGATCCTCCGCGCGCAGGGGTCGGCAAACGGATGCTCGAACGGCTGGCTCGTCTGCGCTCACCGCGCGTAGCGCTGGTGTCATGCGATCCGGCGACCCTGGCTCGCGACCTGGCGGGTATGACTGCGGCGGGCTACCGGATCGAACGCATGACGCTGGTGGACCTGTTTCCGCAGACGTATCATCTGGAGACGGTGGTCAATCTGGCTGATCGCTGACAGCTTGCCTACACATTGCGCGGGTGCGGGGACAAACGGCCGTCTTCCAGCCTCGCCGTCCGAGACGGTTGGAGAAATTTCCCATCCCGGCGCTTCCATTCTCGGAAGTCCGAAAACGATCAGCTTCAAAACATGGAAGATTTCCTCGGCCCCACGCCCGGATGATATTGTATTAAAAGACCTTAAATATTGTTTATCGAATGGCCCAGCACATGCTCAATAGGGCTGTTTAGAGCAAGCAAGGTCGCATATGCCCTGGGTATGCCACTCCGTCCCCAGGGTCATGTTTTTCAAAGGGAGGACGAAGCGGTTTCTTATGACGACAACGAAAACGAGTCTGGCGCTGCTTTTGGCAATTCTGTTCCTGGCCTGCGGGGCGGTTCAGGCGCAGACCGTTAGCGGCAATCTCACTGGTACGGTCTATGACGCGAGCGGCGCGACCGTACCCGGCGCGACGATAGTCGCGAAAAACGACGCCACAAGCGTGGAGACAACTACGGCATCCACTTCCAGTGGCGAATATCGCATCAACAACCTGTTGGTCGGGACCTATACGGTCACCGCGGTCGCCGGCGGCTTTAGCAAAGCCGAGTTGAAAGGCATCAGGGTGGATTTGAACGTCACCGCGACGGCGAACTTCACCCTGCAAGTCGGTCAAACGGTCCAGACCGTGGAAGTCACCGCCGCGGCAGCCACGATCGACACCACCACGGCGCAACTTCAAAACACCTTCGAAACGCAGCAGTTGATGGATCTTCCCACGGCTTCAAACGGCTCGGGCGTGATCAACCTTTCGCTGCTGGCTCCGGGCGTGGCCACTAGCGGCGGCATCGGCGTCGGCAGCGGCCCCAGCGTCGGCGGCCAGAGGCCCCGCAACAACAATTTCACCATCGAAGGAATCGACAATAACAGCGGAAGCGTGACCGGGCCATTAGTTTTCGTACCCAACGATGCCGTGGCCGAGTTCACCTTCCTGCAGAATCAGTTTTCGCCGGATTTTGGCCACTCCTCGGGCGGCCAGTTCAACCAGGTCTTGAAAAGCGGCACTAACGAGTTCCATGGCGCGATCTACGATTATCTGTACAACCGCAACCTGGACGCCGCCGACAACCTGAACTTCGTGGAGGGCAATCCGCTGCATCCGCGTTACGACAACAACCGCTTCGGCGGCATCTTCGGCGGCCCGATCAAGAAGAACAAGCTGTTCTTCTTCGTCGATTATGAGTACAACCCCATCGGCGGCGTGGCCTCGGGCGGTACGGTCTGTGCTCCCACCTCCGCCGGCTACAACACCCTGGCCTCCATCCCTGGCATCAGTGCGAACAATCTGAGCATTCTCCAGAAATACCTGGGCACGGCGCCCGCAGCTTCCTCCCCGGCGGCCTGCGGCGATTCCGCCTATCCCACGGTGGGCGCTGGTAATGAGGCCCTTGGCAATCAGTTGCCCGGGGCGCTTCCTGTGGAGATCGGCTTGGTTGGTTCCAGCGCGCCCAGCTTTACCAACAACGAATACGCCGTCACCTCGATTGATTACAACATGTCCGAGAAGGACAGCATCCGCGGCCGTTTCGTGCTGAACCGCAGCGGCTTCATCGATACGTCAGGATTTCCCTCGGTCTTCTACGATACCGTGCCGGCCAACTCCTACATCGTCACCTTTTCCGAGTTCCACACCTTCACTCCCACGCTGGTGAACGAATTCCGTCTGGGTTACAACCGGTATTCCAACGTCTACCCGGTGGGAAACCAGAAGTTCCCCGGCTTGGATGCCTTTCCAAATATCGTGATTTATGAGTTGGGCGTGGACATCGGGCCCGATCCCAACGCCCCACAGGGCGGCGTGCAGAACCAATATCAAGCAACCGAAAGCCTCATCTGGACCAAGGGCGCGCACACCCTCAAATTCGGCGGTGACGGCTGGAAGCAGATCTCGCCCCAGTTCTTTACCCAACGCTCCCGCGGCGACTATGAGTGGAGCAATCTCTCCGATTACCTGTTCGACTATACGCCGGATTACCTCGCCGAGCGCTCCACGGGCGGTGCGGAGTATTATGGCGACCGCGTTTTCACCGGCTTTTTCGCCAACGACAGTTGGAAACTCAGGCCCAACTTCACCGTGAATCTCGGCCTGCGTTATGAATATCAAACGGTGCCCTACACCGAGCGGCTGCAGACGGTCAATGCGATTTCGAACGCCCCAGGCTTGATCACCTTCGGTGAACCGCAGCCTCAGAAGAACGCGTTCATGCCGCGCGTAGGCATCGCCTACTCGCCCGGCACCAGCGGCCGAACCTCCATCCGCGCCGGCTTCGGCCTATTCTATGACGTGCTGTATGACAACCAGGGCCTGCTCACCCTTCCGCCGCAGGTGCAACAGACCGTTGACGAAGGCGGGCTGAACGGCACCAACTTCCTGAAAAATGGCGGCATTCCGCCCAACGCCAGCGCCGGAACTCTCGATCAGGCAGACGCGCGCGCTGAGACCGGCGGCTATGTGCCGAATCAGACCCGTCCGGAAACGGTCTCCTGGAATATCGGCGTCCAGCACGTGTTCCACAACGACTACACCTTCGAAAGCCGCTACGTGGGCACCCACAGCGTGCACCTCTCCGTGCAGGACCGCTTGAACGAGCAATCCGTCGTCAACTCCTCGAACGCTCTTCCGCTGTATTACACAATGCCCAGCCAGGCGACGTTGGATGGACTGACCAATACCCTGGCGAGCCTGGAGGACAACTACAACAACGGCGGCTTCCTCGTACCGGCTTTCTTGAACGCCGGCTTCGACGGCAGCTTCATCACCGCCTACATGCCCTGGGGCAACTCGATTTACCATGGTTGGGCCAACAGCCTGCAGCGTCGCTTCTCCAATGGCCTGCAGTTCAACGGCGCTTATACCTGGAGCCACGCCATCGACGATTCCACGGCGGATGTGTTCAGCACTTACCTGACGCCCCGCCGCCCCGAGGATCCCCGCAACATGGCGCTGGATCGTTCCTCTTCGGGCCTCGACCATCGCCAGCGGTTCACCTTTCAGCTCCTCTACGATCTGCCGTTCCTCAAGAACGGCAACTGGTTCATGAAGAACATCGTCGGCAACTGGGAGTTCGCCCCCATCTACACCTATCAGACCGGCACATTAGTGGATGTTCAGAGCGGCGTCGATAGCAACCTGAATGGCGATTCCGCGGGCGATCGCGCATTTATCAATCCCAGCGGAAACCCCGACATCGGCTCCGGCGCGACGCCTCTGAAGAACAGCAACGGCGACGTCGTGGCGTATTTGGCCAATAACCCGAACGCCCGCTACGTCGAGGCTCCGCTGGGCACGCTGCCCAACGGCGGCCGCAATACCGCGAACCTGCACCCCATCGACGATGTGGACATGACGATCGCGAAGAGCTTCAACTTCACCGAGAGCAAGAGGCTGCAATTCTCGGCCCGCTTCTTCAACATTTTCAACCACCCGCAATACGTCGGGGGCTACATCGATGACGTGGCGCCGATCGGCTTCACAGGTTCCGCGGCTCACTCTTACCTGGAGCCGCAGTCCGGGATCTTCATGCAGCCGTCGCAGGCGTTTTCAAGCAACCCGCGCAGCATCGAACTGGCGCTCAAGTTCCTCTTTTGAGGAAATCGGGCAAAACGGGACGCTAGGCAAAAACAACAAGGGGAGCCCTTTTGGGGCTCCCCTTTTTTTTTGCTCCTCAGAAGAAGCCGTGGCCGAGTTCCGCTCGGGAACTTTCCAAAACGCGCTTCGCCGTAGGGCTTTGTAGGATCGTCCGCAGAAGCGCCTTTCATACGCGGCGCCCGATGACATCGGGTGGGTGGTGATGTCGTTCAATCACGGTGTCGAATTTGGTATTGCACGCGAAAATGCTGAGGCAACCCGAATGGCATCGGGACCGGCGCCTATCACCGGGAAGCCCTTCAGTCCGTCCAACTCCACCGCCACGCCGACGGGTGCGCCCCGCTGCATGATCCGCGGCTTCCCCGTGCAGGCTGGGGCGAGTACCTGACCTACACCGCCCGAGCCGCCCCTTTCATCCGCCTCCCCAGAGCCGGTGGCCGCACCAGCGCCGTAAGTACTGCGCTCACGCAATACGATACCGCCAGTGCCAGCAGCACCCGGCCATATCCCGCTCCGCGGGTCAGCATATAGCCCGCGAGCCACGGCCCGGCAAATCCGCCCAGATTCCCGACCGAGTTGATCATCCCTATGGAAGCGGCAGCCTCCGATTCACTCAGTATCAGACCCGGCAGCACCCAAAATGGCGGAATCCAGGAATACACGCCGGCGCCCACTAAACACATCCACAGCACCAACAGCGCCACCGGTTGCCCCGGCAGCGATCCCAGCACCAAAAACAGACTGGCGCCCACAAACGAGCCGCACGTGTGCCATTTTCGTTCCCCGGTCCGATCCGACGACCAGCCCACCAGCAAGCTGGAAACAATCGCCGCCATAAATGGAAGCGCCGCCAGCATCGTCGAAAGCATCAGGGGCAGACCCATGCCGCGATTGAGCGTGTTGGGCAGCCACAGGATGAAACCATATGCGCCCAGGTTGGCGCAAAACGACGCTCCGGTGAGCAGCAGTACGTCGCGATGGCCCAACGCGCGCCACCAGTTCTTCTTGGGCCGCGTTCCCTTGATGGCTTCCTCGCGGCGCAGTTCGCCTTCGATCCAGCTCTGCTCGGGCCCGGTCAGCCAACCTGCGTCGCGTGGCCGGTCGGGAAGATAGAACAGCGTAACGGCCCCAAACAGAATAGCCGGCACGCCCTGTAGAATGAAAATCCAACGCCAACCCGGCACTCCCAACCAGTGGATTTTGAGAATCACGCCCGAAAGCGGCGCCCCGATCGTCAGGGCCACCGGTGCGGCCAGCGCGAAGCGAGCCGTCGCCCGCGCGCGGTCGCCTGCTCGGAACCAGTGCGTCAGGTACACCAGCACGCCCGGGAACAGGCCCGCTTCCGCCGCACCCAACAGAAACCGGCTGGCGTAAAACTGCATCGCTGTGTGAACGAACCCGATCAACATCGTCAACAGGCCCCAGCTCACCAGGATCGCCGCGAGCAGGCGCCGCGCGCTCCATCGCTCCACGATCAGGGCGCCCGGAATCTGCAGGAGGAAGTATCCCACGAAGAACACGCCCGCTCCGAAGCCGAAGACCTCTGCCGAAAATCCCAGGTCGGCGCTCATGGGCCGGTTGGCAAATGCCACGTTGGCCCGGTCGATGTACGCCAACACGTAGAGCAGGAAAACGAACGGCAGGATGCGACGGAAGATCTTCAATCGCGCGGCGCCAGCCACCCCTGCCAACGGCCCGCCTTTTACCTCTGAATGCAGTCTGGACATGCGGTTCGGGAAGTTCTTCATGATACCGCCGCACGCCCTCCGCATTTTTGTCCCGGAATCGATGAATATAGTCGCGCCCGCACCCGCAAGCTCGCGCGATCGAATTTCGGAGATACTCTACAGCACATATGGTAGAATGCCTACAGGATGGGCAACAGGGCGCCGGCGCATGTCGAACTCCTGCAAGGCACTCTCGATGTCCTGATCCTCCGCACGTTACTTGGCGAGCCGAAACACGGCCACGCCGTCGCGAAACATATCCAGCGCACTTCCGAACAACTGCTGCAGGTTGAGACCGGTTCCTTGTACCCTGCGCTGCACCGGTTGGAGGCGAAAGGTTGGGTCGCGGCCTCGTGGGAACTGTCGGAGAAAGGCAAACGCGCTCGCTACTATCGGCTCACGCCGCGCGGGCGAAAACAACTCGTGGCCGAACAGTCAAGGTGGGAGACGTTCTCGCGGGCCATGGGATTGATCCTGAATCCCGCGGACCAAGACGGGCAATGATCACCTTCGTTCGCAAGCTGGGGGTGGCTGGCGCGCCGCCTGAGCAAGGAGGAAGAGCCTTCCGCCGATCTCTCCTCAACCCGCTCCAGGCATTGCGTGGAGCTCGCAAGGCCGTCACCGCTGTAGTGCTCGCCCAGGAGTTGGGGGTCTTGATCCGCATCGCTCCAGGGCGCCTTTGCGACCAAATGGTGTAGCGACCACGAAGACCGGCAGGCACCTTTGAAGAACTACTGCAAAGGATTGCTGTTGCGGCGCCGCGCGGCGATGCGCGATCGTGGCAGCGCGAACCTACGGCGGCGAGCGGCGAGTTTGCCGGTGAAATCGAAAGCCAGTTGACCGTTATACCGGATGCGAATTCTCCGCGCAGGTGCGCGCGTTAGACTGGAGTCGATCCCATGAGCAAGACGATCCTGGCGATACACGCCCATCCGGACGACGTGGAGATTCTGGCCGGCGGAACGTTGGCCCTGCTGGCGGCCGTCGGCCACCGGGTGGAGATTGTGAGCATGACGCCAGGGGACTGCGGCTCGCGGGACTGCCCACCGGAAGAGATCGCCTTGATTCGCCGCCAGGAGGCCACCGCCTCGGCGCGCCGTATAGGGGCCGGCTATCACTGCGCTGAGTTCCGCGACCTTGCAATTTTTAATGACGATCCATCCCGCAGGCGGGTCACCGGGTTGTTGCGCACGGTGCGGCCCGACGTGGTCATTACGGCTTCTCCCGCTGATTACCTTTGCGATCATGAAGCCACCAGCGCCCTGGTGCGCGACGCCTGTTTTGCCGCTGCGGTTCGCAACTATACGGCCGCCGCAAACTCCGCGGCGCCTGCCCTCGCTGCGATTCCGCACCTTTATTTCATGGATCCGATCGGCGGGGTGGACCGCGAGAACCGGGCGGTGCGGGCGGATTTCTACGTGGACATCGCCTCCCAATTCGAGACCAAGCGGGCCATGCTCGCCGAGCACGCTAGCCAGCGTGCCTGGCTGCTGGCGCAGCACGGCGTCGACGATTATCTGATGGCAATGGAACGTTGGACACGCGAGGCGGGCCGGCGAGCCGGGGTGGTTCTGGCGGAAGGATTCCGGCATTACCAGGGCCACCCCTATCCAGCGGCCCCTCTGCTCGAAGATCTGCTTGAGGGCGCAATTCGAAGGCCGGATTGACGTGTCGGCCGAAGACCAAGCGGATTGCTGCTTGGCGGCAACTCCCGCCTACCGCGCCCCCGCCTTGCCGCCCGATCACAGCCCCTCCGCACATTGACGGCCGGTGCCGATCACTCGCGCAGCCTGGCGGGATCGGCCCGCCCGCAGCCAGGGATCATCTGGCAGCCCCCTGGCGCCTGGCTTGGCGGAATCGCCGCAGCACCCGCCTGCACCACCCCAGCCCGGCGAGGGTCATTGCACGCTGTAAACGTAGACCTCTCCAGGCGCGCTTCCCTGCGGCGGAATGGTGATATACAGCCGCTCCAGTCGCGGAACCAGAACGACGTTCTTGCCGCGCGGGCCGGAGGGGATCTGTCCCAGCGATTGATAGTGGTCCGGATCGTTCTCGTGGTAAACCGCGATCGTGCCGCCGCCGATGCCGCACGCCGCATACAGACGCTTGCGTACGCCATCGAAAATGAGATCGTCCACCCCTTCCGCGATCGGCAACGCCTGCAATTCCTTCCCGCTTTCGGTGTCGAAGACCACGATCACGCCGCTGCGGCAAGCTACGAAGAGCCGGCGCGCGGGCTCGTCGAGCGCCATCGCGACATTCCGCTTGCCCATCGTCACCGGCCAAGTCGCGATCAAAGCGCGGGTCTTGCGGTTAATCACATCCACCTGGTTCTTCGCCGCGTTGTTGACGTACAAGTGCGGGCTGGAGCGCGCCAGGGCCATCGCTTCGAGCGTTTCGCCGTCGACCTTTATGTCCGCGATCTTCTTGCCGGAGGTCGTGTCCACCACACTCAGCATCGAATACGATTCATGCGCATCGCCTCCACCGTTGTCGATGTACAGATAACGTGTGGCCGGGTCGTAGCCGATGGAGTCCGCGTCGACCTTGAGTTTGGCAGTGCTTAACGGACGGTAGGTTTCTCCGTCGTAGCTGCGCAACACTCCCGCTCCACCGTCTGTAATGTAAATGCGTTTCAGATCCTCACGGCAGAACACGGCATGAGGAATACTGATGTTCGTAATCGCCCGGAGGAATGCACCGCTGCGCAAGTTGAACACCAGAACTTTATGGGCAGTCTCCGCCGTGACAAAAAGACGGTTGCCGCTCAGGTCCACGGCGAGGTGATCGAAGCGGCCTTTCACAGCGGCCGGCATTTCATATTTCGTAACAAGTTGCAACGGCTCCGCGCCCGGAAACGCAAAGCTCACTGCTGCGCAGGCCAGCACTCCACAAACTGAGATCCACGTCCGCATCCTTGCTCTCCCGCTTTCAATTCTACAATTGGGCGCCTCAGTTGCAGACCGGAAACACGAGACGGCAGAATATCAGGTTCATACGCCCTCTATTCCCGGCGAAGTGCCGCCATCGGGTGCACGGCAGCCGCGCGCCGCGCGGGTAGGTAGCTGGCCAGCAGAGCCGCCGCAACCAGAATCGCGCAGGCCAGGCAGAACGTGATCCGGTCGGTCGTCTTGACTCCATACAGAAACGTCCCGAGGACCCTGGTCAGCAGCAGACCACCTGCCAAGCCGGCCGCCATCCCGCAAGCCGCCATCCGCACGCCGGCGCCCACAGCCATCTGCAACACGTCACGCCGTTGCGCGCCCAGCGCCATCCGGATGCCGATTTCATGCTTCCGCCGCGCCACCGAATAGCACATGACGCCGTAGATCCCCACCCCGCGATGAGCAGGGCCAGCGCCGCGAACGCACCCAGGATAACGGCTCGCTCGCGGCGTTTCGTCAACGATGCCGAGACTCGCTGTTCCAGCAGACCCACATCGAATAGCGGCTGGCTGGGATCGGCCGACAAAGCTACCTTACGTATGGTGGGAGCGAGCGGTGAAGGATCACCTGCACCGCGGACCAACAACGTGATCCACGGCGAAGGCAACTGCTCGAATGGCAGGAACAACTCGGGCCAAACCCGTGATAGCCGGCCAGGGAGCGGGATACTGGCGGTCCATGCCGTGCGCGATTCGCTCCAGATCGGCGCGTGCTTGCGCGATGGTGACTCGCGGCCTCAGCCTGCCGATGAGACGCACCGAGTCCGGACTGCGGCCCGGTATGGTGGCGGCCGGCGGGACGGCATCCGGCAGCCCTGCCGCGACATCGGGGCCATCGGGGTAAACGAAACCAGGTGGCATCACTCCGGTAACTGCGAGCGGCCCGCCATCCACGGTGATGCTCTTTCCAACGATCCCGGCATCGGCTCGCAGGTAGCCGCGCCACAGCGCATCGCTTACAATAACTTCGCGGCGGTCGGACGGACCTGCATGCGGATCGAAACCGGCGCCCAGCCGCGGCGCAATCCCTGTCATCGCAAAAAAGCCCGGCGTCACCTGGGCGATTTCCGCGCGCTTCGCCGGCCGGTGGGGACTGGTCAGATTCCTGCCGAACGTGGGACCCATAGCCTCCAGGCGCTCGAATGTCTTACCCTGCTGTACCCAGGCCGCATAATCGGGAGCCGGCACCGTCGAGCGGTTGAACTTCGGAAAAAACTCCGTAGCCCAAACGAGGCGGCCGGCGTCGCAGTACGGGAGCGGGCGCAGAAAGACGGCATTCACGACGCTGAAAATTAGAGTGTTGGCGCCGATACCCAGTGCCAGCGTCAGTGAGGCCGCGGCCGTGAACGACGGGCTGCGCTGTAACCGCCGCAGGGCCTGGCGTCCTTCGTGAAGCACCTTTTCAATATCCGGAAACATCGCGCCCTCGTTTTCAACGCTCGTCCGGCAGCCGGCGCATGCCGGCCATGGCGTGGACGGTGCTCGGGCCGCGCCTCCGAAGCGCGATCAAAGATCCCCAGCTCGGCTTCCGTTGCTTTTGGCCGCCTCCCGAACATCTACGAAGACCATACTACGATTCATGTCATATATTTCGAATTGTCAACCTGACGCGCGAGGCAACCGGAGATAGTAATCGGGCATGGCCGTGTCGAACCCCTGGTAATACGGATCCGTGTGCGGCTGCAAGTCAGTGCTGGTCGGATAAGTGACCACCGCGGTGAGCGGATTTGGGTAATAAACGCCAGCCCCGCATTCCGCACGAAGAAGCCAAAGTTACGAACGGACGGCGCCGCGCGTAGCGCACACTCCCACAGATAGCCGGTGTTCAGCGTCTTACT
>Ga0335078_10004044_pt1 | contig 21782 bp, 18 predicted proteins | sample Lox_Sample_32_FD_206711 | JGI IMG/M metagenome (GOLD analysis project Ga0335078, IMG submission 206711) | Soil microbial communities from Loxahatchee National Wildlife Refuge, Florida, United States - Lox_Sample_3.2 | ecosystem: Environmental > Terrestrial > Soil > Wetlands | place: USA...
CGGGCAGGTCGCGACGCTCGAGGTGGGGGGGCAGTCCCTCCAGGTGCCGGTGAAGGTGGTGCCGGGCCACGCGGACGGCGCCGTCACCCTGCCGCTCGGCTACGGGCGGACCGACGGCGGGCCGGTGGCCCGCGGGGTCGGGGTGGACGCCTACCGCTTGCGCCCCGCCTCCGGCAGCTGGGCGGTGGCGGGCGTCACCGCCCGGCCCGGGAAGGGGAAGCACCGCTTCGCCGTGGCCCAGGGACACTTCTCCATGGAGGGGCGGCCGCTCGCCCTCGACTTCGACGCCGCCTCCTGGGCGCGCTCGGAGGGAGAGGGGGAGCTCTCGCGGCTGCGGGACGCGGAGCCCACGGCGCAGCCGCCCGTCGACTACTCCAAGCTCGACTACCGCTGGGGCATGGCCGTCGACCTCTCGCGGTGCACGGGTTGCAACGCCTGCGCGATCGCCTGCCAGGAGGAGAACAACGTCCCCATCGTGGGTGCGGAGCAGGTGGCGAAGGGGCGCATCATGCATTGGATCCGCATCGACCGCTACTTCAGCGGGAGCGCCGCGGATCCGCAGACCATCAGCCAGCCGGTCATGTGCCAGCACTGCGAGGCGGCGCCCTGCGAGTACGTCTGCCCGGTGAACGCCACCGTCCACTCGGACGAGGGGCTGAACGAGATGATCTACAACCGCTGCGTGGGGACGCGGTACTGCTCGAACAACTGCCCCTACAAGGTGCGGCGCTTCAACTTCCTGAACTTCCGCCCGGAGGTGCCCCCGGTGCAGGAGCTCCTCTTCAACCCGGACGTGACGGTGCGCTCCCGCGGGGTCATGGAGAAGTGCACCTACTGCGTGCAGCGCATCGAGCGCGCCCGCATCGAGAGCCGGGCCGCCGGCCAGAAGATCTCCGGCGTGCAGACCGCTTGCCAGCAGGCCTGTCCGGCAGAGGCCATCGCCTTCGGCAACCTGAACGATCCGAACGCCAAGGTGACCCGGCTCCACCGGGACGCCCGCCGTTACGACCTCCTGCACGACCTCGGCACCCGCCCGCGCACCGCCTACCTGGCGCGCATCCGCAACCCGAACCCGGACCTGGCATGACCTCCGACGCCACCGCCGCCCGGAAGGACCCGCTCGCGCAGGACCCGCTCATCGTGGGCCACCCCACCGACCGGGAGCTCAACCAGGCGCTGCTCGCCCCCATCTTCGACCCGCACGCGAACTGGAAGAAGGCGGCGGGGCTCGCGGCCGCGGGTACGGGCCTGCTCGTCGTGGCCGTCACCATCACCATCGCCCGCGGCATCGGGATGTGGGGGAACAACGTCCCGGTCTGCTGGGGCTACGGCATCATCAACTTCGTCTGGTGGATCGGCATCGGCCACGCCGGCACCCTCATCTCCGCCATCCTCCTCCTCTTCCAGCAGAAGTGGCGCACCTCCATCAACCGCTTCGCGGAAGCGATGACCATCTTCGCGGTCATGCAGGCCGGCCTCTTCCCGCTCATCCACACCGGGCGGCCCTGGTTCGCCATCTACTGGCTCTTCCCCTATCCGGCCACCATGGGGATCTGGCCGAACTTCAAGAGCCCGCTCATCTGGGACGTGTTCGCGGTCTCCACCTACTTCACCATCTCCTTGGTCTTCTGGTACACCGGCCTCGTCCCGGACCTCGCCGCGCTGCGAGACACCGCCAAGTCCAAGGTGCGGCGCATCGCCTACGGCATCTTCGCGCTCGGCTGGAAGGGATCCTCCCGTCACTGGCAGCACTACCGCATCGGCTACCTCATCCTGGCGGGGCTCTCCACCCCCCTCGTCCTCTCCGTGCACTCCATCGTCAGCTTCGACTTCGCGGTGGCGCAGCTGCCCGGCTGGCACACCACCATCTTTCCGCCCTACTTCGTCGCCGGCGCGGTGTTCAGCGGCTTCGCCATGGTGCTCACCCTCATGATCCCGGCGCGGAAGGCCTTCCACTTCGAGAACGTGGTGACCCCGCGCCACCTCGAGAACATGGCCAAGGTGATGCTCGTCACCGGCCTCATCGTCGCCTACGGCTACGGCATGGAGAACTTCATGGCCTGGTACGGCGGGGACGAGAACGAGGCCTTCGCCTTCATGAACCGCCGCTCCGGTCCCTACGCCCCGCTCTACTGGCTCATGCTGTTCTGCAACGTGGTGGTGCCGCAGACCTTCTGGGTGAAGCGGATGCGCCGGAACGTCGCCTGGCTGTGGATCGCCTCCCTCCTCGTGAACGTGGGGATGTGGCTCGAGCGCTTCATCATCATCGTCGTCTCCCTGCACCGCGACTTCCTGCCCTCGAGCTGGGGCATGTACGCGCCCACCCTGGTGGACTGGTCCATCTACGTGGGGACGCTCTCCTTCTTCAGCCTCCTCTTCCTCCTCTTCCTCCGCTTCGTCCCCTCCGTGGCCGTGGCCGAGGTGAAGGAGCTCAACCACGAGCTGGCCCACGAGGCCCAAGCCGGAGGGCACGCATGAAGGGCTCGCGCACCCTCCTCGGGGAGTACCCGAGCGTGGAGAAGCTCTACGGCGCCGCCCGGCGGCTCCAGGAGCTCGGCTACACGGCGCTCGACTTCTACTCTCCCTACCCGCTGCCGGGCTCGGACGAGGTCCTGAAGCTCAAGCGGTCGCCGGTGCCGGCCATCGCCGCGGTGGGCGGGTTCACCGGGGTCGCGCTCGCCGTCCTCATGCAGTGGTGGATGAACGACGTCGACTACGCCATCAACGTGGGCAACCGCGCCGCCGTTCCCGCCCCCACCTGGGTCCCCATCACCTTCGAGCTCGGGGTACTCCTCTCCGGCCTCTCCATCTTCTTCGGGATGCTCGCCATCTTCCGCTTCCCCAAGCCCCACGACCCCCTCTTCGAGGTGGACGCCTTCCGCTCCGCGAGCGTGGACGCCTTGTGGCTATCGGTGAAGGTGGAGGCCGGCGAGGTGGAGCGGGTGTCCGGCGAGCTCCGGCAGCTCGGCGCCGGCCAGGTGGAGCTCGTCCCGGAGGCCGCATGAGGGCGCTTCCCCTCGCCGCGCTCCTCGCCCTGCTCGCGGGCTGCGAGTGGATCGACCCCATGCTCTACCAGCCCAAGGCGAAGCCCTACCGGGCCAGCGACTTCTACGCGGACGGCATCGCCATGAGGCACGCGCCCGCCGGAGCGGTGGCGCAGTCGGAGCCCGGGGACCCGGCGGTGGCCACCGGCAGGAACCCGGACGGCACCCTGCTCGCCCGCATGCCGCTCCCCGTCACCCGGCCGCTCCTGGAGACCGGGCAGAGGCGCTTCGAGGTCTTCTGCGCAGCCTGCCACGGGGTGCTCGGCAACGGAGAGTCGCCGGTGGCCCGCAACATGTCCCTCCGGCCGCCCCCGTCGCTCCTCGACGACGCGGTCCGCCCGGACGGCTTCTTCTTCAACGTGATGACCGAGGGCTACGGCTTCATGCCTTCCTACCGGCCCTGGCTCGACACGGAGGAGCGCTGGGCGGTGGTGGCCTACCTCCGCGCCCTCCAGCTCTCGCAGAGGGTGAAGCTCGCCGACGCCCCCCCGGAGGTGCAGGCGCGCCTCGCCAAGGAGACCCGATGAACGTCCCCGCCTTCACCGGAGGACAGAAGCTCGTCGCCGGCGGCGCCGCCGTGGGGATCGCCGGCCTGGCCCTCACCGGGCTGGGCGCGGCCTTCGACCCGCGCCGGGCCCTCTTCGCCTACCTGACCGCCTACACCTTCTGGACCGGCATTGCCGCGGCCGCGCTCGCCTTCCTCATGGCGAACGAGGCCGCCGGCGCCCGCTGGTACGTGGTGGTGCGGCGCATCCTCGAGACCATTCCCGGGGCCCTCGCCGCCCTGGCGGTGCTCTTCCTCCCCATCGCGCTGGGGATGAAGGAGCTCTACCCCTGGGCGGGCGGGGCCCTGCACCTCGACCCCAAGGCGGTGCGGCTGTGGGAGCACCGCCACGCCTGGCTCAACACCCCCTTCTTCCTCCTGCGCGCCCTCCTCTACCTCGTCGTCCTCCTCGGGGTGGGGGAGCTCATGCGCGGCTTCTCGCTCAAGCAGGACGGGAGCGGGGACCCCGGGCTCAGCCTGAAGATGCGCCGGCTCGGGGCCGGGGGGCTCCCGCTCGTGGCCCTCGCCATCACCTTCGCCGCGGTGGACTGGCAGATGTCCCTCTCCGCCTTCGTCTTCTCCACCATCTTCGGCGTCTACTGGTTCGCCGGCAGCATGGTCGCCGCCACCGGCGTCCTCGTCATCGCGGTGGCGGCCGCCTCCCGGGAGGCGCCGCTCGAGAAGGCGCTCAACCCGAACCACGTGCACTCGCTCGGCAAGTACCTGCTCGCCTTCACCTCCTTCTGGGCCTACATCGCCTTCTCCCAGTACCTGCTCATCTGGATCGGCAATCTCCCGGACGAGGTCCCCTGGTACCTGGTGCGCTCGGAGGGCGGCTGGAAGGGGGTGGGCGTGTTCCTCATCCTCTTCCAGTTCGTCATCCCCTTCGTGGTGCTCCTCTCCCGGGGGCTCAAGCGGCGGCTCCCCCCGCTCGTCTTCATGTCCGCCTGGATCCTGGCGGCGCACTACGTGGATACCTACTGGGTGGTGATGCCGCCGGCGTCCCCGGCAGGGCCGCGCCCCAGCTGGATGGACCTCACCGCGCTCCTGGGGGTGGGCGGGGTGGCGCTCGCCTTCGCCGTGCACCGGCTGCGCGGCCACCCCATCGTCCCCGCCCGCGATCCGAACCTCGCGGCCTCCCTGAGCTACGAGCCCCTGCAATGAGCGAGCACGCGCCGGGACAGTCCACGGTGAGGGCGGAGCCGGACCGGATCGCCACCCCGCGCATCGTGGCGGTGGGAGTGGCCTCGCTCCTGCTCTTCTTCGTCGCCTCCCTCGTCACCGTGCGGGCCATGGCCCGCCAGCGGGCGGAGATCCTCTCGGGGGGGCCGGCCGCCTGGCCCGCCGACATCGGGGCGCGCAAGATCGGTCTGCTGGAGCAGCGCATGTTCCCGCTGGCCAGCGAGCCGGCCGAGGCGAGGCGAGGGCAGCTCCGGCGCCTCCACAGCTGGGGCTGGGTGGACCGCAAGGCCGCCGTGGTCCACATGCCCATCGAGGAGGCCATGGACCGGGTGGCACGGGGAGAGCGCCCGTGAGGAGGCTCGCCGCGCTCGCCGCCCTCCTCCTCCTCCCCCTCGGGCCCGGCCGGGTCCGGGCCGACGAGGAGGATCTGCCGGAGCCGCTGAAGGGCGTGGGCGTCGAGGAGAAGCTCGGCGCCTCGGTCCCCCCGGGCGCCGTCTTCCTCGACCAGGACGGCAAGCCGGTGCACCTCGGCGACCTCCTCGGGAAGGGGAAGCCCGTGGTGATGGCGCTCGTCTACTACGAGTGTCCGATGCTCTGCGGTCTCGTGCTCGGCGGCATGGCCCGGGGGCTCAAGGAGACCGGCCTCACGATGGGCCGGGACTTCTTGGCCGTGTCGGTGAGCTTCGACCCGCGGGAGAAGCCGGCGCAGGCGCTCGTGCGGCAGAAGGGCCTCCTGCAGGCGCTCGACCGCCCGGAGGCGAAGGCCGCCTGGCCCTTCCTGGTGGGGCTCGAGAAGGACATCCACGCCGTCACCGCGGCGGTCGGCTTCAACTACAAGTATGACGGACCGACGAAGCAGTACGCCCATCCCGCGGTGCTCACCGTCCTCACTCCGGACGGGCGCGTCTCCCGCTACCTCTACGGCATCGAGTTTCCCGCGCGGGAACTGCGGCTCGCGCTCGTGGAGGCGGCGGACGGGAAGGTGGGGACGAGCTTCGACCGCTTCCTGCTCACCTGCTTCCGCTACGACCCGGTGGCCCGCCGGTACGTCCCCTACGCCCTGGGGATGGTGCGGGCCGGCGCGCTGCTCGTCCTATTCGGCCTGGCCGGCGCGATCTTCTTCTACTGGCGACGCGAGGTGAAGGGGGCCCGGCGATGAACGAGCTCAACGAGCTCATGCGGAACCTGCTGTGGCTGCCGCCCCAGGCGTCGGAGTACGCCCGCTCCGTCGACCACCTGCACTTCTTCGTCTTCCTCGTCGCCCAGCTGGGCGCCTGGGCGGTGGTGGTGACGACGCTCGTCTTCATCGTGCGCTACCGTCGCCGGCGCCTGCTGCAGTCGACCGAGCACGTGGAGCCGAGGGCGATCCACGAGGTGGTCTTCATCGGGCTCCCCCTCGTCCTCTTCCTCGTCTGGTTCGCCATCGGGTTCCCGCAGTACGTGACCTTGCAGACGCCTCCCAAGGACGCGAGGGACGTCTACGTCCTGGCGAAGAAGTGGATGTGGAAGTTCGCCTACCCCGGGGGGCCGAACTCGACCGACGTGCTGCGGGTGCCGGCCGGGCGCCCGGTGCGGCTCCTGCTCACCTCCCGCGACGTCATCCACTCCTTCTTCGTCCCGGCGCTTCGGCTCAAGCAAGACGTGCTCCCCGGCCGCTACACCCAGACCTGGTTCAAGGCCACCGAGCCGGGCCGCTACCAGATCTTCTGCGCCGAGTACTGCGGCCTGGGCCACTCCTCCATGCTGGGGGAGGTGGTGGTGATGCCCGCCGAGGAGTTCGACGCCTGGATGGAGCGGGAGCGCCTCTCCAACCACCCGGCGGCCCAGGACGAGCAGCCGGTGGCCTCGGAGGACGTGGACCCCCGCTCCAGCCTCCTCGAGCAGGGGAGGCGCGTCGCCGTCCTCCAGGGTTGCTTCAAGTGCCACTCGGTCGACGGCAGCCAGCACATCGGCCCCACCTGGCTCGACCTCTACAACGCCAAGGTGAAGCTCGAGACCGGGAAGACCGTGGTCGCCGACGAGGCCTACCTGACTCGCTCCATGATGGAGCCCAACGCGGACATCGTGGCCGGCTACAAGGCGGTGATGCCCACCTTCCAGGGCAAGCTCTCCGCCCCCGAGGCGGCGGCCATCGTCGAGTTCATCAAGTCCCTGCGGACGGACGCGCCCAGCCCTGCCCCCCAGAAGGGTCCGATCTATGCCCCCATCCCCGCCAAGTGAGGCGGTCTACAACACGCCGAACTACCTGAACGCCGAAGCGGGCCTGCGCTCCTGGCTGACGACGCGCGACCACAAGCGCATCGCCATCATGTACCTCGTCCTCACCGTCTCCGCCTTCGCGCTCGGCGGGGTGTTCGCCCTCCTCATCCGCCTGGAGCTCCTCACTCCGGGTCCCACGATCATGGACGCGGCCACCTACAACCGCATGTTCACTCTCCACGGCGTGGTCATGATCTTCCTCTTCATGATCCCGGCCATCCCCGGCATCTTCGGGAACTTCCTCCTCCCCCTCATGCTCGGGGCCCAGGACGTGGCCTTCCCCCGCATCAACCTCCTCACCGTCTACCTCTACCTGCTCGGGGCGGTGATCGCGGTGTGGGGGATGGTGCAGGGGGGCACGGACACCGGCTGGACCTTCTACACCCCGTACAGCACCACCACGGTGACCACGGTGGCGCCCGTGCTCCTCGGGGCCTTCATCATCGGCATGTCCTCCATCCTCACCGGGGTGAACTTCATCGTCACCACGCACACGCTTCGGGCCCCGGGGCTCACCTGGATGCGGCTCCCGCTCTTCGTCTGGGCCATCTACGCGACGAGCATCATCCAGATTCTGGCGACGCCGGTTTTGGGGATGACCTTGCTGCTCGTGGCCGTGGAGAAGGTCTTCGGGTTCGGGATCTTCGACCCGGTGCGGGGCGGCGACCCCATCCTCTTCCAGCACCTCTTCTGGTTCTACTCCCACCCGGCCGTCTACATCATGGTGCTGCCGGCCATGGCAGTGGTGAGCGAGGTGGTGCAGGCCTTCGCCCGCAAGAACATCTTCGGCTACAAGGCGGTGGCCTTCTCCTCCCTGGGGATCGCCTTCGTGGGCTTCTTCGTCTGGGGCCACCACCTCTTCACCTCCGGGCAGTCCACCTTCGCCTCGGGGATCTTCGGCGTCCTCTCCATGTTCGTGGGCATCTTCACGGCCATCAAGGTCTTCAACTGGACGGCCACGCTCTACAAGGGGGCCATCCACGTGGCGGCCCCCTTCGTCTACTTCCTGGGCTTCCTCTACTTCCTCATGTTCGGAGGGCTCACGGGCATCGCGCTCTCCACCGTGTCCCTCGACGTCCACTGGCAGGACACCTACTTCGTGGTGGCCCACTTCCACTTCATCATGGTGGGGGCGACCATCATGGCCTTCCTCTCCGCTCTTCACTACTGGTGGCCAAAGATGTTCGGGCGCATGTACTCCGAGCGCTGGGCGCTGGCCGCGGCCGTGCTCGTGATCCTGGGCTTCAACGCCACCTTCATCCCCCAGTTCCTGCTCGGGAACATGGGGATGCCGCGGCGCTACTACTCCTACCCGGAGCAGTTCTGGCCGCTCAACGTGGCCTCCACCGCCGGCGCCTCCCTGCTCGCCTTCGGCTTCCTCATCGTCCTGCTCTACCTCGTCACCTCGCTCGTGAACGGGAGGGTGGCCGGTCCGAACCCCTGGGGCTCGCGGGGGTACGAGTGGAACACCCCCTCCCCGCCGAACGCGCAGAACTTCCCGGAGACGCCGGTCATCACCGGCTCGGCTCACGACTACCAGGACGAGCTGGCGGGGGAGGTGGCCCGTGCACACTGAGGCGGCGGCGACGCCGAACCTGGCCCATCACTTCCCCAGCCTGGAGCAGCAGGAGCACGCCGCCCGCCTGGGCATGTGGCTCTTCCTCGCCACCGAGATCCTGCTCTTCACGGTGCTCTTCACCGCCTACGCCGTCTACCGCTTCCTCTTCCCGGCGGGCTTCGAGGGGGCGAGCCAGCTCGCCCACGTGGCCATCGGCGCCACGAACACGGTGGTGCTCATCACCTCGTCCCTCACCGTGGCCCTCGCCATCCACTGCGCGCGCCAGGGCCGTTCGCGCGCCACGGTGGCGCTCCTCGCCGTCACCATCGCCTTCGGCGCCGCCTTCATGGTGCTGAAGGGGTTCGAGTACTACCACCACTTCGCCGACGGCCAGCTCCCCGGGAAGTACTACCACTACGCCGGGCTCAAGGGACCCGGGGTGAGCATGTACTTCACCCTCTACTTCCTCATGACCGGGCTGCACGGGCTCCACGTGCTCGTCGGCATGGGGGTGCTCACCTGGATCGCGATCCGGGCCGCCCGCGAGGAGTTCAGCCCGAGCTACTCCACGCCGGTGGAGCTCGCCGGCCTCTACTGGCACCTCGTCGACCTCATCTGGATCTTCCTCTTCCCCCTCTTCTACCTGCTGTGACGGAGGAACCCGTGGCTGACACTGCCCACGCCCGCGCCCACTTCGGGCCGGTCCACTACTTCGCGGTGTGGGTCGCCCTCCTCGTCCTCACCGCCGCCACCGTGGGGGTGTGGAAGACGTCCCTGCCCCCCTGGGCCCACATCGTGGCGGCGCTCGCCATCGCCATCGTCAAGGCGAGCCTGGTGGCGCTCATCTTCATGCACCTGTGGGAGCACGGCGGCGCCACCCGCCTCGTGCTCGCCACCTCGCTGCTCTTCGTGGCGCTCCTCATCGGCCTCGTCCTCGCCGACAACGCCACCCGCTTCCAGTACGCGAACCCGCCCTACTCCGAGTCCTGGGGGGAGGCTCCCTTCGAGGAGGCGGGTCCGCCCATGCAGGTCGAGCCCGGGCCGGTGGAGCGGGAGGCCGAGCCGAGCCGCTAGCCGGGGCGCAGCAGCTCGGCGGCGCAGCGGTCGTAGGTCTCGAGGTCGGAGGCGCTGAAGCAGCAGAGGACCACCCGCTCGAGCTCCGGGTAGCGCCCCAGCCCCTCCCGGACCTCCCGGAGGGCAATGGGGGCGGCGCGCTCGAGCGGGAACCCGTACGCCCCGGTGGAGATGGAGGGGAAGGCGATGGACCGGCCCCCGACCCCCACGGCGAGCTCGAGGGAGCGCCGGTAGCAGCGGGCCAGCGTCGCGTCCTCGCCCTCGGTCCCGCCGCGCCACACCGGCCCCACCGCGTGTATCACCCATCGTGCGGGGAGGCGGTGACCGCGGGTGAGCTTGGCGTCGCCGGGCTGGCAGCCGCCCAGGGAACGGCACTCGGCGAGCAGCCCGGGACCGGCCGCCCGGTGAATGGCCCCGTCCACGCCCCCCCCGCCCAGGAGGGACGCGTTGGCGGCGTTCACGATGGCGTCCACGGCGAGCTGGCTGATGTCGCCGAGCCATGTCTCGATCCGCCCGCCCTCGTACCGGGCCATGCGCAGATCATGCGTCGAAAGGTGGGAGCGCGCCACGCACTCAGTCGAGACGCCCCATCTGGCCCCGGAGCGAGGGGCAAAGTCCGCGCCTGGAATGGACGGAGATCAATTCGCTCCGCAACGGTTGCGTCGGATGGCCGCCGGAACGCCGGCGAAAGCCCTCCGGCAAGCGGTCCGCGAATTGCTTCTCCTTGGTGCGCCGTGAAAGAGAGGATCCTCGTACTCCAAGCAGATCGGGTCGAGCGCGCCACCTGGGTCGCGGCGTTCCGCCAGGGCGGGTACGAGACCTCCGAGGCGGCCTCGGTGGAGGCCGCCCTCGAGGCCCTGCGGAGCCTGCCGCCGGACGGCGTCGTCTGCGCGGCCGAGGCCCCGGGCTACAGCGCTCCGGCGCTCGTGTCCCAGGCGCGCGCCCAGGGCTCCGAGGCCGCCTTCGTGGTGGTCGCGAGCCGCGACCACCTCGGCGTGGCCCTGGAGGCGCTCCGGAGCGGCGCCGAGTGCTACGTCCTCGAGCCCGACGACGGGACCCGGGCCCTCGCCGCCCTGGCGCGGGGCCTGGAGAGGCGGCGCCTCCGGCGCGAGGCGCGCGCGCTGCGGGAGGAGATCCGCGCCCGCCTCGCCTTCGTGGGCCAGGTGCCCGAGGCCTTCGCGGTGCGGGAGGTGGTGCGCCGGGCCGCGCCCACCAAGGCCACGGTCCTCGTCCAGGGGGAGGCGGGGAGCGGCAAGTCGCTCGTCGCCGAGATGATCCACGAGGCCTCGCCCCGCAGGGATCGCCCCTTCGTGCGCGTGAACTGCGCCGGGCCGAGTGAGCCGCTCCTCGAGGCCCAGCTCTTCGGCTGCGAGGCCGGGGCGCTCGCCGAGCTCCCCGCCCACCGCGAGGGCGCGACGGAGCGGGCCGACGGGGGGACCCTGCACCTCGAGGAGGTGGCGAGCCTCCCCGCCCCTCTCCAGGTGAAGCTGCTGCGGGTGCTGCAGCAGGGGGAGTACGAGCGCCTGGGGGGCCGGCAGACCCTCCGGGCCGACGTGCGCCTCGTCGCCTCGACGCGGGTGGACCTGGGAGAGGAGGTCCGCGCCGGGCACTTCCGGGAGGACCTCTACTACCGGCTCAACGTGGTGGCGCTCACCCTGCCGCCGCTGCGCGCCCGCAAGGGAGACCTCCCCGTGCTCGCCGGCCACTTCCTCGCCGCCGCGAACCGCGCGGCCGGGAAGGGGGTGCGCGGCCTCACCCCGGGCGCGCTCTCGGCGCTCTTCGCCTACGACTGGCCCGGAAACCTCCGCGAGCTCGAGGCCGCCATGGCCGCCGTGGTGGCGCGCTGCAGCGGCGACCAGGGCGGGGTCGAGGACCTGCCCCTCGTTTTGCACGGGGCCCGGCCGGAGGAGACCGCGGCGAGCGCCCTCATCCCGGGCGCCAACCTCTTCGAGATCGAGCGCGAGGCCATCCTCCGGACGCTCGACGCCTGCGGCGGCTCCACGGTGCGAGCGGCGGAGATCCTCGGCGTCTCCGTGCGGAAGATCCAGTACCGCCTGAAGGAGTACCGGACCGGCCAGCACGGCGCGAGGCACCGGCTTCCGGAGGAGGACCGGGGTCCCGTCAGCGCTTGACGTCCGTCAATCGGCGGCGCCGGCCCCGGCCGTACCCTCTAGCATCCGTCCCCGCGAAATCGGGGAAAGGAGAAGGGAAAGGGCCGGCCATGGGATTCTCGAGAAGACTCCTCCTCTGCTCCGCGGGCCTCCTCGCCGCCGTCCCGCTCTGGGGAGGCGCGGCCGAGGGGAAGGCCCCGGCGCCCTCCGAGGCCTCCCTCGAGCCGCCGGCGGGCGCGCTCGACATCCAGGCCGAGCCCCCGCCCTTCAGCGAGGGGATCTTCCCCTGCTCCCAGTGCCACGACCGAGCCGGCGACCCGAAGCCGAGGCAGCTCGCCTTCCACGACGAGATCCAGGCGGGCCTCCACCACGGCCCTCCGAGCCGCTGGTGCCTCGACTGCCACGACAACGCGAAGAGGGACTTCCTCCACCTCATCAGCGGAGAGCTCGTCCCCTTCACCGACTCGTACCGGCTGTGCGGGCAGTGCCACGGGGACAAGTACCGGGACTGGCGCCTGGGGGTGCACGGGAAGCGGGTGGGGATGTGGAACGGGCTGAAGACCTACTACCTGTGCGTGAACTGCCACAGCCCGCACAGCCCGAAGTTCAAGGCGCTGAAGCCCCTGCCGCCGCCCGTCCCGCCGCAGGACCAGGGCTTCACCGCCACGCCGCTCGCCGCGCCCGCGCACGAGGAGAAGGCTCCATGAGAACGCACCCGAGGCTCCCCGTCCTCGAAGCCGACCCCGCCGCGGAGTCCCGCCGGCGCTTCCTCAAGGCCGCGGCCGGGGGAGCGGCCCTGGCGGCGCTCGCCGCCTGCAAGCCCGGGGCGGTGGTGGAGGAGCTCACCCGCCGGAGCTTCCAGGAGCTCAAGCCGGACGACCGCAAGGCGCTGCTGGCCCGGCTCGAGAAGAAGTACTCGGAGCAGTACGGGAAGGCCGTGACCGTGTCCGGCGCCCCGCCCATGCCGAAGGTGAACTTCGCCTACGGGCTCGACCTGTCCCGCTGCATCGGCTGCCGGCGGTGCGTCTACGCCTGCGTGAAGGAGAACAACCAGTCGCGAGAGCACCCCCAGATCCAGTGGATCCGGGTCCTGCAGATGGACAAGGAGCACGGCGTCGACCTCACCCACGCGACCCCCTACTACGACCCCGAGCTCGTCCCGGAGCTGGGCCACTTCTACATGCCGACCCAGTGCCAGCAGTGCCGGCACCCCCCCTGCACCAAGGTGTGCCCGGTGAAGGCCACCTGGAAGGAGCCGGACGGGATCGTGGTCATCGACTACGACTGGTGCATCGGCTGCCGCTGCTGCACCGCCGCCTGCCCCTACGGCGCCCGCAAGTTCAACTGGGCCGAGCCCAAGCTCCCGGCCTCGGAGATGAACCCGGTCACCCACTACCTCGGCAACCGGCCCCGCCCGAAGGGAGTGGTGGAGAAGTGCACCTTCTGCATCCAGCGCTCCCGCGTCGGCCGCTACCCGGCCTGCGTGGAGATCTGCCCGGTGGGGGCCCGCAAGTTCGGCAACCTCCTCGACCCGCAGAGCGAGATCCGCCAGGTGATGGACCGCAAGCGGGTCTTCGTCTTCAAGGAGGAGCTCGCCACCGAGCCGCAGTTCTACTACTTCTACGCCACCTAGCGCGGAGGACGAAAAGCGCCATGGGAATCATCGACTTCCTGAAGGGCGCCGCGCGCCAGGTGGCGAGCGGCGGACGGGCCTACAAGGGCTGGGTGGCGGTCCTGCTCGCCATGGTCGCCGTCGGCCTCGCCGGCTACGCGAAGCAGTGGCGCCTCGGGCTCATTGCCACGAACATGCGGGACCAGGTGACCTGGGCCTTCTACGTCGGCAACTTCACCTTCCTGGTGGGTGTGGCGGCGGCGGCCGTGCTGCTCGTCGTCCCCGCCTACGTCTACCAGTGGAAGCCGATGAAGGAGGTGGTGGTGCTGGGCGAGCTCCTCGCCATCAGCGCCCTCACCATGTGCCTCACCTTCATCCTCGTGGACATGGGGCGCCCGGACCGCCTCACCCACATCATCCCCGGGCTGGGGAGCCCGAACTGGCCGAGCTCGCTGCTCTCCTGGGACGCGCTCGTGCTCAACGCCTACCTCGTCGTGAACCTCTCGGTGGCCGTCCACATCCTCTACCGGGCCTACCGGGGCGAGGCCTATGCGAAGTGGTTCGTGGTCCCGGTGGTGCTCCTCTCCGTCCCCATGGCGGTGGGCATCCACACGGTGACCGCCTTCCTCTACAACGGCATGGCGGCGCGCCCCTTCTGGAACGCCTCCATCCTGGCGCCCCGCTTCCTCGCCTCCGCCTTCTGCTCGGGCCCGGCGGTGATGATCATCCTCTTCCAGCTGTTGCGGAAGGCGACCGGCCTCGAGATCAAGGACGAGGCCATCTGGAAGGTGGCCGAGCTCATGGCCTACGCCATGTTCTTCAACCTCTTCTTCCTCGGCGCCGAGATCTTCAAGGAGTACTACTCCCGGACCGAGCACCTCCTCTACACGGAGTATCTCTGGTCCGGGATCGGCGACAAGCGCGCCCTCGTCCCCTACGCCTGGTTCGCGCTGTGCGCGAGCGTGGTGGCCTTCCTCCTCTTCCTCATCCCGCAGACCCGGAAAAACTGGATCACCCTGAACGTCGGGGCCGTGCTCATCTTCGCCGGCGTCTACATCGAGAAGGGGATGGGGCTCGTCATCCCGGGGATGACGCCGGACACCCTGGGAGAGATCTACGAGTACCGCCCCACCGTGAACGAGTGGATGGTGGCGGTCGGGGTCTTCGGCCTCGGGGGCCTGGTCTTCACCCTGCTCGTGAAGATCGCCGTCCCCATCATGCAGGGGACCTTCCGGGCGCCCGGCGCTGCGCCGGGGAAGGCGGCGCTCGCGTCTCATTGATGGACGGAGAGAGTGGTTCGGGGTAGAAGGCGCCCGAGCCGCACGAAAACCCAAGGGAGGAGCCGACCCATGAAGAAGATCCTCGTTGCCGCCGTCTTCGCCGTCCTCGTCGCCCCGGCCGCGCGCGCCGGAGATGCCAGCGCCACCTTCCAGGCGAAGTGCGCCGTGTGCCACGGGAAGGACGGCACCGGTCAGAACCCCATGGGTCAGAAGCTCGGGGTGAAGAACCTCACGGTGACGAAGCTCTCGGCCGCCGACATCGAGAAGGTCATCACCAACGGCAAGGGGAAGATGACGGGCTTCAAGGGCAAGCTCTCCGACGCCGAGATCAAGGCGATGGCGGCCTTCGTGAAGGGCGGCCTCAAGTAGGACGGACCGGGCAGCCCGCCGCCCCTCGGGACGGCGGGCCGGCTCCGTTCACTCCACCGGGAAGAGCGGCGGCGCCCGCCGCCGCGCCGCCTCCTCCTTGTCGGAGGGGGCGAGCTCCGGCCCCTGGGGCCGGCGGGGGAGGGCGTCCACCATGGCGGTCTCGGGGATGGCCCCCTCGGAGCCGGCCGCCTCGAGCTCCCGGAGCCGGCGCGCCGCCGGGAGGACGCGGGTCTCGAGCGACCCCACGAAGCCGTTGTAGGCATCCACCGAGGCGCCGATGTGCTTGCCGAGCCGGGTCACGTGGGCGGCCATGTCGGCGATGCGCTTGTGGAGCTCGCGGCCGAGCTCGGCGACCTTGGCGGCGTTCTCCGCCACCGCCTCCTGCTTCCAGCCGTAGGCCACCGCCTTGAGGAGCGCGATGAGGGTGGTGGGGGTGGCGAGCACCACCTTTCGCTCGGCCCCGGTCTCGATGAGGTCCCGGTCCTGCTCCAGGGCGGCGGCGAAGAAGGACTCGCCGGGCAAGAAGAGCACCACGAACTCCGGGGTGGGGCGCAGCTGCTCCCAGTAGGCCTTCCGGGAGAGCGCGAGGATGTGGTCCCGCACCTGCCGGGCGTGCTCGGCGAGGTGCGCGGCGCGGACCCCGTCGTCCGTCGCCTCCACGGCCTCCAGGTAGGCGGCGAGCGGCGCCTTGGCGTCCACCACCACGGTCCGCTCCCCCGGGAGCCGCACCACGACGTCGGGGCGGAGCCGGCCGTCGCTGCCGGCCACCGTGTGCTGCTCCGTGAAGTCGCAGTGCTCCTCCATGCCCGCGAGCTCCACCACCCTCTTCAGCTGCACCTCGCCCCAGCGCCCCCGCACCTGGGGGGCCCGCAGCGCCCGCACCAGGTTCGAGGCCTCGCTGCGGAGCTGCGACTGGGTCTCGGCGAGCGACCGCACCTGCTGGGAGAGGCCGGCGTAGGCTCCCTCGCGGCGGCGCTCGAGGTCCGTCACCTGGAGCTCGAACTTGGAGAGCGCCTGGCGCATGGGTTCGACGAGCTCGCGGATGGACCGCTGGCGGCCCTCCAGGTCCCCGCGAGCGCTCTCCTGGAACTTCTCCAGGCTCTCCTGGGCGAGCCGGAGGAAGGAGGTCCCCGAGGCCTCGAGCGCCTGGGCGGAGAGCGCCCGGAAGGTATCGGAGAGGCGCTTCTCCGCGTTGGCGACGAGCGCTCGCTCCTCCGCCGCGGCGCGGCGCTCCCCCTCGAGGGTGGCCTCGAGCGAGGCGCGCAGCGCCGTCTCCTCCCGCAGCCGCTCCGCGGCCGCGGCCGCCGCCGCCTCTCGCACGGCGAGGTCGGCCGTCAGCTCGGCGACGCGCCGCTCGCCCAGGGCCGCCAGCGCCTCGAGAGGCGCCCGCTCTGCCCGGGAGCGAGCCGCCGCCGCCTCGGCCGCGGCCCTCCTCTCGCCCCGCAGAACGAGCCAGGTGGCGGCCGCGCCAAGGGCGACGCCCGAGGCGAGTGTGGCGAGCGTGACGAGGCCGTCCAAGCGAGGATCCTCCCGGGCCGCGGCGCGGCCCCTTTCTCACCGCGGAGGCTAGCACCCGCCGCCGACACTGCTCCCTACGGGGCGCGGCCTTGACACCCGGCGGGGGGTGGCGCGCCGGTAAGCCATAGGCCGCCGCCCATGCGGAGGAGCGCCGAAGGGGAGGGCCCAGCCGGGTCTGGTGGCGCTTGACCCAGCGCGTCGAGATCGGTGACACTCCAATGTTCCATGTTTCTAGGCGAGCTTGGCGCTCGGGCCGCCGCCGAGCGGGTCGTAGAGCCCCGGTCACCCCACCCCTCCCGGATCCAGCGAGCGCCGGAAGCAGCGCGCTCGGGGCCGGCACTGCCACGGAGGGTGTGGGACAAGGTGGGCGGCGACCGAAGAGAGGGACCGGAGCGACGATGACCATGGGCTACCCCGAGAAGCAGGGCCTCTACGACCCCCAGAACGAGCACGACAGCTGTGGCTTCGGCTTCGTGGTCGACATCCAGGGGAGGAAGTCGCACCAGATCGTGGAGCAGGCGCTCCAGGTGCTCCTGAACCTCGAGCACCGCGGGGCCGCCGGGGCCGAGAAGAACACCGGCGACGGCGCCGGCATCCTCCTGCAGCTCCCGGACGCCTTCCTCCGCAAGGAGGCGAGCGCGCTCCACCTCTCGCTCCCCGAGCCGGGCCGCTACGGCGTCATCATGGTCTTCTTGCCGCAGGACGCGGCGAGCCGCGACGCCTGCGTCCGCAAGCTCGAGGCCACGGTGGAGGAGGAGGGGCAGCGGGTCATCGGCTGGCGGGACGTGCCCTTCGACGCCTCCGCGCTCGGCGGCACGGCGCGCACCAGCCAGCCCGTCATCCGCCAGCTCTTCGTCGGGGCGCCGGCGGGCCAGGACCCCATGGCCTTCGAGCGGAAGCTCTACGTCATCCGGCGGCTCGCGAAGAAGTCGGTGCTCCGCTCCAACCTCCCCGGGCGGCGCGACTTCTACGTGGCGAGCTGCTCCCACAAGACCATCGTCTACAAGGGGATGCTGAACGCCGGCCAGCTCACCGCCTTCTACCCCGACCTCTCCGACCCGGCGGTGGCCTCGGCCATCGCCATGGTCCACTCCCGCTTCTCCACGAACACCTTCCCGTCCTGGTCGCGGGCCCACCCCTACCGCTACATCTCGCACAACGGCGAGATCAACACGCTGCGGGGCAACATCAACTGGATGCACGCGCGCCAGAGCCAGATGGCGAGCCGGCTCTTCGGGGACGACCTGAAGAAGATCCTCACGGTCGTCGACACGGAGGGATCGGACTCGGCCATGTTCGACAACGTGCTCGAGCTCCTGGTCCTCTCCGGCCGCTCCCTCCCCCACGCCATGATGATGATGGTGCCGGAGCCCTGGGCGAAGCACGAGTCCATGAGCCCGGAGAAGAAGGCCTTCTACGAGTTCCACTCCTGCCTCATGGAGCCCTGGGACGGGCCGGCCTCCATCGCCTTCACCGACGGGGTGGTGGTGGGCGCCACCCTCGACCGCAACGGCCTCCGGCCGGCGCGCTACTACGTGACCCGGGACGGCCTCGTGGTCATGGCCTCCGAGGTGGGGGTGCTCGACATCCCCCCGGAGCGCGTCCTGCAGAAGGGCCGCCTCCAGCCCGGGCGCATGTTCCTCGTCGACACCGCCGCCGGCCGCATCGTCTCGGACGACGAGCTGAAGCAGAAGGTGGCGACGGAAGAGCCCTACGGGGAGTGGGTGAAGAAGTACCTCGTGAAGCTCGAGAACCTGCCGAAGCCCCCGCTGGTCCACGAGCCGGACCACGAGACCGTGCTGCGGCGCCAGGAGACCTTCGGCTACACCGCCGAGGACGTGAAGCTCATCGTGAACCCCATGGCCACCACGGGCACCGAGCCCATCGGCTCCATGGGGAACGACACGCCGCTCGCGGTGCTCTCCGAGAAGCCGCAGCTCCTCTACAGCTACTTCAAGCAGCTCTTCGCCCAGGTGACGAACCCCCCGGTGGACGCCATCCGGGAGGAGATCATCATGGCGGTGGGGACGGCGGTGGGGCCGGAGGGAAACCTGCTCGAGCCCACCCCCGACTGCTGCCGGCAGATCGAGCTCCCCACCCCGGTGCTCACGAACGCCGACCTGGAGCGCATCCGCGCCCTGGACGGCGGCCCCCAGAGCCACGGCTTCAAGTCCATCACCCTGCCCGCCCTCTTCCGCGTCAACGACGGCGGGGCCGGCCTGCGCAAGGCCATCGAGGACGTGCAGGTGCAGGCCAGCGAGGCCATCGCCGAGGGCCACAACCTGCTCGTCATCTCCGACCGCGGCCACGACGAGCGGGACGCTCCCATCCCGGCGCTCCTCGCCGTCTCCTCCGTCCACCACCACCTGCTCCGGGAGGGGACGCGCACCCGGGTCGGCATCGTCCTGGAGAGCGGAGAGCCGCGCGAGGTGCACCACTTCGCGCTCCTCATCGCCTACGGCGCCAGCGCCGTGAACCCCTACCTCGCCTTCGAGACCATCCACGACCAGGTCCGCAACGGCATCATCGAGGGGCCGGGGGAGAAGGCGGAGAAGAAGTACATCAAGGCCGTCAACAAGGGCGTGGTGAAGGTGATCTCCAAGATGGGGATCTCCACCATCCAGAGCTACCACGGCGCCCAGGTGTTCGAGGCGGTGGGCCTCAACCAGGACTTCATCGACGAGTACTTCACCTGGACGGCGAGCCGCATCGGCGGCGTGGGCATCGACGTCATCGCCCGCGAGGTGAAGGCGCGCCACTACCGGGCCTACCCCCCGCGCGCGGTGAAGCACACCACGCTCGGGACCGGCGGGCAGTACCAGTACCGCTCGGACGGCGAGCACCACCTCTTCAACCCGGAGACCGTGCACCGGCTGCAGTACGCCTGCCGCACCGGCGACTACAAGGCCTACCGGGACTACGCCGCGCTCGTGAACAACCAGAGCCGGAACCTGGGGACGCTGCGCGGGCTCATGGATCTCAAGCCCACCGGCAAGCCGGTCCCGCTCGTCGAGGTGGAGCCGGTCGAGTCCATCATGCGCCGCTTCAAGAGCGGCGCCATGAGCTACGGGTCCATCTCCCAGGAGGCCCACGAGGCCCTGGCGGTGGCCATGAACCGCATCGGCGGGAAGTCGAACACCGGCGAGGGCGGCGAGGACCCGGCGCGCTACCAGCGGCTGCCGAACGGCGATTCGAAGAGCAGCGCCATCAAGCAGGTGGCCTCGGGCCGGTTCGGCGTCACCAGCGAGTACCTCATCAACGCGCAGGAGCTGCAGATCAAGATCGCCCAGGGCGCCAAGCCCGGGGAGGGCGGCCAGCTCCCCGGCCACAAGGTCTACCCCTGGATCGCGAAGGTGCGGCACTCCACCCCGGGGGTGGGGCTCATCTCCCCCCCGCCGCACCACGACATCTACTCCATCGAGGATTTGGCCCAGCTCATCCACGACCTCAAGAACGCGAACCGGCGCGCCCGCATCTCCGTGAAGCTCGTGGCCGAGGTGGGGGTGGGGACCATCGCCGCCGGCGTGGCCAAGGCCCACGCCGACGTGGTGCTCATCTCCGGCTACGACGGCGGCACCGGCGCCTCGCCCCTCACCTCCATCAAGCACGCCGGCATCCCCTGGGAGCTGGGCCTGGCCGAGACCCACCAGGTGCTGCTCATGAACAACCTGCGCTCCCGCATCGCCGTCGAGTGCGACGGGCAGCTGAAGACGGGCCGGGACGTCCTGGTGGCGGCGCTCCTCGGAGCCGAGGAGTTCGGCTTCGCCACCGCTCCGCTCGTGGTGCTCGGCTGCATCATGATGCGGGTCTGCCACCTGAACACCTGCCCGGTGGGGGTGGCCACCCAGGACCCGAAGCTGCGCGCCCTCTTCACCGGCGACCCGGCCCACGTCGTGAACTTCATGCGCTTCGTGGCCCAGGAGCTCCGGGAGTACATGGCCGAGCTCGGCTTCCGCACCGTGGACGAGATGGTGGGCCACTCGGAGCGGCTGGAGATGCGCCGCGCCTTCGACCACTGGAAGGCCCGCAACCTCGACTTCTCCCGCATCCTCTTCCAGCCCACCGTCCCCCGCCAGTGGGGGCGCACCTGCCAGGTCCCCCAGGACCACGGCATCCAGGACTCCCTCGACGTCGCCCGGCTCGTCGAGATCTGCCAGCCGGCCATCGCGGAGGGGAAGCCGGTGCGGGCCACGCTCCCCATTCGCAACGTGAACCGGGTGGTCGGCACCATCACCGGCAGCGAGGTGACGAAGAGGTGGGGGGCGGCCGGCCTCCCCGAGGACACCATCTCCCTCACCTTCCAGGGCTCGGCCGGGCAGAGCTTCGGGGCCTTCGTGCCCCCCGGCATGACGCTGGCCTTGGAGGGGGACGCGAACGACTACATCGGCAAGGGGCTCTCCGGCGGCAAGATCGTCGTCTACCCGCCCCGGGCCTCCACCTTCGTTCCGGAGGAGAACGTCATCATCGGGAACGTGGCCTTCTACGGCGCCACCGCCGGGGAGGCCTACATCCGCGGGGTGGCCGGCGAGCGCTTCTGCGTGCGCAACTCCGGGGTCCAGGCGGTGGTGGAGGGGGTGGGCGACCACGGCTGCGAGTACATGACCGGCGGCCGGGTGGTGGTGCTCGGCCGCACCGGCCGCAACTTCGCCGCCGGCATGTCCGGGGGCATCGCCTACGTGCTCGACGAGGCCGGCACCTTCGAGCGCATCCTGAACCACGAGATGGTCTCGGCCGGGAAGCTCGTCGAGCCCGACGAGATCGAGCTGGTGCGCGGCCTCCTCGTCCGCCACGTGAAGCTCACCGGGTCGAAGCGCGGGCAGCTCGTGCTCGACGCCTGGCCCGAGTTCTTGCCGCGGTTCGTGCGGGTCATCCCCAACGACTACACGCGCGTGCTCGAGGCGGAGCGGGCCATGCGGGCGAAGGGGCTCTCGCCCGAAGAGGCGGAGATGGCGGCTTTCGAGGAAAACGCCCACTCGCTGGCGCGCGTGGGCGGCAACTAGGCCGGGGCGGGGGGAACCAAGAGAGACATGGGCAAGCCAACGGGATTCATGGAGTACGAGCGGGAGCCGGCGCACGACCGCCCTCCGCTCGAGCGCATCAAGGACTGGCTCGAGTTCCACGACGCCATCCCCACCGCCACCCTGCAGACCCAGGGCGCCCGCTGCATGGACTGCGGGCTGCCCTTCTGCCACACCGGCAAGCTCATCGCCGGCATGGCCTCCGGCTGCCCC
>Ga0335078_10004045_pt1 | contig 21781 bp, 15 predicted proteins | sample Lox_Sample_32_FD_206711 | JGI IMG/M metagenome (GOLD analysis project Ga0335078, IMG submission 206711) | Soil microbial communities from Loxahatchee National Wildlife Refuge, Florida, United States - Lox_Sample_3.2 | ecosystem: Environmental > Terrestrial > Soil > Wetlands | place: USA...
GCGAAACGACCGTGGCGCCCTGAGGCGGCCTGGGACCCAGACAACAAGACTGGAGTTATCGAGGTGTGCAGCGCGAGCGATTGCCTCGCGCTGCCTCCACCGGACTGGGAGAAGCGGTGGGACTACAACCGGGCTGGTTGCTACTCCACCGTCGCGGAAGCGCTCGCTACGGTCCCAGAGGGCGAGCGCGCTGACTACGTGGTGTTCGCATACTGGCTGGTGTGCGAAGGGCAGGACCCGGCGAGGCTTTTCGACCCCAGCTTCCCGCCACTGCCGCTCGACACCGGGCCGAGTGAGTTCGAGGTCTTGGGCCTCGATGTCGTGGAGATGCCGATTGCCTCCGCACCAGGACCGGCCCGGATTCCCGGTTTCGGGCACGCCCCGCTCTCCTGCAACCTGCTGGCCCGGGATGTCCTGGTGAACCGGTACTGCCTGGTAAATGACCGGGCCGAGGCGCTGCGGCTTGCTGCGCGGTTTAACCAAGAGCAACCGGAGCCAGGAACGTACTTCGCCATCCAAGTGGCGCGAGAGCGGGCACTGGCGCAGTGCAAGGGTCAGGGAACAGTGGGGAGCACCCACAAGTAGAAAGATGCCAAGATCCCAGGGCCCGAAGGTGGTGAAAGGAGCGCGGAAATGGACGAGGGCGAACTCAAGAAGGAAATCCAACTGCTGAAGGCGGAAAACGAGCGGCTGAAGGAACAGCTTTCGGCCTCCGCCGAGACGACGGTGGACCAGTTCGTTATCGTCCAGCAGGTTCAAGCCATCGTGAATGGCTACATGGCCCTCCGGGACCAAGTGGCCAAACTTGAGGCCGAACTCACGACACGAAATGAGGACAACCGTCGTCTCCAGAAAATGGTGAGCGAGTTGCATGGCGCAAGCCCGGAACAAACTAAGAGGTGAGGGTCCTCGTCACCGTGGGCGGTGCTACGCTGAATTCTTCATGCCTCGGTGGACCAAGGGCCTTCTTGTCTTACTGGGGCCCCCACTCTTTCTGGCAGGTCCACTTCTGCGGCGGCTGATTGGTGAAGCGGGCAGCGACCCGGCGGTTGCCGGTTGGGTCCTTCAGTCGGTCGCGGTTGCCCACTTCAGTGCGGTGTTGCTCTCGCTCCTGGCTCTGGGGGTAAGTGTGCGACTGCGTTGGGCACCAGGGGCCCTTCTGCCTGCAGCACGCCTTCTAGCCATGCTCAGCGTCGCGGCCGCGTGGAGCGTCGTCTGCTCCCTAGCACTCGCGGCGCTGTCGACCCACCTACCCTTCACGGAGGCCGTGCCTGCGGGTTCCATAGTAGCGGTCTCCAGCGCGCTACTCTCGGCGTTCATCCTGTGCCGCGCAATCCGGCGAGTGGAGCGGTCGTCGACTGCTAGGATTCCAAAGCCATGGACTCTGTTCGCCTGACCACCAGGTCGGGCGCTGTCGCCTTCGGGAACCGGTACGGCCCGGACCTGGCTAATGTCGGTTCGCCGTAGCAGCGCGAAAGCAGTGAAGTGACCGGGGCGCGGCGAAACGGGACGTGTACGCCAGAGGCAAGGCCGATGCCTGGTGCATCAGCGGTCCTCCCTGCTGCATCAACTGTGCACCCGAGGTGCATTACACGGGCATCATCTCCGCACCATACACGCCACGGGTTGGACCATGTGTGCGCCAGCTATGCAGTCGGTGCAGGTGAGGCGAATGGGCTTCGCCCATTCGGCTTGGGGACGCCCTTAAAGAGGTAGCCGATGGGTGACCGGTCTGCCCCTTGTGCGGGAGCCTGTGCGGGTCCTTAACGGGCTACAGACCATACGCACCCTCCGTGTGCACCTAAGCCTTGGTACCGACATCGCTTTTCGTGATGCGCCCCAAAGCGTGTGTCACCAACAACGTGACATTCGGCATTCAACTCATCGACTTCATTGGTGATGAGTGTCGCCACCCTGTCACCAGGCCCTTCGTCGCCCAGCGTCCTCCTCGTGACCGATTGCTTTATGCCACGAAGGTGGCATATCTTATTATGTCAACGTCGGTTCGTTTTGGAACGATGCAAGACCTTTCCAACTGACTCGACCAAGGACAATTCGCGTCGGCTCTCCCCTGCATGACTGGAAAATCGTTTCGCATAAAAACCCTTCGGCTGTACGAGCACGAGGATTCGATCATCGATCGGGCGTGCGCGGCCTTGAACGGCATGGAGCGTTCGCAGCTCGTACAGGAAGCCGCTCTGTTGGAGGCCGGTCGGCTTGGGATTCGCTGGAGCGTAGGGACACCGCGGCCGCTCGCGACCTCCTGGCCGTACATGCCGGAACGCGGGGAAGAGCCCACCGAGGTGCGTGTTTCGGTGACCGTGAGCCTGTCGTCGGCGGAGCTCATCACGCGAGCAGCCGAGTACGTTCACGCGAGCGAGCCGCTCTTCCTCATCGGGGCAACCCTGGCGCACATTGGTCGGCTACAGAGGTGCTTGCGCCTGATTCATGCAGAAACGCCGGAGGAAGCCCGCGAGATCCGAGCGAAGCTTGAGCGGATCAAGCTGCCGTCCCAGTATCGGTACCCGCGCCCCTCGAAGCAGTAGCGAGGATTCTCGGCCGGCCTGAGTTCCGATCCTAAAGCGGCTGCCGAAAGATCCCTGCGATTAAGCGCGACGAGTGGAAGAGAATTGCTATCGCTTGACATCGCTCCAGAGCTTAACCTAGTATGTCGGGCACACTTAGCAAGGCCCGAGCAATCGCAAGTCCTAAGGCCATCTCGCGGGGCAGGCGCGCGTATGAGCGAGCCCACCATCTCCAACGCAGAATTCCTTGCGGCACTCTTGGGGTCGAACACCAAGCCAAGATACGGCCGGCCACCACCTAGGCACCGGCTCCACGAGTGGCACCCAGAGCGGGCCTACTCGATCGCGCAGATCGTGGAGGCGCTCGGGCTCGACCCCGACTCGGTCGCGGGAGACAAGGTGCCGGCTGGGCCAAAGCCCGCCCCGCCCGTGAGATCCTGGAGCGGCCCCGCCGTGATCGCAGAGCTGCAGCGCCGCCATCTTTACAAGGCGGCGCTCGGGGCGAGGAAGCATGATGTTACATGCCCCTGGCTGCGCGAACACACCGACGCGCTAGACGGCGGCACTTGCTACTGGGAGCCGGATGCGGAACACCCTCGTGGCGGCTTCAAATGTCAGCATGGTCACTGCTCAGAGAGGAATATCGGCGACCTCCTCGTCTTCTTGATGATGGCGTCTACAAAAGAAGAGAAAGGGAAATCGCAGGCGACCCGCGTAGTCGAATTGCTCGAGGCAGGGGGCGTTACCTTGTTCCACGACCCGGAGGGAGACGCGTACGCCCACCTACCTGGTGGGGCGACCTGGCCACTCCGTTCGCGGCCGTTCAAGACTTACCTGTCCAAAGTTATCTACTGCGCCGAAGCGAGCGCAGTTGGCGGGCAGGCCCTCGAGGACGCCATGCGATTGCTCGAGGCGAAGGGACTCCACGATGGCGAGGAAATGCAGGTGCCTGTAAGGGTCGCTCACCACCAGGGCGCCGTTTACCTCGACCTTGGCGACCCGACCTGGCGCGCAATCGAGGTAACGGCCGAGGGGTGGCGCATCGTCCCCGGCCCCGAGCTCCAGGTGCGCTTCCGGAGGCCGAAGGGGGCGCTCTCGCTCCCCGAGCCGGAGCGTGGCGGGAAACTCGCGGAGCTACGCGAACACGTCAATGTCCCGAACGACGAGGCCTGGGCGCTGCTCGCCGGTTTCACGGTGGCCGCGTTTGTCCTCCCCCGGGGGCCGTTCCCGATTCTCGGGCTGCAGGGCGAACACGGCTCAGCGAAGACAACCACGAGCAACCGGATCGCCGCGCTCCTCGACCCCCGGATCTCCGGCCTCCGGGCGCTACCGCACAGCCTCGAGGTACTAGCTGTCGGAGCGCACAACTCGTTTTTACTCGGCTTCGACAACATCTCGCACCTTGAACCTTGGTTGTCGGATGCCCTTTGCCGCATCTCGACTGGCTCCGGCTTCGCTACGCGGCAACACTACGAGAATAAAGAGGAAGCCATCTTCGAGGCCGCGCGCCCGGTCCTGCTTAATGGCATCGAGAGCGCGGCTACCCGGGGGGACCTCATCGACCGGACGATCGTCGTGGAATTGCCACGGCTCTCAGAGGAGCAGCGCCTCACCCAGCGCGAGGCCAATCGCCGATTCGACGCGGCCCGGCCGCGGGTCCTCGCCGGCCTGCTCGACGCGGTGGCGCTGGCGCTCCGGAACCGGGACTCTGTCCGCCTTTCGGCGCCGCCGCGGATGGCGGACTTCGCCGAGGTTGCTGTAGCCGCGGAGCAGGCCTTCGCAGTGCCAGTGGGCACCTTCCTCGCGGGGTACGAGGTGGCGCGGAGCGAGGGCGCGGAAACGGCCGTAGAAGCCGACCCGGTGGCTGGCGCGGTGATCGAGTTCATGAAGGACAAGTCCTTCTGGGAGGGGTCGGCCAGCGAGAGCCTGAAGGCGCTCCCAAAGCCCGAGGAGGCGCGCGGATGGCCCAGGAGCGCCAACGAGATGGCGTCGCAGCTGAAGCGTGCGGCACCTCAGCTTCGAAAGCTGGGCATCGAGGTTGCGAAGCCTCCTCGGAGCAGCAGGGGGCGACGCTGGTGCTTCAAGAACGAGCTCCATGACGCACTCCGAGCCGAACCTGAGCGGAAGGCGTCATTCAGGGTGCCACGAGGAAACTCTAGCGATGACCGCGAGTTGACGCCCGTGACACCTATGACGCCTTCCCCCGCCGTACCTTTAGGTCGGCTCAACCAGGAGATCCTCGAGAAGCTCAGGGTCGCACCGGCTCCGGTCCACGATCTCGTCAACGGGTCCGACGTGAAGGCGGTCGAGGCTGCGCTGAGAGACCTGCAGCGGGCCGGCCTGGCCTTCCACTACGAAGGGGGCGATCCGCCAGTCCGCACGTGGCGCGCCACGGAGGCCGCTGCGTGAGTGAGCAAAACCCTTCCCTTTCGCCGTCGGCTTGGCTCGACGCCGACGAGGCAACGTCCCACCTGCGGCTACCCAGCCGGAGGGCCCTCTATTCCGCAGTGGCCCGCGGTTCTATCCCAGTCCACCGCCTGGGCCGGCGGGTGCGGTTCCACCGAGCGGAACTCGATGCCCTCCTCTCCGGCGGTCGCGACCTGGGGGCTGTGACACCTTGAGAGCCATTGTGTTACATTCCTGGGCTCGAGAGGTACGCATGGGTAAGAGGAAGGAGCCGGGTCCGGCGCGGCGTGACGAGACGTTGAACCTCAGGGTGCCCCACGGGGTCAAGGACGCCCTGAGGCGGGCAGCAAAGGAGGACGGCCGTACGGTGTCCAATATGGCTGTCAGGCTCCTCCAGGAGCAACTCGTGGCGCGTGGCTTTCTAGGGAAGGGTTAGGCGCCGTGGTCTTCGTGCGGCCGTATATCGTCGACGTTCGGCACGTTGTGGACTGCCCCCGACTGGCGGGCCGCTACCAGGGACGGCGGCGTTGCGCTGAGGGATGCAAGAAGGTCACCGCCGGTTACGAGGTGGACATCAAGATCCGGCTCCCCAGCGGCAAGATGCTCCGGGAGCGGGTGCGGTCCCCGGTAACGTCCAAGTCGGGATCGGCCGACTGGGGGCGCGCAAGGGAGACACTCCTCCTGCGCGAAGGAACCCGCGAGAAAAAGGTGCAGACCCCTACCCTCGCAGAGTTCTGGCCTGAGTTCCTGGCGGGCTACATCGAGGCAAACCGCCATAAGCCATCCACCATCGTCACCACGAAGAGCATCTACAAGATCCACCTTGAGCCAGCCTTCGGCGCCAAGCGACTAGACGCCATCGCTGACGAGGACGTCCAGAAGCTCAAGGGCGCGCTCGCGGACCGTTCGCCCAAGACCGTCAACAACGTCCTGACGGTCCTCGGTAAGGCGCTCCGCATCGCAGTGAAGTGGAAGCGCCTCGAGCGCCTGCCGTGCGACGTCGCGCTTGTGAAGGTCCAACGGCCCGAAGTCGAGTTCTACGAACCGGCGGACTACGAGCGCCTAGTCGACGGGGCGAGCCTAGCGGACGAGCGCACCTACGTCCTTTCACTCCTCGGCGGCGACGCCGGCCTCCGCATCGGAGAGATCATCGCGCTCGAGTGGACGGACCTCGACATGAAACGACGGCTCGTGAAGGTCCAGCGCTCTGAATGGCAGGGAGCCGTCTCCGCGCCCAAGGGCGGGCAGTCCCGCACCGTCCCGATGACTGCGCGGCTCGCGACGGCGCTCGAGGCACGCAGAGGCCCCCGAACCCGGGTGCTCACAAAGGACGATGGGACCGGTATTGACTGGGACTGGGCGCGAGAAAAAATGCGGACCGCTCAGCGCCGTGCAGGGATGAAGCCCGACGGCAAACTCCACAAACTCCGGCACACCTTCGGCGCTCGCCTTGCCATGTCCGGCGCGCCCGCCATGACCATCAAGGAACTGATGGGCCACGCCGACCTCACCACCACCATGCGTTACATGCACCTTACGCCCGCCCACAAGGAAGCCGCCATCCGGCGCCTTGAGTTGGGAGACAGCTGGGAGACGAGCATCCCGGCGGGGGCCAGCAATGCCCCGGGGCAGAAAAAAGCCCCGCCTAATCTCACCTTAGGCGGGGCACAGATGGTGACCCCTACGGGACTTGAACCCATGTTTTCGACGTGAGAGGCCGACGTCCTAACCGCTAGACGAAGGGGCCACGAACTCTCTTTTCCTACGCGCGGGGCTTCTGGAAGTCAACCGCCCGCGCTCCGATGATGTTGGCTGGGGGACTAGGATTCGAACCTAGATAGCCAGATCCAGAGTCTGGCGTCCTGCCGTTAGACGATCCCCCAATTCCTTGGCGCCCTACCTCCCGAGCGCCTTTTTGCCTCCGACCGGCGTCACGAGGACGAACACCCGCGTCTCCCCGTGCGCCTCATAAACGTTCAGCCCGTCCCAGCTTCCGACCCGCGCCTCCGGGTTCTCGATGTGGACGGCGCGGACTCCCGGGAGATTGGCAATGGTCTTCGTCGGGTACTTGGCCGGCGGGTAGACCGATTTGTAAAACTTGAGCGTCTCCTCGTACGTCCTGTTCGCCCGGTACCGGTTTTCGGCCACCCAGCGGGCCCCGTCCGGCAGAATCGCGCCCGCGACCCTGTCATCCCGGCCGGCGGAAGGCAAGGCCAGGACGAGCGCCGCGAGCGCGGCCTTGTAACGTGCAAATGGCTTCACAGTCAAGGTTTCCCTGTAGCTTCGCCACGCCCGGAAGTCAACGAACGGCGCGGGCGGGGGCGCCGCGGGTGTCAGCGCCACACCCCGATCTCCCGACCTTTGTGTCCCGGCTCCCGGAGCAGGAGTCGGCCTCCCTTCGCCTGGGAGCCTGCCACCGGCCCGATCCACCACCCCTTGGGCTCGCTTCGCCTCCAGGACTTCCGGAAAAACTGATGGATGTCCTCGTAGATGCGCCGGAGCGCGAGCGGCTTCGCCTGCTCTCTCGCGTCCACGGCCCCGGTGATGTCCAGCTCGGCCCAGAGCCGGCCGCCCACGAGCTCGCCCTCCTCGTTCAGCATCGAGCGCTCGTAGTGGAAGACCGGCGAGGGAATCTCGGCGATCTGCAGCATGCCCTTGTCGCGACCCCGCTCCAGGGGGCGCACGACGATCGGGCCGAGGCGCTCCGCCGCCAGGTAGTACGCATCGTCCTCCATCCCGGCGAGAGCCCTCTCGTCCGCCAGGATGCCGTCCGTGCCGGGCGGGAACACCTCCGGGTAGAGCGAGAGTCCGTGCGGGGACAGGACCCGGAAGAAGGAGCGCTCGTCCTCGGGGAGCATGAAGTAGCGGAGCGTGGCGGCCATGTGGGGGGTGGTTCGCCGGGGCGAGCGTGTTTCGCGCCCCGCAGCGGGGTCAGGGAACGGGCTCGGCTGGGGGCGGGACGATCGGCTGAACGGCGCGGGGCGGCGGCAGGGTCACGTTTCCGACGTCGACGGTCGCGCCCGCCGCCACCGCCACCCGGAGCTCCGAGGGAGGCGCCTCGCCCGTTCCGGAGCGCCGGAAGCTCATCGCCCAGGTCCCGGCGGGGAGCCGCACCTCGAAGGTCCCGTCCGGAGCGGTGGCCACGCTGCAGTGGGCCTTCGCCACCGAGACGGCGGCCCCGGCCGCCGGCCGTCCAGCATCGAAGACGCGGCCCCGGACCATCCCCTCCCCCGCCTGCGCCTCGCGGGGCGGGGGCTGGAGCGTCCAGCGGACGAGGCGAACCTCGTTCAGGTCCGACTGCATCTGCACGACGCTGCCGTTGGGCTCGAGCGCGAACTCCCGGAACTCCCACCGTCGGTCGCCCGGCGGAACCGCCACCGCACCGGCCAGGTGTCCCTGGGGCGTCACCGCGAGCAGCAGCACCTCTCCGCGAACGGCCTCGTCGTCATTGCCTTGCGCCCGGTCCACCGCGAGCACGACGTCTCCGCGACGGTCGACCCCCACGAGTCGGACGCGCGTGACCGGCACGGTGGAGCGCAGGTGGATGGTGCGGCGGACCCGCCCGTCGGCGGCGAGGAACTTGAGGACCACCATCCAGCGCCCACCGCGCTCGGCCTGCACGAAGACGCTGCCCGAGGGGAGGCCCGGAAGCGGCCCCTCCGCCCGGATCCCGCCCCAGCCGAGTTCTCCCCGCACCGCCTGCCCGTTCAGCATGAGGAAGAGGGGACGCTGGCGCGCCGCGATGAGCTGGTCCACGCCCTTGAACGAGGGGGGAAGGGCCCCGGCCAGCAGCACCTTGCCCGCCGGGTCGTACTGGACGAGAGACGGGCTGTCTCCCTCGGTGAAAACGAAGACGCCCCCCTCCTCGGAGACCGCGATGTCCGCCTCCACCACCGGCTCGCCCCCGGCGCGGACGAGCGGGAAGGCGGCGGCGAAGTGGCCGCGCGGATCAAAGCGCTGCACGCGGCCGTTGAGGGAATCGAGGACGTAAAGCACTCCCTGGGGTCCGACGGCAAAGCTCGGCGGCCCGAGCCCGTCCTCGTCTTCGCGAAGCGGGTTCCCCTGGAGCCCGAACTGCCCCGGGGCAAAACCCGGAGCGCCGCGCAGGAGGACCTGCTCCGGTCCCACCGGGAGCGGCGCCACCTCCGCGCCGGGCAGGTCGACGGCCGGAGGGTCGGGCGCCACCGCCACGGTGGGCTCCGCGCCCGGCGCGGGAGGCGGAGCCGGGGTGCACTGGGCCGGGCGCTCGTCCGGCCAGACCTCCACGACACCGAGGTCCTGCGACTTGCCGGCGACGGCGGAGACCTCGTCCACGCGCTGGTCCGGCACCAGCCCCGGCCCGCGGATGACGAGGGAGTAGCTTCCGGCCGGCAGCTCCACCACGAAGCGGCCCTCCGAGTCGGTCGTCGCCACCTGGTCGCGCCCGATCACCGCCACGGTGGCCCCGGGGACGTTCGTGAGGCAGCCCTTGTAACGCAGGAAGCCGCTCACCTTGCCGGTGGCGCGCGCCGTGCTCCGGGCGGCCGCGGGCAGCGCGAAGAGGGACGCGGCGAGGACCATCCGGACGGCGAGCAGGGCGGGCAGGCGCATCCAGTCTACCTCAGTCACGCGCGGCCAGGTCTCGTGAGCTTCCTCACGTCGAGGACTCGCCTCGCCTCCGCTCGCGACAGGCCCGCCTTCTCCACCGCCAGGTCCTCGATGGATCGGCCGCTCCGCACCGACTCCTTCACGATCTCCGCGGCCGCCAGGTAGCCGACACGCGGAGCGAGCGCCGTGGCCAGGCTCACGGTTCGATGGGCGTAGAACGCGGCTCGATCCCGGTCGACCTCCAGGCCTCGCGCCAGCTTCTCCTCGAAGGCCCGCACGCCGTTCCCGAGGATGGAGAGCTGGTGCAAGAGGTCGAAGCCGACGAGAGGCATCATCACGTTCAGCTCGAGCTGCCCGCCCGAGGTGGCGAGGGCGATGGCGGCGTCCAGGCCCACGACCTGGTAGGCCACCATGGCGAGCATCTCTGCCATGGAGGGGTTCACCTTCCCCGGCATGATGGAGGAGCCCGGCTGTACCACCGGCAGCCTGAGCTCGGCGAGGCCGGTCGCCGGCCCGGACGAGAGGAGGCGGATGTCGCCCCCAATGCGGATGAGCTCGAGCGCCGCGGTCTTGAGCGCCCCGGAGAGGGCCGCGAGAGGGGCGAGCGACTGCATGGCGTAGAAGGGATTCGGCGCGGCGACGAGCGGGATCTTGGTCAGGCGGGCGAGCTCCCGGACGACGAGGGCCCGGTAGCGGGGGGCGGCGTTGATCCCGGTGCCGACGGCCGTCCCTCCGATGCCCAGGGAGGCGAGCTCGGGCAGGCTGTCGCGGATGCGGGCGGCCGCCGCGAGTAGCGCCACCGCCCAGGCGGAGACCTCCTGGCCCAGGCGGATGGGCGTCGCATCCATGAGGTGGGTGCGCCCGGACTTCACGACGTCGTCCCACCCGCGAGCCTTGCGGGCGAAGGTGCCGGCGAGTCGCTCCAGAGCCTCCACCGCCGGGGGCGCGAGGGCGAGGGCCGCCAGCCGGATGGCGGTGGGAATGACGTCGTTCGTCGACTGGGCCATGTTCACGTCGTCGTTCGGGTCGACGGAGCGGTCTCCCCGCCGGCCTCCCAGGATCTCGGCCGCGCGGTTGGCGAGCACCTCGTTCACGTTCATGTGGAAGGAGGTGCCGGCGCCCGCCTGGTAGACGTCGACCACGAACTGGTCCCGGAAGCGCCCGGAGAGGACCTCGCGGGCGGCGCGCTCGATGGCTCTGGCCTTGCGCGCCGGCAACAGCCGCAGGCGGGCGTTCACCCGTGCGGCCGCGAGCTTGATGCGCACCACGGCGTCCACGAGTTCCGCCGGCTCGCGGAGGCCGGAGATGGGGAAGTTCTCCACCGCCCGCGCCGTCTGCGCGCCCCACAGGGCCCCGCGGGGGACCTCCACGGTGCCGAGGGAGTCCTTCTCGCGACGCGTGCCGATTCTTCTCGCAGCCATGGATCCTCTCGCCTCGTGCTCGTTAGGAGGTTCCCAAGACCCGTTCCCGGAGGCGCCGGAGCGCGATCTCCGTCTTCGCGTCCTCGATCTCTCCGGCGGCGCAGGCGGCGAGGGCGGCGTCGAGGCCTCGCCAAGCCAGCGTCGCCCCTTCCTCCATGGGAGAGCCGTCCCCGTCGCCCGGGGCGTCGAAGAGCGAGGGGCCGTCCCCGCGTTCCACCTGGGCGGCGAGGAGGTGGATCTTCTCCGAGATGATCCCGGGAAGCATGTAGAAGCCGGCGCCGAGCGGCTCGAGCCGCCGAGGCGCGAGCGAGAGCCCCACCTCCTCGCGGACCTCCTCGGCCCCCCGCCGCTGGATAGCCTCGAGCCCTGTCTCCCCCGGCTCGAGCACTCCGGCCACGAGCTCCTCGAAGAGGAGGACGTCGGGCTCCGGCAGGGCCCGGGGCCGTCCGCGGCGGAAGTGGACGGCGGGGCGGAGCTGGCGGCGGAGCAAGACCTCGACGCCTCCCGGCGTCCTCGCCCACAGGCACACGGCCACGGCGTCCAGCGAGGGGCGATCGACGACGTCGATGCGGTACACGTCCGAGGCGCTGCCGTCGACCCGGCGGTTGCGGGCGCGGTAGCGCCGCACGTGCAGGAAACCCTCGTCGCAGCGGGACGAGGCGGTCCTGTCCTCCACGATCTCGATGGCGTGAACGCGGGGCATGCGTGGCCGATAGCCCACCGCCGCGGCGCGCGCAAGGTGGAGATTCGCCTCGCGTCGCCCTCGCAGCGAGCGCGCCGCGCGATCGCCGGAGAGAGATGCGCCCGGGGGCGGGCGCGGGCCACCCCCGCCGGGGCGGCCCGCTCGCGCCAGGCTCAGGCGACGACGCGCATCTTCTTCTTGTCCGCGGGGCGGTACTCCGGCAGCTCGTCGAACTGGAGGTACCGGTACACCTTCTCCGCCCGGGGCGCGATCTTCTCGTTGTAGGCGGCGAAGTACTCGCTCTTCGTGGGCAGGTGACCGAGGTTGGAAGCCACCGCGCCGAGCTCGGCCGAGCCGAGGAACACCTTGGCGCCGTCCCCCATGCGGTCGTCGAAGTTGCGTGTCGAGGTGGAGAACACGGTGGCCCCGGAGGGCACGCGAGCCTGGTTGCCCATGCACAGCGAGCACCCAGCCACCTCGACGCGGGCGCCGATCTGGCTGAAGACCTGGAAGTAGGACTCGTCGCGGAGTTCCTGCTGGTCCATGCGGGTGGGCGGACAGATCCAGGTGCGGACGGCCGGGTTGAACTTCTGGCCCTTCCAGATCTCGCCGGCCGCCCGGAAGTGGCCGATGTTGGTCATGCAGGAGCCGAGGAAGACGTCGTCGATCTTGGTGCCGGCCACCTCGCTCAGCGTCTTCACGTCGTCCGGGTCGTTCGGACAGGCGAGGATGGGCTCGGTGATCTCCGCGAGGTCGATCTCGATCACGGCCGCGTACTCGGCGTTGTCGTCGGCCGAGAGGAGCTGAGGCTTCTTCAGCCACTTCTCCGCGGCGTCGATGCGGGCCTGGAGAGTCTTCGCGTCCTGGTACCCGTCGGCGATCATCTTCCTCATGAGGGCCACGTTGGAGCGCAGGTACTCGGAGACGGTCCTCTCCGAGAGCTTCACGGTGGCCGCGGCGGCGCTTCGCTCGGCGGCTGCGTCCGTGAGCTCGAAGGCCTGCTCCACGGTGAGGTCCGGGAGTCCCTCCATCTCGAGAATGCGCCCGTTGAAGACGTTCTTCTTCCCCTTCTTGGGAACGGTGAGGAGCCCGGCCTCGATGGCGCGGTAGGGAATGGCGTTCACCACGTCACGCAGCGTGATTCCCGGGTTCAGCTTCCCGCGGAAGCGGACGAGGACGCTCTCCGGCATGTCGAGGGGCATGAAGCCCATGGCGCCGGCGAAGGCCACCAGGCCGGACCCGGCCGGGAAGCTCACGCCGATGGGGAAGCGGGTGTGGCTGTCTCCCCCCGTCCCCACGGTGTCGGGAAGAAGGAGCCGGTTGAGCCAGCTGTGGATGACCCCGTCCCCGGGCCGCAAGGAGACCCCGCCCCGCTCCACCACGAACTGGGGCAGCGTCTTGTGCATCTTCACGTCCGCGGCCTTGGGGTAGGCGGCCGTGTGGCAGAACGATTGCATGAACATGGGCGCCTGGAACCGGAGGCAGGCGAGTTCCTTCAGCTCGTCCGCGGTCATGGGCCCGGTGGTGTCCTGGCTCCCCACCGTGGTCATCCTCGGCTCCACGTACCAGCCCGGCAGCGCGCCCGGGAGGCCGCAGGCCCGGCCGACCATCTTCTGGGCGAGGCTGTAGCCTTGGCCCTTCTTCGCCTCCGGGTTCTTCTTCACCACGAAGGCGCTGCTCGCCCCCTTCTTCAGGGCCTTGCGCGCTTTCTCGGTGACAGCGCGGCCGATGATGAGCGGGATACGCCCGCCGGCCCGGTACTCGTCCCCGAGGTTCTCGGGCTTGAGCGCGAAGGTGGAGAGCACCTCCCCGGACTCGGAGCGGATTTCCCCCTTCTGGAAGTCGATGGTGACGAGGTCGCCGGTCTTGAGCTTGGCGACGTCGGTCTTGATGGGCAGGGCCCCCGAGTCCTCGGCGGTGTTGAAGAAGATGGGAGCGATGACGCCGCCGATGACGATGCCCCCCCGGCGCTTGTTCGGGACGTGGGGGATGTCCTGGCCGATGTGCCAGAGCACCGAGTTGATGGCCGACTTGCGCGACGAGCCAGTGCCCACCACGTCGCCCGCGAACGCCACCTGGAATCCCTGGGCGCGGAACTCGGCGATGGTCTTGAGCCCACTCGGGAACCGGGTCTTGCCCATGGCGAGGGCGTGCAGCGGGATGTCCGGCCGGGTGGAGGCGTCCCCGGCCGGGGAGAAATCGTCCGTGTTGATCTCGCCGTCGACCTTGAAGACCTTCACCTTCACCTGGTCCGGCACGCCGGGCCGGGAGGTGAACCACTCGGCTTCCGCCCACGACTCGAGCACCTTCTTGGCCGCCTGGTTCTTTCCCTTGGCGAGCGCCGCCACGTCGTCGAAGGCGTCGTACACGTAGGTCAGGCCGGCGAGCGCCTGGGCCGCGTCGTCGGCGAGCGCCTTCACCTTCAGGGCGCCCACGAGCGGCGGCACGTTGTAGCCGCCTCCCATGGTGCCGAGCATGAAGATGGAGTCCTTCTTGGAGATGAGCGACGACTTCTTCTTGCCGGAGAGGATCTCCGCCAGGAACTCGGCCTTCACCTCGGCGGCCGGGTCGACACCCGGCGAGACCCGGTCGCGCAGGAGGGAGAGGAGGAACTCCTCCTGCCCCTTGGGCGGCTTCTGCAGGAGCTTGCAGACCTCGCGGGCCTGCTCTGGATCCAGGGCGCGGGGGGGGATGCCCTGACCCTTGCGCTCTTCCACGTGCTTCAGGTAGGCGTCGATGACTGGGTTCGTCACGCGGGATTCTCCTGTCGTTGGGTTCGTATCTGTGGCGCCGGGCAGGGACCGTGCGGTGGGGCTGGAGGGCACCCCCACACCGCGTCACTCCGCCGAAGGGGCCTCGACTTATACCCCATCCGCCGGGAGCGTGTCAGCCTGCGCTGGGCGGCCCGGCTCGTCCGCGACAGGCCCCCTGCATCGCGATAACCTACCGCCAGCATTGGACCTTCATGCCCTACGCTCCCGCGAAACGAGGCGGGGGCCAGGGCCCGTCCCGGCCCCACGTCGCGGCGCGACCCCCGCCGGCTGGCGCGGGCCGCCTGCAGTCGAACCGCGAGTGAGGCGGCAGGGGAAGAAGGCGCACGAGCCGGTCGCCTCCATCCGAGCCGCTCGGGCGCCCGCCCCCTCCGGGACACCCCGCCCCATTGACGGGCGTCGTCCCGTGAACCGAAGGTGGAGCGAGTGAGGGCCCTCGTCACCGGCGCCACGGGTTTCTTGGGCACGTCCCTCGTCCGCCTCCTGCGGGAGCGGGGGTACACGGTCCGCGCTCTCGTCCGCGGGACCGCGCCGCCCTCCCTCCACGCCGCGGGGGTCGAGGAGGTGCCCGGCGACGTCGTGGCTCCGGAGACCCTGGACCGGGCCGTGGAGGGGTGCGACCTCGTCTTCCACCTCGCCGGGGTCCGCAGGGCCTCCCGCCGGGAGGAGTTTTTGGCCGTGAACGCCCAGGGAACCCGGAACCTCGTCGAGGCGTGCCTCCGGCGCCGCCGGCCGCTCGCGCGCTTCGTGCTCGCCGGGTCGCTCGCCGCCTCCGGCCCTTCCGCCGGCGGCCGGCACGAGGAGGACCCGCTTTGCCCGGTGGAGTGGTACGGGGAGTCGAAGGCGGAGGCCGAGCGCATCTCCTTCGCCCATCCCGACCTGCTCCCCGCGGCGGTGGCAAGGCCGCCCCGCATCACCGGGCCGGGCGACCGGGAGAACGCCTTCTTCTTCCGCCTGGCGGCGCACCGGGTCCTCTTCGCCCTCTCCGGCCCGCCGCGGCCCCTCTCCTTCGTGGACGTGGACGACTGCGCCCGGGGGATGCTCCTCCTCGCGGAGCGCAGGGAGGCGATCGGAGAGGCGTTCTTCCTCGCCCACGTCTCCCGCACCGACATGGAGGGGCTACAGCGGGAGATCGCCTCCGCCCTGCGAGTGGACCCCTTCCGCGTCCCCCTCAACCCGGCCCTGCTCCGCCTCGCCGCCTCGGCGTCCGACGCCGCGAGCCGCCTCCTGGGCCGGCGGCTGCCGCTCAACCGCAAGCTCGCGGAGCAACTTCTCGCGCCCGGGTGGACGTGCCACACGGAGAAAGCCGAGCGCCTGCTCGGCTTCCGGGCCCAGATCTCGCTCTCCGACTCGATCCGGCGCTCCGCGCTGTGGTACCGCGAGCAGGGCTGGGTCAGCTGACGGCCGCTTCCGCCTCCGCGGGCGCAGGGGTCTCGGTGGGCGCGGAGGCGGCGAGCCGGCGGAGCTCCGGGGTGACGGGCTCGAGGTCCCCGTGGGCCAGGAACCAGCGCAGGGTGTCCCGGACGGTCTCCTCGAACGAGCGCGTGCGGTAGCCGAAGTCTCGTCGGGCCTTCTCGGAGGAGAGATAGGTGTAGCGGCGTCCGCCGCGGATGAGCTGACGAGAGATGTGCGGGCGTTCTCCCCGGAGCTTCGCCCGGAGTTCCTGGAGGAAGGCGGAGCCGAGCATGAACCAGTAGGGCACGAGCGGTGGAGCCGGCACGCCCGTCAGACGCGACACGATCCGCGCCAGCTCGGACTTCTCCACGTTGTGGCCCCCGACGACGTAGATCTCCCCGGGCCTCCCTCGCTCCAGGGCCTCCGCCTGGGCCTTCGCCACGTCGCGGACGTCCGCATAGGAAGTCCCCCCCTGGAAGAGGGCGGGGACCTCCCCGCGGGCGAGGAGGAGCACGAGCCCGCAGCTCGAGTGGTAGACGTCTCCCGGGCCGAGGATCGACCCGGGCCGGAGGACGACGAGGGGCAGGCCCCGCCGCCCGATCTCGATGGCCGCGCGTTCCCCCTCGAGCTTGGAGACGAAATAGTCGACGCCCGAATCCTCGGCCGATCCGGCCCACGACTCGTCGAGCGCCACCGGGTCGAGCGTGCCGCCCATGGCCCCGACGGACGACAGGCACACGGCGCGGCGCACCCCGGCCCGCAGGGCCGCCTCGAGCACGTTCGCCGTGCCGTCGCGATTCACGGCGAGGAGGCGCGGCAGGTCCCCGGCGCGGAGCCGCGCCAGCCCGGCGGCGTGCAGCACCGCGTCGCGGCCGGCCACGGCCCGCTCCACCGACTCCCGATCCGTCACGTCCCCGGCCACGCGCTCGGCGGGGATATCCTCCAGGTTGTCGAGCCGGCTCCCGGGTCGAACGAGGACCCGGAGCTCGTGGCCTCGGCTCGCCAACTCGCGCGCCGCCCAGCCGCCAATGAGCCCGGTGGCTCCCGTGACGAGGACCTTCAATGGCATCCCCTCCCTCGGTCGGTGGCCGCGCCAACCCGATGACCCCATTAGGGTACCCATGCCAACCGCAACCCGGTGCGGTCCATCCGGGGGCCCCCCGACCGGTACGGGCTTTTCTCGGCAGGTGAGCCGGAGTCGCCTCTGCCGCGCGAGAGCCCGGGGATATCGCTACTTTGACATTCACCCTGGGCCTCGACTAAACCGGCCCCATCGTGGAACAGACCGGGAAGGCGGCGTTCTTCGACGTGGATGGAACGCTGGTGCGGACGAACATCGTCCACTCCTTTGCCTTCTACGCCATGAACCAGGGCACCATCTTCGGGACGGCGTGGCAGACCGCGAGGACGGTGGCGTCGCTCCCCTTCCTCTGGGCGGCGGACCAGGCGAACCGGAAGCTCTTCAACGAGTTCTTCTACGGGTTCTACCGGGGCCAGAGCGAGGACCGCCTCCTCGGCTTGGCGGGCGAGCTCTTCGAGTCGGTGCTCCGCCCCGCCGTCTTTCCCGGGGCGGTGAGGCTCCTCGAGGAGGCGCGGCGCGCCGGCTGCCGGGTGGTGCTCGTCACCGGAGCCCTGGACTTCACGGTGCGGCGCCTCTCGGACCACCTGGGCGCCGACGACCTCATCGCCAACCGCATGCACTTCGTCGACGGCTACGCGACCGGGCGGGTGGTACCACCCATCATCGAGGGCGCCCACAAGGCGCTGGCCATCCGCGACTACTGCGTCCGCGAGCGGCTGGCCCTCGAGCAGAGCTTCGCCTACTCTGACAGTTTCTCCGACTACCCCATGCTGGCCGTGGTGGGCCACCCGGCCGCGGTGAACCCGGACCTCCGCCTGAGGGGCGTGGCGCGCGCCTACCAGTGGCCTGTCCTCTCCACCCAGGAGACCTAGACCGTGCACCCCCCGAGCAAGCTCCGTCGCTTCTACGAGGAGACCGAGCAGGTGGTCGTGACGGAGAAGGACTCTCCGCCGCGCCTCCTGTTCTTCGGGGAGAACTTCCTCGTGGAGGACCTGCCGGTCGGGACCAAGGTGGTCTTCCCGAACCCCCCGGTGGCCGGCATCCCCAACGTGAAGGCGGCCATTCGCTGGGCCATCAATCACCCCGAGGGTTGCGATCCGCTCCACGCCCAGCTCCGCCCGGGGATGAAGGTGACCATCGCCGTCGACGACGTCTCGCTGCCCCTGCCCGCCATGCGCACGCCGGACGTCCGCCAGCAGGTGCTGGAGGTGGTCCTCGAGCTGCTGGCCGACGCCGGCGTCGACGACGTGCACATCGTCATCGCCATCGCCCTGCACCGACGGATGACCGCCGCCGAGGTGCGGCGCATGGTGGGGACGAGGATCTTCGACGCCTGGTGGCCCGACCGGCTCTACCACCACGACGCGGAGGACCCGGACGGCCTCGTCACGCTCGGGTCCACCGAGCACGGCGAGAAGGCGATCCTGAACCGCCGCGCTGCCGAGTCGGACCTCGTCGTCTACGTGAACCTGAACCTCGTCCCCATGGACGGCGGGCACAAGTCGATGGCGACCGGCCTCACGAACTACGAGGGCGTGAAGGCCCACCACCAACCCCGCACCATCCGGCAGAGCTGGTCCTACATGGACCCGCCGCACTCGGCGCTGCACCACTCCGTCGACCGCGTCGGCCGCCTCATCGACCAGCACCTGAACGTCTTCCACATCGAGACCACCATCAACAACCGGATGTTCGACGGGCCTCTCGGCTTCCTCATGAAGCGGGAGGAGGAGTTCACCGAGGCGGACCGGCTGAAGCTCGAGGCGCTGCGGGCCTCGCTGCGGGTCCTGCCCGGGCCGGCCCGCCGCCAGCTGCTCCACGCCGTCCCCGCCCCCTACGAGGTCATCGCCGTTCACGCGGGGCGCACGGAGCCCACGCATCGGAAGATCCTGGAGGCGAGCTACCGCCAGTACCTCGTCGACGTCGGCTTCCAGGCCGACGTGCTCATCTACGGGATGCCCTACATCTCGCCCTACAACGTGGGCTCGATCCTGAACCCCCTGCTCGTCCAGGTGATGGCCTGCGGCTACTTCTTCAACTTCTACCGGGGCCAGCCGCTCGTGAAGAAGGGGGGCACCCTCATCGTCGCTCACCCTTGCTCGGACGAGTTCGACCCCGTCCAGCACCCGAGCTACATCGAGTTCTTCCACCGGCTGCTGCCGGAGACCCGCGACGCGTTAATCCTGGAGGAGAAGTACGAGCGAGAGTTCGCCGAGAACCCGACCTACGTGCACCTGTACCGGACCGGGAACGCCTACCACGGGGCGCATCCCTTCTTCATGTGGTACTGGGGCGAGAACGGGCGCCAGCACCTCGGGCGGGTCATCGCCGTGGGCGCGGACAACGAGCACGTGCCGCGCCTCCTGGGCTGGGAGACCGCCGGCACCCTCTCCGAGGCCATCGACATGGCCCGCTCCACCCACGGCCGCGGCGCCGAGATCGCCATGCTGCACTTTCCCCCCATCGTCATGACCCAGAGCCGGGGATGAGCGAGAAGGCCCCCGGCGAGGCTTCCAGGGCGAGGCGCGACCCGCCGCTCCGCCCGGTGCCGGCGCCGGCGCCGCTCCTCGACGTGGGGGAAGCGCTGGCGGGCCGCCGCATCCTCATCACCGGCACCACCGGGTTTCTCGGCAAGGTGTTCCTCTCCCTGCTGCTCGACCGCTATCCCCAGATCGGGCGGGCCTTCCTGCTCGTGCGCGTGGGCAGCGGCGGCAGCGCGGAGGCGCGTTTCTGGGACAAGGTGGCCTCGAGCCGCCCCTTCGACCCGCTGCGGGAGCGGCACGGCGCCGCCTTCGGAGCCTTTCTCGCGGAGAAGTGCGTCCCGGTGGCCGGCGACATCACGGACCCGCTGCTCGGCCTCTCGGAGCGCGACCTGGCCCGCATGGAGGGACTCGACCTCGTCGTCAACTGCGCCGGGCTCGTGGACTTCTGCCCGTCCCTCGACCTCGCCGTCCAGGTGAACGCGAGAGGCCCCGGACACGCCGTCGGCCTGTGCCGCCGCCTCGGCGCGGCGCTCGTGCACGTCTCCACCAGCTTCGTCGCGGGCAACCGGGACGGGGTGGTGTTCGAGGACGAGCCCATCCGCGGCTACTTCCCCCGTCGCGAGGACCTCGTGCCCCGGCCCAAGGGCGGTCCCCTCGACCCGGCGAGCTTCGACCCCGAAGAGGAGATCGCCGATTGCGAGCGCCGGATCGCCCAGGTGCGGGAGGCGGCGGAGGACCGCACCCTCCTCTCCGCGTTCCGGGAGCGGGCGGCCGAGCGCCTGCGCCAGGAGGGCCGCGACCCGGGGGAGGGCCGTGCCCTGCGGCTCGCCCTGGGCCGGGAGAAGAAGCTGTGGATCGGCGAGCGGCTCGTGGAGCTGGGGATGGACCGCGCCCGCCATTGGGGATGGCCGAACACCTACACGTACACGAAGTCGCTGGGCGAGCAGGTGATCGCCGCGAGCGACGTGCGCTGGGCCCTCGTCCGACCTTCCATCGTCGAGAGCGCGCTGCGCTACCCGTTCCCGGGCTGGAACGAGGGCTTCACCACCAGCGCCCCGCTCGTGTTCTTGGCCCTGAAGGGGCACCGCGCCTACCCGGGCGGGAAGAAGACCGTCATGGACGTGGTGCCGGTGGACCTCGTGGCGGCCGGCCTGCTCGCCGTGGGCGCCGACGTGCTGGACCGCGGCCGCCTACGCCGGTCGCCCGCGCCGGCGGGCCCGGACCCCCTGGCCGGCCGGGTGTACCACCTCGCCTCCGGGGACGTGAACCCGTTCCACGTGCACCGCTGCTTCGAGCTCGTGGGGCTCTACCAGCGGCGGCTCTACGCACGGCGCGAGGAGGGGAACGCCTTCGTGAACCTGCTGCGCTCGCGGCTCGAGCCCTACCGGGTGGATCGCGATCACTTCGAGCGGTTCAGTACCCCCGCCGCCGAGAAGCTCGCGGCGCGCGCGCGCCAGCTTCTGCGAGAGCACACCCCTCGCTGGGGCGCACCCCGAGTGAAGGCACTGGCCGACAAGCTATCCGACGGGATCGACGAGTGGCAGACCCAGCTCGAGCGCAGCCGCCAGCTCTTCGAGCTGTTCATGCCCTTCCTGTGGGACAACCAGTACCTGTTCCGGTGCGCGGCCATCCGCGAGATCTACGATCGGATGCGCCCGGAGGACAGGGCCCGCATCCCCTGGGACCCGGAGTCCCTGGACTGGCGTTCCTACTGGAACGAGGTCCACGTGAAGGGGCTCGAGCAGTGGGTCTTCCCGGAGCTCGAGGAGGAGTCGAAGAGGAAGGTCCACGCCATCCGGGCCCACCGGGACCTGGTGGAGCTCCTCTTCGCGGCCGTGGAGACCCACGGCGACCGGGTGGCGCTCCGCATGTCCGGGGAGCGCAAGGAGACGTTCAGCTACCGGGACCTGGGGCGCCAGGCGGAACGGGTGGGCCTCTTCTTGCGCCAGGCCGGCGTGGGCAGCGGCGACCGGGTGATGCTGGCGAGCGAGAATCGACCCGAGTGGGCCTCGTCGTACTTCGGCATCCTGCGCGCCGGCGCGGTGGCGGTCCCGGTGGACGCGGCCCTCTCCGCGCCGGAACTCGCGAACCTGGCCCGCAGCTCCGGGGCCAAGGTGGTCCTCCTCTCCGAGCAGGTCGCCCGGCGGGCAGAAGGACTCGCAGGCGCGCTCGCGGCCTCCCCGGTCGCCCCCCGCCTCGCGCTCCTCCACGAAGCGCTGGCCGGCGGGCCGGCCGTGGAGCTGGCGCGCAGCGCCGCCCCGGACGACGTGGCGAGCCTCATCTTCACGAGCGGCACCACCGGGGTTCCGAAGGGCGTGATGCTCACCCACCGGAACTTCGCGAGTCTCGTGGCCCGCCTGGCCGGGGTCTTCCGGCTCGGCCCCGGCGACGGGCTCCTCTCCGTCCTCCCTCTGCACCACACCTTCGAGT
>Ga0335078_10004046_pt1 | contig 21780 bp, 16 predicted proteins | sample Lox_Sample_32_FD_206711 | JGI IMG/M metagenome (GOLD analysis project Ga0335078, IMG submission 206711) | Soil microbial communities from Loxahatchee National Wildlife Refuge, Florida, United States - Lox_Sample_3.2 | ecosystem: Environmental > Terrestrial > Soil > Wetlands | place: USA...
AGCAGCATCTGGAAGCTGATCGGCATGTCCACTTTCGGCGGCTTACCCGAATGGATATGCCAGACCGGATTCGCCAAACGCTGCCGCGTGTCCTGCTTCGGATAGGCATCGAGAAACTGCTGATACTCGTCGACGGTGCGCGGAATGACGTCGAAATAAAGCCGCTTCGCCGCCTTCGGCTCGCGATACATGAACAGCGACAGGCTTTCGGGCGACGCATAGCGCAGCCATTCGTCAATGGTCAGCCCGTTGCCCTTCGATTTGGAAATCTTCTGCCCATTTTCGTCGAGGAAGAGCTCGTAGTTGAAGCCTTCCGGCGGCTGGCCGCCGAGCGCGCGGCAGATTTCGCCCGACAGTTTCACCGAATCGATCAGATCCTTGCCGGCCATTTCGTAGTCGACGTCGAGCGCCACCCAGCGCATCGCCCAGTCCGGCTTCCATTGCAGCTTGCAGCGCCCGCCGGTGGCCGGCACGGTGACCGGTTGCTTGGTGTCAGGGTCTTCATAGGTGATGGTGCCGGCCTTGGCGTCGTGTGCGACCACCGGCACCTGCAACACGACGTCGGTCTTCGCATCGATCGGCAGGAACGGCGAATAGGTCGCCGCACGCTCCTCGCGCAAGGAGGGCAGCATGATCGCCATCACCTTGTCGAAGCGTTCCAGCACTTTCAGCAGCGCGGCGTCGAAGCGGCCCGACGTGTAACACTGCGTCGACGACATGAATTCGTAGTCGAAACCGAAATGATCGAGAAAGGCGCGCAGGCGCGCGTTGTTGTGCTCGCCGAAGCTTGGATGCGTACCGAATGGATCGGGCACCTTGGTCAGCGGCTTGCCCAGATGCCGCTCGAGCAGTTCCTTGTTCGGCACGTTGTCCGGGACTTTGCGTAGGCCATCCATGTCGTCGGAGAAAGCGATCAGCCGCGTCTTGATCTTGTCGCCGGTCAAGACGCGGAAGGCGTGCCGCACCATGGTGGTACGCGCGACCTCGCCGAAGGTGCCGATATGCGGCAGCCCGGACGGGCCGTAGCCGGTCTCGAAGATCACCTCGTCCTTGGGATGCTTCTTCAGCCGGTAGACGATCTTGCGCGCCTCCTCGAACGGCCAGGCGTTCGAGCGCTCGGCGACTTCGCGCAAGTTTTCGGCGGTTTCGGTCACGGCCATCACGATCTCCGGGCGCGGACACTAGGAATCCAGCGCCCACACGTCAAATACCGATTCAAAACGGGCTGATGGGGAAATAGCGCAGCCAGAGATCGGTGAAGCGGCCCTTCTCCCACAGCCGGAACAGCGCCCAGTTGAAGGCCTGGCGCAGCAGGTCGTTGCCGCGCTTGACCGCGATGCCGACGCCCTCGCCGAAATACCGGCTCTCCATGTAGGGGCCGCCGCGGAATTCGCAGCAGCCGGCGGAATCGGTGCCGTTGAGCCAGAAGGCGAGCGAGATGCCGTCGCCGAAAAAGAGATCGACGTCGCCTTTCCTCAACGCGTCGTGCGCAATTTCCGCGTTCGGATAGGGGCGCAGCTCGGCTTCGGTAAATAGAGCCTTGAGATAGGCCTCGTGCGCGGTGCCGGCGACCACCGCGATCTTCTTGCCCTCCAGCGCCTCCGGGCGGACGTCGTCGTTCGGGTAGTCGCGGCGCGACACGAAGCGCGCCGGCGTGCGGTAATAGGGATCGCTGAAATCGACCTTGGCCCGCGTCTGCGGCGTCTCGGCAATCGAGGCGATCACCGCGTCGCCGTTGTTGCTGTTCAAGGAGGGGATCAGGGTATCGAAGCGCCGCATCTGCACGGTGCAGGCGACCTTGATCTCCTCGCAGATCATCCGCGCGAGATCGACGTTGAAGCCGGCCGGCGTGCCGTCCGGTCCGGCAAAGTCGAACGGCGGATAATCGGTCTCGGTGAGGAAACGGATGATGCTGATGCGCGACAGGTCCGGTCGTTCCGGCCGGCGGCGCGGGTCCCAGAATCCGGGCACTGCCGACGGGTTGGTGATTGCGCTCCCCGCCTCGCCGGGGACGCTCGCCGGCGCAAGCGTTTGCGCCGCCGTGGGCGCAACGACCGCCGCGCTCAGCGCGGTCGCGACCATCACTGTGATGCCGCCGGCGCGGACACTGAAAAATCGCTTCATTCGCCGCTTTCTAGAACAAAAATCGCGGCGACCATAGCATCGCAATTGCGGCGGGCCAGCCTTAATCAGACGGGTGGCGTCAGGCGCCGGTCAGGTGCTTTTCGATCTCGCCGACCGGATGTTTGACCAGGTCCTTGTCCAGCTCCATGCGCACGGCACCGCGCAACGCGTGCGAATAGGCCGGCCGGATCATGCCGAGCGCGCGCGGCGGCGCCACCAAAATGATCGACTTCGTCTTGCCGCCGGCAACCGCGGCATCGAGCTTGTGCGCGAGCTGCGTGAGGAACGCCTGCTCCGACTGATCATGCCAGTCGGTCTGTTCGACGGTGCCGCGACCGCCGTGACCGGCCGTACTGAAGGCTCGACCCGGCTTGTCGGCGCCGAGTTCGCGGGTCGGCAGGTCGTCCTGCTGATAGACCGCCACGGTCTTGAGATTGGGAAACTTGGCATCGCCGATATTTTGCAGCACCAGGGCCTTGGCGCCGTCGCAAACGACGACCCATTCGTCATGCTGGATCAACAAGTCGGTCATGCGGGCCTCCTGAACAGACGGCAAAGCTAGACCAACCGCCGACTGTGCGTCTTGTTCTGGATCAAACGCCGCAACCGCGCATTTCGTTGCGAAAATGGCCGTCTTAATTGGTCCCATCCAGCAACCGGCGGGCGATCACCTGAGCCTGGATTTCGGCAGCGCCCTCGAAAATATTCAGGATCCGGGCATCGCACAGGATGCGCGATACCGGGAATTCCAGGGCAAAGCCGTTACCGCCGTGGATTTGCACCGCATTATCGGCATTGGCCCAGGCGATGCGCGCGGCGAGCAGTTTGGCCATGCCGGCCTCCAGGTCGCAGCGGCGGCCGGAATCTTTCTCGCGCGCGGCGAAATAGGTGAGCTGGCGCGCGGCCATGATTTCCGCCGCCATCATGGCGAGCTTGTCGGCGACGCGCGGGAAGCTGATGATCGGCACGCCGAACTGCACGCGGTTCTGCGCATAGGCGAGCGCCTGCTCCATCGCCGCCTGCGCTACGCCGATGGCGCGCGCAGCGGTCTGGATGCGCGCCGATTCGAATGTCTGCATCAGCTGCTTGAAGCCGAGCCCTTCTACGCCGCCGAGCAGGTTCCCCGCCTTCACCTCAAAGCCATCGAATGCGATTTCGTATTCCTTCATGCCGCGATAGCCGAGCACCTCGATTTCAGTGCCGCTCATGCCCGGCGCGGGAAACGGATTGCCGTCGTCGCCGCGTGGCTTTTCGGCGAGCAGCATGGAGAGGCCACGATGGCCTTTTTCGCTCGGATTGGTGCGCACCAACAGCGTCATCAGGTCGGCGCGCACCGGATGGGTGATCCAGGTCTTGTTGCCGTAGACCTTGTAGACGTCGCCTTCGCGCACCGCGCGGGTCTTGAGCGAAGCGAGATCGGAGCCGGTGTTGGGCTCCGTGAACACCGCCGTCGGCAGGATTTCGCCCGACGCGATCTTCGGTAGCCATTTCGCCTTCTGCTCCTCGGTGCCGCCGCCAAGAATAAGCTCAGCCGCGATCTCCGAGCGCGTGCCGAGCGAACCGACGCCGATATAGCCGCGCGACAATTCCTCCGACACCACGCACATGGACTCTTTGCCGAGCCCCATGCCGCCGAAGCTCTCCGGGATCGTCAGCCCGAACACGCCGAGCTCGGACATGTGGCTGATGATCTCGAGCGGGATGTAGCTGTTGGTGCGGTGCCAGCCTTGTGCGTGCGCGACGACTTCGCTGTCGGCGAACTTGCGCATTTCCTCGCGGATCGATTCCAGCGTGTCGTCGAGACCGCAGGCGCCGACGGTGGGATGGTGGCTGCCGCGCATCAGCTCGACAAGACGCGCACGCCGCTCCGCGGTATTGCCGTTGGCGATCAAGCCTTCGACGTCGCCCTTGATGCGCGCGGCGACCTGCGCCGCCGACAGGCCGAGGTCGCTCGGCCGCACCAGTTCGCCCTGGCTCATCGGAATGCCGCCGACGATCTGCGCCAGATATTCACCGAGCGCGATGCGCACCAAGAGCTCTTCGATCTCGCCGAACGTGCCCGCTTCGGTCATCCGCTCGGTGTAGGCGGCGAGTTGGCGTACGGCCTCGACATAGGTCGCGAGCCAGGACAGGCCATGCGTGGCGCGCTGCTCGCTGTCGAACAGGCGGGCGTCGGTCTTGCCGTTGACGACCACCCGTTCGCGCACCTTGGCCACGGCGTCGGCGAGCAGGGCGTCAAGCGCGGCGGTTGCCTGCCGGCTCAGTTCGACCAGGTCGAGTTCGGCGGAGGGGCGGGCGGCGGCGACGGGCATGGAATCCTCAGGCAAAGGCTGTGGTGCCGGCTAGCTCAGGGACTCTACGCGTGCACTGCACAAAAGCAAAGTAGGCACGGAAATTCCGGGTTTTTCACCGTCCCGAGCGGCGGCAACGTTAGCAAAATTGCTACAAAATTAACCATTTCACGCTTTGATCGCGGGGAATACCACTGTCGCAGACCCCCTGCCCTGGCGAGCCGCGGACTGGTCCATGCGCCTCAGAACCCTAGCGATTCCATTCAACCAGCTGAGCGGCCTTTTGACCTCGATTTCGGTGCGTAGCCGCATCGTGCTGCTGGCACTGATCCCGGTGCTCGGCTTCGTCGCCAACGGCCTCACCTATATCTCCGGCGAAGGCGACGTCGGCGCCGCGTTTAAGACCTTCAAACAGTCCGCCTCGCTCGCCGGCGCCAGCCGCGACTTCAAAAGCGCGATCGCGGCGCTGCGCATCATCGTCAAGGACTTTAACGCCGCCCCCAGCGACAACCTGGTGGTGAGCTTCGACGGGGCGCATGCCCGCGCGGTGGGGGCCCTCGACACAATTGCGGCCTCGATCGATCGCCGCCGCGCCGAAAATATTGAGAGCCTGCGCAAGGATCTCATCGGATTGCGTAACACGTTCACCGAATTGGTGCGCCAGCAGAAGATCCTCGGCTTCGACGAAAATTCGGGCCTGCGCAATAATCTGCGCGAAGCCGGCAACGCCGTCGAACGCATCATCAACGAAAACATGACCTGGGTGGCCGAGGCTGACGCCAGCAAATTGATGATGACGCTGCTGCTGATGCGCGAATTAGAGGCCGAATACCGGCTGACGCAAAGCGATCTGACCAAACAGCAATTCTTTGTCGCCTACAAGAAATTCACCGACACCTTCGCCCTGATCGACGGCACGCCGGAAATGAAGAATGCGCTCGAGCATGAGGTGAAAACCTATGCCGACACGTTCGCGAAATGGATCAACGGCTACGACCACGTGCAACCGCTGCGCGCGGTGATCGACATCGATAGCCAGAACATGCTGCCGCGCGCCGACGATATCATCGAACGGGCGCGCGAGCGGGCGGACGAGGCCGCCGCGGGCCTGGCCGCCTCGCAAGACCACACGCGCACGGGCATCATCGCGGTCGGCATCGCCATGGTCACGTTCGGCCTCGGTTTCAGTTGGCTGATCGGTCGCAGCATCACCCGCCCGGTCAATGGCCTGTCGGGCGTGATGCAGCAGCTTGCCGCCGGCGATACCGGCGCCCGCATTCCGGCCACCGGCGCGCGCGACGAGATTGGCGAGATGGCGCGCGCGGTGATCGTGTTCCGCGACACCATGATCGAGCGGGAAAAGCTCGCGGCCATTCAGGCCGACACGAGCAAGGCGCAGGCGCAGCGCAACGATGAGATCAGCCTGACCATCGCGCAATTCAAGCATTCGGTTGAGAGCGCGCTGACCAAGCTGCGCGCGGCGTCAATGAAGCTCGAGATGAGCTCGACCGACCTCAACAAGTCCGCCGACGTGATGTCGGCCGAGGCGCGCACCGCCGAGCAGCGCGTCGCCGCGGCCTCCGGCAACGTGACCACTGCGGCCGGCTCGGTCGAAGAGCTCGCCGCCTCGATCGGCGAGATCGCCTCGCAGGCGGCGAAATCGACTGACGTCGCCGGCCGCGCGGTCTCCGAGACGCAACGCACGGTCACCACCATGTCGGAACTGGGCAGCGCCGCCACCCGCATCGGCGAGGTCGTCGGCCTGATCCAGGCGATCGCGGGACAAACCAACCTGCTCGCGCTCAATGCAACGATCGAGGCGGCGCGGGCCGGTGAATCCGGCCGCGGCTTTGCGGTGGTCGCTTCGGAAGTGAAATCGCTAGCGGGGCAGACCGCGCGGGCGACCGAAGAAATCGCCGAGCAGATCGGCTCGATCCAGTCGGCGGCCGCCGACGCGGCGCGCGCGATCGAGCAGGTCCACACTATCATCCAGGAAATGTCATCGATCGCCACCATGGTGGCGGCGACCGTCGACCAGCAGAACTCCGCGGTCGCCTCGATCGCAGAGGGCGTCAGCCGCGCCTCCGGCGAGGCGCGCAGTGGCGCCGAGGCGATGAGCAAGATCGCCGGCGTCACCACCGACGCCCGTTCGACCGCCTCCGACGTCAAGGACCTCGCCGACGCGGTCGCGGTCGAAGCGGAAAACCTGGAAGCGGAAGTGCGGCAGTTCCTCGCCAACGTGCAGGCGGCCTGAGGCCGTTCGCCCACCCCTTGCAAAGCGCGCAGCGATAGCCGATCTCAAAGAGACCGATATCGTGCGGGGCGAGGCGTCTTGCGCATTCTCAAACTGTCGCTGCGGATCGCGCTCGATGCGTTCCGGCATTTTCTCGCCGACGACGGCTGGGCGATCGCCAGCCATATCGCGCTGTCCACGCTGATGGCGCTGTTCCCGTTTTTGATCGTGGTCACCGCGCTTGCCGCCCTCTTCTTCGGTTCGAAGGAGCTCGCCGACGAGGCCGCGCGCATCCTGCTGGAAGCCTGGCCCAAACAGGTCGCAGGGCCGATCGCCGGGGACATCACCGGCGTGCTCACCAATACGCGCGGCGACGTGCTCACCTTCGGCATCGTGGCCGCGCTTTATTTCGCGTCGAGCGGCGTGGAAAGCCTGCGCGTGGGCTTGAACCGCGCCTACGACATGGTCGAGCCGCGGCCATGGTGGCTGCTGCGGCTAGAGTCGATCGGCTATGTGCTGGTGGGCGCGGTCGCGATCCTCGCCTTCTCATTCCTGGTCGTGCTGGCGCCGCTGATCTGGAGCGAGCTGCTGCTCTATGTGCCGAGGCTGGAGCCGTTCAGCGGCACCATTACCTTCGCGCGCTACGCCGTTGCCGCGCTGGTGCTCGTGATTGCGTTGATGATCGTGCACGCATGGCTGCCGGCGGGCCGGCGCTCGGCCGCCGAGATCGCGCCTGGTATATTCACGACGATATTGTTATGGCTGATCAGCGGCGCCGCCTTCGGCCGCTACCTCGCGAACTATGCCTTCGCCTATGTATCGATGTACGCGGGCCTCGCCTCGGCGATGATCGCGCTGGTGTTTCTCTACGTCTGCGCGTCGATCTTCGTCTACGGCGGCGAGTTGAACTCGGTGATCAGGCAGATACGACACTCTAATCACACCAAGGCCCGGCCCGAGACCGGGCCTGGCGAGGCGACCGCGCGAAACCGTTAGGCGCCCGCGGCTTCCTGCACGTCCTCGAAGCTTTTCAGCCCCGGCCGTGGCACGTTGACCAGCACCGCCATGTTGCCGGGCGGATGCTGGTTCTTCCACATCTTCATGTGCGCGAGCGGGATCTTGTCCCAGGTGAACACTTCGCTCATGCACGGGTCGATGCGCTGCTCGAGCACGAAGCGGTTGGCCTGCGAGGCCTGTTTCAAGTGCGCGAAATGCGAACCCTGGATGCGCTTCTGCCGCATCCAGACGTAGCGCGCATCGAAGGTGATGTTGTAGCCGGTGGTGCCGGCGCAGAACACGACCATGCCGCCGCGCTTCACCACCAGGCAGGACACCGGGAAGGTCGCCTCGCCCGGATGCTCGAACACGATATCGACGTCGCGTTTGCCGGTGATGTCCCAGATCGCCTTGCCGAAGCGGCGCGCTTCCTTGGTCCATGCCGTGTATTCCTCTGTGTTGACGGTCGGCATCTGACCCCAACACTTGAATTCCTTGCGGTTGATCACGCCTTTGGCGCCGAGGTTAAAGACGTATTCGGCCTTCGATTCGTCGGAGACGACGGCGATCGCGTTGGCGCCCGAAGCCGCGACCAGTTGCACGCCGAACACGCCGAGGCCGCCCGAGGCGCCCCACACCAGCACGTTGTCGCCGGGCTTGAGCGTGTGCGGCGCATGGCCGAACAACATGCGATAGGCGGTGGCAAGCGTGAGCGTGTAGCAGGCCGCCTCCTCCCAGGTCAGGTGCATCGGCTTGTGCATCAATTGCCGCGACTGCACACGGCAGAATTGCGCGAAGGAGCCGTCCGGAGTCTCGTAGCCCCAAATGCGCTGCGAGGGCGACAGCAGCGGATCGCCGCCATTGCAGTCCTCGTCGTCGCCGTCGTCCTGATTGCAGTGGACGATGACCTCGTCGCCGACCTTCCAGCGATGCACCTTATTGCCGACCGCCCAAACGATGCCCGCGGCGTCGGAGCCGGCGATGTGGAATGGATGCTTGTGCGAATCGAGGGTGGAAACCGGCTGGCCGAGGCCGGCCCAGATGCCGTTGTAATTGACGCCGCCCGCCATCACCAAGAGCAGCACTTCGTCCTCGCCGATCGACCAGGTCGGCACCACCTCGAGCTGGAACGATTGATCCGGCGGACCGTGTCGCTCCTTGCGGATCACCCAGGCATGCATCTTCTCTGGCACGTGGCCGAGCGGCGGAATCTTGCCGATGTCGTAGAGATCCTTGAGCGGTGCAACGCGCTTCATCTGTGCCACGGCCGCCATCGACTCCTCCTCGCGTTGCTAACAGTTTGACGCAATTTATGTTGCAACGCAACATTTCGTTTGGCGCGCAAAGAACCGCGGCGGCCAAGGGCTTTTTAAGAGTTCCTCAAGCGGACCCGCCTAGCTTCGTGCGATGCCCAGCGGAGCGGCCATGGCGGTTTATGAAATCACTCCGGCGCGCGGCGCTTCGCTCGGTAAGCCGGTCGAGTTGATCGGCTTCGCGTTGATCGTAGCGCAATTCGTCTATGTGACCGCCTCTTTTCTCCAGGGTTCCTGGCCAGCCGGCCTGCCCAACGATTTCGTCGACGTCTGGGCCGCCGGGCAGTTGGTTTTGCAGGGGAATCCGGCCGCGGTCTACGATTGGCCGACGCACAAGGCGATGGAAGTCGTCGCGCTTGGCCATCCCTTCGACGGCTATTTCGGCTGGCATTATCCGCCGACTTATCTGCCGGTCGCCGCGCTGCTCGCCAAGCTGCCCTATATCTCGGCGCAGATGTACTTCTTGTTCTCCACTTTCTTGGCCTACATCTTCTGCATTCGCCGCATCATCAATGACAATTTCGGAATTCTTCTCGCCGCGGCATTCCCTGCTGTCCTCGCCAACGTCATCGCCGGGCAAAACGGCTTCCTCAGCGCCGCGCTTCTGGGCGGTACCCTGCTGACGCTCAACGCGCGGCCGGTCCTCGCCGGCATCCTGCTCGGCCTGCTCACCTACAAGCCGCATCTCGGACTGCTATTTCCCATCGTGCTGGCGGCGAGCGGACACTGGCGCAGCTTTGTCACCGCGGGCGCCGTCGCGGCACTGATGGCGGTTGCGTCATGGGGGGCGTTCGGCACGGACACCTGGCACGCGTTCTACGCCAACATCGGCCACGCCTCGCAGGCATTCCTCGCCGATGGCTGGGCGGACTTCGCCAAATTGCAAACCGCGTTCGGCCTGATCCGCACGCTGGGCGGTCCGCAATCCTTAGCGTGGAGCGTGCAAGCCTTGCTGGCGCTGACCGTCGCTGCCGCCGTCATCGTGCTGTGGCGCAGCCGCGCCGACGACGAGATCAAAGCCGCCGCGCTCGCAACGGGCGCGGTCTTGGCGACTCCTTATCTTTACACCTACGACCTCGCGGTGCTGGCGGTGCCGCTCGCCTTCCTGTGGCGGCTCGGCCGCGCCAGAGGCTTCCTGCCGCACGAGCTTGCCGGCATCGGCGCCGTCTGCCTGCTGGTGCTGATCTTCCCGCTGGTGAAAGCGCCGGTCGGCTTTGCCGCGGTGCTGGTGGTGGCGGCGCTGATCGCGCGCCGCGCGTGGCCGTCGATCCGCCGCACTGCACAAGCTGTCGCCTGAGCGACACGGAAACGGGCTAACCCCCATCGACGATGCCGCGGCTTTCATGTTGAATAAGCCGGGGCCGCGGCCCGCTGCCGGCGTCAAGGCCGTGCGCGAAGGTCCGCGATAACACACCAGGGGGAGAATGCCGTCATGATGGCAACAAACAGTCTCATCGTCATTTTGGTCATCGGCCTGATCGCCGGCTGGCTCGCCGGCAAGATCATGGGCGGCGGCTTCGGCCTGATCGGCGACGTCGTTATCGGCGTGATCGGCGCCTTCATCGGCGGCTGGCTGTGGACGACGCTGCACCTGCCGGTGCTCGGACCGTGGTGGCTGACCGCAATCGTCAGCGCGGTCGTCGGCGCAGTTATCCTGCTGTTCATCATCCGGCTGCTCAAACGCTAGCGCCGGAGTCCGCTCCTGCGCGCGGGCGACGGGCGAGGCTCGCCCTTCGCCCGAACGAATGGTCGTTGCAGCGAGGCTGCCGCGCCAACGCATGAGCGAAGCGCGAACTTCGCGTTGCGCCGGTCAAACGCGCCGGATCACATTCCGTCACACTCGTAGCCGAGGTTGGTCCGCACCTTGCAATCGCGACCGCCATGATCAATGCAGTTCTCCAAAGCGCGGTCACGGGCGAGACTTTCATTCTCGCGCCGAGCCCACCCCCGAGGCTCCGTTAGACGCACTGGCGTAGGCGACGCACAAACCCGCGAAGGTCATCACGATATGGCATTCGGCGTTACCACAATTACCGAGCGCCATCCTTTCGGCGACGCGCATGCTTTCATGATTGCGCGAAAACCCGAAACTTCCTCCACCCTCCGCCAAGGCACCCGCCGCGAAAGCCGGCGGCGTCGGCGCAACCAAAACGGCGGCAGCAATAGCCAGAATAGAGCCGGCAAGAGCGAGTTTAATATGAAGAGGCCGCCAACCGAGGCGGCCTCCATTTGCGCAATTCGGCGGTTCGATCTGTTTCAACGCCCGACAGTGTCGCAGCGGCTGTCCCGCAGCTCACAGGCAATGCCGTGGCTTTCGCAAAGACGCACTGCTGCCCGTTCGGCGGCTCGTAGCGAGTCCCGCGTTGCCCAGCCAAAACCGCTACCCCCGCCGGCCTGCCACGCGAATGCGAAGCATTTGTTCCAGAACGTCGTCTCAATGTGGCAGGGACCATGTTCGCGACAGGCGCGCATCGCGCTACGGACCGCCTCTTCGACGGTGTCCGATCCCGAATTGCTGCCGAACCAGACTCTGTGCCCCGGGTCTCGACCGAGTGCCAGCGCCCCAGCAGCAGAGGCATCCGATACCGACGCGGTTATCAAAGCGGCGGCAGCAAGAGCTAGTATCGTCAATTTATGCTTGACCATCCGATTCCTCTACTGGCCCCATCGATCGGCATAAAAAGTGTCGATAACATCTCGCAAAATCGGATGTTTCTCTGCCGCCAAATGAAAGGATGCGCATTGATGCACATCAACGAGCATGCTCATTCTCAGCAACGGCAAAGCCGGGCCGGCATGCCGGCTATTCCGGTTCCAGGATGACACAGTCGCCATCGCATTGGCCCGGCGGCGGATTTTGCTATGATCCGGCCGAAGCGTTCGCAATAGTCTGCCGTTGCGATCAACGGGGGGCGTTCCACGATGGAGGCTCAATTGTCTCGGGCACGCCGGTCTACTGCTGCTGCGACAGCGTTGTCGCTGATCGCGTTTTGCGCCGTCCTTGTCCCGGCAGCGGGCGCGCGCGCCAAAAGTCCATCCTGCGAAGACGCAGTCGGGCTCGCCATCCTGCCCTCGCCGCTCGCGCCGTGGACGGGCGCGCCTTTGCGCGTCATCGTCGCCACGGAAAAGCCGCTCGACGGCGAGCTGTCGCTGATCGCGCCCGACGGCAGCGTCGCCGTCAAGTCGCATGACCGGCTCGACGGGCCGCCCTATGTCTGGTTCGCCGAGGTCGCCGCGCCGGCCGCGGGGACCTGGCACGCGACGCTGACGCGCGACAACGCTGCGGCCGAGTGCGGCAAGGTCACGCGTGAGATCGTCGTGCGCGACGCCAAGCCGGCACCGCCGAGCGCAATGCCGGGGACGCTTTGGCCGCTGCGCAATTCATGGAACCGCGCGACGGAGAACCTGTTTTCCGCGTGGATCGAGAAGCTGTTCGACGCGCCGCTCGATAAGGAGCCGTCGTGGCCGGCGCTGTATAACGTTCTGCGCGATCAATCGCGCAACATGCTGTTCAACTCGCTCGGACTCGGCGAAGACGAAGTGCCGATGGCGCTCAAGCCCGACTGCACCGACATGGTGTACTATTTGCGCGCCTATTTCGCCTTCAAGATGGGCCTGCCGTTCGGCTATTCGAGGTGCTCACGCGGCAAACCGCCGACGTGTTCCCAGTGGTTTAACATTGTGAATACGACGGCGAGCAAGCAATCGAATCTCGCCGCCTCGTTCGCCCGTTATTTGCCGGTCGTCGGCGACGCCGTTCAGTCCAGCGCGGTGCGCACCTTGGCGAGCGACGACAACACCGACTTCTATACCGTGCCGCTGACGCAGGACGCGCTGCGCCCCGGCACCATCTACGCCGATCCCTACGGGCACGTGCTGATGCTGGTGCGGCGCGTGCCGCAGGTCGACGGCGCGGCGGGCGTCTTCCTCGCCGTCGACGCCGAGCCCGACGGGTCGGTCACGCGGAAACGCTTCTGGCGCGGCAATTTCCTGTTCGTACACGATCCCACGCTCGGCAGCCCGGGCTTCAAGCGCTTCCGGCCGATCGTGCGCACCGAGAACGGCACGCTGCGGCGGCTGACCAATGCCGAAATCGCCAAGAATCCGCAGTACGCCGATTTCTCGCTCGAACAGTCGAAGTTGGGGCTCGAGGACTTCTACGACCGCATGGATGAGGTGATGTCGCCCGAGCCGCTCGATCCTTTGCGGGCGATGAAGGAGGCGATAACGGCGCTCGAAGAGCAGGTCAACACGCGCGTCACGGCGGTCGAGAACGGGCGCAAGTTCCAGAACAGCGGGAAAGGCGATGCCAGCATGCCGGACGGCCCGGCGATTTTCGAGACCAGCGGCCCGTGGGAAGATTTTTCCACGCCGGCGCGCGATTTTCGTCTGTTGATCGCCATCGACGTGGTGCGTGGCTATCCGGATCGCGTGGCGCGCCGGCCCGACCGCTACGCCATGCCGAAGGACAAAAGCGTCGCCGACGTCAAGGCCGAATTGCAGGGGGCGCTCGCTTCAGAACTGGCGACGCGCAAGTTTTCCTATACGCGCAGCGACGGCTCGCAGTGGACGCTGTCGCTCAAGGACGTCATGGATCGCGCGGTGGAGCTCGAGATGGCGTACAATCCGAACGATTGCGTCGAGCTGCGCTGGGCCGCGCCGGACAAGAGCGACGAGGCGTCGACGTGCAGGCGCCATGCGCCGGCGGCGCAGCGCGCCAAGATGACGAAATACCGGACGTGGTTTCGCGAGCGGCACTGGCCGGCGCACGCCTAAGCGGCCGGTGCAGCGTGAGGCAGCTTGGCTTTGCCATTGGCCTCGCGATGCTCGCGGGCGCCACGCCGCTTCTCGCCCAGGATGATCAGGTTCGTTTGGCTCTCGACCGGCTGGTCGCTGCCTATCCGGACGCGTTCGCCGGGCACGACGCGAAGGTGCTGCGCTGGCGCGATGGAACGGTCATGCCAGTGTCCGCCGGGGCCGAGAGCACGACGTTCGCGGAACGGCTGCGGCACGCCTCCATCGTCGATCAATTTCGCATCGCCTATCCGCGCGGTCCGCTGGCGAAGCCGCCGGCCGTCGATACCGATCCGGGCCGCTTCCGCAATGCCGCCTTCTTCACCAAGATGTACGGCGACTGCAAAAAGGGCGAAGTGGCGGCGCACCTCGTGTCCGTCACCTGGCTGCCCAAGACTTTACGCAATAAGGCCCGGGGCCAATCAATCCGCGTCACCTCGGTGAACCACGTCGACGCGCATTTGCGCGCCGTGTCGGCGGAGATCGACGCGCTGCCGGACAAGATCAAACGCGCCGCCTACCCGATCGCCGGCACCTACAAGTGCCGGGCCGTGGCCGACACGGGGCAGCCGAGCACGCACGGCTACGGCATCGCCATCGATCTCAATACCGCCTACTCGGATTATTGGTACTGGCGCCCGCATAGCGGCCGCATCGTTTATCGCAACCGCATGCCGCAGGAGATCGTCGCGATCTTCGAAAAGCACGGCTTCATTTGGGGCGGGAAGTGGTACCACTTCGATACGATGCACTTCGAATACCGGCCGGAGCTCCTGGTAACGCAGTGAGCGAGACATCGGCGCGAGCGATGCGGCAGGCCAGATCTTAGCTTGCAATTCCGGGCGATCAGGCCGCGCGGACCGTCCGCAGGAAGTTCGTCACTTCCGATTCCAGCTTGCGGCTCTCGCCGGAGAGCGACTGCGCCGCCAGCAGCACCTGCGCCGACGCCGTGCCGGTCTCGTCGGCGCCGCGGTTGACGTCGGCGATGTTGGTCGCGACCTGCACCGCGCCTTGCGCCGCCTGGGCGACGTTCTGCGCGATTTCCTGCGTCGTCGAGCCCTGCGCCTCGACCGCCTGGGTAATGCCCGAGGCGATCTCTGAGATGCGGGCGATGGTGCCGCCGATTTCCTGAATGGCCGCGACCGATTCCTTCGTCGCGCCCTGCATCTCGGCGATCTGCGCCTTGATCTCCTCGGTCGCCTTGGCCGTCTGACTCGCCAGCATCTTCACTTCGGCGGCGACGACGGCAAAACCCTTGCCGGCCTCGCCGGCGCGCGCCGCCTCGATGGTCGCATTCAGCGCCAGGAGATTGGTCTGCGCAGCGATCATGGTGATGAGCTTGACCACGTCGCCGATGCGGGTCGCCGCCTGCGACAGGTCCCTGATGCGGCCGTCGGTCTTTTCCGCTTGCTTCACCGCCTCTTCGGCGATCGCGGTGGAAACCTGCACCTGCCGGCGGATCTCGTCGATTGACGAGCCCATCTCGCCGGTCGCCGAGGCCACCGACTGCACGTTGGCGGAGGCCTGTTCGGAGGCGGTCGCGACCGCGGCGGAAAGCTCCTGCGTCGCCTTCGCGTTCTTGGTCAGGCTGGACGCCGCCGTTTCGAGGTTCGCCGCCGCCGTGGATACCGTGCCGACGATATTGCCCACGGCGCGCTCGAATTCGTCGGCGAGTTTGCCCACCATATCCTTGCGCTCGGCCACGGTGCGGTCGGCCACCTGCTTCTGCTCGGCCTCGAGCGTCTCCAGCCGCACCAGATTGTCGCGGAAGGTGCGCGCCGCGCGCGCCGCGTCGCCGACCTCGTCGCCGCGCCCGGTATAGGGAATGTCGACGTCGCGATGGCCGTCCGCCAATTGCAGCAGCACGCCGGCGATGGTGTGAATGGGCCGCCCGATCGACACGATGCCGAAGGCGGCCGCACCCATGAGGATGACGACGACGAAGAATCCAAAGCCAACGCTGATCTGTCCGGCTTCATCGGTGCGCGCCGCCGCTTCGGCCATGCGTTGCGCTGCCAGCTCGCCGGCGGTCGAGGTGGCCTTCTCGATCAGTGCATCGATCTCGGCGCCGATCTTGCTCGCCTGCGCCAGCGGCTGTGTGATCTCGGCATAATCTTTCTTCGCTGCCGTCATCGCCGCCGCCGCCTCGGCGTAGTCCTTGGCCAAGGCAATGATTCTTTGCAGCCGCGCGCGGTTGACCTCGTCGACGCAGCCATTGAACGCCGCTTGCAGGAAGCCGACCGCGTTATTTCTGTCGTCCTGCAGCACGGCGAGCGCTTCGCTCGCCTCGCGCTCGGAAATCGCCAAGCGAATCTCGCGCGTGCCGATCTGCATGCGTTGCAAGGCGACACCGGCGTGCAGCAGGTCCGTCGCCACGGCCTGGTCGGCGCGGCCGCGCTCGGCCTGACGGACGACCGACGCATTGCCGAATTGCTGGTTGAGGATCATGCCGGCGACCAGCACGACGCCGGCGCCGATGGTCAGCGCGAGTTTGGTGCCGATGCGCAGGTTCATGAGCGCGCCGAGCTTGACCATCTAAGCTTCCTTCACCGCCAAGGCGCGATCCTCGCCAGGCGGCTGGCGCCGCATCGCTGGCGGTGTCTAGGTAAATCCAATCGAGTTTGAAATTCGTTAACCGTACCCGGCCGCGACCCCCTTTGGACAACCATTGATAGAGACAAGCGCAAAACTGCACGCGTGGATGCTGAATTTTGCTGCATTGCAAAAAGTTGCGCCAAGCGGTATCGCTGAAACATCGGGCGAGCCCATGCGCGACACACCCCAACGCGACAAGCCTTGGATTTTCCGCACCTACGCCGGCCATTCGACGGCCGCGGCGTCCAACGAGCTGTACCGCAAGAACCTGGCCAAGGGTCAGACCGGCCTCTCGGTCGCCTTCGATCTGCCGACCCAGACCGGCTACGACTCGGATCACGTGCTGGCCAAGGGCGAGGTCGGCAAGGTCGGCGTGCCGGTCTGCCATCTCGGCGACATGCGCGCGCTGTTTACGGGCATCCCGCTCGGCTCGATGAACACCTCGATGACCATCAACGCCACCGCGGCGTGGCTGATGGCGCTCTACATCGCGGTCGCCGACGAGCAGGGCGCGCCGCGCGCGAGCCTGACCGGCACCATCCAGAACGACATCATCAAGGAGTATCTGTCGCGCGGCACTTACGTGTTTCCGCCGAAGCCGTCGCTGCGGCTGATCAAGGACGTGGCGATCTTCACCACCTCCGAGCTGCCGAAGTGGAATCCGATGAACATCTGCTCCTACCACCTGCAGGAGGCGGGAGCGACGCCGGTGCAGGAGCTCGCCTTCGCACTGGCGACCGCGGTCGCGGTGCTCGATACGGTGAGGGCCTCAGGCGAGGTCACGCAGGAGAAATTCGGCGAGGTGGTCGGGCGTATTTCGTTCTTCGTCAACGCCGGCCTACGCTTCATCACCGAGATTTGCAAGATGCGCGCCTTCGTCGAGTTGTGGGACGAGATCACGCGCGACCGCTACGGCGTCACCGATCCCAAGCAGCGGCTGTTCCGCTACGGCGTGCAGGTGAATTCGCTGGGCTTAACCGAGCCGCAGCCGGAGAACAATGTCGCGCGCATTCTCATCGAGATGCTGGCGGTGACGCTGTCGAAGAACGCGCGCGCCCGCGCGGTGCAATTGCCGGCCTGGAACGAGGCGCTTGGCCTGCCGCGGCCCTGGGATCAGCAATGGTCGCTGCGCATGCAGCAGATCCTGGCCTACGAGACCGATCTGCTCGACTACGGCGACATTTTCGACGGTTCGGCCGAGATCGAGCGCAAGGTCGACAACCTCAAGCAGCAGGCCAGGGAAGAATTGATACGTATCGACGAGATGGGCGGCGCGGTGGCCGCCGTCGAGTCGGGGTACATGAAGCAGCAGCTCGTCGAATCGAACACCGCGCGGCTGGAAGCCATCGAACGCGGCGAGCAGGTCGTGGTCGGCGTCAACAAATATCTCGAAACCGAGCCCTCGCCGCTGACCGGCGGCGTCGAGTCGATCATGGTCGTGTCGGAGAAGGCGGAATACGATCAGCTTGAGCGGCTCAAAGCCTGGCGCGCGCAGCGCGACGGCAAGGCAGTGGCCGTGGCGCTGACCGCCTTGAAGCGCGCGGCGACGACCGGCAGCAATATCATGCCGCCGTCGATTGCCTGCGCCAAAGCCGGCGTCACCACCGGCGAATGGGGCTGGACGCTGCGCGAGAGCTTCGGCGAATACCGCGCGCCCACCGGCGTCGGCCGCGCTATGCGCAACGACGTCGCCGGTCTCGACGATATCCGTGCCGACGTCGATCGCGTCTCGCGCAAGCTCGGCCGCCGCCTGACATTCCTGGTTGGCAAGCCCGGCCTCGATGGCCATTCCAACGGCGCCGAACAGATCGCGGTGCGCGCGCGCGACGCCGGCATGCAGGTGGTTTACGAGGGCATCCGCCTCACGCCTGAAGAGATCGTCGATGCCGCGCGCAAGCAAAAGGCGCACGTCATCGGGCTCTCGGTGCTCTCCGGCAGCCATATGCCGCTGGTCGAGGACGTGGTCGGGCGCATGAAGAAGGAAGGCCTCGACGTTCCGGTCGTGGTCGGCGGCATCATTCCGCTGGAAGATGCCGACGCGCTGACCAAGGCCGGCGTCGCCGCCGTCTATACGCCGAAGGATTTTGAATTGAACCGCATCATGTCGGACGTGGTGCGCATCGTCGACCGGGCGAACGGCGGCAGCGCCTGAGGCCGCCTACGCCTTCGCCGGCTCAGCGGAAGCAAGGGACGCCAGCAGCTTCGCGAGCGTGACCGGACTCACTGGTTTGGCCAGATAAAAATTCATGCCGGCGGCACGTGCGACCGCTTCTTCGCCGCTCTCGCTGCGGCCCGTGATGCCGATCACCGGTACCTGCCCCGCCTTGCCCGGCAGCGCGCGGATGCGGCGCGTCGCCGCGATGCCGTCGAGACCGGCGAGCGTCACGTCCATCAGCACCGCGTCATAAGCGCCGCGCGAAACAGCGTCGACCGCCGCCTCGCCGCTCTCGACGAAGGCGGGGCGGTGGCCGAGTTCGGTGAGGATCGTGTTCATCACGACGCGTCCATACGGGTTGTCCTCGGCGCACAGGAGCGACAGCCCGCGCGCCGGCGCCTGCGCGCCCCGATCGGTAAGCGGCGCCTCGGCCTTCACCCGGTCGACCGGCACGCTGACGAGGAAATTGCTGCCGCGTCCCGGCTTGCTGGTGAACCCGAATGTGCCGCCCATGGCCTCGACCACGCGCTTGACAAAGACGAGGCCGAGGCCGGCGCCGCCATAGCGGCGGGCCACCGTTTCGTTCGCCTGCGCGAACGGGCGAAACAAGCGCGCAACGTCGTTCGGATCGATACCGATGCCGGTGTCGGCGACGGTGAACATCAGATGCACCCGCTTGCGGCCGGCGGAGCGCATGCCGGCGGTGAAGACGACCGTGCCGTCGCCGGTGAACTTGACCGCATTGTCGGCGAGGTTCTCCAGCACCGCGCGCAGGCGCAGCGCGTCGCCCGCCACCATCGCCGGCAGGTCGTCGGCGATGGCGATCTCGCTCTTGAGGCCCTTGTTGCCGGCGCGTGCGCGCAGCGCCTCGGCGACCGCCTGGGCCAGACGGCGCGGCGAGAACGGCTCGTGCTGCAGCGTCAGCCCGGCGGCGTCGGCTTTCACCGCATCGACGATCAGCGTGGTGAGCGCGGTAAGATGATCGGCGCCGCTCTTGATGGCGGCGGCCCAGCCGCGCTCTCGCGCACCGAGATTGGAGATCGCCAGAAGCTCGGCCAGCGCGACAATGCCGGTCAGTGGCGTGCGGATGTCGTGCACGACGCCGGCGAGCGCGGCCTCGACCGCGCGCCGCGTCGCGCCCTTGCGGCGCGGCTTTCGCCGAGGCCGCCGACGCGGCCGTGTGCGTTTCTGGCGCTTTGCCATCCCCAACCCCGGGCCGACCATGCCACGGAAGCCGGGCTCAATCGAGCCCGACGGCCTTGCGGATATCGGCCGGCGTCGCCCCCTGTGCGCGCAGTTCGCGCAAGGCCGTGGCGCGCGTCGATTTCGCCAGCTTGCGGCCGTCGGCGTCGAGGATCAGCCGGTGGTGGTGGTAGCGCGGCGACGGCCAGCCGAGCAGCGCCTGCAACAGGCGGTGGACGGAGGTGGCGTGAAACAAGTCGCGCCCGCGCACCACGTCGGTGACGCCTTGCGCCGCGTCGTCCACCGTCACGGCGAGGTGATAGCTGGTCGGCGTCTCCTTGCGGGCCAGGATTACGTCGCCCCAGGCGGCTGGATCGGCGGCGACACGACCGGTCTCGCCGGCCGGACCGGCGCCGATTTCGGTCCACACAAGCGGGCCGGTGCGCGCGAGCGCAACGGCCGTATCGAGGCGGATGGCAAAAGGCTCACCCGCGTCGACGCGGCGCATTCGCTCGTTAGCGTCAATGATTGTGTTGTGGCGTCCCGGATAAAGCGGCGCGCCATCGGGATCGAACCTCACTGCCGCGCGCGAAATCTCGGCGCGACTTTCATAGGCGCGATACGTCAGCCCCATCACCTCGAGCTTGGCGAGCGCGGCGCGATAGTCCGCGTAATGCTCGGACTGCCGCCGCACCGGCGCTTCCCAGGCGAGGCCGAGCCAGGCGAGGTCCTGGTAGATCGCCGCCTCGTATTCCGGCCGGCAGCGCGTTTCGTCGATATCCTCGATACGCAACAGCAGCCGGCCGCCCGCGGCCTTGGCCATATCGACATTGATGAGCGCCGACAGCGCGTGGCCGAGATGCAGGTAGCCGTTGGGCGATGGCGCGAAGCGGAAAACGGGTGGCATGAAATTTCGACTCGTCATACCCGGCGAAAGCAGGGTATCCAGCCACTATCTAGCATGACCCAATTCCTCCACAGCCAGGCCGACCTGGAAGCCGCCCTCGCGCAGCTCATTCTCAAAGATGCGCGGCTCAGGCCGGTCGCCGAGAAGGCCGGCCGTTTCGACCTGCGCCGGCGCGAGGCCGGCTTTGCCGGGCTGTGCGCCATCGTGTGCGGGCAGCAGCTGTCGACCGCAAGCGCGGCGGCGATCCGTGAGCGGCTGTTTGCCGCCTTCGATCCGTTCCATCACGACGCGGTGCGCCAGGCGCGCACGGACAAGCTCAAGCGGCTGGGTCTGTCCGCCCCGAAGATCAAATCGATTCGCGAAATCGCCAAGGCGGTGGCCGACGGCCGCATCGACCTCGTCGCCGTCGGCAACATGGATGCCGACGCGGCGCACGCTGCGCTCACCGCGCTGCACGGCATCGGGCCGTGGAGCGCCGACATTTATCTCCTGTTCTGCCTCGGCCATTCCGACGCCTTTCCCTCCGGCGATCTCGCCGTGCAGGAGGCGGCGCGCATCGCCTTCGGCTTGCGCAAGCGGCCGGACGCCAAGGCGCTCATCAAGCTGGCCGAGGCTTGGCGGCCCTGGCGCGGTGTGGTGGCGCATCTGCTGTGGGCCTATTATCACGTAGTCAAGCGGCGCGAGGGCATCTCGCTGCAGCCGGGCAGCCCGACCAAGAAGCCGGCACGGAAAAAATCAGCGAAAAGGAAAAAGCGGAATGGCTGACGTCGACGGCCCAAAGCTTGATGGGCCAAGAATCGAGCCGCGTGCGGGTCAGGCAAAGCAGCTGGTCGTCTTCCTGCACGGCTACGGCGCCGACGGCAACGACCTGATCGAGATCGGCCGCGCCTGGCAGGGGCTCTTGCCGCACGCCGCCTTCGTCTCGCCGCACGCGCCGCGTCCGTGCGGGCAGGCGCCGATGGGGCGCGAATGGTTTCCCTTGACGTTCCGCGACCCCGACGAGCGCTGGGTCGGCGTCAACGCCGCGGCGCCGGTGCTCAATGCTTTCCTCGACGCCGAGCTTACGCGCCGGCAATTGCCGCCGCAGGCTTTGGCGCTGGTCGGTTTTTCCCAAGGCACCATGATGTCGCTGCACGTCGGCCTGCGCCGCGCCGTGGCGCCGACCGCCATCGTCGGCTATTCCGGCATGC